>Ga0315286_10006951_pt1 | contig 11026 bp, 5 predicted proteins | sample YL17G10_0_MG_FD_205038 | JGI IMG/M metagenome (GOLD analysis project Ga0315286, IMG submission 205038) | Sediment microbial communities from Yellowstone Lake, YNP, Wyoming, USA - YL17G10_0 | ecosystem: Environmental > Aquatic > Freshwater > Lake > Sediment | place: USA: Wyoming | collected...
GCCTCCTGACCCGCCGCGCAGGAAGTGGCATCGACGAGCAGGCAAACGCTTGCGCGCGGCGGGTCGCGAGCCCTGCCGCGCAAAGTGGCGGTCTTGTACCAGGCACAAGGAAGGTGCTGCTGGTCGCGTGCCTTGCCCTGACGGGTCTTGCGATCTCTTGCCAGAAGGAGCCGCAGCCCGCGGCGCCCGAGAGCCCTCTGCCGGTGATAACCACCCCCAGCGGCGTCCGGATGGTCGCCGTCCCCGGCGGCTCGTTCGAGATGGGCAGCGCCGCCTCGCGCGAGAAAGACGAAGCCCCACACAAGGTCTACGTCAGCCCCTTCTACATGGACCAGTACGAGGTGACACAGCAGCACTTCGAGAAGGTCATGGGCCGGAACCCATCGCGATGGAAGGAGCCGGCCAACCCCGTCGAGCAGATCCGGTGGAAGCAGGCGGCCGAGTACTGCAACGCCCGCTCGCGCCTCGAGGGCCTCGACGCGGCGTACGACCCCAAGACGTGGCGCTGCAACTTCGAGTCCTCCGGCTGCCGCCTGCCCACCGAGGCCGAGTGGGAATACGCCTGCCGCGCGGGCACGCCAACGTCGTACTTCTTCGGCGACGGCCCCGGGGCCCTGGCCGAGTACGCTTGGTTCAAAGACAACGCCACGCGCGGCCCGCAGCCGGTCGGCCGCAAGAAGCCCAACCCGTGGGGACTGTACGACATGTATGGCAACGTCTGGGAATGGTGCAATGACTTCTACGCCGAAGACTACTACCGGAGCAGCCCCGGGAAGGACCCGCGCGGGCCGCAGGCGAGCCAGACTCGCGTCCTTCGCGGCGGATGCTGGAACTCGCGGGCCGCGCTCCTTCGCTCGGCATACCGCAACGACGAGGACCCCGGCTACACCGACGCCTGCTTCGGCCGCGACGTCAGCGGCTTTGTGGGTTTCAGGTGCGTGCGCCGCCAGCCGACCGCCCCGAAGTAACAAGGGGTACCGCGCCCCCCTTCCCCTGGCGGAAGAGGGGGTGGGGGTGAGGGGGGGCCGCGGCAATCACCCTCACCCGGCTTCGCCACCCTCCCCATCACATCAAGGGAGAGGGTTGACTGCTGCACTATGCCGCGGCACTATCCGAGCCCGCCGCGACCATGTACGCGGCCCCCGCCTTGCCGCGCAAAGTACGCCACCTTTTCCAGGGCGATGGTCATATCGATATCTTCGACGTAAACAGCGGGAGACACGCGGAGCCGGACGGGGGCGAAGTTCAGCATGCCGCGGACCCCCGCCTGCGTCAGCAGGTCCGCCGCGCCCTGGGCCGCCGCCGCCGGCACCGCGATGATGGCCACCGCCTGCGACTGGCCCTTGAGGACGTCAAGCATGCTCTCCATCGGAAAGCACCGGCACCCGTGAATCACGCGGTTGACCTTGTACGGATCGCTATCGAACGCCGCCACCACCTGAAGGCTGGTCTGGCGTGACGCGAAGTACAAGAGGAGCGCCTTGCCCAGGTTGCCCACGCCCACCAGGACGACCCGCTGTCCGCCCGGTACGTCCAGGAATTCGCTGATGCTCTGGCCGAGGCGCGTGACTTCGTATCCGCTGGCGGGGCTGCCGGAGTACCCCACCTCCATGAGGTCCCGGCGAAGTTGTGCCGCCGTGCACCCAGCCATGTTGGCCAGTTGGTGGGAGAAGACGTGTCGGACGCCATCGCTCTCCAGGGCCCTGAGCAACCGCCGATAGAGGCTCAGGCGACCGATGGTTTTCTCCGAGACGGTGGTGTTTGACTTGTTCATGCCGATGCCCCCTGCTCCCATGAACCGCATCACGCTGTTACCAATTTCACGCCTACTACAGCAGCCAGCCGTCGCCTGTCAAGCAATGACCGCACTTTTTGCAGAGATTCGTTCCCGCCTTCGAGCAAGAACTACAGGGGTTTGGCCTACACCGGGGGACCTAGAGCATCTTAAGATTCCGCATAGACTCCCTCGCCGTGCGCGGTGGGTCTCCCGACCCACCGCGCAAGAAACGGGCGATGGACCGCGGCGGGTCGGGAGACCCGCCGCGCACAAACCCAATCTTAAAACGCTCTAATGCTCTGTCGCAAGGCGATTGACGGGTGGCATGGCTGCGTGCCGCTGCGTGACCACGAGGCTGACGGCTCAGAGGGCCTCATGGCCACGCAGACTCGCATGGCCATGCCACCCGGCGATCCGTCGCGTGACGCGTGAAGAGCCCTACAACCGCCCCTCGCGCTGAGCAAGAATGTAGTTCATGCAGTACGCGTCCCGACCCGCCAGGCAGGCTGCGGCAAACGACGTGGCCACCAGGTCAGGCTCGAGCGGGTCCAGGATCGCCGCCGACAGGCCCGCCGCCGTCGCCAGCGTCAGGAACGCACGGTTCAGGTGCCGCCGCTCGGGGAGGCCGTACGAGATGTTCGAGAGGCCGACGACGGTTCCCGCGCCGCCGGTCTTGGCATGGATGTCGCGGATCATCTCGAGGCACTGGCCGGCCTGGTCGGGGCTGGTCGCGATGGGGCGGACAAGCGGGTCAATGAAGACGCGGTCGCGCGGCACGCCGGCCTTGTCGGTGGCCGCGAGGATCTTGTCGATCGCCTTCCACCGGGCGTCGCACGACTCGGGCATCCCGGAGTCGTCCATGGCGAGGGCCACGACTTTCGTCTCGAACTCGGCGGCCAGCGGCAGCATTGCCGCCAAGCGGGCCTTCTCGCCGCTGATGGAGTTCAGGAAGGCGGCGCCCTTCGGCAGGAGTTTGAGGCCCGCCCGCGCGGCCTTCGGATTGGCCGTGTCGATCGAAAGCGGCTTGTCGGTGACGCCGCGGATGGTCTCGACGGCCCAGACCATGAGTTTCTGCTCTTCCTTCGGCGAGAGGGCGGCATTGACGTCGATGTAGTCGGCCCCGGCCCGGGCCTGCCGCCGGGCCTCGTCCTGGATGAAGGCGGCATCCTTTGCGGCAAACGCCGCGCCGATGCGCTTGCGCGTGGCGTTGACACGTTCGGCAATGATGATCATATGGCCCCCTGTGAACGCGGCTGCAGCGCGAGCGCGGTCGCCCCGAAAGCACGGTCGCCTGCGGCTCCCCGCTAACACTACAGCGCCACATAGCGCGGCGGGTCTCCTGACCCGCCGTGCGCATGCGTTTTCTGACCGCCGCAGGGCACCTCGTGCGCGGTGGGTCGGGAGACCCACCGCGCACGGCGTCAATTGGCGCTGTAGTACAAGAGACAACTCATTTGTTGTTGATCGTAACACCCGGCCAGTCGTCGGTGCGGAAGGGCGACGCCGGCAGACCTTCCTTGTTGTACAGGTTGCACTCCGGGTTATCGGCCCACGCATAGCGGACCGCCGCCGGCGCGGCCACCTTATCGCTCCAGACCAGGACCGTCTGGCCGTCAATCCTGGCGTCGGCCCAGACGAACTTCTTGTCGTCGCCGGCAACGGCAAACCCGGTGAGTTTGTCGCCCTTGGCCACAAGGCCCGTGCCGACGTGCGTGAACTTGAGGCGAACCTTGCCGCCGTCGACGGTCTTGGACTCGTACACCGGGCCGGAGTACTCGATCTTCTTGCCGTAGGCGACGGCCCCGGCCGCCAGGGCCAGCCGGCGGCCGACATCCTGCTTGTTCTTCGGATGGATGTCCTTCTCGTCGCCGATGTCGATGATCACCGCCTGGCCGGTCTTGGGCACGCTGAGGGTCATCGACTGGGCCTCGCGGAGTTCGGCCCAACCGCTGTCGCTGGGGTCGGGCTTTCGGGCCATGAAGTTGGCGAGTTGGACGAAGAGGAACGGGAAGTCGCCTTCACCCCAGTCCTTCCGCCAATCGGCGATCATGGCCGGGAAGAGTTTGCGGTACTGGTACGAGCGGCCGGCGTTGGATTCGCCCTGGTACCAGATGGCCCCGCGCATGGCAAACGGGATGATCGGGTGGATCATCGCGTTGTAGAGGACGGTCGGGCGGTTCGGGTCGCCGGGCTTGACCTCGGGGTTGGCGTCGGGCTTGACGATCCGGTCGGCGATGGGTTTGAACTCGGGGTCGGCCTCGGCGGCCTCGCGGCTCATCCAGGCCTCGCAGACCGTGCCGCCCCACGAGGTGTGGATGAGGCCGACAGGCACACTGAGGTTCCTTGCCAGGTCGCGGCCGAAGAAGTACGCCACGGCCGAGAACCCGCCCACCGTCTGCGGGGTGCACAGCGACCACGAGCCCTTGACGTCGCTCTGCGGCGTGAAGGCCGTGACCTTCGCCGCCGTGAAGAGGCGCATCTTCGGGTACTCGGCGGCCGCGATCTCCTGGGCGGCGTTGGCCGACGAGCCCACGTTCATCTCCATGTTCGACTGGCCCGAGCCCACCCAGACCTCGCCCACAAGGATGTCGTCGACGGTGAGGGTGTTCTTGCCGGCGACGGTCATCTTGAGCGGCCCGCCCGCCTTGAGCGGTTCCAGGTTGACGCGCCAGCATCCGTCATTGCCGGTGGTCGCCGTGGCCGACCGGCCGCCCACCTTGACGGTGACCTTCTCGCCCGCTTCGGCCCAGCCCCAGATGGGGACCTTCATCCCCTGCTGGAGGACCATGTGATCGCCGATGACCGCAGGCAACTTGACGTCGGCCACCGCCGCCGTCGCCGCGGCCGCCAGGACCACCCAGGCGGCCGCCATCACCACGTGCCTCATCCGTTGCATCGTTGCTCCTTTTCGCTGGTGCCGTTTGGCTTCTCGCGGACGCCACGATACGAAAAGCGGGCGGCCGTGTCAAATAGTGATGTGCGGCTGCCCGCCAAATGGTGCTTGGCAAAGCCCCGCCCGCCCTTAGAATGTCCGCACCATGGCGGAGTCACACAAAGCGGTCATCGGCCTCGACCTCGGGTCGCGCATGACGAAGATCGTGCGCCTCGCGGGCGGACGGGTGACCGACTCGCAGGTTTTCGACACGGGCCACGACCCGCTCGCCCACGTTCTCAATGTCCTCAAGACGCTCAAGGCCGACACGATGGTGGCCACCGGCTACGGCCGGCACCTCGCCCGGGGCCGCCTGCCCTGTACGACGGTCACGGAGATCCGGGCGTGCGCCCGGGCCGCGCGGCACCTTGCGCCCGACTGCCACAGTGTGATTGACATCGGCGGCCAGGACACCAAGGCCATCGAGGTGGGGGGCGGCGGCGAGTTCGGAAGGTTCGAGATGAACGACCGCTGCGCGGCCGGCACAGGGCGGTTCCTCGAGGTCATGGCCGGTGCGCTGGGATACCGGCTGGAGGAACTAGGCGCCGAGGCCCTGAGGGCCGACAGGCCGGTCGAGATCAACAGCATGTGCACCGTGTTCGCCGAGTCGGAGGTCGTTTCGCTCGTCGCCAAGGGCGAGGACCGGCGCCGCATCGCCCTGGGCCTGCACGTGGGGACGGCGCGGCGGATTGCCGCCATGGCTTCGCGCATCCGACTCGGGCAGCGGACGCTCCTGGTGGGCGGCGTGGCGCGGAACCCCTGCATGGCGGCGGCCCTGCGCGAAGAACTCGGGTCGGAACTCGTCGTGCCAGAGGACCCCGAACTGGCCGTCGCCCTCGGGGCCGCGATGCTCGGTTTCGATGGCGCCGTGTAGCCGACCCGTTCAGCCGTCGCCCGCACGGCGACGATTCTGTTTCGTCTGCCCCCGGCGCGTCTGCCGCCAACCAGACAAGACCGGCCGCAGCACACCATGCGGAGGAGGCCAAGGCCATGCGAAAGGAAGTCACGGACCGCTACTACCGCGTGTTCACGTATCAGCCGGTCGACCGCGTGCCGGACGTTGAGTTCGGCTATTGGCCGCAGACCATCCGGCGGTGGCTGAAGGAAGGGCTGCCGCTCGAACTCACGGAAGAAGAGCAGAACGAGATGTTCTCGGCGCGGCTCGACGCGTTCTTCGGCTTCGAGGGGGAGGGCGCCGGCATCGACCTCAGGCTGGGCATGAACCCGACGTTCAATGAAGAGGTGATCGAGCGTCGGGCCCAGTCGGTCATCCTGCGCGACTCGGGCGGCGTCGTGGCCGAGCGGTACTTGAACGACGTCGACGCGAGCAGCATCCCGCGGTTCATCCGCTTTCCGGTCGAGACGCCCGACGATTGGGCCGCCATGAAGCAGCGGTACCGCTTCGACGATCCCATCAGGGCGATTCCGCCGGACCAGGTCGAGGCCGCGCGCGCCGCGGTGCGCGCGGGCAAGATGGTCACCGTCTGGTGCTGCGGGTTTTACGGGCAACTCCGGAACTGGATGGGAACCGAGCGGCTGTCGCTGGCGTTCTACGATTACCCGGCGATGGTCCACGAGATGGTCGAGCACTACGCGGAGTTGTGCGCGCGGCAGATCGAGCGTCTGCCCGCCGACGTTCCGATCGACCACGTCTCGTGGTGGGAGGACATGGCCTCGAAGAACGGGCCCCTGGCCGGGCCGAAACTCTTTCGCGAGTTCCTCCAGCCGGGCTACCGCCGCGTGATGACGGCGGCCAAGCGGCACGGGTGCCAACTGGCGATCGTCGACTGTGACGGCAACCCGCACGCCATCGTTGCCAACTGGCTCGAAGAGGGCGTCAACATCATGTTCCCGCTGGAGATCGCGGCGGGTGTCGACCCGGCGGCGTGGCGCCGCGAGTTCGGCAAGCGCCTGCGCCTGAAGGGGGGCATCGCCAAGGAGCCGCTCGTCAGGGGCGGGAAGGCAATCGACAGGGAACTGGAGCGCATCCGGCCGCTCCTGGAGCAAGGCGGGTACATCCCCCACCTCGACCACCTGGTGCCGCCCGACATCCCGTACAAGCACTACCGCTACTACCTCGACAAGAAACGGAAGCTCATCGGCAAGTAGCCGGGCGGCGCGGCAGCCCCGAGGCCGCCGCGCCGGGTCCCGGCAAGACTGAGGCCCAGACCCTGACGCGGGGGGAGTGCGTCACTTCGGGCCCTGAGCCTCCTGCTTCTGTCGAAGCATCGTCACTCGGTCCCAGGTTCACCGAGCCCCATCCCAAGCCCTGTATATAGTGTACGGCGCTTTCGCAAGACCAGCAGGGCGACACAGCGAACCCACTCTGAAGATAACGCCAAGTCCTTGCGAAGGAATGGGTTACGTGATCTTCGTGATAGGCCGGATTCCTGAACCGCCATGCGCACCAGCCCCGGATTCTGAGCGAAAAAACGGCATGGTTCAGCGCCGCCGGGGATGAGCACCCAGTAAGCCCCCGGCACCGCCGGGGGATGCCTCAACCCGGTTCATCCCCACGCGGTGCGTGGGGCTTGTGAACCATGCCGAAAAAACTTGGGCACCTCCGCCAATCCACGGGATGACCGACCTGGTACGTGCGTTAAGCGTCTTCCGGGCCGACAGGTACGGTTTGGACTCTCGTGTCGGTGGCCACGCCGGTCGCAAGGTTGACGTTAGAATACATAAAGCGACTATAGTAATCGGCCGCTCCGGCGCACCGAACAGACTTTGCGGCCTGTGGGACGAGATTCAGGGTGTTTACGCTATTCTGCTATACGGAATTTGCCTTAGGCTGGATTTTGGGTAGACTCTACAAAGCGCGGGTGTCTTGGGGGTAGAGGGTGCTCCTACGCCGATCCAGTCCGCTACGGGGGAATGACCCGGCATGTGTCCACGACCGAACTGCCCGGAGGCCGCTGTCGCTACGTTTATGGCGGCACTTGGTCAGCCAATCTTCGAGTCGCTCGAAGCCCGCCTGCTCTTGACCGACGTCGGCGGTCACATTGCCGCCAGCACCGTCTGGGATAACGCCGCCGAGCCGTACGTCCTCCAGGAAGACCTCATCATCGACGCCGGCGCAACGCTCCAGATCGGCGACGGCGTCCAGGTCGAGTCTGTCGGAGAGACCTATCTCAGCATTCTCATCGATGGGGCCCTCGACGCCGACGGCGCCACCTTCTGGGTGGGCTGCATCCAGGCCCGCGACAACGCCCAACTCGACCTGGCCGGCTGCGGCCTCGGCGACATGTGGATAGACTTTGCAGCCACGAGCAGCGGCACCGTCGACTCGTGCTACAAGGCCGACTTGTGGTGGGAGGTCGACACCGCCAGCCCCAACGTGACGATCACAGGCAGCACGGGCCTGGGGGTGTACCTCACCGCCTCGGCCGCCCTTTTCGGCAGCGACCTGGAGTGGCTGGAACTCGGCGGCGGCGCGCCGACCATCCAGGAGAACACGCTTCGCGGCGACCCCGTGTTCTGGCTCGACGATCCCGCCACCGACTTGGCCAACGTGTCGGGCAACACCGTCACGTCGGAGAGTCCCTGGATCGGCCTCAGCGGCAGCGTCGACGCCCCCCTGGCGCTGGGCGTGGTCAACGGCATCGGCGACTACCGCATCACGGGCGGACTGACGATCCGGCCGGGCGCGTCGATCAGCCTGGCGCCGGGCGTGACGCTTTGCACCCCGCCGGATTACTGGGCCGAGATCACCGTCGAGGGGACGTTCGAGGCCGCGGGCCTGGAGTTCCCGAACGCCACGTTCATCGTGAAGGACGGCGGCACGCTGAACCTCACGGACTGCACCCTCGACGGCGCCTGGGTTGAATACGAGGCCGGGTCCGGCGGCAGCCTGAACGGGTGTCACGGCGGCGGCGAGGTCGCTTGGCAGGTCTCGATCGCCAGTGCCGCCGTCTCGGTCGTCGACTGCACCCAGATATCCTATGTATCCCTCTATGACTCGGCGAGCATTACCGGCAGCGATTTCTGGTACCTCCTTTTCGGCGGCGGCGCGCCCACCGTCACGGGCAACACCATCCACAGCGGCATCCGCGTCTCCGACCCCGACGCGGACCTGGGCAACTTCTCCGGAAACTCCCTGACGGGCGAGCAATCCGTCATCTACCTGTCGGGCGTGCTCGACAACTCCCGCACGCTCCGGGCCGCCAACGGCATCTACATGTACGGGCTCGATGGCCCCCTCGACATCCGGGCCGGGGCGACCCTCGACACCGACGCGGGCGTCGTGCTGCGCACGCAGTGGGACACCGCCGTGCCGATCACGGTCGAGGGGACGTTCACGGCCGCCGACAGCGACTTCTCCGGGGCACAGTTCATCGTGCGGCCGGGCGGGACGCTGAACCTCGCCAACTGCGGCCTCGGCTTGGGCTCCGTGACGTTCGAGAGCGGCGCGAGCGGCAGCCTCAGCGGGTGCGGCGGCAACGAGAGCCTCTGGGACCTCTGGATTGCCGACGACGGCGTTTCCGTCACGTCATGCTCCGGCCTGGGCAAGGTCCAGGTGTCGGCCTCGGCCTCGGTCACCGGCAGCGCGATGCAGTACGTGGAGTTCGCGGGCGGGGCGCCGACCTTCCAGGGGAACTACCTGGCCGAGTGGTGGCCCATCCGCCTGCTCGACCCCGACACCGACCCGGCCGGCATCTCTGGCAACACATACCAATGGGTCAACGCCTACCTCCCCATCCAGGGGACCCTCGAGGGCGCGCGGACGCTCCGGCCGATCGACGGCCGGTCCAGTTACGAGATCGTCGGCGACCTGGTCGTCGAGAGCGGCGCCGCCCTGACCGTCGGCGCCGGGGTCGTCCTGGAGGAGTCCAGCGCCGGGGTGACCGTCAAGGGCACGCTGACGGTGGCCGACGGCGGGACCTTCGGCGGCGCGGCCAGTGTCTCGGGAACGCTCTGCGGCCAGCCGGGGTCCTCGTTCGTGTGGGGCGAACTCCGTGCCCTCGCGGGCGGACGTATCGAGTTCAGCAGTTGCACGGTCAGTGGCCCGGACGTCTATTTCGACCCCGGCTCCAGCGGCTCCTTCACCCAGTGCGGGAAGCCGGGGGACTGGTCCACCATCTACGTATACAGCGACGGCGTCACCCTCGCCGACAGTTACCTCGGCTGGGTCGAGAACCATGCCTCCCCCACCCTCACCGGCAACACGCTCGAGGGGATCGAGATCTACAGCGGCGCCCCCACGGTCCAGGGCAACACGTTTACCTATTGGACTCCCGTCTGGATTAACGATCCGGATTGCAGCCTGGCGGGCTTCTCGGGGAACACGTATCCGGCCGAGAGCGAGATCGTCATCGGCGGCACGCTCGACGGCGCCCTGTCGCTCGGCCCCCTGGAAGGGATCGCCTCCTACCAGGTGGCCGACCAACTCGTCGTGTCGCCGGGCGCCTCGCTCACGATCGAATCGGGCATCTCGATGCGCCTGCGGTACGGCACCGGCCTCTTCGTCGACGGCGTGCTGAGCGCCTCGGGCGCCGCCCTGTCGGGCCTCAACATCACGGCCCGCCCCAATGGCCGCGCGGACCTGACCGACTGCACGCTCTCGGGCCTCACGGTCGTCTACCAGCCGGGGGCCGCCGGCGCCATCGACGGATGCCAGGCCGGGCCGGAGTCCGTCTGGAGCGTCGAGAGCGCGGCCGAGGGCGTCACCATCGCCGACTCCACGGGCCTCGACCACGTCCGCCTCGACGACAGCGCGGCGATCACGGGGTCGATGCTTGGGTACCTGGTCGTTGCGCGCGGCACGCCCACTGTCCAGCACTGCACGTTTTCCGACGCCCAGGCGCTGCGCATTCTCGACCCCGACGTCGACCTGAACACCGTCGCAGGCAACACGTTCCTGGTCGAGGACACCGTTATCCTCGTCGGCGGCACTGTCGATGGCGCCAAGACGCTCAACCGGGTCAATGGCCTGAACCGGTACGTCCTGAAGGGCGACCTGGTGGTTGCGGCCGGGGCGGCGCTGGACCTGGCCGAAGGCGTTTCGCTCGACACCGACTGGGCCGCCTCCGGCAACATCGACGTCTACGGCACGCTGACCCTCCATGACGTGACGTTCCGGGGCACGGCCGTCTGCGTGTACAACGGCGGGACCGCCAACCTGATCGACTGCACCATCGAAGACGCGCCCCCGTCGGTCGGCCCCTCCGGCAACGACGCCTGGGACGTCTCAAGCGGGATCACGTACATAGGCGGCACGCCGACCATGAACAGCCCCCTGAACATGTTCGGGGGCAACGACGGCCAGGTCGAGCCCGGCCACACCGTCTTCGTCGACTGGTATGCCGCGGGCTTCACGC
>Ga0315286_10006952_pt1 | contig 11026 bp, 6 predicted proteins | sample YL17G10_0_MG_FD_205038 | JGI IMG/M metagenome (GOLD analysis project Ga0315286, IMG submission 205038) | Sediment microbial communities from Yellowstone Lake, YNP, Wyoming, USA - YL17G10_0 | ecosystem: Environmental > Aquatic > Freshwater > Lake > Sediment | place: USA: Wyoming | collected...
CAGGACACTTGGCGGATGCCTGTCCGGTCGGGATAGAAGTAATAATACTCGTCGACCCAGAGGCCCCAGCCTGTCCGCGGGTCGACATTCCAGAGATGGTTATAGGCGCTCACGGGCGCATAGCGCCAATGGACCACGACCCGGGCGGGCGTGTTTTCAATAACCCGGACGTGCGAATAGAGGCATTTCGGGTCCTGCATGTGCTCGAAACAGCCTTCCTTGCCGTCCCAGGTCTCGACGCTCTGATCGGCCATCCAGAGGTTGTTTTCCGTGACCCAGACGGGCGAGAACCGCGTGCCGCGCCAGAAGATGACCCGGATGGGAGATCCGTCGAACTGGACGACCACGTCCGGCTGCTCGGCAACGCGGAACAGATCGTCCCATTCCCAATAATAGTTCAGCTTCGTATAGTATGCTCCGAACCGGCCGGGACCGGCCGGTCCCGAAGGCAGCACGCGCGCCGGAATGTCCGGCGCCGCAACGGGCATCCGGGCCGCGACGAGCTTGCCGACAGCGTCCGCGGACAGCGCCAGATCGTAAACAGCCGCCTCATCCAGGGCGGCGTCAAGCGAGTACCAGGCCGCGAGCGTCCCGTATTCGCGGTGAATGAAGGCCGCTTTCCGGGGCGCGGGGTTGGAGCCGACCAGGAGATCGGCTTCGGGGGCGGGCTTGAAATCGCCCGCGAACTTGAGCTCCCCGGCGGCCTTTCCGTTGAGATAGAGGGCGAAGCCTTTGGCCTTGTCGAACGTCGCGGCGATATGGGTCCAGGTCCGCAGGGGGATCTTCGCCTCGGATACGCACTCCCGCCACGCTCCGCCGGCGAAAGCCTTGAGGCCGAATTCGCCGAGCGGACCGATCTCCAGGGCATAGCCCGCCTGGGACTCGATCTGCTGGCCGACGACGCCGCACCAGTTCCAGGGATAGGCCCCGACGGCGACCCAGGCTTCGACCGTGAAAGCATCGCTCAACACCGGCGCGTCCGCGGCCTTTTTGCGGACGACGGTCGTGAAGCCGTCGAACTTGACGGCCTGGCCCGCGACGCCCCGGATCAGCCGGAAATTTCCGGAAAGCCCGTCCTCCTTCCCGGAAGCGCTGTCCACAATGGCCGCGCCTTTGATCTCGTCCATTTTCCAAAGAGCTTTCGGGAGTCTCTCCACCTGGGCGAAGAGCGCTGAAGCCGAAGCGATAAGAACGAAGAGCCCGAAAAGGGGCGAAGTTGCTCTCGACATGGCTTTCATCTCTTTTTCGGCGATCTTAAGAGGAGACGCTATTTTTTAGGATGGCGTGGATATCGTCCCGGCCGGCGACGCGGGGATGATTTTTGTAGTCGGGAAGGACAAGAGACGCTTGAGCCAGGGCTTTCAGCTCCTTCACGGGGATCTTCAGATCGGCCAGCCCGATCCGGAGGCCGATGGTTCGGAGAAAAGCTTCGACGACCGGCCCGAGCTTTTTCGCTGCCGCGGGGTCGTCAAGTGCCTCGAGCGATTTGTCGAAGATGCGGCCGACGGCGGCGAACTTCGCCGGGGCCGCATCCCAGCTGTAGCGGAGGATGGCCGGATAGACGCAGGCCAACGCTTCGCCGTGGGCCACGTGGGGATAGAGACCGCTCATGGCCATGCCGATGCCGTGGGGAAGCGTGACGCCGGCGTTAGCGATCGCCAGGCCCGCCAGCGTATCGGCCCAGGCCATGGAGGTCCGGGCGGTGAGATCCTTGCCATGGCGCACGGCGGAGGGGAGGGATTTCGACACGAGGCGCAAGGCTTCGACGGCCAGGAGGTCGGTATACGGGGAACCGGAAGGATTGATGTAGCTTTCGAACGCGTGGGCGAAGACGTCGAATCCCGTGGCCGCGGTCACGGAGGACGGGACCGAAACCATCAATTCGGGATCCACGATGCTGGTTTTAGGAAAAAGGAGCGGATGGTAAAGGGCCGATTTGTTCTTTTCCCCGGGATTCGTGACGACGGCCACCTGGGTGACCTGGGATCCAGTCCCCGAGGTCGTCGTCACGGCGACGACCGGCAGCGTTTTCTCGGTGGGCTGGGTCGGCTTGAAAAAGAGATAGTTCCAGCACGACCCCTCGTGCACGGCTTCGACGGCCACGGCTTTGGCCGTATCCATGCTCGATCCGCCGCCAAGGCCCAGGATGACATCGGCCCCGAAATCCTTGGCCATGGCCGCTCCGGCCGATACGACGTCGATCGTGGGATTGGGAACCACGCCGTCGAAATGGGCGACGGCGACGCCCCGGGAGGCCAGGGATTCCTGGACGCGGCGAAAGAGGGGCTTGAACGCCGGGAATTTGGGGACGGTGACCATCAGGCAGCGCCGTCCCCAGCGGGCGACGGCTTCGCCGACTTCGGACACGCGGCCGGCTCCGAACCGGATCTCCGTGGGCTGGAAATATTGAAACGGTTTCATTCTCCTCTCTCCTTTCTCTGAAGCGGCGAATTCTCCCTGCTCAGGCCCGGTCCGTCGATTCGGCCGGATGCTCGGTCCATGCGCCGGGGTGAGAGCAGACGAAGCTCGCCACGCGGTTCGCGCTCTCATTGATCTCATCGAGATTCTTATGCTCAAGAAGTCCCATGACCAGCGCCGCCGTGAACGCGTCGCCGGCCCCGATCGTGTCCGCGACCTCGACCGGAAATCCGGAATGGGCGGAATCTCCCTCGCGTCCCATGAGCCGGCTCCCCCTGCATCCTTTCGTAAGGGCGATGAGCTCGAGGGGAAAAAGGCTCCGGAGGCGGACCAGGATGTCCGTCTCGGCGCCAGAGATCGAAAACAGCCTCGCGACGGTCAGGAGCTCGTCCTCGTTCAATTTCAGGACGCGCGACCGGCCGAGCAGATCGCGGACGATCTCCCGGCTGTAAAAAGCCTGACGGAGATTCAAATCGAGCACTGTGACACACGACGGCTTCGTCGCCTCAAGGAATGCGCGGATCGTCGCCCGCGTCAGGCTGTGCCTCTGGGCCAGAGTGCCGTAGCACACGGCCTCCGCCTTCGCCGCCAGGCGGGACAAATCCGGCGTCCAGGGCAGGGCGTCCCAGGCGACGTTGTCCCGGATCGTATAACATGGGATTCCCGCGACGTCGAGCCCGACCAGGACGGTTCCCGTCGGGACCGCGGGCAGGACGGCGATATGGCCCCGGTCAAGCCCCCGGACCGCGAGGGTCTCAAGAATTTCCCGGCCCTCTCCGTCGTCGCCCACCGCGCTCACGATCCGGCTCTCGGCGCCTAAGGCCCGGGCCTGATAAGCGAAATTGGCGGGCGCGCCACCCATCTGCTTTCCCGTCGGAAGCAGGTCCCAGAGGATCTCCCCTATCCCGACGACCAGAGGACGGAACGCGGCGCGCGACCGATCCGACCGTCCGGGCCCTGGGGTTGCGGCCATGTCCTTAAAGGTCGATGAAAACCTTCATGCTCTGGTCCGCCTGGTGATCCACGAAGGCGTAAGCTTCGGAGTAGGCGTCGAAGGCGAAATGTCGGGTCTCCATGGGCTTCGTGACGACATCCCCGGCTTTCATCAGCCGGACGGCCTTGACAAAATCCCGGTATTGATACATCAGCGTGCCGACAAGCGCCAATTCCCGGTCCTGGACGAGGCCGATGTTCACCCGCGGCCGGTCGCCAAACACGCCCACGACGACGATCGTCCCGCCCTTCTGGATCGATTCGACCGCGGCGCCGAGGGTCGCTTCGACGCCCGCGCATTCAAAGGCCGCATCGAACCCCTTCTTGCCGAAGACCCGTCCGGACGCGTCGGCCAGGCTTTCGCTTTTCGCCTGCGAAACGGCCTTCAGTCCGCATTCCACGGCAATGCCCAGCCGGAAATCGCTGATGTCCGTGATGAGGACCTTGGCCCCCTGGGATCGGGCCACCTGGCCCACGAGATTGCCGATTGGGCCCGCGCCGAGGACGGCCACGTTGCGCCCCGCGAGCCGGCCGGCCCGAGCGACGGAATGGACGCCGACCGCGACGGGCTCGACGAACGCGCCCTGTTCGAAGGTGAAGCCCGCGGGGAGGGGCACGATCTTGTCGGCCTCGGTTACGAACCAATCCTGGGCACAGCCCGGCGCCTGGAATCCCCGGACCTTGAGATGATCGCAGATATGGTAGTCGCCCCGGCGGCATGGGGCGCAGGTCCCGCAGACTTCCTGCGGGGCCGCCGTCACCCGCATCCCGGCCCGAAGCTTCGTGACCCCTTTCCCGAGGCGTTCGATGACTCCCGAAAATTCATGGCCCTGGACCACGGGATAGGAGGTGAAGGGATGCTTCCCATGATTGACATGGACATCCGAACCGCAGATCCCGATGCGCTGGACGCGGATGAGAACTTGCCCCTTGCCCGGCGATGGCTTGGGAATGTCCCGGAACTCGATCGTCTCCGGAGCGATCATGATGGCTTGTTTCATGCTTCCGTCCTTTGGGATTCAAAATTCTTCGGGCCGAAGAACGACCCCGAGAAAAGCGTTCTTCAAGCGCTTCCTGACGCTGACGGCGAGATCTCTCGGCGGCGGATCGCCCCTGCGTGTAACTTTGTCTTCCCGCTGGCCAAAAAAAAAGTTGGGGCGCCATCTTGTCACATCGTTACTAACACTTAGTAACATATAGACAAAGAAACATCTAAGTCAAGCCTTTTTTTATATGGCCTTTTGGCCTTAAAGCCCGTTCTGATTGTCGTTATTATTGAGACTGATGACTTCGCTCAGAATCAACGAAACGGCGCCCATGACGGCCGTTTTCAGGCCGAACGTCGCGGGCCGGATGATGACGTTGGAGGAAATCATGTTCAGGGATCGGGCGCTGATCGTTTTCCGAACCTTTTCAAACAGGATATCCCCGGCCTGGGCCACGCCGCCGCCGATGACCACTGCTTCCGGACTGAAGAGGTTGACCAAGCCGGCAATTCCGACTCCCAGGTATTCCATGGCCTTTTCAAAAACATTCCAGGCCAGGGCATCGCCCTGCTTGGCCGCGACCGCCACCATTTCGGCCGTCACCTTGGTTACTTCGCCTCCGCACAGTTCGAGGAGGAGACTCCGTTCCCCTTCAAGAAGGCGCTTTTTCGCGGATTTGGCGATGGCGTTCCCCGAGGCGAGGGCTTCCAGACAACCGTAGTTCCCGCAGTCGCACTGGACGAGGCTGTCCTTGTCCAGCGTGATATGTCCGAATTCGCCGGCCATGCCCAGCGGTCCGTAGAGAGGCTTCCCGTCCAGGATAATGCCCGCGCCGATGCCGTAGCCGACGTTGACGCAGATGAGGTTCTTGATCTGTTTTCCGAGTCCGAACCACCGTTCGCCCATGGCCATGACCCGGGTGACGTTGTCGAAAATGATGGGATAATTGTGAATCCGGGACAGGGATTCGACGACGTCGACGTTGTGCCAATGAAAATCCGGAGAGAATTCGACGATGTTCCGTTTCCGGTTGATGAGGCCCGCCACGGCCATCCCGATGCCGTAGATGCGCTTTCCCTTGATGGTGGGTTCGTCGATCAATTCCCCGATGACGTCGGCCGTACGCCGCATGACGCTGGAGAATCCTTCGTCGATGCCGGTCGGCATCCGGACCTCGGCGATGATCTTGGCGTCGAAATCGGACAGGACCCCATAAATGTTCGTCGTACCCAGATCGATTCCGATGATGAAGTTTTTCTGATCAGAGAATTTGAGGAGCGTAGGACGGCGCCCTCCCTGCGAAACACCCTCCCCGATTTCCCGGACCAGGCCTTCTCCCATAAGGTCCTCGACGATCCGCGATACGGTCGGCGCGCTCAATCCGCTGATTTTGGCGATATCCGCCCGGGAGAGCTTTTCGGTGGTGCGGATGATGTCGAGGACTTTGATTTTGTTCAGGCGGTTAACATAGCTGGCCCCGCCCGACGAATTGTTTGATTTCATCGTTCTTTTCATCAATGGACACCCTTATGCCCTTATTAACATTTCTTAATAAATTATGTCGAATCAAGAAATAAATCAAGTCATTTATTGTAACATTGTTTTGTCTGTTTTATTATCGGGCATTATGATAACCTTCACTTCCCCGAAACAGCCTGAACGCTACGGTCCACGAAAACTTCTAAAGGAGCCTTCGCTATGACACCGAAAGCCATCGCCAAATCCAAAAGCCGAGTCAGAACCCGGGGCATCGCGCCGCTCGTCATCCTTGCGGTCCTGTTGGGGATGATTCTCTTCATCGAGGCCGGCCAGGAAGCGCGCAGTCCGCTACTCGCATCCTACGAACGGCATGTGAAGCTGCAGCAGAGCTCGGAATTCGGCCTGGACTGGATTCCGCTCGGGCCGGTCATGAATGGCTCCCGGGCCGAAAGCGTGCAAGGAGATCCGACCCGTCCCGGGACTCTGTACGCCGCCTTTGGGGCGGGCAATCTCTGGAAAACCGTCAACAACGGCCTGAGCTGGACGTCGATCTTCGACGATCAATCGGCTCTCGGGATCGGCTATTTCGTCCTGGCCCCGTCGAACCCCGAGGTCCTCTGGCTCGGCACCGGCGTCAATCTGAAGAAGCCCCGGAATTTCACCCAACCCGGCACCGGGGTCTTTCGCTCGGCGGACGGCGGCCGGACGTGGACAAATATGGGCTTGCACGATTCCTTTCACATCGGAAAAATCGCGGTCCACCCCAAGAATGCGGACATCGCTTTCGTGGCCGCCCTGGGCCATTTTTGGACGCCGAATCCCAACCGGGGGCTCTACCGCACGACCGACGGCGGCAAAACCTGGGAGCATGTTCTTTTCGTGAACGACCGCACGGGCGCCGCGGACGTCGTGATCGCGGCCTCCGATCCCGACACCATCTACGCTTCGACGTGGGAGATCTATCCGGGCGTCTCGGGGAGCGAAAGCGGCGTTTATAAAAGCGGCGACGGCGGCAAAACCTGGATCCGCCTGAAAGGCGGTTTGCCGGACGGGGCGAAGACCGGGCGGATCGGCCTGGCGGTCTCCTGGTCCAACCCGGACAAGGCCTATGCCCTGGTGGACAATCTCAACAAGGACAAGAACAATGCCGAGGTCTATCGCACCCTGGACGGGGGCCGAACCTGGTCCCGGACCCACCGGGCGGAGCTCGAGATCTTCGCCAACATCGGCTGGTATTTCACCCGCTGTATCCTGAATCCGCAGAACGATGAGGAATTGTATGGCCTTGGCATCCGGATCGCTCACAGCGCCGACGGCGGCGCGACCTTCGATCTCATCGGCGGGAACGTGACCCATCTGGTCCCCAGCCCGGCCGAGCCTCTGCACCTCGACCAGTGCGACCTGTGGATCAATCCCCGGAACCCCGACCACATCGCGGTCGGCAACGACGGCGGCTGCTATGTCAGCTTCGACCGGGGCCGCTCGTGGCTGCACCACAACAATCTCCCGACGGGCGAGTTCTACGACATTTCGGTCGACGACCAGGATCCGTACCGCGTCTATGGCGGGACGCAGGACGACGCCTCGGTCATGGGTCCGGCCCGCGAATGGAATCCGCGCTTCGGGGACGGCTGGAGCTACATCTGGCTCGACTCCTGGTCGGGAGGCGACGGATGCTACACCGTGCCCGATCCAAAAGATCCGAACACGGTCTATTTCTCCTCGCAAAACGGCGGCATTATGCGCAAGGATCTCGGAACGGACCGCTCGAAGTCCATCCGGCCGCGATTGCCGAAAGAGCAGGCCGGGACGCTGCAGTACAATTTCGTGGCGCCCTACTTTGTTTCCGTTCACGATCACCTCGTCCTCTATCACGGGGGGAACTTCATCTTCAAGAGCGCCGACCGGGGAGATGCTTGGACCCTGATCAGCCCCGACCTGGCAAAATCAGCCGACAAGGCCAAGGCCTCGACCGCGGTCGGCGCGCTGGCCGAGTCGCGCCTCGCGCCCCGGATTCTCTATGCCGGGACGGATAAGGGGGCGTTCTGGGTGACGCGCGACGACGGCGGATCGTGGACGGAGCGCTCCGCCGGCCTGCCGAACTTCTATATCCGAAGCATCTGCCCTTCCCGGTTCAGTCCGTCAAGGGTCTATCTGGCCATGACCGGCCTCAACGAGGACAGCTTCGCGACCCACCTTTTCGCTTCCGAGGATGACGGCCGGACCTGGAAATCGATCCGGGCGAATCTTCCCGAGGAGCCGGCGAACGTCATCCTCGAGGATCCGGTAAACGAGAACATTCTCTATGCCGGCCTATACCGGGGCGTCTACGTGTCGACCGATCGCGGCCGGACCTGGTCATCGCTCGGAAAAGGAATGCCCGCGGTCAGCGTCTCCGATCTCGCCATCCAGGAGAGGGAGATGGACCTTGTGGCCGGGACGTACGGCCGGGGAATATATAAAATGAACATCCGGCCGATCCAGCAGGCTTACAAAAACGGCGCCCCGGGGGCCGATCTGCTCTTCGCGGCGCCGCAGGCCGTCCTGCCCTGGATCAACGACACCCACCGGGACCGCCGGGCCAGCACGGCGGAGAAGGTCGCTCTCACGTTCTGCCTCACGAAAGCGGCGAACGTCGAAATCCGGGTCAAGAAGAAGGACGGCGCCCTGATCTGGTCCGTCCCCTTCGCGGCCCGAAAGGGAATCAACCAGATACGCTGGGATCTCATCACCGCTCGAGTCCAGAGCCCGCAGCCCTATTTTTTCCGGTACGATGTTTTCGCGGAAGCGGGCGCCTACCTGCTTCAAGTGGCGGGAGAGGGCCTCGATCTCCAAGGGGAGCTGTCCATCGTCGAGCGCAAAACGCCGAATTTCTAGAACCGCTCCCGTATGATATTACTGCTTGGAGAGGAGCGGCCTCCCAAGAAAATAATTCCTCATTTTATCAGGTAATATTCCGTTTGGTGACCGTCAATATACCGGCATCCTTCCTTGGTGAACGCGGCGGTTTCTTCAAAAGCGATCCGCACCTCCTGGTTGTTCCATTCAGGAACGGTTGAGGCGCTGCTGAGCTCAATGGCATAAGCCGTGTTGGCGTGAAGAGGCCAGTTCCATCGCAGGACATTGCGCTCATCCTGCCGTTCCGGAGGGACGGCATTTAAAGTGCAGCCCGCGCCATGGCCGTGAACTCCTACGGGATGAGAATAAATGGAAGGCCCCAGCCCTTCAGCCTCCGCCTTGCCCATGGCCGCTAGGGCGATTTCCCGCCCGGTCTTGCCTTCCTTGAATTCGATCATGAAGATCTCGGCTACCCGGTTGGCTCTCTTGAGGGCCTCCCTCAAACCGGCCGGCGCATCCTCCTCACCGATTCTGCACACATAGGCGTGCCATTGCATGTCCGTGCATAGCCCGAGATATTTGATCCCCATATCACAATGAAGAAGATCACCCCGCCGGATGACTCTTCGATCCCCGCCGTCCGGGACCGGCTCCTTGGCATTCCTCTGGATTGAAATCGAAGGCTGAAACCAGGTCTCCAGTCCGAGAGCGGCGATTTGCTTCCGGATCCACCAGACGACGTTCTCCGTCGTGGTGATGTCCGGAGCGATGACCGCGCTAGAGAAGAATTCGCGAATGATGTCGTGGGCAATGCCGCCGATCGACCGATAGAGGCTGAGCTCCGCGGGGCTCCGGGTTTCAAGCCAGCGGACGCACAGGTCGCCCGCGGACACGAGCCTGGCGGAGAACTCCGGGCCCAGCGCTTTCTCCAGGTCTTCCTTGAGGCTCGCCGTCAATCCGTCACCATAGCCCCATCTCGAAGAGACATTGATCCCGATCTTTTTGGGATTTCGATCCTTGATGACCCCGGCCAGACTTTCAAATTGCTTCCTTTGCCGGCTTGTCCATGTTTCGTTATACCAGGGTCCGTTGGACCCGCCCACGCCGTGGGAGCTGCAGGAGAGGCGCTCGACGCCGCGCTCTTGTCCGCGATCGTGAAAAATGAGAGCGACGCAGCCGGGAGAGGCCATCATAGGTTCCGGCACGAGAGTGAAAAAAACCGGATCTTCGATCCACTCCCGGTTGATGACGAGCCACATGTCGACCCCTTCGCTTCTCATCAAATCCGGCAAGATGTGATCCAATCTCCAGGCCAACCCCTGATTCATCACCCGGGCTCGGTCTTGGAGAGACAAGATCTGATGGCCGGGATCCGCCCCAGGCATGCCCGCCTCATGAGAATGACCCGGACTTCCGAGCCAAAGAACAAAAACTCCAAGAAACGATATCAGGATTCTTGAATTCCGGGGATGCATCACGTTGAGCCTCCTCGAGTTGCGATTCATTTGTCCGCGGGAAAGGGCTTTTTCTCTTTGTAAAGCGCGAGAAGGTTGCCCCGAATAGGGTATTTAGGATCGGAAGATTCCGTCATCTCCAGGGATCGGGAAGCCCATTTGGCCGCGTCCTCGAATTTCCCGACCCGGGCGAACGCCGCAGCCAGCGTGTCGAGGGCTGCGGCCTGCTTGTAATCCATCAAGGAACAAAGCTTTTGACCCAGCTCAAGGGCGCGGGCTCCGTTTCGGAGTTTCGGATCGGGAGCCGTGGCCAGAATCCAGGCCAGGTTGTTCAAGGTCGTCGGATCCTCCGGCAGGATTTTCAAAGCTTCCTCATAATGCCCGATGGCTTGGGCTGTATCTCCCCGGCGGTTCAGGGCTACGGCCAAGGCCGTATGAGCCTTGCCGTAGGAAGGGCTTTTCTCCAGGATCCAGGTGAAATGATCGATCGCCTCCGCAAACCTGCCCAGGCTGTTGAGGATGACGCCGTAGTTGTAGCGATTATCGAGGTTGCCGGGATCTATGTCCAAAGCTTTCTGGAAATGCAGCACCGACGCTTCCGTTCGGCCCATGATGACCAAGGCGCCGGCCAGTCCGGAGCGGGCATTGAAATTCATGGGATTTAGCCCGACGGCGATCTCAAAACACTTCAAGGCTTCCTCAAAATCCTGTTTCTTGGTCAGGGCGACCCCAAGGTAGCAGTAGGCCTCGATATTGAATTTGTCGAGTTCGAGGGATTGCCGGAAATAGCGGATGGCCGCGTCCAGATCGCCTTTTTCACTCAAGGCATAGCCCAGGGCCGCCAGAGTCTTAGGATAT
>Ga0315286_10006953_pt1 | contig 11025 bp, 5 predicted proteins | sample YL17G10_0_MG_FD_205038 | JGI IMG/M metagenome (GOLD analysis project Ga0315286, IMG submission 205038) | Sediment microbial communities from Yellowstone Lake, YNP, Wyoming, USA - YL17G10_0 | ecosystem: Environmental > Aquatic > Freshwater > Lake > Sediment | place: USA: Wyoming | collected...
CACGGGCAGATGCCACCAAACACATGGGTGACTACCAGAAGATTGTTGTCGGTGTGAATAACTGCCTTGACTCCGTGATCGGCCCGCTTAATGTGGCAGCTGACTACGTGGACAAGATCAGCAAGGGAGCAATCCCGGCCAAGATCTCCGACAAGTACAACGGGGACTTCAACGTCATCAAGAACAACTTAAACAACTGTATCGACGCTGTCAACGCACTCGTTGCCGATGCCGGCATGCTCCGGACAGCAGCGGTGGAAGGCAAGCTTGCAACACGGGCAGATGCCACCAAGCACCAGGGCGATTACCAGAAGATCGTCAAGGGTGTGAATGACTGCCTTGATTCGGTAATCGGACCGCTCAACGTGGCAGCTGATTACGTGGACAAGATCAGCAAGGGAGCAATCCCGGCAAAGATCACTGACCCGTATAATGGCGACTTCAACATCATCAAGAACAACTTAAACAACTGTATCGACGCTGTCAACGCACTCGTCGCTGATGCCGGCCTTCTCGCAAAGGCTGCGGTGGAAGGCAAGCTGGCAACACGGGCAGATGCCACCAAACACGTGGGTGACTACCAGAAGATTGTTATCGGTGTGAATAACTGCCTTGACGCGGTGATCGGGCCGCTGAATGTGGCAGCGGGATATGTAGACCGGATCTCCAAAGGGGATATTCCGGCCAAGATTACCGATAAATACAACGGTGACTTCAACGAGATCAAGAACAACTTAAACAACTGTATCGACGCTGTCAACGCACTCGTCGCTGATGCAAACATACTCGCAATGGCTGCGGTTGAAGGCAAGCTGGCAACACGGGCAGATGCCACCAAACACATGGGTGACTACCAGAAGATTGTTGTCGGTGTGAATAACTGCCTTGACTCCGTGATCGGCCCGCTTAATGTGGCAGCTGACTACGTGGACAAGATCAGCAAGGGAGCAATCCCGGCCAAGATCTCCGACAAGTACAACGGGGACTTCAACGTCATCAAGAACAACTTAAATAACTGTATCGACGCTGTCAACGCACTCGTTGCCGATGCCGGCATGCTCCGGACCGCAGCGGTGGAAGGCAAACTGGACACGCGTGCGGATGCCACCAAGCACATGGGTGACTACCAGAAGATCGTCAAGGGTGTGAATGACTGCCTTGACTCCGTGATCGGCCCGCTGAATGTGGCAGCGGAATATGTAGATCGTATCTCCAAAGGGGATATCCCGGCCAAGATCACCGACAAGTACAACGGGGACTTCAACGAGATCAAGAACAACTTAAACAACTGTATCGACAACATCAACGCGCTTGTCGCAGATGCCGGCATGCTCCGGACAGCAGCGGTGGAAGGCAAACTCGACACGCGTGCGGATGCCAGCAAACACATGGGTGACTACCAGAAGATCGTCAAGGGTGTCAATGAATGCCTTGACTCCGTGATCGGCCCGCTCAACGTAGCAGCGGAATATGTAGACCGGATCTCCAAAGGGGATATCCCGGCAAAGATCTCCGACAAGTACAACGGGGACTTCAACGAGATCAAGAACAACTTAAACAACTGTATCGACAACATCAACGCGCTCGTTGTAGATGCAGCCATGCTTGCAAAGGCAGCGGTAGACGGCAAGCTTGCAACACGGGCAGATGCAACCAAGCACCAGGGCGATTACCAGAAGATTGTTGTCGGTGTGAATAACTGCCTTGACTCGGTAATCGGACCGCTCAACGTGGCAGCAGATTACGTGGACAAAATCAGCAAGGGAGCAATCCCGGCAAAGATCACTGACCCGTATAATGGCGACTTCAACGTCATCAAGAACAACTTAAACAACTGTATCGACAACATCAACGCGCTTGTCGCAGATGCCGGCATGCTCCGGACAGCAGCGGTGGAAGGCAAACTGGACACGCGTGCCGATGCCACCAAGCACCAGGGCGATTACCAGAAGATTGTTGTCGGTGTGAATAACTGCCTTGACGCGGTGATCGGGCCGCTTAATGTGGCAGCTGACTACGTGGACAAGATCAGCAAGGGAGCAATCCCGGCAAAGATCTCCGACAAGTACAACGGGGACTTCAACGTCATCAAGAACAACTTAAACAACTGTATCGACAACATCAACGCGCTCGTTGTAGATGCAGCCATGCTTGCAAAGGCAGCGGTAGACGGCAAGCTGGCAACACGGGCGGATGCCACCAAGCACCAGGGCGATTACCAGAAGATCGTCGTCGGTGTGAATAACTGCCTTGACTCGGTTATCGGGCCGCTCAATGTTGCCGCAGATTACGTGGACAAGATCAGCAAAGGTGCGATCCCGGCCAAGATCACTGACAACTACAACGGCGACTTCAACATAATCAAGAACAACTTAAACACCTGTATCGACTCAGTCAACCTGCTTGTCAAAGATGCAGGCATGCTCCGGACTGCAGCGGTGGAAGGCAAGCTGGACACGCGTGCCGATGCCACCAAGCACCAGGGCGATTACCAGAAGATCGTAAAAGGCGTTAATGAATGCCTTGACGCGGTGATCGGGCCGCTGAATGTGGCTGCCGAATATGTTGACCGGATCTCCAAAGGTGACATCCCGGCCAAGATCTCCGACAAGTACAACGGTGACTTCAACGAGATCAAGAACAACTTAAACAACTGTATTGACAACATCAACGCACTCGTTGCCGATGCAAACATGCTCGCCAAGGCAGCAGACGAAGGCAAGTTAAAGACCCGCGCTGATGCCAGCAAGCACATGGGCGACTACAAGAAGATTGTCGAAGGCGTCAATAATACGCTCGATGCGGTAATAAACCCTGTCAACGAGGCAATGCGCATCTCCGATGAATACGCAAAACAGAATTTCACCGCTCGTGTCGATGAGAATCTGCAGGTACGGGGAGACTTTATCAAATTCAAGACATCCTTGAATAACGTCGGTATTAAGGTCTCAAAAGCGCTTCTCAAAGTGAACCAGCAGATAAACCAGCTCTCAGCAGGAGCGCAGGAAGCCAGTGCAAGTGTTGAGGAAGTGTCAGCCGGTTCAGCTCAGATCGCAAAGAATTCAGGCAATGTCAGCCTGAATGCTGAAAAGAGCGGCGACGGAATCAAGCAGGTCTTAAAGGCAATGGAAGATCTCTCAACCACGGTCCAGGAAGTTGCAACCAAGGCAGAAGCGGTAGCCCAGATCGCAAAGAAATCCGAGGAATTGTCCCAGAAAGGCTCAGAACTTGCCTCGAGGGCAGACAAAGGAATGGTCGGGATTACCAAGTCCTCAACAGAGGTTAACGTGATCATCCTCGATATCAAATCCCAGATGGACAAGATAGGAGATATTGTTGTCCTCATTGCCAACCTTGCCAACCAGACCAACCTGCTCGCCCTGAACGCAGCCATTGAAGCTGCCCGGGCGGGTGACGCAGGCCGCGGGTTTGCGGTTGTAGCCACCGAAGTCAAATCCCTTGCTCAGGAATCTGAGAACTCTGCAGAGAGAATCCGCCAGATGATTGGCGAACTCCAGAAACAGACACAGCGTGCAGTAGAAAACGTTGAAAAGTCAACTGTGGAGGTCAAGGAAGGCGGTATCGCGCTGTCCCAGACCCTTGAGGTCTTCAACAAGATTGTTTCTTCTATCGATGAGATCAACAAAAATATCAATGACGTGGCAGCATCTGCAGAAGAACAGGCTGCTTCTGTCGAGGAAGTAACAGCAAGCATAAATGTAGTCAATGGGCTGGTCACTGATACCGCAAAGGAAGCAACTGACTCGGCAGCAGCAAGTGAGGAATCTTCCGCTGCCATAGACCAGATCACCAAGATAGTCCAGAATGTGACCGTCATTGCTGACCAGGTAACCAAAGAGGTCGCAAAATTCAGGGTCAGGGCAGGTTCTGATGACACTGCCGTTGAGGATGATTTCGCAACGGAATCCATCGAGGATTCATCCGCCCCCATCCACCGGATCAGAAAAGCTGGATCTTCCAGCTCGGCGCGTGCTGCTTAAGGTAGTTCCTGTGAGGTCTGATCATGAAACTGAAAACAAATGAAAAAACCGGGGACGACACCCTCCCGGTTTCCGAAAAGCGGATCAGCAGAGGTGCTGTGCAGGGAGGACTGGAATCAGGTTCAAACACCGTTCAGGTTGTTGAGTTCCTGCTGGGTAAAGAACACTTTGCCGTTGACCTGTTCAACGTCAGGGAAGTCGTTGAGTATAAAACCATTACCCAGCTTCCGGACACCCCTGCGTATATCAAGGGAATAATTGACCTGAGAGGTGAAATTACTACCATAATCGATTTGAAGGAACGCCTGAATATTATCCGGCTATCAGGAGCAACCGATGAAAACAGCCGGATAATCGTGCTCGATGACAGCATCACTAAATCCAAAACCGGTATCATGGTTGATGATGTATCCTCGGTGACGACCTTTGATCGTTCCGCAGTAGATACCAGCACGTCAATGGTAGAACAGAACAATTCTGCCATCATCGGGATTATCAAAAAGAAGATCAGGATCAAGGACCGGGACGCACATGAACTCCTGATCCTTATCGATATCAGGCGACTTGTTTCGGATGTGAGCGCTAAGATTGATATGACAAACCTGGAGACCGCTGAAGAGGCCGCAGCTTAATAATTTACGGATTAGAGGATACTATCGATGTCAACGTTGAATGGATCGGAGATACTTCCCCTCCCCCCTCCTCTTTCTGGGTCTGGTTTAACCAAAGGTAATACCAGAACAATATCGGTACTCCATGTCGATGAAAACCCGGCACTGGCTAATCTGATCTGTATGTATCTTGAGAGGAACGGGGAAATGACGGTTGATACGTCGCTATCTGTCGAAGAAGCGATGAATAAACTGAGGTATATTTCCTATGACGTGATCGTTACCGACTACAACAGCAAAGAAAAGGAAGAAAACGAGTTCCTGCGGAATGTCCGGGCCAAGGGAGAGAGGATTCCCTTTGTGTATTTTGTGGTGTCCAGGGTTACTAAGTATGAGGACGAGGCACAACAGCTCGGGCAGGTTTCATTCATCGAAAAAATGGGAAATTCCTGTGCCAATTTCTCTAAACTCCGCCAGGCAATTCTTCAGGCAGTATCAGAGGACAGGATCAGTGCGTTAGTGCGTGCAGAACAATCTGCCGTAAGGCCGGATGGGTCAGCGAAATCATGATCTCAATACTCTATGTGGATGATGAGATTTACCTTCTTGAGATCGCAAAAATATTTTTAGAATCCTTAAAAGAATTCAAAGTAGCCATAGTACCGTCCGCAATGGAGGGGCTGGAAAGACTCAGTACTGCTTCGTATGACCTGATCTTGTCCGATTACCTGATGCCGGATATGGATGGTATCCGGTTTTTAAAAGAAGTGAGATCAAAATTTGGTGATATTCCCTTCATTCTGTTTACCGGCAAGGGTCGTGAAGAGGTGGTCATCGAAGCAATAAATAACGGGGCTGATTTTTATGTGCAGAAAGGTGGTGACCCCCGGTCCCAGTTTGCCGAACTGGCTCACAAGATCCGGATTGCAGTCGAACGCAGGAAGGCTGTTGATGCGCTCAGGGATTCCGAGCAGCGTCTTGCCGATATTATCAACTTCCTTCCCGATGCAACGTTTGCGATCGATACTAACGGGATGGTAATTGCCTGGAACAAGGCGATCGAAGAGATGACCGGGATCAAACCGGATGAAATCCTCGGAAAAGGGAATTATGAATATGCAATTCCGTTTTATCATGAGCGCCGCCCTGTCCTCATTGACATCGTTTTAAAATATGACTCTACTGCAGCTGCCAGGTACCCGTTTATAAAAAAGGACGGGAAGACCCTTTTTTCCGAGATCACGATCCCTCATTTCAATAACGGCAGGGGCGCATATCTCTGGTTAACCGCTTCCCCGCTGTATGATTCGAAGGGAATGATGGCCGGGGCGATCGAGTCGATCCGGGATATCTCCGAACGGAAAGTGGCAGAAGAGACGCTCAAGCGAAGTGAAGCACTGTACCGGAATGTTGTCGAGATCCAGACCGAGTTTATCACCCGGTTCACGCCATCGGGAATCCATCTTTTTGCCAATGATGCGTATCTGCGACATTTCAACGTGAGACGCGAAGATCTGATCGGGCAGCGGTTTTTCCCGGACATACCCGTTGAGGACCGGCAGATGGTCACCACATATTTCAGGGCACTCACCCCAAAAAATCCTGTTGACACCATTATCCACCGCGTTATCCTTCCAGACGGGTCCGTCCACTGGCATCGCTGGTCGGACCGTGCAATTTTTGATGGAAATGAATCCCTCATTGAGTACCAGTCAGTCGGCCGGGATATAACGGAAATGAAACAGGTCGAAGAAATGCTGCGGGAACGAGAGGCGGAACTACGGAGCATGCTTGATGCTACCCCTGCAGGAGTCGGGCTTATTGTCAATCATGTACTCCGGAAAGTAAATCATTCGCTCTGTAAAATTACCGGGTATTCCGAGGAAGAGATGATCGGGAAGGGCACACAGATGCTTTTTGCGGATGACGGGGAGTATCTCCGTGTGGGGAGGGAATTATACGGGCAGATGGAAACCGGGGGATTAGGTACTGTGGAATCCGTACTCAGGAAAAAAGACGGTATGATGATCGATGTAATGCTGAGCCTGAGCCCGTTTGACCCGGACAACGTATCAACCGGAGTCACCGCAACGGTGATGGATATCACCCAGAGTAAACGGGCTGAAGAGGCGTTGCGGAAGAGTGAGGAATTACATAAAAAACTGGTTGAAACCGTACCTGACATTGTGATAAGGACAGATCTTGATGGAACCCTTGTCTTTATCAATGAAAATGGTGTGAAACAGTATGGCTGTTCCGGTCCTGAAGAATTTTTAGGAAAATCAATTCTTTCCCTCGTCGCTCCCCATGACCTCCAAAAAGCAATTGAATACACACGGCTGATGTTTGAGCACCCGCTTGGGCCCGAAGAGTACGATAGCATACTAAAAGATAACACACGGCTCTCCTTTGAAGTGAACGGGGATGTTCTCCGTCATCCAGACGGGGTGCCTTATGGAATGGTATATGTTTGTCGTGATATTACTGAGCGCAAACGGGCGGAAAAGGCGATGCACATGGTAAATAAAAAACTTACCATGCTCTCATCTGTTACCCGGCATGACATTGTAAACAAATTAACGTCTCTTTCAGGCGATAATGAACTGTTAAAAAAGTGTGTACATGATGGTAAAGCAATCGAGTTGCTCAAAAAACAGGCTGCTGCAGTAGAGGCTATCCGGCGTCAGATCGAGTTCACGCGGGAGTATGAAAACCTTGGCGTGAAAGCCCCGGAATGGAAACCTGTCTCTGATACCATCGGAAAAGCTGTATCCCGCCTTGATTCCGGGGCGGTAACTATTATCAACGACACTGAAGGTCTCGTAGTATATGCTGACGACATGCTGGAAAAGGTCTTTTATAACCTTACCGAGAATGCAATCCGGTACGGGGAAAAAATTACAAAAATCCGGTTCTGGTATGAAAGCGCTGGCGATGATCTGGTCATTATCTGCCAGGATGATGGATGTGGGATACCTCCTTATGAAAAAGAAAAAATTTTTGAGAAAGGTTTTGGGAAAAATACCGGGCTTGGGATGTTTATCTGTAAAGAGATCCTCGATATCACCACTATCACTATCAGAGAAACCGGGATATACGGTAAAGGTGCCCGTTTCGAAATACTGGTACCGAGGGGAGTATATCGTCTCTGTGTCAATTTGCTGTCAGGAGAAACATCACCAGATGAGCTATCTGCAAGGACATAAAAAAATAAGAAGAAATCAAAAGGTGTAAACATTTTTACAATGAGTTATACCCTGAGTCAGTAGATGGAAGTGCAACGATTCATATATCAGTGCTCTATGTGGATGATGATGAGAATCTTCTCGCTATTGTCAAGCTATTTTTTGAAGAGAGAAATACTATCATGGCTGATACTGCAATCTCCGCCGAGGATGCCCGGAACAGACTCACAACCCATAATTACGATGCTATTGTTTCAGACTACAAAATGCCCCATATGAACGGGATCGGGTTTCTCAAATACGTAAGAAAAAAGCAGGGGGATATCCCGTTTATCCTCTTTACCGGCAAGGGGGCACGGTTTGAGATGATGGTGCCAAGCGGGGCGTGGCGTATGTCGGGGAAGGGTGCGTAATGGCTGCGAGAAAGGAGACGGAGAAGGACGACACAAAAGCGGGCAGCATCCATACGTTGCGGGATGATGCGGAAAAGAGACTGGTACAATCCGCAAAAATATCTCCCGACCTCACAGGGCAGACGGCAGAAGAACTCATCCACGAACTCCAGGTAAACCAGATCGAGCTCGAGATGCAGGCAGAAGAACTCATGAACGCGAAACTCGCGCTGGAGGATTCACGGGACTGGTTCCTTGATTTGTATGAGTTTGCCCCGCTCGGTTATCTCACGCTCAGTGACAAGGCGCTGATTGAAGAGGTGAACCTGACCGGAGCGACGCTCCTTGGGGTTGAGCAGAGCAAACTGGTCAATGCACGGTTCAGGAAATTCATTGCGCCTGAAGATCTTCAACCATGGGACCGGTATTTCGTGAATGTACTGACTCAGGGGGGAAAACTGATCTGCACACTCACCATCAAACGGGGTGACGGATCCACGTTCCCTGCCCGGCTGGAAAGCATCCGGATTACTGACAGCACAAAAGGAAACACAACGGTAAGGGTGGCAGTCAGCGATATTTCGGATATCCGGAAGGCTGAAGAAGTGCAGAAGAACCAGTACTTACTCCTGAATGGTATACTGGAGAGCACGGATTCAGCGGTGTTCTCACTGGATCGCCAGTACCGCTATACCAGCTTTAATTCTCACCATGCGATGGTGATGAAGATGCTTTACGGTGCCACTATCGAACTGGGCAGAAGCATATTTGATTACCAGTCAGTACGCGACGATCAGGTAAAAGCAAAATTCAATATTGACCGGGCACTGGCAGGAGAAGAGTTCGTGGAGCAGGCATTCTCCGGTGAAGAGACGCGGTCACGGCGCTATTTTGAAGTGCCCCACCGCCCGGTTAAAGACGCGGGCAACACGGTTATTGGTGTTGCCGTATTCGCGCAGGACATCACCGATCGCAAAAAGGCGGAAGATGCCTTACGGGAGAGCGAGGGGCGGTACCGGCGGATAACCGAAGGTTTGACTGATTACCTGTATACGGTACACGTACGAGATAATCAGGCGGTCAGCACCACGCATGGTGTAGCGTGTTTAGCCGTCACGGGCTATACCGCTGACGAGTTTGCAGCAGACCCCTATCTCTGGATACGTATGGTCTTTAACCTGGACCGGGATCGTGTCATCCACCATGTCAACGACGTCCTGAAAGGAAAGCCAGTCCCCCCGGTTGAACACCGGATTGTGCGAAAAGACGGCAGGATACGCTGGGTGCGGGATACCCCCATTCTTCATCTTGACGCCACGGGGCATCTCGTGTCGTACGACGGGGTGATAAAAGACATCAACGGGAGCAGGCTGGTAGAAGAGCAGATAAAAACATCTGAAATACGCTACCGCCGCCTCTTCGAATCTGCACAAGACGGGATCCTTATCGTGAACCGGGACACCGGCAGGATCATTGATTCCAACCCGTTTATCGAAAACCTGATGGGGTATTCCAAAGAAGAACTCATCGGAAAACCCCTCTGGGAAATTGGGTTCATCAAGGACCAGGTAGCGTCAAAGCTCGCTTTTGAGGAATTGCAGGCAAAGGAATATATCAGGTATGAAGATCTCCCGCTCGAGACGAAGGATGGGCGGAGGATTGAAGTTGAGTTTGTCAGCAATGTCTACACCATTGATCCTCACGCATCGGTCATCCAGTGCAGTATCCGGGACATCACCGAGCGCATGCTGGTGGAAAAGGCACTGCGGGTTTCCAATAAAAAACTCAAACTCCTCTCGAGTATCACCCGGCATGACATCAACAACCAGATGGCAATGTTGCGTGGGTTTACTACTCTGCTGGAACGAGAACAGATCGATCCTTCTTTCGCCGAATATTTCCAGAAGATCAATGCTTCTGCAGAGCGAATCTCTGCCATGATCCAGTTCACGAAAATTTATGAAAGCATCGGGGTCAATGCTGCGATCTGGCAGGATGCGGGCACCCTTGTGGATGCTGCCGCAAAAGATATTGCACTGGCACCAGTACGGCTTGAAAACGCCATCCCTGCCAGAACAGCCGTATTTGCCGATCCCCTCATCGTCAAGGTCTTTTACAACCTGATGGATAACGCTGTGCGTCACGGAGGACCGGGCACCACTATCAGGTTCACATCAAAAGAACAGAACGGGAAACAGCTCATTGTCTGCGAAGATGACGGTGCGGGTGTACCTGCCAATGAAAAGGAGAAGATCTTCGAACGCGGGTATGGCAAAAACACTGGTCTTGGATTGTTCCTCTCCCGCGAGATCCTTGACATCACCGGCATCACCATCAAAGAGACCGGTGAGCCGGGCAAAGGAGCACGGTTTGAGATGACGGTGCCGAAAGGAATATTCCGACAGGAGGCTGGTTCGCCATGATCTCGATCCTTCTTGTCGATGATGAAACCGAACTGCTGGAAATTGCACGTTTATACCTTGAAGACCAGCGCGGGTTTCGCGTCCAGACCGCATCCTCTGCAAAAGAGGCGCTGCACATGATGCAGGAAACAGCATACGATGTGGTGGTTTCCGATTACCAGATGCCGGTCATGGACGGCATCCAGTTCTTAAAAAAACTGCGCGGGAAAAAAGATCCCATCCCCTTTATCATCTTCACCGGCAGGGGACGGGAAGAGATTGTCATTGAGGCCCTCAATGAAGGGGCAGACTTCTATCTCCAGAAAGGCGGGGAACCGGAAGCGCAGTTTGCCGAGATATCCCATATAATCCGGAAGGTGGTCAGGCAGCACAGGGCAGAGGATGAACTGGGGGAGAGCGAAGAGAAATACCGG
>Ga0315286_10006954_pt1 | contig 11025 bp, 7 predicted proteins | sample YL17G10_0_MG_FD_205038 | JGI IMG/M metagenome (GOLD analysis project Ga0315286, IMG submission 205038) | Sediment microbial communities from Yellowstone Lake, YNP, Wyoming, USA - YL17G10_0 | ecosystem: Environmental > Aquatic > Freshwater > Lake > Sediment | place: USA: Wyoming | collected...
CTGCCGGCGATTGCGTACGGGATCATGTTCCTGGGGCAGAAATTCCCGGCGACGGAGCGTGTGGCGGCGGGAGTTTCGTTTGGGGGGATGTTCAAGGAGACGCTGCTGCGGCCGCTGTTTTTGGTGCTGTTGTTCTGCATGATGCTGACGGCGTCGCTGGAGCTTGGGCCGAACACATGGATCACGCCGGTGCTGGAGGCTGGGGGAATTCCAGGGATTCTGGTGCTGGTGTGGATCACAGGGCTGATGGCGGTGCTGCGGTTTTTTGCCGGGCCGGTCGTGAAGGCGCTGGGCAACAGCGGGGTGCTGCTGTTGTCATCGATCCTGGGCGGGGTGGGGCTGTTGATGCTGAGCTTCTCGACGAACGTGGTGATGGCGGGGATATCGGCGACGATTTTCGGGATTGGCGTGTGCTATTTCTGGCCGACCATGATCGGGACGGCGGCGGAGCGCGTGCCCAACGGCGGGGCGTTTGCGCTGGGGCTTTTGGGCGGATTGGGTGGGCTGTTTGTCAATGTGGTGACGACGCCGGCGATGGGGAAGATCAGCGACGTCTACGTGCATCGCGAGTTGAATGGCGAGTGCGCGGCGACGGCGGCGGTGCTGGAGAAGGTGGCGGCGAGTTATCCGGCATGGGCGGCGAACAATGCGGTCGATCGCAAGGAAATCAACGCTACGGTTGAGATGGCCAAGGCGATGTTGCCGCAGGCGAAGGCGGGACAATTGCCTGAGGTGGTGAACGTCGGGAATGAGATGATCTCGCCGGCGAACATATTCCGGGCGATCATCAAGGCGGCGCCGAGTGCGGGGGATGCGAAGGTGAAGGCAGACGCGGGGCTGATGGCAGCGGCGAAGGCTGGCGAGGAAGCGGGCGCGATGTTGAGGCCGGCGGACAATCACGGGGGTCTGATGTCGTTCCGGTATGTGGCGCCGATGTCGCTGGTCTTGATCCTGATCTTTGGCATCATGTTCATTCAGGACCGACAGCGGGCACAGCACGTATTGCCAAGCGTTGTCCCTGTGTAATAGGGCAGGGCAGTGTGGGCACGCGAGAGAAAAGCCCTGGATTTGCATCGGGGGCTTTGAGTTGGGATGGGTTACATTTTGTTGGCGGCATCGCCGAGGCCAGGGCCGCGGGGCTTGCGGCCGGGGTAGGTGCTGAAGCTCTGGAGATAGGCGATCCACATCATGGACAGGCCGTAGCCGTACGCGCCCTGGATGACCAGATCCATGTAGTGCTGGGTTGGCGGGATGTGGAAGCGGTCGGAGTTGGTTCCCTGGTAGGTGGTGGCATTGATCGGGTCGCCGCGGGCGAGGGGGGCGACTCTGACGTCGATGCGTTTGTAGATGCCAGTTTCCTTCCCAGAGGCATCGAGCTTTCGGCCAACTTTTTGGTCGAGCATTTTCAGGTCGTTTTCGGTCAGGTCAAAGAGGACGCCGGCGACATATTTGCCGGGGTCGTAGACGATATCGGCGGTTCCGCCGCCCCAGTATTCGCTGTAAATGGGGAAGCAGAGACGGTAGTTATCGAGGACGGCGGACTTGCCCGAGTGCATGACCGGGGTCCGGTGGCCGAAATGGCGGCACCATTCGGCTACTGCCCGAGTGTTGAGGTTCGACCCGTACGCAAAGTACCACATGGCTACCGGTCCTGGAGGCGGGTCATTCTGGCCAAAAGCGTCCAAAACGCAAAAGGATGCGGGGGGGCCAGAGCTGACAGATTCGAGGAACCAAGTGGGGCCACAGCCCGACGGCTACGCCTGGGAACTTGAACTGGGTGGTGAAGGGCGCGGGAGGTGCAAACCGGGCTAATTGTTCCCCGGATCGGTCGGGTACCCACGCAAGGCAGGGTTGAACTGCAACGAGACGGCTTGCATCGCTTCGACGACTTGAACCACGCGTCGCTGGACGTTCTGCTCGCCCAGCAGCCCTTGCTTCAACTCCACGTCTTCCAAGAAATTGAACGCCAGCAGATCGGCGATGTCGGCGGTCGAGAGCGGGCTGCTCAGGAGGTCGCGGAATTGCCTGCCGGCGGGGACCCTGGCGAGCGACCCGTCGGTGAAGAGCTTGGTCAGCCGGTCGCGCTGCTCTTCGAGGTCGATCTCCAGAGCCGCCTGCTCCTGGAGGGCGGCAAGCTCCGCGACGCGGTAGGGCTGGCCGGGGATCTCGCGGACAATGCGGGCGCGTTGGCGGCCTTGGAGCAGGAAGTTGTACTTTCCGTCGGCAAGTTTCTCCCAACTGAGGATCTGTCCGAGGCAGACGATAGGCTCGATGGCGGGTTTGCAGTGGTAGTTTTTCTCCCATCCCGGCTTGAGCAAAGCCATCGCGATAAGGCCGTCGCCGGCCAAGGCGTCGGCGGTCATGGTCTTGTACCGCTCTTCGCAGATGTGAAGCGGCAGAACCGCCCGGGGAAACAGCACGATGTTGGGCAGCGGAAAGAGGGGCACAGCCCCCCAGTCGCCGCAGTGTTTTGCATTGCTCATGGCGATATTCTAGGCAGGGCAGCGAAACACCCGCGGAGTTGACGTGCCGGCTGTCAACGCCGACACCCCACTGGCGGAACCTTGGCGCCGAATGAACGGCGTAAGGCTCGGGACAGGGGGGCGTTGCTGGATGCGGTGCTGTTGGCGGCTGCGGTGGAGCGATCACAGGCTCCGTGCAGGCAGGCGGCGATGACCCGCATCTATGGGCGGCGGTTTACAGACCACGCAGTTCGCGTTCGGCGCGAACCCAGTTCTCAAATTCCGAGCTGCCCTTGCCGGATTTCCAGATTTCGTACGCCCGCAGGGCGATCATCTCACGGGTAATCTGACGTTTGGAGGCAGCGGCGGCGGGTGTTGTCTTGGGGATTGCCGTGCCGCGGAAGGAGGTGGTCGTCTTTCCAGCCGCTGGGTCTGGGTTAGTGCCGGTCGGGTTGGTGCTGCTTCCCGTGATGCCGATCTTGGTAATCTTCTTAGCCATATAGAACCATCCTTCAACTATAAAAGCCTAGAGGCCTTGGGTTGTCCACGCTAAACTGACGAGCCAATCGCTGCCCATCCAGCACTTCAACGGCAAAACATCCGCGAAGCATTATAGGACCGGGCACTTAACGTTGTATATCGTCAAGCGGGGGACCAAAGGCTTAAACAAAGCGCCGGCAGCGGACGAGCGTGCGGAGCTTAGGCCCGGCCGGGAGGACCGGCTGATGCGGATGCAACTTATTTAATGACAGAGAGTTGTACGTCTACTTGCCCGCGAGCTTCTTACGGAGCAGGGGGTTGACGACGGCGGCCTCGAACTGCGAGCCGTGGGCCTTCATAAATGCGCCCATGGCGGGGCCGATCTGCTTTTCCGTGAACGTATTCTTGGCGAGGAACTCATCAACCAGGCGTTCGGTCTGCTCTGCCGAGGCTTTCTTGGGCAGGTAGCTGTCGACGATGGCGAGTTCGGCCTTGAGCTTGGCGACCTGGTCGGTTTTGCCCAGTTTCTCGTATTCCTCCATGCCTTTGCGGAGTTTTTTGCCATAGGCGGCGACGGCCTGCTCTTCAGTCGGCTTGGTGGGCTGAAGATCGATGATCTTCACGTCGCTGATGAGCATGCGGATCACGCTCAGCCGGTCCTTGTCGCCGGCCTTCATGGCCGCCTTCATATCATCCTGCAATTTGGCAAGCAAACTCATCTTTGATCTCCGGTTCGATTTGGTGTATACTAGGTATTCTAGCGTGGGAGGCTATGCGTCGCACGCCCGTAATAACGATGGATATCTGTCTGGATATCGGATTTCGGTAGTATCAATCCGCTTGGGCAGGTCCTATGATGTTGCGTGGCGAGTGGGCGGGAGCCTTGGGAGGCTTAGGGCCGGGTTCTACATCCGCACGGGCGGGTTGTGTCTTGTGATTGACCTGGGCCAACAGCCAAAATAGGGACAAATCCCCAGCAGCGGGTCAAGAGCATGAGCGTTCTCATGGTTCATTGACCGCAAAGCTTGTTTTTGTAGTGCGGAAAATATGCTAAGCAATGAACTCGAAGGGATCCTGCATGTCGGCGATGACCGGCACGACGGGCAATTGCGGGACCCCCAGCATCCTTTGCGGCCCTTGAACGGCGGCGTGATCGTCTCAAAACAGATGATCCGCGAAATGCGGCTTCGGCCGGGGCTGCTCCTTCGGGGGCAGACGAAGGGCCGGCACCTGGCGCGGGTGGCCATGATCGAAGGGCGCGCGCCCGGCGATTATGTGGACCGAATATCGCTCTACGAAGCGACGCCGGTCGATCCTCGGCCGATGCTCAAGCTCGAGCATGACCCCGCGGAGTTGACCAGTCGGGTCATCGATATTCTCTGTCCCATCGGGTTTGGACAGCGCGGGCTGATCGTCGCCCCGCCGCGGACGGGCAAGACCATCCTGCTGCAGAACATCGCCAAGGGCATCCACGCCAACTACCCCGATGTCAAGCTGGTTCTGCTGCTGGTTGACGAGCGGCCGGAAGAAGTGACGGACATGCGCCGCAACGTGCCGGGCGTGGTGTATGCCTCTTCCAACGACAACACGGTTGAGAAACACCTGGACCTGGCGCAGCTGATCATCGAGCGGTGCAAACGGCAGGTGGAGTTCGGGGCGGATATCGTCGTGCTGTTGGATTCGCTGACGCGCGTGGGGCGGGCGTTTAACACCGGCGGGCCATCGGGTGGGCGAACGATGTCCGGCGGCCTGGACAACCGGGCGCTGGAGATTCCGAAGCGATTGTTCGGGGCAGCCAGGAAGATCGAGAACGGCGGGTCGCTGACGATCATGGCGACCTGCCTGATCGATACCGGCTCGCGGATGGACCAGGTGATCTTCGAGGAGTTCAAAGGCACCGGCAACATGGAGCTGACGCTGGACCGGAACCTGGCCAACATGCGCATCTATCCCGCGCTGAATATCCCGCAGTCGGGCACGCGGAAAGAAGAGCTGCTGATGGATGCACAGCAGCTCGAAGGCGCTCAGCGAATCCGGCGGCATCTGGTGAGCATGCAGCCGGTGCAGGCAATGAAGACGCTGCTCGAAACACTGACCAAGAACAAGACCAACGCCGATCTGCTGAACTCCATCCGCGGCTGACCCGGCTTTGCCTTTCTCCGCGGCGGGTTTGCAGGCCCCGAATTACAGGGTATATTCAACTTGTGGCCTGTTGTTTTGGGAGAGGCAACCGTTGTAAACCGCTGCGCGCCCGAGGCCGGTAAGGAGCAGAGCATGTCGTTTTGCCAAGCCCGTAAGCGCCGATTCCATTGGGTCGCAGCCGCCGTTCTGTGCGCGGCGGGGCCTGTCTTGGCCGAGAAGGTCTCGACCGACTTGCCGATCACTCCGTCGCCGAACGCCAATACGCTGAACATGACCGTCACCGCGACGATCGTATTCGGCACCCGGAGCGATTCTGACACCGCCACCGTCACCGGGAACGTCCTGTCCGACGCGGCCATCCTCTTTGACCCGCTCACCAACGCCGTGTCCAACATCCACTCGCTCGAACTGACCGGCGGCCAGTTTGCCATGAGCAATGTGTCCATGAATCTGACCTGGAAGGTCTTTTTCGTCACCGTCGCGTCCATCAATCTGAACTCCACAAACATCCGCGGGACATTTGACACGCCGAATCCACCGGGCCTGGTCATCGGTGGAAGTTTTGAGGCCGGCGATCATCAGGTCATCATGAACAACGGAACGCTCGTGGCGACCGGCACCGTGTCGCAATCGGTGGACCTTGCCGCTCAACCCATGATCGGAAACGGCGCCGGCGCCGGCACAATCACCCTCGGCTCGCCGACGCTCAGCGGCGACACCCTTTCGTACCCGATGTCGATCATGCTGCCGGCGTCATTTGACCAGGTCGTCTACGACCAGCCCGGCACCATTACCGCTAGCGCCAAGGTCAACGGCAATATGCTGGCGGCCGGCACGCTCACCCGGAAACTCCCCGTCAATGTCCCGACCTGGAACATCGACGGCGGCGGAACCTGGGCCAATGCCGCAAGCTGGAAAACCGGCACATTTCCGAATGCCCCCGGGGCGACCGCGTGGCTATTGAACAAGCTGACGGCTGGCAATTCACCCGCCACGGTCACGCTGGAAGGCGAAACCACCGTCGGCACGATCGTTTTCGAGAACGCCAGCCGATACAGCATCGTCGCGGGCAGTGGCGGCATGCTCAAGCTCGACAACGCTGGCGGCGGGTCCGTGGTGCATGTGATTCGCGGCAGCCACCTCATCGCCGCGCCCATTCAGGTGGTCGATGGCGGGGTGATCGACGTGGCGGCCGGCGCGGAGTTGCAGGCGACCGCGGGCCTTGCTCTGGCTGCGGGCAAGAGCCTCGCCAAGCGCGGCGCCGGCGTGGCGATGATCGCCGGCGGGGTGGTCCTGGACCCGAGTTCCTCGATCAACGTCATCGAAGGCGATCTGAAGCTCGAGAGCATCGAAAATGGAACACTGCGCATCGGCCAATTTGCAACGGCAAGCCTCGATCCGAACGCGACGGCCACGAAAGCCAGCCTCGTTCATTCGCTGGAGATTGCCGGTGCAACCGACGCCTGGCTGACGACGCTCGATCTGAATCGAGGCCGGCTGATCGTCCAGGCCGACACGCAGGCGCCCGCGGATGTCTTGGCCCAGCTCACCAACCAGATCGTCTCCGCCCGCAATACCGCGACCCCGTGGACCGGCAACGGCATCACCAGTTCCGCCGCCCGCGCTGATGCCCGCGGCATGACCGGCATCGGCGTCATCGCCAACGACATCGGCGACGGCGCAGGCACTGTCAATACTGTCTTTGGCGACTTGGCGGTGAATGCGAATTCGATTCTCATGAAGTACACATGGAACGGCGACGCCAATCTCGACGGCATCGTCAATGCGGATGACTATTTCCTGGTTGACTCGGGATTCATCACCCAAAAAGGCGGCTGGTACAACGGGGATTTCAATTATGACGGCGTGGTGAATGCGGATGATTATTTCCTGATCGACTCGGCGTTCATCGGGCAGACGGGGTGGATGGCGATCGGGCATGTGGCGGCGGTGCCGGAGCCAGGGGTGATCGGACTGCTGGCCATTGCTGGCGTGGGTCTGCTGGGCCGGCGGCGTTGCCATCGGCCGGTAGACCGCTGAACCAGTGCCCAAGACACACCGTCTACCAGCCAATTGCTGATTTTGCATTACAAATGCACAAATCTATATGGGAGCTTGTATTCCCCCCCTGCGGTGGTAGATTACGTTGTTAGATGCATGTCATCGGGCTAGAGGGCACCGTTGGGAGAACTCAATGCAATACCGGCAATTACCACGTCGTACGCATAATCATTATGCGCAAACCCTGTTGGCGGCAGTGCTTCTGGCACTCCCGCACTCGGCCCGCGCCGCCGACCGTTATTGGGTCGGCTCCAATGGAACTTGGGATGACGGCTTCCACTGGAGTTTCTTCCCCGGCGGCCCCGGGGGCGCGGGAATGCCCCAGTTTGCCGACATTATACACCTCGTACAGTCTGACTCCCTTACGCGCTGGGTCATCTACCAGAACGGCGATCCCCTTGCCTCCCGCCTCAGCCCGTTCTACATGGACTCCACGGGCGCCGGCACCATGAACTTCCTCCAGTTCCAGGACACCCTCAATCCCACCTGGGAGTACGTCGGCCAGGTCGGCACCGCCACGTTCACCCTGTCCGGGGGCACCAACCAGATCGATTCCGCCCTCACCCTCGGCAACAACCCCACTGGGAACGGAACCTACAACCTTAAGAACACCGGCTTCCTGAAGGCAGTGTACGAGTACATCGGCTACCAGGGCGCGGGCACCTTCAACCAGTCCGGCGGTACGAACTCCGTCGGCGACCTGTTCATCGCCAAGCAGCCCGGCAGCTCCGGCACCTACAACCTCTCCGGCGGAATCCTCAACAAGACCCTCACCGGATACATCGCCAACAGCGGAACCTTCCACCAGTCCGGCGGCACGCTCAATGCCTCTGGCCTCTACAACGACATCCACGGCTCCTTCATCTTCGATGGCGGCATCTTCAACGGCTACCTGGTCAATTGGGGCGCCGCCACCTTCAACGCCGACTTCACCGCCGCCGACGGCGTATCCAACTTCACCCCCCTCAACATTCCCGCCGGCCGCAGTTTCACTGTCAACGGGGCCGGCCTGGAACACAACAGCACTCTCCAGTTGGCCGGCAACCTGACCGCCGCCAGCGAGGTCGTCGCCAGTGGCGGCAATGCTTCCGTCACCCAATCCGCCGGAACCCATGCTGTCCAAGGCGATCTGAAGATGGGGGGCGTCACCTACAATTTCGTCCTCGGCACCTCATGGCATACCGGCACTTACCTCCTCAGCGACGGCAGGCTCTCCGTCAGCGGCGATGAACAGATCGGCGTCGACTATAAGGGCATCTTCATCCAGAACGGGGGCAACCATACCGTCGCCAAGACCCTCTACCTCGCTCACGTCGGCACCGGCTTGATGGTCGCCGGCCCGGGTGACGGCGTCTACGCCCTCAACGCCGGTTCGCTCTCCGTCGCCAACGAATCCATCGGCTTCACCGGCCCCGGCCGGTTCACCCAGAAAGGGGGCAGCCATCACGTCGCCGGCAATCTCGTCATCGCTGACCAGTCCACCAGCGTTTCCGATGCCGGAACCGGCGCCTACACCCTCAACGCGGGTGCACTCTCCGTCTCCGGCAACGAAACCATCGGCTACGCCGGCATCGGCACGTTTACCCACACCGCGGGCACCCATGCCGTCACCGGCTCGCTCATCCTCGCCGACAAACGTGTCTTCACCATCGGCGGCGGACTTCTCGGAGGTGATCCCGTCACCATTACCCGCATCGGCTCCGGTTCCTACACCCTCGGCCCCGCCGCCACCCTCACCGTCGCACATGATGAAATCGTCGGCAATGCCGGCGCAGCCTCCTTCTCCCAGACCGGCGGCGACCACCGCATCGATGGCTCCCTCTTCCTCGGCTTCGCCGCCGGTGCCCAAGGCGCCTTCACTTTGACCACCCCCACCAGGATCGCCGAAGGCCAGCTTATTGTCGGCGGCAACGAAACAGTCGGAAACGCTGGCGCCGGCATCTTCACCCACACCGGCGGCACCAACAAAGTCGCCTACTCCCTCATTGTCGGCAACGCCGCCGGCAGCAACGGAACCTACAACCTCAGCAACACCGCCAATCTCGTCGTCGATGGCACCATCTACGTCGGCAACTATCCCGGCAGCACCGGCGCCTTCAACCTCAGCGGCGGAACCGTCTCCGCCGGCTACGAGCAAGTCGGCGTCTACGGCAACGCCTCCTTCATCCAGACCGGCGGAAAAAACACCATCGCCAACTTCCTCATGATCGCCAACCACGGCGGCAGCACGGGCCGATACGAACTCCGAGGCGAATCCACCCTCTCCGCCGCCTCCATGACCAACAACGGCACCTTCGCCCAGTCCGGTGGCATCGCGACCTTCGGCCGGGTCGATGGTTACGGCGCCCTGGCCGTCACGGGCACTGGCCTCTTCATCGCTGATTACATCCGGCAATCCTCCCTCAACCTCGCTGGCTCCGCCCGCCTCCGCCCCGACAACCCCGTGAGCATCATCACCGCCATGGGCCTCACCGGCTCCTTCGACCTGAACAACAACGACCTGATCCTCCACAGCGGCGACCTCAGCCAACTGACCGACCACCTCCGCTCCAAACGCCTCTTCTCCTCCGCCGCCACTGACTTCACCACCCTCGCCCTCACCCCCAACGATCGCGGCAACGGCTCCCCCATCGCCTCCCAATGGAGCGACATCCCCCTCATTCCCTCCGACATCCTCATCAAGTACACCTGGAACGGCGACGCCAACCTCGATGGCATCGTCAACGCCGACGACTATTTCCTGGTTGACTCCGGATTCATCACGCAAAAAGGCGGCTGGTATAACGGCGATTTCAACTACGACGGCACCGTGAACGCCGACGACTACTTCCTCATCGACAGCGCTTTTATCGGACAGACGGCCATCCTGTCGAGCAGGCTCGCCGCGGTCCCGGAGCCAGCGGCATTATTCGCAGCCGTCGGCGCAGCATTATTCCTCCGGCGGCGAATACGATCGTAACTGTATATCAACACCAAGCTTATCCATATCGAACCGCCCTGAAACGCCTTATCCAGACCCGTCGCCAAAACCGAGTCGCTTGACAATTCCAGTTCATGTGGCACGTATTGTCATACGTTAATGGAATCGAGGGCAATGCATAGATTATCTAAACTGAGTGTGGTTCGGCGGCAGGGTCGGATTCTGGCTGCGATTGCGTCGCTGGCGGTCTTCGCCGGCGGTGCGTCGGCGGCGACCACTTCCAATTGGTCCAATGCCACCAGCGGCAACTGGAACACCCCGGCCAACTGGTCGAGCAATCCGAATTATCCGAACAACGGCACGCCGGCGGGCAGCACTTACAATGTGAACCTCGCCGTGAGCGGGAGTGCGTACACGGTGACGCTTGACGGGGACGTCGCCGTCAGCAATCTCACCATCAACTCCGCCGCCGCGACGCTCAGCCAAACCAATGGCACGCTCAGCCTCACCGGCAACCTGGCGATTCAATCGGGCGCTTATCTGCTCGGCGACGCCACCATCAGCGGCGGCCGGCTGACGACGGTGGGCAGTTCGGTGCTGACGGTCACGCCGACGATGTTCTGGACCCCCGCGACGTTGAACAATACGACCGTCGCGGGCAATGTGCTGGTGCAGAACTCGGCGAGGCTGGTTTCGTCCACCGACCTGACACTCGACGCCGGCACGATCAAGCTATTGAGCGGATCGACGCTCGAGCTTGACGGAGCGATCACCGGCAGCGGGCAAGTCGTCTTCGACAGCAGCAGCGGTTCGGGGATTGTCACGCCATCGTCGCTGGCTCTCACGATCAACCCGCAAATCACCATCCGCACCGGCGCCGGCAGCGGGATCGTCGGGCAGGTGCAGCTTTCCACAACCAACAACGGCCTGATCTCCGCCCAGACCGCCGGCCAGACCATC
>Ga0315286_10006956_pt1 | contig 11024 bp, 9 predicted proteins | sample YL17G10_0_MG_FD_205038 | JGI IMG/M metagenome (GOLD analysis project Ga0315286, IMG submission 205038) | Sediment microbial communities from Yellowstone Lake, YNP, Wyoming, USA - YL17G10_0 | ecosystem: Environmental > Aquatic > Freshwater > Lake > Sediment | place: USA: Wyoming | collected...
GACCGAAGTGTACCGATACGACAATCCGGACGAGTATCGCGCCGAACCGCTCGGCGTGCTGCCGTACGACTGGGCGCGGAAGGACGGTTAGGAATGATTGAGGTTCTGGTCACGGGTGGCGCAGGTTTCATCGGCAGCAACTTCGTCCGGTACGCGCTTCGGACCCACCTGGACTGGCGGGTGACGACGCTCGACAAGCTGACGTATTGCGGGCGGCTCGAGAACCTGCAGGATGTGATGGCCGATCCACGGCACCGGTTCGTCAAGGGCGACATCGGCGACGAGGCTGTGTCGGCGCCGCTCGTCAAGGCGTCGGAGATCGTTGTGCACTTCGCGGCCGAAACTCACGTGGACCGGTCGCTGCAGAGCGCGGGCGAGTTTATTCACACCGACGTCTTCGGGACGTTCGTGCTGCTCGAAGCCGCGCGCCAGGCGCCCAACCTGCGACGCTTCGTGCAGATTTCAACCGACGAGGTCTACGGGTCCGTGCCCACCGGCGCGTCGAAGGAGACCGACGAACTCCGACCACGCAACCCGTATTCGGCGAGCAAAGCCGGCGCCGACCGGCTGGCCTACAGTTACTGGGCCACCTATCACGTGCCGGTCGTCGTCACGCGTGCGTCGAACAACTACGGGCCCAATCAGTTCCCCGAGAAGGTCATCCCGCTGTTCATCACCAACGCACTCGACGATCGCGGCCTCCCGCTCTACGGCGACGGCCTCAACGTGAGGGATTGGCTTCACGTTGACGATCACTGCCGGGGCGTCGACCTGCTGCTGGAGAAGGGCGAGCCGGGCGAGGTCTACAACATCGGCGGCGGCAACGAAATCCCCAACGTCGAGCTGACCAGGCGGATCCTGCAGTTGACGGCCAAGCCCGATACGCTTATCACGCCGGTCGCCGACCGCGTGGGCCACGATCGACGCTACGCGCTCGACACGACGAAACTCAAAGGCCTCGGGTGGGCGCCGCAGGTGGCCTTCGCCGACGGGCTTCGCGCCACGGTCGAGTGGTATCGCGAGAATCGATGGTGGTGGGAGCCAATCAAGCACGACGACCCGGCGTTCCAGTCGTACTACAAGGCCCAGTACGAAACGCGCCGTGGTGTCTGACTGCGCGGCGCGCGTGACGGCGCCGGAGAAACCATGAGCGTCCGCCCGACCGTCCTGGTCACCGGCGCCGCCGGATTCGCCGGCAGCCACCTGCTCGACGTGCTGCTCGCGAGCGATGGCCGCGTGGTCGGGTTACGGCGGCCGGGCATCGGCGCCGAGGTGCAGGCGCGGTACCCCCAGGTGGAGTGGCTCGAAATCGAGTTGCTCGATCGCGAGGTTGTGCGGCACACGCTGGCCGGCATCGCGCCCGATGTGCTGTATCACCTCGCAGGCGCGCCGCATGCGGGGCAATCGTGGGGAACCTCCACCGACACGCTCGCCATCAACGTACTGGCGACGCATCATGTACTCGAGGGCATCCGCCTCGCCGGACTGCGGACACGGGTCATCATCCCGAGTTCGGCATACGTCTACCGGCCAGCCGACCATGCGCTCGGCGAGGACGATCCGCTCGAGCCGGCCAATCCGTACGCCATCAGCAAGATCGCCATGGAACTGGCTGCCAGGCGGGCCACCATCCACGATGGGATCCCCGTGGTGGTCGCCAGATCATTCAATCACCTCGGGCCGCGCCAGGACGCGTCGTTCTTCGGCTCCGCGGTCGCGCGCCAGATCGCGCACATCGAGACCGGCCGGCTCGAACCCGTGATTTGCGTCGGCAATCTCGACGCGCGCCGCGACTTCACCGACGTGCGCGACACGGTGCGGGCCTATGTCGCGCTGGCTGAGCGCGGTCAGCCCGGACGTGTTTACAATGTCTGCTCCGGTCGGGCGCGAGCCGTGCGCGAACTGCTCGATGGCCTGATCGCGCTGTCGCGGGTGCCGGTCACGGTGCGGCAGGATCCGGAGCGGCTCCGGCCGAACGACACGCCGCTGCTGCTGGGCAATCCGTCGAGGATGGCCAGCGAGGTTGGCTGGAAACCCGAGATCCCGTTCGGACAGACGCTGCAGGATCTGCTCGACTACTGGCGCCAGGCCTGGTGAGGCGGCACGTGCAGGTCCTTGTCACCGGAAGCACTGGGTATCTGGGGCGGGCCATTGTCCTGGCCCTCCAGCGATCAGGACATGCCGTGGTCGCCTTCGCCCGATCGGCCTCCACGAGTGGACTTCCGGCCACAACCATCGATGGAGATATTCGCGACACCGCCGCCGTCGCGAGGGCGGCCCGCGGCTGCGACGCCATCATCCACGCCGCCGCGCTCGTGGCGGTTTGGCGCAAACAGGCCCGCGAATTCGATGACATCAATGTCGGCGGCCTGGCCAACGTGCTCGAAGCCGCGCGCCAGCACGGAATCCCGCGCAGCGTCTACACCTCGTCATTTCTCGCACTGCCGCCAGCCCGTTACAGCGGCATCCCGGCCTGGAACGATTACCAGCGCACCAAAGCCCTGGCCTCGCTGGTAGCCGACCGGGCCGTGGCCCAGGGGGCACCGCTCATCCGTCTGTACCCGGGCGTCATCTACGGCCCCGGGCGCATGACTGACGGCAACCTCGTGGGACAAATGATCGCGGATCATCTGGCGGGCCGGCTTCCCGGGCTCGTGGGGAGCGATCGCATCTGGTCGTTTGCGTACGTGGACGATGTGGCCGCTGCGCACGTGGTGGCGATCGAACGGGGCCAGATTGGCGGCCGCTATGTTCTCGGCGGCGAGAACGCGCCGCAGATGCGCGCCTTCGAGATCGTCCGCGAGATCACGGGGCGACCGCTGCCACGCCGCCTGCCCGGCTGGCTCGCGTCGTGCGCGGGGATGGTCGACGAACTGCGGGCCACGTGGCTGGGCGGGACACCGCACTTGACCACGGGCACGCTCGAAATCCTCCTTCATGATTGGCCGCTCGACAGCACTCGCGCCGAGCAGGAACTGGGGTACCGCGTGACGCCGCTGCGGGACGGCATCGCGAACATCGTGTCGTGGCTGGCGTCGGAGCGCCTGGCTGTCCACGGGGCATCGGCATCGTGACACGCGGCTATTCGGAAACCCGGCGGAAGGTGCTGCACATCGGCATGGGCGGGTTTGCGCTGCTATTGCGCGTCCTGACGTGGCAGCAGGCCGCGCTCTGTGCCGTCGCCTCGCTCCTCTTCAACCTGTTCGTGCTGCCGCGGATGTCCGGCCTCTCGCTCAACCGGCCGGCCGACCAGTCGCGAGGGTACCCGCTCGGCATCCTGCTCTATCCGCTTGCGGTGGTGCTGCTGATCCTGGCGTTTCCATCGCGGCTCGACATCGTCGCCGCCGCGTGGGGCATCCTGGCGTGCGGCGACGGCGCTGCGACGATTGCCGGCCGCGCATGGGGGCGCCACCCCATGCCGTGGCAGCCACAGAAGTCGCTGGAGGGCCTTGCCGCGTTCGTCGTCTTCGGCGGCACTGCGGGCGTGATGCTGGCATGGTGGACCGCGCCAGCCGTCATCCCGCGCCCGCCCCTCGAGTTCATCGTCGTGGGTCCATTGCTCGCGGCGGTGGCTGCGGGACTGGCCGAAACGGTGCCCATCAAACTGGATGACAACCTGACCGTCCCGGCTGTCGCCGGCGCGACACTCTGGATGCTGGGACTAGTCACCGCCGATGTGTGGACGGTGGCGCAACCGGTGGTCTGGCAGCAACTGCCGATGGCGCTGGCAGTCAATACGGTTGCGGCTCTGGGTGGATGGCGCGCTGGCACGGTCCGCATCTCGGGTATGCTTATCGGCTGGTCGATCGGCGTCATCGTCTACGGGTGCGCCGGCCTGGCCGGATGGACGCTGCTCTTCGCGACATTTCTCGCGGCGACCTTGTCATCGAGGCTGGGCCTGAGGAAGAAGGCGCGGCTCGGGATCGCCGAGGAGCGTGGCGGGCATCGCGGGGGTGGCAACGCGTTCGCGAACACGGGTCTCGCGGCGGTGGCTGCGCTGGCGGCTGTCCTCACGCCCTACCACGACGCGGCGATGCTGGCGTGTGTGGCCGTCCTGGCCACGGGCGGCAGCGACACGGTCGCCAGCGAAATCGGGAAAGCGTGGGGCGGCAAGACGTATGTGATCACGACGTTCTCGCTGGTGCGACCCGGAACGCCGGGCGCGATGTCGCTCGAAGGCACGGTGGCTGGCGTGGTGGCAGCGCTGGGACTGGCGATGCTTGCCTCCTGGCTCCACCTGATTCCGGCGTCGCTGGTCTGGGCGGTCGTCGGAGGCGCCATCGCGGGCTCGCTCGTCGAGAGCGCACTGGCCGCCACGCTCGAGGCTTCGGGCACGGTCAACAACGACGTGCTCAATTTCCTCAACACCGCCACGGGCGCCATTGTGACGATTGTTCTCGTGAGGGTGTGTTGATGCTGCCGGATCGCGTGCGCGCGGTCGCTGATCTCGCAAGGCCGTTCACGCTGATTGCGCCGGCGCTGGGTTTCGTGTCGGCGGCGGCCACCGCGATTGGCGCCGAGCCTCGTGAGACGTGGAGTTGGTGGCTCATCGTGCCGCCCATCCTTGGCGCGATCATGGCGGCCGTCCTCAACATCGCCTCAAACGGCCTCAATCAGATCTTCGATCTCGAGATCGACCGCATCAACAAGCCGAAGCGGCCGTTGCCGAGCGGACGGATGGGACTGGTCGAGGCGTGGGGCATCACGCTGGCGAGTTTCGCGATCGCATTCGTGCTTGCGTGGTTTGTGGCGCCGGGCGGCCGGCACGAGTGCTTCTGGATGGTCCTGGCAGCCGCCGTCATCACGACGTTCTACTCGGTGCCCCCGCTCCGCACGAAGCGGCTGGGCATCTGGGCCAATGTGACGATTGCGATCCCTCGTGGCGTCCTGCTGAAGGTGGCGGGCTGGTCGTCGGTCAAGACAGCGGCCGGGTTCGAGCCTTGGTACCTGGGCGCGATATTCGGGCTGTTTCTGCTTGGCGCGACCACCACCAAGGACTTCGCCGATATGAAGGGCGATGCGCGGGGCGGATGCCGGACGCTGCCCATTCAGTACGGCGTGGCCCGCGCGGCGTGGATGATCTCGCCGTCGTTCGTGCTGCCGTTTCTGATGATCCCGGTAGGCGCGTGGCTGGGCATTCTCACCGGCAACTTCTGGCTTCTACAGGCGCTGGGCACGGTGATGACGGCGTACGGCCTCTATGTCTGCTACTTGATGTTGCGCCGGCCCGACACGCTCGCCGTCGAGGAGAATCACGTGTCCTGGGCGCACATGTACCGCATGATGTTCGTGGCCCAGATCGGCTTCGCGCTGGCGTACCTGCTGTAGACCAATAAATGGGGTCGGACCCCAATTCTCTCTTGTTTCTGGTCGCCCTCAATAAATGGGGTCTGACCCCATTTACTGGCCGAGCAGCGCGCGGATGCGCGATTCGGTCGGCGGATGGGTGCTGAACAGGGACATCATTCCCGACACCGTGAACGGCTTGATGATGAACATGTGTGCGGTCGCCGCATTCGCATCGAGCGGGATCCGCTTCGACGCGACCTCCAGCTTCTTGAGCGCATCCACCAGACCGTAGGGCGACCCGGCAATCGCGGCCCCGCCGGCGTCGGCGTCGTACTCGCGGGACCGCGAGATGGCCGACTGGATGAGGATGGCCGCCACCGGCGCCAGGATCATCGTCGCCAGCATCGCGATGGGATTCGATCCTTCGCGATCGTCGCTCCGGCCTCCCCCGAAAAACGCTGCCCAGCGCGCCATGTTCGCGATCATCATGATGGCTGCCGCGAGCGTCGCCGCAATCGAGCTGATCAGAATGTCGCGGTGCTTGACGTGCGCCAACTCGTGGCCGATGACCCCTTCCAGTTCGCGATCATCCAGGATGCGCAGGATGCCCTCGGTCGCCGCCACCGCCGCGTGTGACGGGTCGCGCCCGGTCGCGAACGCGTTCGGCGACGGATCCGGAATCACGTACACCTTCGGCATCGGCAGATTCGCGCGCTGCGACAGCCGTGCGACGGCCTGGTAGAGCCGGTGCTCGGGCCCCACCGGCTGTGCCTTGTACATCCGCAGGACGATCTTGTCGGAGAACCAGTACGAGCCGAAGTTCATGATGACCGCAACACCAAATGCGATGACGAGGCCGTTTGCCCCGCCGAGGCTCTGGCCGATCACCATCAACACGCCGCTCAAGAGTCCCAGCAGGAGTGTCGTCTTCACTGTGTTTGCCATATGTGTATCCGTATGAAGGCTGCCAAGCGTCCAGTTTAGCGCGCCACGATCCGCTCGATCAAACCGGCCACGAGCGCCGCGCGCCACGGCAGTTCGGGAATATCCACGTGCTCATCAAACCCGTGCGCACCCGCACCGATAGCGCCGAGGCCATCTATAGTTGGGACGTTCAAAGCCGCCGTGAGGTTTCCGTCGGATCCGCCCCCGGTGGAACCTTCGCCGAGCGTTCGCCCAAGGCTCGCCGCCACGTCCTGCGCCTGGCGGAAGAGCGCCTCGACCGCCGGCGTGCGTTCGAACGGCGGCCGGTCGATGCCGCCCGTCACGCTGATCGTGGCGCCCGGGATCTGCGGCCGGAGTGCCTGCATCGCGCGGGTCACCCGGTCAGCGTCGTCCAGGGTCGCAGCGCGCACGTCGATGATGGCCTCGGCCTCCGCAGGAATCACGTTGCCACGCGTGCCGCCCCGTACGATGCCAACACTGAGCGTGGTTCCGCGGGCAGGATCCTGCAGCAATTCGATGGCGAGGATTTGTCGGGCCAGTTCGCGGATCGCGCTGACGCCGCGCTCGGGCTCTATCCCTGCGTGCGCAGGCTTGCCCGTGACGCGCAGGTGGAACTCCCCGCACCCCTTGCGCGCGGTCTTGAGCGCGCCTCCCGGGAGCGGCGGCTCGAGGACGAGCACGGCGTCGCTCCGGCGCGCCTCGTCTTCGATGATGCCCCGCGAGGTGGCGCTGCCGGTTTCCTCGTCGCTGGTCAGAAGCAGCATCACGCGACCAGGCAGCCCGGATGCCGAATCCTGCAGTGCGCGGATCGCGAGCATCGCGAGCACGATCCCGGCTTTCATATCGAAGACACCAGGACCGAAGAGCAGGTCGCCCTCGCGCCACAGCGGCCGCCGTTCCAGTTCGCCCACTGGCCAGACCGTGTCGATGTGCCCCAGCACCAGCACCTGGCGCGCGCCGGAACCGAATTCGGCCAGCAGGTGGTCACCCGCCGTCTCGCGCGGCACGGCACGGACCCGGCCGCCGAACTGGCGGAGCAACCGCTCCACCTCCCGGCCGCACGCGTCGACAGCCGCCTTGACGCCAGTCGGCGATTCGAGGCGCACGAGCGCCTCAATCGTCTCCACCGCCCATGGCAGTGCCGCGTCACAGAATGCCAGATGGTTGTCCATCTTCGCTGCCTTCGTCCGAATCCCGACCCCGAATCCCGTCACGCCAGCCGGACGGCGGTTCCTCCGCGTCCCCGCCCACGCAAGCCGGCCAGCCCCAGCTTTCTGCCGGGCCTCCAGTGCCCCGGCGCTTCGCTCCGCGGCCCCGCTCACGCAAGCCGGCAAACCGCACCTTGCCGGGACTCGTCGCCGGTCTTACGTGTGCGCTATTCGCGCAGCCTGTCCTGGCCCTCACGGTGCGTTTTGCGAACGCACGCTGGTCGGCTTGGTTCGAGGGGCCGCTTCGCGAATCGCCGCGGCACCCGCACGCCCCGGCCCCGCTCACGCAAGCTCCCCATGTGGCGTGGCCACACCCGCGCCGCGATGAAACCGCTTTCGCTCTTGTTACATCTTTGCTTCGCCGTTGTTACGCCTGTTTCTCTGTAGCCGGCAAGACGCGCCTTGCCGGGTGTTACACGTCGGGCAACCACGGGGGGTTGCCCCTACGCCTGATCATGTCCGCCGTAGGGGCGGCCCCCTGTGGCCGCCCCAGCCGGTGTTGGCCCTCGCGGCACGTCTTGCAGATTGACACTGTCGGCTCGGTTCGAGGGGCCGCTCCGGAAGCCGCCATCCTGCTGGCCTCAAGATCCCACCTGGCTCGTCCCGAATCCCCGCTTGCCACGCCGAAGCCCTTCGACAACCTCCCTGCGACTACGCTCAGCGAGCCGGGGCAACGTCTCGAGGAGCTCGGGGCGAAGGCGGGACTCCCAAACCCCTCCACGCTATAATGATCCCATGTTCCGCCTTCGTGCTTCGAGTTGCAACTATGGCCCCATACCGCTCTCGGACACAGAGGCCGCAGCTGCTCCCTCAGCACGAAGTCCTGAGGGCACAGGTTCGTTTCCGCGTCTGTGCATCGAAGGCCTTCGGTGCGTGAGCGGCGTTCTGGCGTCGGTGGCGTTTCTGGCGATGGCAGCGCAGGCTCAGGCTCAGCCACCGGTGGCCAAGCCGCAGCCGCCCCCCCCCGTGGCCGGCGCGACGCAGACGCCTCCGGCCAAGCCCGCGGCGCCCCCGGCCACCGCCCAGCCGCAGCCGACGACGCCAGCCAAGCCGGTTACCCCGACCGCGCCGGCTCAGCCTCCGGTGGCGACGCAGCCGAAAGTCCAGCCGCCCGCCGACACGGCTACCGAAGCGCCGCCGACCGATGCGCAACTGGGCGGCGTGCGCGTCTATCCTGGCGCCAGGTTCATCGGATCGTACGACGCGGGACGCGGGCAGCGTTTTTACCTGTTCGGCACGCTGCAGCCGTTCGCCGAGATGGTGGCGTTCTACAAGAACGAACTCAAGGACAAGGGCGAGCTTGTGTTCGACGCGCCGCAAACGCACATGTTCGACGTCGGCAAGTTTCGCGAAGAGACGATGGCGTTTCCGCCAAGTGTGACGATCAAGGACTACGCGAGGGACGGCTCGCCGGGCTATGCGAACCCCAGACCGGGCGCGACGCCGATCGCGTTTCCGACGGTGATCCAGATCGTGCCGCCGCCGGCGGCACCCACCGGTCCAATCCGGTAACCCGCTCGCGGGCGCGCCGTCGCGGCTACCTCGACTTCACCGTCTCCACCGGCACGTAGATCTCCGGGGTCTTGTGGAAGGCCTCGGCGCGCTCGCGCATGCCGGCCTCGAGCGCCTCGCGCTCGGCCAGCCCGTGCGCGGCGGCGTAATCGCGCACCTGTTGCGTGATTTCCATGCTGCAGAACTTCGGGCCGCACATCGAGCAGAAGTGCGCCACCTTCGCGCCATCGGCCGGCAGCGTCTCGTCGTGGAACGCGCGCGCGGTCACCGGGTCCATCGCCAGGTTGAACTGATCGTTCCACCGGAACTCGAATCGCGCCTTCGACAGCGCATCGTCCCAGCCTCTGGCCCGCGGATGGCCCTTGGCCAGATCGGCCGCGTGCGCCGCGATGCGGTAGGCGATGACGCCCGTCTTGACGTCCTCGCGATTGGGCAGGCCAAGGTGCTCCTTGGGCGTCACGTAGCAGAGCATCGCCGTGCCGTACCAGCCGATCATCGCCGCGCCAATCGCCGACGTGATGTGGTCGTACCCGGGCGCGACGTCGGTGGTGAGCGGCCCCAGCGTGTAGAACGGCGCTTCGTCGCACCACTCGAGCTGCTTCTCCATGTTCTCCTTGATCAGGTGCATCGGCACGTGGCCCGGGCCCTCGTTCATCACCTGCACGTCGTACTCCCAGGCGATCCTTGTCAACTCGCCCTGCGTGCGCAACTCCGCGAACTGCGCCTCGTCATTGGCGTCGGCAATCGAGCCTGGGCGCAAGCCGTCGCCAAGCGAGAACGCCACGTCGTACGCCTGCATGATTTCGCAGATCTCACGGAAGCGCGTGTACGTAAAATTCTCCCGGTGATGCGCCAGGCACCACTTCGCCATGATCGATCCGCCGCGCGACACGATGCCTGTCATGCGCCCCGCCGTCATGGGAATGTACCGCAGCAGCACGGCGGCGTGCACCGTAAAATAGTCCACGCCCTGCTCTGCCTGCTCGATGAGCGTGTCGCGATAGACCTCCCACGTCAGGTCCTCCGGGCGTCCACCGATCTTCTCGAGCGCCTGGTAGATGGGCACCGTGCCGATCGGCACAGCCGAGTTGCGCAGGATCCACTCGCGCGTCTGGTGGATGTCCTTGCCCGTCGACAGGTCCATCACCGTGTCGGATCCCCAGAGCGTGGCCCAGCGCAGCTTGTCCACTTCCTCCTCGATCGACGAGCTGACGGCCGAGTTGCCGATGTTCGCGTTGATCTTCACGAGGAAGTTGCGGCCGATGATCATCGGCTCGATCTCGGGGTGATTGATGTTAGCCGTGATGATGGCGCGACCGCGCGCGATCTCGGACCGGACGAACTCGGCCGCAACGCCCTCGCGCAGCGCCACGAACTCCATCTCGGGGGTGACGTGGTGCGTGCGCGCGTAGTGCAACTGGGTGATGGGGCCGCGGCCGCGAAGCGCCGTCATCGGCTGGCCCGGCTGCACGCCTGGCGTCGCTGGCTCTCCGGGCTGCGGCTGGCGCGCGCGCACGACTTCGGCGACATCATGGCGACCGAGGATCCACGGTCGGCGCAGCGGCGGCAGGCCCGCCTGCACGCTCACCCCCTGCGGGCCGCTGGTGTCGTAGAGCAGAACGGGCGGTTCGCCACCAGACAGGGCCACCTCGCGCATCGGGACGCGTACACCGTGTGGCCCCTCGATGAACACTTTGCGCGAGTTGGGATACGCGCAGGCAAAATCAGACGGGGCGGGTGCGGGACGCGAAGGCGTGGGCATCGACATCGGCGTTCTCCTGACGCGCCGGCACAGGCGCCGGCACGACAATTTCACTGGCGACGGTCTTCACGATCTGCGTAAGCGGCCCGCTTTTCGGACGCCAGAACGGGTTGTGAAACCGGCTGTGATCAACCTGGAACCTGGCTGCGATGGAGAACGGTCAAGGCGGGATGCCGCGCTCCCTCCGCCGGTCTCAACCGGTTCAGGTTCCAAGGGTGTATCTCAATCCCAGCGGGATACCCCTGACGGCTATGGGGAAACTATAGCACGCTCGGGATTGGGAACTGGAGACTCAGGGGATCGCAGTA
>Ga0315286_10006957_pt1 | contig 11023 bp, 15 predicted proteins | sample YL17G10_0_MG_FD_205038 | JGI IMG/M metagenome (GOLD analysis project Ga0315286, IMG submission 205038) | Sediment microbial communities from Yellowstone Lake, YNP, Wyoming, USA - YL17G10_0 | ecosystem: Environmental > Aquatic > Freshwater > Lake > Sediment | place: USA: Wyoming | collected...
GCAGCCCGGGCGCTCGAAAACGCAAATCAGGTCAACTCAGCTGGGTTGGTGCGGCGCATGAGGCAAGAGCCTGTGGCGCGTGCGCCTGCAGGTGTCTGGGTACCGGGCTCGCTCTCGGTGCATGGCTCGTGTCGAATCTGTGGCTCGCTGAGACCGATCAATCGCGAGGGCCGCTGTCTCGACTGCTTCAGCAAGCTGTAGCGAGACAGTGCACCACCAGTAACGATCACCGACTACCGGAGTGTTGTCAGTCTCTGTGAGCGGCCCGTAGCGTTCAGCGCATCAGGGAGCACTTCCCCCTGAGCCCGAGCGCATGCCTCACTTTGGTCTCGACAACCCGCGTGGCTCTCGCATCGTTGTCGACAACCCGAACCACACGGTCGACTACGACACGCAAGCGCAATCGCTGAATGCGCTGGCCGAGTTGGTGCAGCGGGCTACCGTTCACCCGCTGATCCGCAACACCGCCGTCAAGATCATCAGGGGCTGCGAGTCGCGCGAAGACATGTGCGAGCTGCAGGCGATCTTCGATGCAGTGAAGTCGGGTGACACGGGCGTACCGCCACTGTCGGATGGGCTGAAGTACGTGGCCGATCCTCGCTACGCCGACTACTTCGAGTCGCCTGTCGACATGCTCACGCAGTGTCTGAAGGGCGCGTGCGGCAGTGACTGCGATGGCCACGCTGGGCTCATCTGTGCACTCGCTGGATCAATCGGGTGGGTGATGGGCCTGCGTGCGTACGGGCCGCGCAACGCTGGTGGCTACTCGCACGTGTACGCGGTGGCCCTGTACCCGAAGAAGGGCCCCTTTGAACGCGCTGTTGGCATGGACACCACCGTGCCTTCGGCTTCACTCGGCTGGGAGCCGCCCCGAGGCAATGTCCTCACGGCGTGGCTTTATTAGGGGAAAATATGAGAGGCGCGATCCCACAGCCGCGAGTAACACCGTCTCCTGCGCCAGTCGCGTGTGCGTACAACGCAGCTGCTCTCAAGCATTTTGGCGAATTCGCCCGTTTGAATGAGGTGGACTGACCATGGCAAAGCGCAAGCGCAGATTCGGATCAAGCCCTGACGTGCACGAGCGCGAGGCAAAAGAAGCTGGCAGCCTCGCCATCAACGCTGCTCGGAAAGCCGCCAAGGCGATTCGACAGGGCTCATGCCATACCGCGATGGATCATCTTTCGTACGCCCTTGCGGACAAGGGCAAGCTCCGCGCGCACGAGATTTCGATACGCGGCGATCAGGGCTACTCGCCTCGCTACAACAAGACCGGAACGATTCTGACGCGAGTCCTCGTCTCGTTCCGCAAGAAGTGCCTCAAGCGTTGAAGTTCACCGAAGCACAGCAGTGAACGCAGTCCCCTCGCAGTTTTCACAGGAGCAAGTCACATGGCAAACCGAGTCGTGATTCAGGAGGGGTACTCGCTGCCCTTCGAGGCGTACCGCCGCAAGAAGCGTCGCAGTTCACGTCGGCGCCAGTCGGGTGGCGTGAAGCGCATGCAGTCGAAGATGAAGGCGTGCGCCAAGAAGTGGCACAAGAACGGCACCGGCAAGTACACCAGCTTCATGTCGCGCTGCCTCAAGTCGCGCTGATCCGTTTCACCGAAGCAGCCTCACCCGCTCGGTGAGCACCAGATTTCTGCAGCATTCACCCTCGCAGTTCACGAAGTTCAAAGGAGAACGCAACATGGCTCGTCATCGTCGTCATCGCCGCAGTCGTCGGTACGGTTCTAGCTCGGTCGTCACCATTCCCGGTCTCTCGGCCATCCCCATCATCAATGACAGCGTGAAGGTGTCGGACGTTGCTGTCGGCATCGCTGTCGGCGTCTTCGGTGCTGCGCTCCTCAAGGGCGTGCTGAAGAAAGCGCTGTACGATCCTGCGAAGCCTGCAGACAACATGTGGACGAAGTTTAACGATGCCGCTGGTGCCTTCGTTCCTGCTGTCATGGGAATCGGTGTCGGCGCGGCGCTGTACTACGCCCAGAAGAAGTCGCAGCGGGGTGCTGGCCATGCGGCCGGTGCTGCGCTCGCGGGCGTGGCCCTCAGCGTGAAGTCGTGGGCTGCTGGGCAGGACTTCGCCAAGCCGAAGGCTGATGGAACCCAGCCGCTGCTGGACTTCAGCGAAGTCACCCAGCTGAACCTCGGTGGTTACCGGGGCATGGGCGACTACCGTGGCCTGCTGGTGCGCGACACCACCGATGGTTCGATGAACGGTCTGCTGGTGAAGGACACCACCGATGGTTCGCTGTCGGGTCTCGCCGCCATGTCGATGGGCGACGACGATCACGGCATCGAGTCGCTGGCCGGCATGTAACACCTTCATGGGGGTCGGGCGCTTGTACACCGGGCCCGATCCCCAGCTGTACCCGATTTTCCCCAGCCGCTCGCTGGGCCCTGCAGCAAGAGGCGCTTCACTTCCCGTAGTCCCCTGCAGCACTCCTGTGGGCTTCAAGCCCTTCAAAGGATCAACGATCATGAAACTGTTCCTCCCCGATGCTTCTCTCCGTAGCCCCACCGCCGTTCAAGGCACCAGCGACATGCGAGACGAGAACGTGTTCTCGGCTCTCGTGCTGCAGTCTGGCGGCGCCGGCAATCAGACCCTGTTCACCAATCCCCGTGGTCAGGCGATTCCCTCGCTGCGCGGTGCGGCGATCGCGGTCACCCCCAACCAGCATCAGGCGACGTACACTGAGCTGACGACCAACATCACCCAGAGCGGCCAGCTCGGCAGCTCGATCGGTGATGCGTCGTTCCGCGCGATCGGCATCACGATCGAGAACGCGTACTACGCTCCCACCACCGGCCTGATGAACAGCTATGGCGCTGGTCAGCAGGAAGTTGCGGAAATTCTGGCGAAGTGCTTCTTCCAGATCCGCATCGGCGGCAAGCTGCAGGTGCAGGGCCCCGTGCTGGCGTTCCCGGCTTCGGGCGGTCTGTTCGGCGGCATCAGTGCCTCGGGCGTCGCTGCCCCCGGTGCTGTGCAGGCGAGCGTGAACAACGGCTGGCCGGGGTCGATGCGTCGGCTCAAGCTGCCGATTCTGGTGGCTCGTACCGACACCGTCGAGTCGACGTTCGGCGTCGCTGGCGGCAGCTCGCTGCTGTTCAGCACCCCTGCTTCGCCGGGGCAGCCCACCCTCGTGTGGGTGAACATCCACGCGCTGGTCAAGGGCGACGCGCGGTAGTTATCGCGCTCCCAGCCTAGAACGTGGTACGCGCTGCGTTCTAGGTCTGGGGTTGGCGGTGAGGTGCAGGCAGGCTCTGCACTATGGGCCGGGGGTACTTCCCGGTGAGGTTCGAGCCCTCAGCCGTCATTTGCAGTATGAGTTGCAACGATCACCCTCAGCCGCTCGCTGAGAGAGGAAACGGAAATGCAAGTCGACAAGCACTACGACCCGCTGGTTCTTTTCGCCTCGTGCGATTGTCCGCCAGCCCCGGGTGAGATTTCCCCGAACGTGCTGTCGCTCAAAGAACCGCACAACCTGCCGATGGAGATCATGTCGGTGCGTTTTCGGTGCTACCCGCTGAACGGTGGGCCGAGCAACATCACCGAGTTTGCGTACCAGACGATCACCGGGCAGGGCATCGGCGTGAAAATGGATCTCGGGAACATTCCCGTGGTCAACAGCGCGGTGCCCATCAACTGCTTCGGGTCGGCTCGCGACTCAGCGGATCAAAGCATTCAAGCATTCAAGGGTGCGACTTCAGCCGAGGCTCTTTCGTATTCGCAGGAGCTGTCGGTAGCCACTGATCCGGTGACTGGGCAAACTGCTCTCCCGATGGCGTATACGTGGCGGCTCAAGTACCCGCTCTATGTCCCGCCCGGGGCAGTGCTCGCGCCTACGTTCACCGCACTCGGGCAGAATCATTTTCCGGTGCGCATCGAGATCACGTATTTCTGCCGTACGCGCGACGCAGACTACAAGCCTAGGGGCCGCATCATGGTCCCGTGGGTGACTTCGTTCGCGTCGAAGTCGTTTGATCAAATCGCTGCAGCCCCTGCTGGTACTGACGCTTCGATTGAGACTGATCTGGTCAATCCGTTCTCGGTGCCGCTGGAGATCACCAAGCTCGTTGGTGTCGAGGCGATGGTCGTGAACGGCAACGGGACGCTCGGCAACGCAGCCGAAGACTCGACTGATCACCGATTCGCGTTGGCGACTAACAAGATCAGATCGTCACGGGGTGACGACATTGCGCGCACGCCGATCAACTTTGGCGGCTTGTTTCCTTTCAACTGGCGCGCGTGGGATATCCCGGGCAACTGGACGCTGGCCCCGGCCGAGTTTTATCAGCTGCAGCTCGCTGTCGCGCCTGTCACCTACCCGGTGGGTGATGGCGAGGTGGGCCGCGTGCAGTACGCAGTCGCCATGATTGGCTACCGAGGAATCAGCTCTGAGGCTGTTGTCAAGGAGATCGAAGCGGGGACTCCGTCATGAACATCATGCGGCCGCAGTTCACAAAGCAAGGGCAGGGTCTCGGGCGCAACGCCATCGCAGTGAAGGGGGCGCCAGTCTCGTTCGGCACCCAGTTCGGGCCACTGACTGTTGCTGCGAAGACGGCTGTGCTGAACACGCAAGCTCTGCAGGCTGGCTACCGGACCCCGTACTACATCGACGAGATCCGCATGACGGCCTATGCGGAGATTTCTGGATCAACTTCGCAGGGCCTCGGGTATGGGCTGCGTGCTCAATTTCAGACTGGGCATCACGCATTCTCGAAAGAGCCGATCCCGCTCTCGTTGTACGCGCCGGTCTACCTGCGAGCCGGGTATACGGTCGGCTACACCAACGGTGCTTTTTTCGAACATCGCCCGGTGGTCGAAGTGCGCTGGCCGTTGCCGAAGCCGCTCTACATGGAGCCGGGCGATGTGATTCAGTGCTACCTTGATCGTTCGAATTCGATCAACACAGCGTACGCGTCAAATTTCTTCAACGTGACCTATGTGGGTCGCGCGCTGGAGCCGGGGGCAAAGAAGCCGCCCTGCAAGTACGTGCCGTGGGTGTCGTTCTACGATCACCTCACTTCAGAGACTCGGGGCTATTCGAACGCGAAAGAATCGTACCGCAATCCGTTTACGATTCCGCTGAACGTGCACCGGCTCACTCAGCACACCTACGGGAATTTCCCAGCGTTCGATGACATCTGGTTCGAGACTGAAGGCGGCCGAGGGCCGACTGATTCTGGCGTGGTTGGTGACACCAGCTACGCGCAGGTGCGCATCTACGATTCACTCGGCTACGCGATGGTGAAGGAGTTTGCGCCCATCGGCGAGGTGCTGGATCTCTCGCGGCAGGCGTGGACGTTCTCTCGCCCTATCGGGCCGCGCGAACAGTTTGAAGTGGCATTCTCGTCAACACCAGTCGTCACGCCCGGCTACCAGTACTCAACTTTGCTCGGCATGATCTCTCACCGCGAAGAGGCGATCTGATGCGACCCGATTTCCTTTCGCCGATTTATCTTCGTTCGGGTGCTCAGCTCAGAGTCACCGATGGCAGCGTGTGCGAGCCCGACCCATCGAAGCTGCTCAACCCAAACCGCACAGCGATGCTGATTGATCAGCTCCGTTTCAGCGGCCCAACTATCGCCTCGATGAGCGAGAGTGACGTGTGCCAGTACATTCTGGCGGATATCAAGCTCGGTGCGATTCCGCTGACCAATGGGCTGGTACCAGTTGGTGCGTTTGCGCCCACGTACCTGAAATACCCAGCGTTCCCGGGGGCGAGCGGCTTTCCCCAGCCCGACACTCAGCTGACGTTTCATCTGCCGCGCCCGATGTACGTTCCGCCGAACGTGCAGCTCAATGTGAAGTTCGCGCGGGCACCGTTCGGATCAATCAACACGACGGGAACACCAGCGTTGCCCACCAATCCATTCGACATGGTGATGGGTGTCGCTGGCCGCTCAATGCCAGCTGGGTGGCCGATCCCTGAAAAGATCTACGTACCTTGGGTCGGAGCAACTTCGATCTACGATGCAGTGACCGACTGGGAATCGAAAGATTCTGAGCTGGGCAATCCCCATCGTGAGCCGTTGTTCGTGAAGCGCTTCGTCGGGTTCAACGGATCAACGTTTTTGAATCGGCCTGCACCCAACGGCAACACGTACAACGGGCTGTACGGGAATGCGGCCCCCGACTTCAACGTGCGCATGACGCTCAGCTCGGGCAAGATGCTCGTGCGAGATCCGGTGCCCTTCTACCATCTGTTCCCCGGCGACCGGCCGTTCTTCGACTGCGACGGGCTGCTTCAGCAAAACGAATTTGTTCGAGCGATGATCTCGATGACGCCCACCCTCGTCGGGGCAGCCGCGCAGACTGATCTTCGCTTCACCACCATCGGCATGATCGGCTACCGAGAGATCCAAACGCCGCAGGGAGCCCAACCGTGAGCCACACTGTGCATGGCCAGCTTCGCCCAATGTCGCAGTTTGAAGCGTACGCCAAGGGTGTCGAGACAGGCTCGAAGCAGGCAGATGCCGCGCTCCGGGCTGGGGTGAAGGGCCAAGTTTTGGCTGGTGACGCAAAAGCGCCCGCGTACGAGCTGCCCGTGCTGTTTCCGTATCAGAGCTATTTCGACAACGTGCTGGGGCCTCGCGCGATCTACGCGCAGCCGGCCAACAATCCGATCGTGCCGTCAACGATGCCCGACAAGCCCGTGACGGTCACCGGCTACGCGCTCGGACTGCACCCCAGCTCAGAGTGCCCGATGTCGGTGCAGTTTTTCACGGGCGCGCAGCAGGGTGCCTCGGCGACGTTCCGCCTGAAGCCGGGCGAGATCATCAGGCCGCATGGCCGCCCTGACGGGCATGGGCACCCGGGCTCCTTCTCGGGCTTCACCTACGGGCTTCCGTTCGGCTGGCTCGGCGGCGGATCAGCCCTGCTGGTGGTCTTCAGGACAGCCGATTCTCATGCGTTCTGGATTGATCACAATGAGGTGATGTACCACCGCATTCGGCTGCCGATCCTCGCGCCTGCTGCGCTGCCCGCGTTCGCTGCGATGCAGTACAACTGGCCGACTCGTTTCCCATGGCCTGAGGCTATCTCAGCGATCGATTCCCCCGCTGGCATCACTCAGCGCGGCCAGCCTGCGTTGGCTGTCCACCCGACGCGTACTCTGATGCGCTTGGCATCAGTGACTGGCAGTGCTCTGCTCAATCCTGCCCCGATGCGGATCTACTTTCGCATTGCTGATGTGCTGGCCATGGGGCCGCCCGGCCCGACCCTCAACCCCAATGACGTGGCATTCACTGACTACGTGTGGGGTTCGTACGCGCAGCAAGCTGGCGCTCCTGCCCCGTACAACGCATCGACTCCGATGACGATTCTCACGGGCGAGCTGGAGCGGCTGGCCTGCAATCAAGGATCAATTGTTCTCGGCAGTGAAGACCCGGCGTTGAATGATGGTGGTGGGTTCGTCGATTTCGTGCGGTACGGGAGGCTGTAGATCATGGCGAGCCGAAAGCCAGCTTCGCAGCAGGTGATCGACGCCGAGTTTCGGCCGGATCCCGGCTACGTGCCGCCCAATGACGCTGGCGTGCGTGATTGGCGAACTGCCTCGGGCTATGCGCCAAGGCAGCGAGGCCGTTTCATGGGGTACGGCGATGGCCCGGTGTCTGATGCGTCGCAGCTTTCAACGACGGATCAGATCATGCTGAAGGCGCAGCTCTACGAGACCATCGTCTCGCTGCGCACGGCTGTCGGCATAGCGCAGGCGCGGGTGGCTGCAACCCCGTCTACCTCGATGGCGACGCTGGCTTACGTGTTCGCTCCGATGATCGCGCCTTTCCTTCCTGACTCCGCGCCGGCTGAGACGAAGACCGCTGTCTCGAATGCGCTCAGCTCAATGAGCGGGCTGATCGACATGCGGTACAACGAGATCCCGTCTGTGATGGATGGCACGCTCGCGCCGGATCGGTGGTTCAACGCCTGCCAGATCGTGAAAGACGGCATCGCGTCGATTCTTCAGGAGCTGGGCGACAGCGACACGTTGGCACTGCTTTCACAGTCGTGGCAGGACACGAAAGACATGTTCGCCAAGCTGAAGCTTCCGCTCGCGCTCGGCGGCAGTGTGCTCACCATTGTGCTGCTCGGGATTGCCGGGCTGGTGGCCTACGCCTACTTGACAGCCCCGCTTCGCTTCATGCCCCCCAAGCGCATGGCTGGATTTTCGAAGTCGAAACGACGTACGAAGCGCAAGCCGCGCCGAGTGAAGGCCTACCTGCTTTAGGAGAATGCACATGCCCAACCATGCCCGAAGGTTCCGAGGTTTCGCTGACGATTCTGCAACGGCTGCTGACCCGAACGTCGCCACGAATCGGATCAGTCTTCAGCAGTTGATCCTTGAAGACCGCGCCGCGCTCATGCAACTGACTGCGCACGTGAGCAGTGACGTGAAGCAGCTCGCTGGGGCAGTCGTGGAGCTTCAGCGCCAGTCGGCTCAGCAAGCACAGCTGATTGCCGCGCTGCAGAATCAGCTGCTGGCTGCCTCGAAGGGGATGAACGTCTCGTTCACCAACCTCGCGCAGCGCCCGCAGATCGGCCCGGTCGGTGTCGGTGTCCCGACGCACGCCCTTCGGCCGCAATCGGTGAACATCAACTCACCGGGTGCGTTGCAGACGGGCCCGGTCGACACCACCACGCAGGATTCACAGGCCGACATTCAGATGAGCGACGCTGATTCTGTCTTCTACTCTGGGGGTGAGTGATGGGCTTTTTCGATCACTTCCTCAACGCGGCTGACCTGCTGCTCAAGCACCAGCGTCATGTGGATGCGATGGAAGCAGAGGCACGCGAAGAGGCTCGATCCATGCGTGGCAGCAAGCGCAAGGTGAAGATGCCTGATGCCGAGCCCCGCCAACAGCGGCACAGCCGTGGGGCGTTTGCCGATTCGTCTGACCCCGATTGCTGCATCGCGAGCCGGAAGCTCAAGAGGTGACCCATGCTGGTTCAAACGCGAAGGAATAGACTTGGGGCTGATCCTGTAGACGGCCCTACATCTGCGCCAGCGCTTGACCCAGCTGTCATCAACGATCCAGCCGCCGTCGTCGCAACCTCGATGGCTACGAGCGCTGGGCTGATGCAGCCCATGACGTTCTGGCAGCTGGTTCGTTTTCATGTGCTGGTCGCAGTGACTGCTCAGATAGTCCTGATGGCGGTCAGCGGTTTCTTCAAACGTCGAATTCGAGGGACACGACTATGAATCGCGAGAAAAAGTTCTGGGTGCGCTTCAGCATCGCGCTGATGCTGCTCGGGGCAGCGTCGTGGGCCGGGCAGGTAATGACGGTGGATCAAGGCATGCCGGGCAATCAAGGCCCGTGGCCTGTGAAGGTGGTCGGGCCGATCAACGTCATTGTCGGTGGCTCAGATGGTGGTGCCACAGCCGTGGTCGGGGTCGATGGTGGGCCGGTACCAGTGTCGCAGGCGAGCTTTCCGTGGAAAGTCTCGGGGGCGGACGGTGGGCCAGTGCAGGTCAGTGGCTCTGTGACTGTGTTGGGCGCAGATGGCGGCTCGGTTGCTGTTACCTCGACCCAAGCGACCTGCAACTCGCCAACGCACACCACTACTTCAGTGGGTACGTCTGCTGTGAACTGCCCCGGGGCTCAGCTCGCTGGCCGCTATTCCATTGTGATCTGCAACTCGCTTGAAAATCCGGGCTCTGGTGCGCGCATCATCAAAGTGCGGATCGACGGCGTCAATCCGGTGATTGGCGCAGGCAACCCGGGCGATGTGCTGGGAGTCGGTGACTGCATTCCTTACTTCATCACTTCCGCGATTGTTCCGAGGTGCATCGCCTCGCTCGCCAACACCCAAGCTACGGGGCTTGAGTGCAAATGAAAAAGCTCGCTCTCGCCATTGCCCTCTGCTCCAGCGCGCTGGCCCTCAGCCAGACGACTGGCTTGCCCAGCCGCAAAGGCTACATTCCTGTGCAGGGCGTCTACACCGTGCCCGGCACCGTGTTTCTGCTCGACGTGGTGTACGCCACGGGCTCGGGCGCGGCCGACAAGGCTGACGGGACCAACCCGGCGAAGGTGCCGGCAGTGGGCATCGTGGTGCAGAAGCCAGACTCGACCACGGCAGTAGTCCAGTACGTGGGCGAGGTGGATGGTTTTGGCTCGCTGGTGCCGGGGTTGGTCTATTACGTGTCGACGACACCGGGGCAACTCACTTCAACTGCCCCAACGGCTAACGGATCAGTGGTGCAGAAAGTCGGTGTGGCAAAAACCGCGACGGTGCTCATGCTCTCGGTCGACACGATGTACACGGTGCTCTGATGACGATTCAACTCATCGAAAAGAACGCCGCGTCTGGCATCCTGCAGCAGACAGGGGTCTCGTCAGCTGGCGTCGGGCTCAAGGCCGGGACTATCCCAGTGGCAAATTTCAGCGGTTCGCCTACGAAACAGGCAGTTGTCACGTTCACGACTGCGTTCGCCGATGCGAACTACGCGGTGACGTTTGGAATCTTCGCCGATTCACCGTCTGGCTTCACGCCTGCGATCATCGCCAAGAGCGCGAGCGGCTTCACGGTGGACATGCTGACTGGCACGCTCACGCATCTCATTTCACTCGATTGGCATGCTGCCCCGTACGGAGAATGACCGATGGCCTTACGCGCACAAACCATCATCTACGACAGCCTTACAGCTGATCCGGTTGCCCCAGTGGACGGTGAGCACTGGTTCAACGTCACCGAAGGGAAGCACAAGCGGCGCGTGGCTGGAGCTACCGAATACGTGCCTTCGACTACCGGGGCGACTAGCCCGGTCGGCGTTCATGTCGGTGATGCAGCCCTCGTTGGTACCGCGACCGATGCTTCTCGTGCGGATCATCAGCATGCCTTGGCCGCGCCTGCCGCCCCGGTCAACGTTGGCAAGTCGGCTGCTTCAGCTGGTGTTGCTACTACGGTCGCGCGGGCAGACCACAAGCACGACATTACGACGGCTGCTGCTGTCGCGAATCCGCCCAGCACTGCGAATGCAGAAGGTGTCTCGACTTCACTGGCTCGTGCAGATCACACTCACGCGCTG
>Ga0315286_10006958_pt1 | contig 11023 bp, 12 predicted proteins | sample YL17G10_0_MG_FD_205038 | JGI IMG/M metagenome (GOLD analysis project Ga0315286, IMG submission 205038) | Sediment microbial communities from Yellowstone Lake, YNP, Wyoming, USA - YL17G10_0 | ecosystem: Environmental > Aquatic > Freshwater > Lake > Sediment | place: USA: Wyoming | collected...
CAAGGCAGGTAGCGGCGCTGACGCTCTGGACGACGCTCTATCAGGGCTCAAGGCCCCGCCCTCCCCCGGTCAAGGACAGGGCCAAGGACAGGGCCAAGGCCAAGGACAGGGCCAAGGACAGGGCGACGGCGCTGGCCAAGGTGAAGGTCAGGGCGACGGCGCTGACGGAGGCCAAGGCGCTCCTAGTCCTGGGTCCGGCGTCGGCGGTATGCAGCAGGGTCCTGCGCAAAATCCATTCGAAGGAATGTCTGACGATCAGCTTCAGGGCGAGATCGAGAAGATGGACGCGGTAGACCAAGAGATTCTCAAGATGATGATGCAATCCATGCCGGGTCATCTCGGCTGGGAAGAAGGCTCAACTGGGGAAGAAGGCGAGTCCCACAAGATTCAGGAGCACGGCCGCGAGATCATCAAGAATGCGGCGGAGCAGCACAAGAAGTCTCGAGGGACCATGCCGGGTCACATGGAGGAGCTCATCAAGCACATGCTGCTTCCTCCCACCGTCCCGTGGACGCAATTCCTGCACAACATCGTGCAGAGGACGCGCCAAACGAAAAAGCTGCGCGGGATGTCTCGTCCGTCGAAGATTCTTTCGGCGATCAAGAAGTACGCAAAAATCATGGACGAGAAGACAGATGATAGTCTTCGCACGCGTGTGCTGAAGCGCCGCCTGGCGGGGTTCCGCAAGGTGCCCCCGTTCCCGGGTATCAAACAGAGCAACAAGTATACGATCGTGTACGCGGTCGATACCTCGGGCTCCATGAGCCAATCCGACATGCAAGCGGGGCTTGCGCAGTTGCAGCATTTGCAGAAGTCCGATTCGGATATCAGCATTTGCGTCATCTACGCGGATACCCACGTCTGCAAGGAATACTGGATCGGTACCAACGACGAAATCGACAAGAAAATGGTCGGTCGCGGCGGCACCGATTTCGAACACGTGTTCCAGCACGTGAAGGAGCTTACGCGTAAGCAGGACAAGTCCCCAGACATCCTGATCTACTGCACTGACGGATATGCCCCGCCCCCTGAGACGCGGCTGCACATTCCTACGGTCTGGCTCCTCACCTACAACGGTGTTCCCGTCGTACGGGATGCAGGGCATATCACACTACAGATGCGTGATTATCAGCTGGGAGAAAGCTACTGATCACGGTCACGGTCAAGCGCCTGACCTAAAAACAGCCGCTACTTCGGTATAAGTAAGTGCACAAGTCGTAGATTTAAACCTCTACGGCTTGTGCACTTGCGTAGCTTAACGGCATTTGTTTACCTGGCGGACCGCCAAGGAGTCCTAGTGACTGATACGTCAAACAAAGTGGTAGTTGTAAAGGTTCATAGGAATGCAGCAGGTACGACGCTGCCATTCGATAAATTGTATTTCTTTCCCAAGGACAAGGTCAGCGCCGTTCCGAAGATTTTCGGGTACGCGCTCGTGCTTCCCTGTGAAAATTCGTTGATGGATGAGATAGTAAAGCTGCGGCCCAAGGTACTGAGCGCGTATCGTCATCGTCGTGATGACACCCTGCTGAACCAGAAGATTGACCTCGACGGGCGCAAGCAGGAAATATCTGAAGCCACCGCTTGGTGGAAAAGTAATATCTTGACGGTCTATGACCTGCAGAATCGGGTCATAGTCGTGCCCATTCTCACGGCCAAGATTCGGAAGAAAATCAATCCGCGCTATTTGGCAGTGCCGCGCTACTTAGACAAGACCCCGAACAGCGCAAGACGCGCGCGATCCCGGCGGCGTACGTTGAAGGTAGTTCAGCCCGCAGATGGTAGGCAAGCAATCAGCGAATTTGCGTATCTAGCAACCCCGCTAGACGCACCTAATGACAAGGTCTCGCCCATCTGCAACATCTGCCCGCGTCAGCTACTTCAGCTGCAGGGACAGTGCATGCCCGGTCAGGCTATTTGTCTGAAGTCGCTCAACTTCAATGAAATTGGCAAGGAACGTTCTGTTGACGCCGCCGTGCCTGCAGACGTAGACGATGAAGAGCTCGAAGCCGCCCAGCAAGCTGACCTCGATGACCAAGACTCCCAAGAGGTGCCGTTCTAATGCCTGCGTATAATCAGACGTCGTTAGAGATAATCGACCTACCGGATTTCGACAAGATAGTCGGCACCATTCCTAAGGTGTTCGACGGTATGTCGCTGGCACATTCGCTGGGTATCCGAAATCGAACGCTCATGCATCTCGTCGTGCGACGTGAGGCCATGTACAAGATCCACTCGATTCCCAAGAAGTCGGGAGGGCGGCGTACGATTCACGCCCCTGAGCGAATGCTCAAGTTTGTGCAGACGCGTGTGCTCAAGCGGTATCTAACGCCGCTCGAGTACCCTGAACACATCGCTGCATATGTGCAGGGCCGCACTACTCGTGACAGCGCGCTAGTCCATGCGGGTAGACCGTTGCTCATCGTCATGGATCTGAAGGATTTCTTTTCCAGCACCCGTCGGTCATGGGTACGAAGAGCCATCCAGGACGAGCTCGGGTACGGTCACCGCGTTGCCAGTCTGATGTCAGACCTGATGACCGTGCCGATGAACTTCCCGTATGGGAAGCGCTACGTAGTGCCGCAAGGAGCGCCTACGTCGGGCGCAATCTGCAACTGGGTGGCCCACAACCGCATCGACAAGAAAGTCCTAGACCTCTGTTCTCGGTGGGGCATGGCTTACACACGGTACGCCGATGACCTGGCCTTCTCGAGCAAAGAGCGCCTCGACCGCAAGAAGACCAACATCTTCATCAAGGCGATTGTCAAAATCATCCGCGCGTCGGGCTACAACATCAACAAGAAGAAGCTGCGCGTAGCCCGGTCCGGGCGACAACAGCGGCTTCTTGGAATGACCATCAACGAGAAGCCCAACGTCATGCGGCTGCAGTTCCGCAAGATGCGCGCGCGGATCCATCACTGTAAGCATGAGGGCTTTTCCAAGGTAGCCACGGATATGGGCATGGCCTCGGGAGACAAACTCAAGTCACAGATTGAAGGGCAGATCGCGTACTATCACATGATCAGTCCTGTTAAATCCGCACAATTGAACACACAGTACTTAGATGCATGCGCAGCTCAGAAAGAAGCACCTATTCAGGTGCGGCGTCCTGTAGCAGAAGCAGCTGCAGCAGCGGAGTAGAAATGGCGCGCTATTACACGTTATGCCAAATGACCCCTTCCCTAGGGGGGGATCGTATCCGTGGAGGGGGAAGGCGCCGTCGTCGTGCGCAATTTACACGCGTATACGCGGGTAACCCGTCAGGGTTTATTTTCCACGACTCAGAGAAACCGTTAGATATAGCGGACATCCGTCACGCGCTGCACCGCCTCTCTAGTCTACACGAGACTGGAGAGGCGGACGCGCCTACCAAGGCCAACAAAGCTTTAGCTTTGAGAGTCAGCGCGAACACTCTTGTGGCCAGCTTTTCTATTGCAGCGCTGCCTTACCCAATACGCGTTCAGAAAGAGTGGAACTCGCAACGCAATGGCTACAACACGGAGGAATGGCTGTCTTCTAACCCTCTACGGGGGTGGTTGATACCGGATGTTCGCGACCCTTCCATTGCGGCTTTTGATTGCAATGTTAATGATCTCTATTCGGAGTGTACCCGCTTAGAGCGATTAACTGATCACTGTCCTTGCGAAATGCTGGTCACGGGAGAGTGCAGGGACACCCTAGTCAAGCCTAAGGTCCCCAAAGAATTCATGGACCTCGTGGACATGAAAAGTGATTTCCGGCTTGAGTATGGGATGTTGCGCAAGGTCGCGTACAAGGTACTCCCCGGTAATTGGGCGCTGACGTCCCCCAAGACCACGGTCTCCGACGATTTCGCGGAGACTGTACGTCCTTGGGATTACCACGATTTCACTGAGGTAGAGGCGCGCCAGAATACGGTCAGCGCGCGCGCTAAAGCACGTCATTCCCGCGCGAAGCACGAGAAAGTTAGCTGCAATACCTGCGCTTTAGTGCATCGAACTTACAGAGGAGCCGTCGAACACTGCGGCTGGATTCGTGACTGTACAGCCCCGAGCACCCCCGAAATGGCGCAGGTAGTTCTCGATGGTTGGCTGGATAACTCAGGTTATCTCGACATGCCCGGATTCACTACGCAGCAACGCGACTACTTGATTAGGCTTGCGGGGCAGCCCGTCATGGCAAAGACGTTCAGTGCTGTACGGCGTGTGGAGAATATCTACGCCGGCTTTATGCGAGGGGGGCACAATGGCATGGAGCCGTGGGTCTATCAGTTAGTGGCGAGCGGAGGGCCTTTGGACAGGTTTAAGCAGTATGAGACATACCGCGACCTACAGGCCATTATCCCTGACCTGCCCGATAACCCTGAATGCGCCCCTTTAGATAGGGAGGTGTTATACGTCACCGCCTGCTATGGGGCGTCACCCCGTATTTCTACATCGGGTAAGCCCTGGTACCATCGCCGCTTAATCAAGATGGACCCCGTCAACGATACCGCGGCGGCCTACATACACACGGAGGGGGCCTGCTCTCGCTATGTGTCTGTGCGGCATAGTACGCATACACGTGCTAGCTATCTAGAGCGGATACGCATCAACCCCACAATACGCGCGCACCAGGTACCGGCGGCGTACCGCGAATATCTAAAAGACAGCCCTGAAAAGTTCCGCCTACCTGTACTCAAGTAGGCGGCACGTAATCGGGACACACTACTCGGGCAGATGCCAGGGCCGCGTCTCGCGTGGCCCTGGCAGCGTCTAGCGTTGCCTGTAGCGTTGCGACGCGCGCGGTACACGCGTTGTACTGCGTAATCAGCGTGGACCGTTGGCTGGTCAGAGTAGTCACACGCGACTGTAGTATCGATACAGCCGTGCCAATGGGCCCAATCAGCAGGAATGCGACGCCGGCGTTAGTCGTTGAGAACGCGGTGAGCTGCGCGTTAGCGGACAGTAGCTGCGCTTCGATAGAAGCTATCTCGGCGCCTGTAGCAGAAGACGTCGCATTCAGCGTTCGGATGATTCCGACGATGCTAGTAAGCGACGGCTGAATGCTATTTAGCGAACTGCTGTACGCTGTGAGCTGCGCTTGCGCTAGCGTATACCGGTCCAAGTCCGGTATCGCGTCGTTCAGACGCAACGTAGTGTTATCGATGTCTTTCTTTAGGTTATTGCACTCTGCCTGCTCCGCATCACGCGCGGTAGTCGCTTCAGTTACTGCAGCTCGCGTAGCAAGATACGCCGCTATCAGCGCATCTTTTGTGGTCTGATCCGCGGTGGGATAAACAATGGTCTCGTTATGAACGCCCGTTTCGAACTCCGTAAGGAACGTGTCTACGTTCGCTACGAGGGTGTTGATGCGCCCGCTGAGCTCTTTCCACGCAGTGTTAGCTGTCTCGATATCGCTGTACTGCAGCAGCACCGTAGACGACCGCCAGCGCGTACCCCCGCTGCCGATAACCGCGTCGCGGTCTGTGTTGACTACGGTCGTGTCCGCAATCTGCACCACTCTCACCAGGGTGTCATCCCGGGGGTCTGTGCGCGTTTGAATCTCGAGTAGAAAAATCGCAGTATCAGGCAGGGTGCCCTTTACATCACACGTCGCGATTATCTCGTACTTATTGGTTCCGTCAACAGTGATAGTTGAGCGGTCCATCCGCACTATGGTACCGGCCATTTCTCAACTCTCCGCGGTGTAGTATTCGGTGCCGGGATACGTCGCAGAAATAGAGTTCCACTCTGTAACGAGTATCTTAAGCCGGTTTCTGGTGATTATTTCAAAGCCTGTAGCGCCGCGCACCGTCTGGTAGGTTCTTTCTACCGCAGATGCGCGGTAGACCCGTAGACCCGCGGTCTGCGCCGTAGCACGATCCGCAGGATATGACTCCATGTCGTACACGCTAGCGACGTTTAAGAACACGTTGTGTTCCGTGTCGTAAACGAAAACGTCAGGCGTAATGCCTATAGCTTCTATCACCGTGAATTTCACACGGTACTGGTTTTCCCCAGGTACCGAACGCTCTATGTACGTCTTGATGCTTACGGTCATAGCGTAGGAACCCCCGTGTAGTTCTCGTTAACTAGGGTGCTGCCCGTGCTTTCGTTACTTAGAGCATCAAGAGCTGCCTTGGTTGCAGCTACGAAATTTTCGGCAGCTACGGCGTCAGGGAAATATGCGTTGAAGCGGCTGTCTCTGAAAGTGACAGGGCCGGCGGGCGAGCCAGATCGGTGTGTTATACCGTCGTTATTGTTGATGGTCCTTGCCGGGATGGACCAGTTTATTGCGGATAGAAATCCGGGCAAAGCAGGGGTAACAGTAAGCTGTGTAGCACTCAGCACGCCCGTGATTACAAAAGAAAATGGGTTAGTGCCCGGGTATTCACCCGAGGTCCATTGCGCGGGTTCCACTACTGTGAGCTCGAGGACATCTCCGGGCAGAACACCCGCGACGATGAAGTTGCCCAGCGCGGACTCGAACGTGTCCAGCGGAAGTTGAGTTAGCCCCGTAATATCGGCGAGGGTAGCTACGCGCACCCAGCGTTCGCCTGTCACGTCATTGACGTATTCCACGACACCGAATACGTTCAGGTCATCCGGTTGTGTAGGAAAGTACGCAGGTGACGGTTGTGGGGGTACTGGCCCTTGGTCCAAGTAGCGTACGATGACCCGTACCCGCCCTGAGGTAGGCAGGGGCGTTTTTTCGAACGTTGCTGATACGAAGGCTGTCATGGTATTCCGCTAATTATAGCACGTAAGGCTTTGAATGAGTACTGTGATAGGAATTGACCAGTCGGTGCGGCACACCGGGGTTTGCGTGCTGTCGGAGACGGGGGCTCTCGAAGCTCTTGCTCTCATAGAACCCCCTATGCAGGAGCCAGGCGCTAGGCTGGCATACATTCGGGACGAGTTGAAGAGCTATTTCACACCGCAAGTGCGGGCAGCTGTGATGGAAGGCTACTCCTACAACTCCGTAAACAAGAAGTTTTTGCTCGGAGAAGTTGGCGCTATCGTGAAGCTTACGGTCTTCGAAGCGAACGTTACCCTATACGAAGCTGCCCCTAAGCAGCTGAAGAAGTTTGTGACTGGGAAGGGCGGCGCTTCGAAAGAAGACGTTATGCGCGCCATAGAAGATCGCTGGAAAACGCGAATCACCAATGACAATTTAGCCGACGCTTATGGCTTAGCCTGTCTTGCGCGGGAACTGGTTTGGCCTAGCTCATCTACCCGATCACAACTAGAAGTTACGCGTGCAATTTTGCGAAAAGGCTTGCTTAAGCGGATACCCACGCCTAAAGTCAAAGGTCTACAGGGGGCGCTATGAGCGATAAGAGAATTCGTTGTTTATTGAGCGGTGAAGACATCCCCCTAACGATCCCTTCCGGGAGCCCCAAACCCATCTTGATTACTCAAGGCGGTGAGGGCCTTGGGGCAGTCCTTGGCGAATCGTTAGCGGATGTGAAGATACTAAAAATCATACTACGGCGAGAAACAAAAGACGGCAAATTCGTCGCAGACCACGCCGCCTGCATCGAGGCTTTTAGAGATGACTACGTCGACCCCGACGAATGATCATCGTATAGGCATAACGCCAATTGTCATTAGACGTGCGGCGTATTATGCACAACTAGGCGTCGGGGAGTACTGCCCTGACCACCCTCATTTCGATACCGTGCTAGTCACTAAGCTGTACGACGTAACGCAGAACCCAACCGACACGCTAGAGTGGGCCTTTGGCCTGCGTGTCAGTTTCCTTAAGAACGGGTCCGTGACCCGTTGGGTAGAGTTTTCAGGGCGACTAGTTGGCGCCGGTGGTGATGATATCCTAAGAAAGGTTGATGACGATGAGTGATGCTAAGAGCAGTGGTAAGTTATTTCTCGTAACGTACGACGCCATGATCGGCCGTACCAAAGACGATGGCTCAGATCATCAGCCCGTAGAGCTGACGTTCCACGTTGTGGTGAAAGCCGCATCGCGAGAAGCGGTAGACGACGTGTTGGTGCAGTACAGCGACCGCGGCTTCGTAGCCAAGGTCACGACTGTCGCGGAACTGGCTGACCAAGTATCAGCTGAAGACCTGTACGGGTTGATGGAATACGAGAAGGTACTTCGAGTCCAGCGTGCGTGATTAGTGCGCTAGCAGCGCGCCTACGCCAAACCCAACACCCAATACTCCAATAGCCCCGCCGATGATGTAGGGCCAATAGTCAGTACTCTCAGCCTGGGCACGATATTGATTTTTCTGCTCAATCTCGTGACCCAGCTGAGTAGTTAATTCTTGAATACGCGCCTCATTGGCGTCATCAATGCTTTGATGCAGCGCCACCTGCGCTTGCAGATTAATCACTAGCTGGTCGAGCTGCAGACGTAGCGTCTCGCTGAGATGCAGCTGGTGCTCCCACCCTTGTGCCTGGGCCTCGAGCGCATTGAGCTGCGCGACCTGATCCGCTGTGAAACACGCGTAGCGTGCTCCTGAGACAGTACAGGGCGTGTACTCAGGCAGTAGCCGCAGCTGGGGTGCTTCGGCTGCAACAGCGACTGTGGTGTCTTGCGCTGCGGCAATACCCGGCAACAGCATCAACGCCAGCCCGAGCAGCGCGCTTCTCATTTTCCACGCCCTGTTGAGTTACGTGCGTCGAGTGTTGACCAATCTCGTACTGCAAGCGCCTGCTCTACATGTGCGTCGGTCTCGGCCTGCGCTGCCTGCAGCTGGGCCCGGCTGACCTTAGCGTCGGTGGTCAGCTGCTCTGCCTGCACGCCCAAATGCTTGAGCTCCTCTTTTTTAGGTGCGATGAGTGCTGCGTGTCGCGCGTTAGCGGCAGCTACTTCATCCTGTTCAACCTTAGTCCGTAAAGCTGCAATCTCCGCATTGCGGTGGTTGAGCTTGTACATGACAAAGCCGACGCCAATGGCGATTAGGCTCGCCCAGAACAGGTACACGGCCCAGTTCCAGATGCCGCCTTTGTCTTTGGCGGCACGGGCTTTTTCTACACGAGCCTTTAGGTTGTTTAGGAGATCGTCCATCAAGTCCACTTATTGACGACAGCGGCGAAGGAGGGGGCTGTGGCGGTACCGCCTACGTAGACTTGGTAGTTACCGGCGCCCACGTTTTCGGTAGCGCTAAAGGTTACTGACCCTGTGACGAAGGGCTTAAGACCCGGGACCGTAGCGGTTATGATGATGTTGTTACCCAAGAACACCCACTGTTCCAGGGTGTGGGGCGCGCCTAGGCCGTGGAACACGCCTGTAGTGTTATTTTCCGCAGCTACGCTGCTCAGGGTGCAACAGTCAAAGATGTAATGAGCGGTGACGTACTCCGTTACAGTAAGCACCCCGGAAGCAGCTCCACCGCCTGCGTGATAGAAATAACATCGCGTAAAGGTGTTGTCTTGTCCTTCTGGCAGCGGCATGCCTAGCGCGGTGACGCACCCGTTAGTCACAGTCCCGAAGCGGCAATCGCTAAAAGTAGAGTCCAATAACACGTATCCTGAAGGACCGTCTGTACGGCATATTCCTGCGAACTGCCCTAGGATGCGGATACGCTCAGCGACGAAATTACGGATGGGGCCCGCGGTGTTTGCTGCGAACGGGTGCATATAGGTGGCACCGCCCGGGTACAAATCCCCCGGGTTAAACGTGTAATCGGCCGCGTAGTTGTTACCGGTTCCAATTGAAACCGTGGCCGCGAGACTCTGCGCCCCGCCCTGCACAGATACGGTCGGAGTAAATACGGTGCTCCACCCATGCAGTTCGGCCCCCTCGCCAAGACTCAACAGTGTTGAGAAATTTTGAAGCGAATACAGGTGCTGATTAAGCTGTACGAACCGGAGGTTGTACGCTTTCGCCTTGAACAACTCCACGAAGAGCGCAGGTGTGAAATCGGGCCGTCCCAAGAGATTGTTGACCTCTGCGTCATTACCGTCGATGGTGCAGTCATCTAGGACGCAGCTGTCGTGGAACCTAAACAACGAGTTGCCTTGTCCATTGGCAGCGCCTCCCAGCCGGGGAGCTCCCCCCACAACGGGGTTGTTGATCAAGAACGTGCAATCGGTGAACTTAGTACCTTCGGCGTAGATAGGGGACCCGCTCAAGCGCGCGCAATCAAAGCGGCACGTGTCGAAGTGTACTTTGCTAACGACAGCGTCTGGTACGAGGCTGAACATTGCGGACGCGGTGTTGGTGCCCTGGCTGAAGGTGCAGCGGTCGAACTTCCAACTCTGTGCGCCGACGATAGTACTTGTGTGGAACACGTGCTCGAAGCTCGCATTGCTTAGGAATACGCATTGCGTTGCAGTTACACTAACAGTCCCAGACGCAATCAGCGGGATGCCTGACGACATCAACATTTCGATAGTACCGAGGCGAGCGACCGTGCAGGCGTTTAGCCATACGCCATAGCGTCCCGCGGTGATGGGGCTGGCCACGGTGTTGGCTAGGAAATTGGTAACAGTATTCTCGAACCCACCCACCTCTAGCAGAGCAGTGCCCGCGCTTATGTTGGTGGATGCTACGATTGCGAGGCTTTCGATAGTGCAGTTGACCCCGTTAATCCTCACAATGCTCGATCCCAGCGCGGTGGTGGTACCCGCGATAACAAGCAACCCTACGCGGTTATTTATGCCGCTCATGTTTACGCTATGCGCGCAGGTCAGGTTGCTGATAGTAGCGTTGGCTCCCGTGAAGCTTACGCTATACGCAAAAGGATCCGTGTTGCCCTGCACGCCCACGTTGCTGCCAATGAACCCCGTACCTACCTGTAGACGCCCGCCTATAATCACGAAGTCCATGATTACGTTGAGACCCGTAGTGACCTGAATGGCCCCTACGTTGATAGTCAGGTAACGGAACACACAGTTGGAGCCAATGCTCAGGGAAACTGGCGCGGCCTGGTTGATAATTACAGCACCGTCTGTGATTATCACGATGCCAGTGGGGAACGCATAGACGTTCGGCAACGTGTACGTCCCTCGACGCACAAGGAGAGTGCCCGGAACACCCGCCATGGCCGTGATAGCATTCTGAATTGCAGATACGCCGCTGAAGTGTCCCCCGG
>Ga0315286_10006960_pt1 | contig 11022 bp, 9 predicted proteins | sample YL17G10_0_MG_FD_205038 | JGI IMG/M metagenome (GOLD analysis project Ga0315286, IMG submission 205038) | Sediment microbial communities from Yellowstone Lake, YNP, Wyoming, USA - YL17G10_0 | ecosystem: Environmental > Aquatic > Freshwater > Lake > Sediment | place: USA: Wyoming | collected...
CGTGGGATATACTGAACCGGGCACACGACTACCGTCGCCACGTTGTAGCCAAACGGCGCGCCCTGGCACACGTACCCGAGGAGTTTCGGAGGGCAGGGCTTCACCGAATCATAGATTTCGGGAAGAGGAGGGACGAATTCCGGAGGCATGGTTCGGCAGAGGCTGGGACGCTGCTGTGGCATGAGACGGAACGTCCCGGGAACGCTTTCGGCGCCAGTGGCAATGGAGATGACGCTTTCCACCCGCATGTACTGAGGAAGTACGACCTCGATTCCTAACTCCGGTATCACCGGCGCGCCGTAGGCGCTGCCACACGATGATGACGTCCCGTGTCCCGGATATTTCAGCCACACAACATCGAACCCCGGATAGGCGGAATTCGAGTCTAAGACCAGCGTGCTGTTGCGCAGGTCAAGCGATACGTTCATGCTCATGCCGGAGCAGAACGAAAGCAGCCCGGCGGTGACAATGATAGCAAGTGCCCGCGCAACATGTGAAATCCGGTCCACTCCCAGATTCACGCCCGTTTCCCGTCTCTTCATCTCACTTCTCCGTTCACAATCCCAACTCTTCCAACTTGCCTCGTCCATCATGACAGGATGATACAACAGAAGGTAGTTCTGTCAAGCATCGCAAGGAGTAGGGAGCAAGAGAGCAAGGGAGTAAGGGAGCCAGACGAAAGCGAAATCAGATTGTAGAGTACTGATTACTGAGGGCAGAACACTGAATTCTGAATTCACCGTTCAGAGCTTTTCCTTCTGATTTCGAACTCGTTGATTCCGGCTTCTCCGTGCCCTCTGTGGCTTGCCCTATTCCGGATTCCGGGTGCCGTTCGAGTCTTGACTTTGGAGGTCATTTCGCTTATCATCGGCAACAATGACGCTTGACGCACCACGCCTAACGCATCACGCCGAGTTTCAGGTCCGGCGTACAGCGTAATGCGTTTACCGCGTAATGCGTCCTGCCCCTTGAACCCTGTCCATTTTAGGAGGATGATTTGAAGGATTACGGTTCGGACAAGATCAGGAACGTCGGCTTCTTCGGCCACGGCGGCAGCGGTAAGACTACGGTCTGCGAGACGCTGCTCTTTCTGCTGAAGCAGAACACCCGCATCGGACGCGTGGACGAGGGCAACTCGCTCCTGGACTACGACGAAGACGAAATCAGCCGCAAGATCTCAATCAATCTTGCTTTGGGTTATGGCGAGTATCGCGACTCGCTGTTGAACATCATTGACACGCCCGGCTACGCCGACTTCGTCGGCGACGTCTACTCCGGCGTGCGTGCCGCGGACAGCGCGGTCGTCGTAATTGACGCCGGGTCCGGAATCGGGGTCGGGACCGAGATAGTCTGGAAGCAGATTGGGGCGCAGAACCTGCCGCGCATCATTCTCGTGACCAAGCTTTCTCGCGAGCATACGGATTTCGCGCGGTCGTTGGACGAGGTCCAGAAGAAGTTCGGGCTCAAAGTCGTCGCGCTCGGCCTGCCCATCGGCAGCGAGGCCGGCTTCAAGGGTGTCGTAGACCTGCTTTCGGGCAAGGCGTTCATCTATGAGAACGCACAGCCGAAGGAGACGCCGGTGCCCCCGGAGATGGCGGATATGGTCGCCGAATACCGCGGCAAGCTCATCGAGGCTGCGGCCGACGCCGACGAGAACCTGATGAACAAGTTCCTGGAGGGCGGCGCGATTACCCAGGAAGAGGCGCTGCCGGCCGTGCGGGCCGGCATCCGCGAAGGCCGAATCTACCCGGTACTGCCGGCCGACGGCCATGCCGGGGTCGGCATCGCAAACCTGCTCGACTTCATCTTCGATGTCATGCCGACCGCGGACCAGATGGGCGAGCTCAAGGTCACCGACCTGAAGACTAGGCAGGAGAAAGTCCTGCCGCGCACCGTTCAGGGGCCGGCCTGCACGTTCGTGTTCAAGACCGTCTCCGAACCGCATATCGGCGATATCAATTACGTTCGGGTCCTGTCCGGCGTGCTCAAGGCGGGCGACGTGATGATGAACTCGCGCACCGACCGCGAGGAGAAGGTGAACCAGATCTATCTCATAAAGGGCAAGGAGCGCACAGAAGTCGGGAAGCTGGTTGCCGGTCAAATCGGCGGTCTGGTCAAGCTGAAGACGACCAGAACCTCTGATACTCTGTCCGACCTGAAGCAGCCGACAGCGGTGCCGCCGATTGCGTTCCCGGAGCCGCTCGTGTCGGTTGCGATCGTGCCCAAGGCCAAGGGCGACGAAGAGAAGGTCTCGATCGGCCTGTCCCGGTTGCACGAGGAAGACCCGACCTTCAAATACCTGTTCGACTCGGAAGGCCGGCAGCAAATGGTCTATGGCCTGGGTGAACTGCATCTGCACGTGATTGTCGCCCGGCTGCTGCGCAAGTTCGGGGTGACGGTCGAGCTGGTCAAACCGCGCATCCATTACCGCGAGACGATTACCCGGAAGTCCGAGGCGCAGGGGAAGCACAAGAAACAAACCGGCGGTCGGGGCCAGTACGGCGACTGCTGGCTGCGCCTGGAGCCCAAGGGACGCGGCGAGGGATTCGAGTTTGTCGAGAAGATTTTCGGCGGCGCCATTCCCAAGAACTTCATCGCCCCGATTGAGAAGGGAATTGTCGAGACCATGGCCAACGGCGTGGTTGCCGGCTACCAGGTCGTGGACTTGAGGGTCACCGTGTTCGACGGCTCCTACCACGATGTTGACTCCTCGGATATCGCGTTCAAGCTCGCGGGCCAGATCGCATTCAAAGCCGCCTGCGAGAAGGCGGCGATCGTCCTGCTCGAGCCGATTATGAACGTCGAAGTGACGGTGCCGTCCCAGTACATGGGCGCGATTACCGGCGACCTGAGCGCGCGGCGCGGCATCATTCAGGGACTGGAAACCGAAGGCAATCTGCAGATTATCCGCGCCACGGTACCTGAAGCCGACATGTACATGTACTCGAACACCCTGCGCTCAGTAACCCAGGGAAGCGGCTACTTCACGTTGAAGTTCTCGCACTACGCCGAGGTCCCGAAGGAGCAGGCGCAGAAGGTAATCGATGAATCGAAGCGGTTGAAACAGGAATAGTGTACCCAAGGGAAGTCAGAAGTCAGAAGTCAGAAACTAGAAGTCAGAATCAGGTGTCACGACTCTGAAAACGCTGGAGCCCGGCCGGAGGACTAGATTCCGCGCAGATTGAATTCCGGCGTGTACTCGGATGACGCCGCGCTGAGTTCCTGAACCCAGCCGTTCTCAAAACCCAGTTCGTAGAAGAAGTCGCGGACCGCGCGGTATTCCGAATGGCGGAGTCGACGATTCACTTCCGGAAACTGTGCCGCCCGGTGGGCCGGAGTATACTGCGCCATGAGGCTGGTGTGGACCTCGGTGCCGATGGCGTCGGCAATCCACTTCAGGATTCGCTTACTGTCCTCCACCTGCCCCGGGATGACCAGATGCCGGATGATGACTCCCTGTGTCATGACCGCCGCGCTGGGCCGGGCCTCCTGAGCCGGATTCCGCCGAGTGACTTCTGACTTCTGCATTCTGACTTCTGACTTCTGTTTCGCCATCTCCCCTATCGCCCGGCTCGCCTGAAGGAAGTAGTCCGCTGCTCCGCAGTACCGCTTCGCCACATCCGGGTCACAGAACTTGATGTCCGGCAGGTAGACGTCAACCAGCGGTTCCAACCGTTTGAGCTCGGAAACCAGCTCGTAGGCATTGGTGTTCCAGACGACCGGAATTCCCAACTCAGGCTTGACCGGCAGCAGCGCTTCCAGAAGCATCTCCGAGTACGGCGTCGGCGACACGAGGTTGATATTGTGCGCACCTTGTGCCTTCAGCTCAAACGCAATCTCCCTCAACCGTTCGATACTGAGCTTTCGCCCCTTGGCGCCTGCTTCGTCATTGTCAGACTCTGTTCTGCATTCTGCATTCTGCATTCTGCATTCTGCATTCGCTCTTTCACTTGCTCCCTGCGATATGTCCCAGTTCTGGCAGAAAATGCAGGCGAGGTTGCAGTGGGCGAAGAAGATGGTCCCGGAGCCGCGCGTGCCGCTGATTGCCGGTTCTTCCCAATGATGTAGCGATGCGAGCGCCACTTCCGGAACATCCGGCGCGCGGCAGATGCCGAGCTTGGTTCGGCGGTCCGCGCCGCAATTATGCGGACATATACGACACTCCATGTCCTATGTGGATTTCGTCGGACGGCGCTGACGATCTACGCCCATCCGGACCGCGCCTTTCAGCGAGAGTGCCTCGCGCTACTCGACGACGGTAACCTTGATTGCCGCGCCGGACCTGTCTTCGGACGTCCTGACAAAGTAGACCCCGGGTCCGGCAACTGCAGACTGGACTCTGCCCTGGGCGTCAAGCAGAATACTGTTGTCGGACAGCAGGCGACGCAGGTCCGGACTCCGAATCACTGATGGAAAGGCTGCCGGGGCTCCGAGCGCGCGCGCCGGCTCCAGGTCCGCGCCATACAACTGGGCAAGCGATAGTGCGCGGAAGCCGTTCACCAGCCCGTAGCCGTAGTACTCGTCCCGACCGGCGCTTCCCTGGTCAATTGCCGAAGCGTCCAGAATCGCGCGCACCTGACGATTGCTGAGCCCGGGACGATAGGAAAACAGCAGCGCTGACAGCCCGGCCACCTCCGGCGTGGCCATTGACGTGCCGTCCATAAAGTAGTAGTGGTTTCCCGGCGTCGTGGATAGTATACCCACCCCGGGCGCCACCAGTTCCAGCTCCGGGCCGTAGTTGCTGAACTCGGCAAGCCCGCCGGTCGAGTCGAACGCGCCCACTGCGACGCACTGGTCATAGGCTCCCGGAAAGAACACGCCGCGCATCCCGTTGTTGCCGGAAGCGGCGATCAGCAGAACGCCGTGATTCCACGCATAGGTCACTGCGTCCTGCAGCACCGAGGATGATGAGGTCGCACCCAGGCTCAGGTTGATGACCCGGACGCCATGGTCGACCGCCCAGCGCACCCCGTCGGCGATATCCGAGGTGAAACCGCTGCCGGAATCGTTCAGCGCCCGGCAGGAATAGAGCGTAACGTTGGCCCAGCCCGCAATGCCCACCGAGTTGTTGTTGCCCGCAGCAATGATGCCCGCGACGTGGGTGCCGTGCATCTCGCTGCCGTTGACCGGCCGCGGGTCGTCGTCATCGTCAACGAAGTCGTAGCCTCTCGTACCCGGATCAAAGCACTCAGTAAGTTCCGGATGCGTGTAGTCCACGCCCTCATCCACGATGGCGACCTTCACGACGCGCGAACCGGTCGTCAAGTCCCATACCCGGTCCGCGTACATCACCCAGTTGCCCCACTGGTAGCGGGAATAGTACGGGTCGTTGGGCGTAAACAGCGCCCGGCAGCGTATCTGGGGTTCGGCATAGCGAACCGAAGGACTCTGCTGCAGGTTCCGAATCAAATCCTCACCCGCCGTCTGGTCCTGCGCCGCGAATTCCGCGACCAGGAAATCGCCGCCGGCGATGCTGCCGCTCCGGATGATTCCCCCCTCCTGCCGGACCCGGGCAATGGCGTCGCTCTCCCGGCCTGCGCAGTAGCCGATGACGAACTGCCCGGGGACAGCCTCCCGCCAGTCGACGTGCCGGAGTGCCGTCCGGTTCGTCGGCCGTGACTCCAGTTCGCGTGCCAAGCGCAGGTCCTGAGTGCTCACCGGCGTCACTCCCGGTCTGGTAGACACGGACAGCAGCGAAAGAACAAGTAGCAGGTTCATGACCGCCTCCGCAGCACGAACCGCGCCCAGAGCGTGCGAGGACTGGTGCTGCCATTATTGAAGACGATCGAGTAGTTGCCGGCTGCGGGCACGGCCGCCGCGACTGAAACGGTGGTCAGATTCTGCTGGCGGTCGAGCGCCGTGAAGGCCTGGTTGTTCTGGAACAGCACGAAGTTCGTCGAGTCGCACCAGAAGAAATCACTCAGTGAGCCTGTTCCGGATACGCGCGCATCGCCAACCAGCGAGTCGCCGGACGCGCCGTCAAACACCAGCCAGACGTAGTGCCCGGCCTGGACCGGGAAGGTACCATGGAAGACGTCCAACTCCCGGGCGCCGGTAACTGCCACCCGCACCGTGTCCGAGTAGCCGACGTTGCCGGTCACGTCGGTCGCCCGTGCGTAGAGCGAGTGCCAGGTGCCGGCCGGCAGCGCTGCGGAGCTCCAGGACAATTCGTAGACGCTCGTGCCGATGGTGCCGATGCCGACCGGCCCGTCATCAACCAGGAACTCGACCTCGTCCACGCCGCCACTGTCCGAAGCCGCTGCCTGCAGGATGTAGGTTCCGGCGATGAAGGTGCTGTCCTGCGGCGAAACCATCGAGACGTGCGGCGGAGTCGTATCATTCGTAAAGAGCCAGTCGCAGCGGGCTGCGAGCAGCAGCAGCGCACTGGCCGCAATTCGCGCCAACCACCAGTATGTTCTCACGAAGATAGGTTAGCGTCGGAAGGCCGCATGGTCAAGAGAAAGGACCGGATTCGATTTCGTCGCGCAGGCCGGTAATCCGAATCGAGCGCCGGTCGATGTCCCCGGCCGTTATCTCGACCCTGACTGAAGAAGCCGGCAGTTCCGGCCCGGCCCGGTCGGCCCATTCGACGAGCGTCACGCAGTCCGGACTGAACAGGTCGGCGAATCCGATGCCGGTCAGCTCCGAGGGTTCGGTTAGCCGGTACAGGTCGATGTGCTGGACGCGCAGCGCGCCCTGGTACTCGGTGGCAATTACAAACGACGGACTGCGGACGACGTCGCGAACGCCGAGAGCCGACGCGATGCCCTTGATCATCGTAGTCTTGCCCGCACCGAGGTCGCCGAAGAAGGCCACGACATCGCCGGGTCGGAGTTGGGCGGCGATTCGCCGTCCCAGCTCAACCGTCTCTTCGGCCGAACTGGTGACCGCGACTACGGGCATGTCGCGTCGGTCAAGACCCGGACTCCTGCTGAAACCTGGCCGCACCCGGTCAGGGCACGGCGCAGGGGTTTCTCACCTCGACTTCCAGGGTGTCGTCGGCCGGCCGGGCGTGCTGGTCCAGCACCCGGAGCGCCACGTGGTAGGTGCCCGTGAGCTTGCCCGCCTCGTAGATGACCGGGCTACCGACATTCTGCAGCAACACCCCGGAGCCGGGTTCAACGATGTACCAGTGGTAGGTCACCGTCTCCCCCATCGGACTGCTGGCCAGTGCAGAGAGCTCGGTTCGGGCGTTAGGTCCGACCGGGTTCGGCGTCGCGTTCATCGAAGTAATCACCGGCGGCTTGGCACAGGCCAGGAGCAGGAGCACCAACCCCGTCGCACCACACATGACCCCAGGCCCGGTTCGCCTCATGTCGTGTCCTAGATGAGCTCCACCGCCAGCGCTACGCTCTCGCCGCCGCCCAGGCAAATCGCCGCCAATCCCTTCCGGGCATTGCGGGCCTTGAGCGCGTGAATCAGCGTGACCAGAATCCGGGCGCCGCTTGCGCCAATCGGATGACCAAGAGCGGTCGCGCCGCCGTTGACGTTGACCTTGCTCGGGTCAATCCCGGCTTCCTTGATGCCGGCGAGCGTCTGGGCGCAGAATGCCTCGTTAATCTCAATCAGGTCGAATCCGTTGACATCCATACCCAGGGCTTCGGTGAGTTTCTTGATTGCCTTGACCGGCGCGTAGAAGAGCATCTTGGGCTCGACGCTGGCGATGGCATAGCCGAGCACCCTTGCCTGCGGCTTCACGCCCAGTTTCTCCGCGGTGGCCTGCGCCATCACGCTGAGCGCGGCGGCGCCGTCGCTGATTTGCGACGCATTGCCGGCCGTAACCGAGCCGCCGTCGCGCTTGAACGCCGGCGCCAGCTTGGCCAGTCCTTCGAGCGTTGAGTCGGCGCGCGGGCCTTCATCGGTGTCGAAGACCTTCGGCGGTCCCTTCTTCTGGAGGAGTTCCACCGGCACAATCTCGGGCTTGAACCGGCCTTCCTTGATTGCCGCCGCCGCCTTCAGGTTGCTGTTCAGCGCCCATTCGTCCTGCTGCTGGCGCGTGATTCCGGAACGCTCCGCGGTGAATTCGGCGAGCATGCCCATGTGGACGTTGTTCAGCGCACACCAGATCCCGTCGTAGATCAAACCATCCACCAGTTTGCCGTCGCCCAACTTCTGGCCGTTGCGCAGGGTGTAGAGGTAGTGCGGAATGTTGGACATTGACTCCTGGCCGCCGGCAATGACGACCCGCTGGTCGCCTGCCTTGATCTGCTGAGCGGCCAGGACCACTGCGATGAGGCCCGACCCGCAGACCTTGTTCACGGTCAGCGCCGCGGCTTCCGGCGGCAGTCCGGCTGCCAGCATCGCCTGGCGCGCCGGGGCCTGGCCGATTCCGGCCGGGCAGACGTTGCCCATGATGACACCGTCGATTGCATCCGGCTTCAGACCGGAGCGTTCGACCGCGCCCTTGATCGCCACTGCGCCAATCTGCGGCGCCTTGAGGGTCGCCAGACTGCCGAGCAGCCTGCCCATCGGGGTTCGGGCCGCGCCGGCCAGGACAATCTCATTACTACCTGCCATGATTCCTCCTTACTCTGCTTGAACTGATTCTACATCATTCGCGACCGGAAACAAGTCCGTGCGCTACTTCCAGAAGGGTTTTCGCTTCTCGAGAAAAGCCGACATGCCTTCCTTCGGTTCGCCTGTCGAGAAGCAGACGCCGAAGGCCTCGATTTCCAGCGCGTTACCGTCAGCCAGATTCGAGTCCAGGCCCCGGTTGACTACGCTCTTGGCCAGTCGAACTGCGGCCGGTCCCTTGGCCGCAATCTTGCGCGCCAGGTTCATCGCGGTCTCCAGCAACCGGTCTCCCGCGACCACTTTGTTGGCCAATCCGATACGCAAGGCCTCCTGTGCGTCAATATGGTCACCGCTGTAGACAAGCTCCTTGGCTGCGCCCGGACCCACCAGTCGTGAGAGCCGCTGAGTTCCGCCAAATCCGGGGATGATGCCCAGGTTGACTTCGGGCTGGCCGATCCTGGCGCCCTCGGCCATCAGGCGAATGTCACAGGCCAGCGCCACTTCGCAGCCGCCGCCCAAGGCGTACCCGTTGATCGCACAGATGACGGGTTTCTGGGTCTGCTCGAGCCGGTTCAGGGAGCGATGTCCGTTCATCGCGAACTCGCGCGCCTCCTGCGGCGACAGCTTGGACATTTCGGCGATATCCGCGCCGGCGACAAATGCCTTGCCCTCGCCGGTAAGGACGATAGCCCGCACTCCCGCGTCACGATCAAGCTGGTCGGCGACCTCGTAGAGCTCCCTGACCACAGCGGTATTGAGCGCATTCACCGGCGGGCGGTTGAACTTCACCAGCGCCACGCCGTCTTGTGTCGAGACCAGAAAGAAGCCAAATTCCATAGTCCTCCCTATCTTGGGCGTTCGAAGGTCAGCTCGCCGGGGCCGCCCGTCACTTCGAGCCCTTCTTCTCTTCCCCGGGCTTCGGCAGTGCGTCGAAAACGTCCTGCTGGGTCCGGGCCGCGCCCAGCAGTCCAAGTGCTTTCTGGACTTGAGTGTCCAGCGGCAGACGCACCTCGTACTCGCCGTAGGTGCCCCAGAGCTTGGACGCGATGTTGATCTTCAGCGCCTTGTCGATGAACGAGCGTGCGGAGTCAATCTGACTATCCGTAAACTCGAATTGCTTCTCCTTGAGCAGGGACTTGAAATCCGCGAGCATCGCCGGCGACAGGTCGAAGCCCCGCTGCAGCTCCGGGTGCTTCCGGGTATATTTCACCGCGAAGTCGAAGTACCACTCGGTCCTGATCTTCGCCTCGAAATCGTTCAGACGCTCGTAAGGCACAACCAGGTCCGGCACGATGCCGGTCCAGCCCTTGACCAGTCGATGGTTGCGGCCCCGCGTGTAGAAAATCGAGTCCTGCTGCTTATTGGCCGTGTCCCGGCCGGTCCGGACATCAACGCACCGTCCGACCGGCGTGCGCCAGAGCGCGGTCGTCAGCTTCAGCGTCGCCGAGTTCGGCAGCGGCATCGGCGTCTGCACCGTGCCCTTGCCGAACGTGGTCTCGCCGACGATCACCGCGCGCTCCCAATCCTGCAGGGCGCCGGCCGTTATCTCCGACGCGGAAGCCGTGCCCCGGTCAACCAGCAGGACCATCGGCTGGTCCACGTAGGCCGCCGGGTTGTTGGCAATGAAGGCCCGCCGGGAGATCTGAGTCTGGCCGGCCGTCATTACGACGGTATCACCCGGCGGCAGGAACAGCTCCGAGACCTCATGCCCCTCCTGCAACAACCCGCCGCCATTCGAGCGCAGGTCGAGAATCAACTTCTTCGCCCGGCATTTGCCAAACAGCGAGTCGAGCGCTGCCGCCAGCTCGGCCCGGGCGCTCTGCTGGAAGTCCGCCAGTCGCAGATAGCCCACATCCTTGTCCAGCATGCCGGCGTAAGGAACCGCCTTGATCTTGATAATCTCACGCGTAATTGTGAATTCGATTTCGTCCTTGATTCCCTCGCGCCCCATCGAAACCTTGACTATCGTCCCGGGCGTGCCCCGCAGCAGGTTGATGGCGTCCTGAATGGTCATTCCCTGGGCGGACTTGCCGTCAATCTTCATGAACCGGTCACCGGCCATGATGCCCAGCCGGTAGGCCGGCGTCCCCTCAATCGTGGACATGACTGTCAGGCGGCCTTCCTGCATGCCGATATGGATACCGATGCCGCCGAACTCGCCCTGGGTCCGGATCTTCAGTTCGTTCGCCTCGTCCGGCTCCATGTACTCGGAGTAAGGGTCAAGGGTGTTGAGCATCCCCTCAATCGCGTCCTTGATCAGCTCCGAGGTCCCGACCTTTCGATGATACTGAGTCTGGACGCTCACCAGCACCTGCTGGAAGAGTTCCATCGACTGCAGCGCATTCATTCCCTTCTTCGCGTCCTGGGCACAGCCGGGCGAGACCAGCAGCAAACCAGCTACGGGCAGAGCCAGCGCGAATCGGATCAGTCTAGTCATAAATACCTCACAATTCCTGTACGACACTTGTCTATCGTCGTTTCACACTAGTCATTGGCAATCGTCGTGCA
>Ga0315286_10006961_pt1 | contig 11022 bp, 8 predicted proteins | sample YL17G10_0_MG_FD_205038 | JGI IMG/M metagenome (GOLD analysis project Ga0315286, IMG submission 205038) | Sediment microbial communities from Yellowstone Lake, YNP, Wyoming, USA - YL17G10_0 | ecosystem: Environmental > Aquatic > Freshwater > Lake > Sediment | place: USA: Wyoming | collected...
GTCGCGGAGGGTGACTATCGGCTCCTGAATGACGCCGCGTCCGTCCGCCGAGTTGATCAGCTCCTGGAGCTTGGCCTGGAGGCGGTCGTGGACGGTGCGGAGGTCGCGGCGGATAACGGCGAGAGCGGGGCTGGCGGCGTCAACGACTTCGGCGTGGGGGCTGATGCAGCGGTGGACGTCGGTGGCCACGTCGTCAAAATCGCTGATCCGCTCGGCGAGCTCGGCAAGGAGCGGCAGCGGGCCGGAGAGGCGGGTGAGCACGGCCTTCAGGTCGCGGCCGGCCTCGAGGGTAGTGGCGACGTCGAGAAGCTCCGACGGGTCGAGGATGCCGCCGAGGTTGGCCTTGTCGGCGAGGGTACGGACGTCGTGGATGCCGCCCAGGCCGGCACGGGGCTTCATCTCGCGCAGGTGGCGGGCCTCGGCGGTTAGGCGCTGGCGGCGCAGGACCTCGTCGTAGTCGGCGGACGGGCGCAGGGCGAGGGCGAGGTCGCGGCCGGCGGAGAACGAGGTGTGCTTGGCCAGGCGCGCCAGTATCTTATCGAATTCAAGGGTGGTGAGAGTTTTTTCGTCCATGGCGCTCCAATTGTAACAGACGCGAGGCGGGGAGGGCAGCCGGTGGGCGGGATTGGAGGGCAGGAATAGCATGCGATCTGCGCGATGAACCCTGTAGCGTATTGGAAACAGCACCCCGGCCTGAAGGCCGGGGCATGGATTAAGCAGGTGGGGTGGGTTTGCTGGTTAGGGACAAAGGAATCTCATCAAATGATAGCTGGAGATGGTGAGTCGCGGTTAGGTGAAGCGCTGAACTTCGAAGCGGTAGAGGTCGACGGGCTCTTCGGGGAGGATGCCCGCCTTCACCTTGGCGATGAGTATCTGGTGGTCGACGGTGTCAACGCCTTCGAGGTCGGGGAGGAGCAGGCCGCGTCGATTGCCGCACTGAACGATGACGCCGTAGCGCTTGCAGTCGAGGCAGTCGGGGTCGTCGACCGGCTCAGGTGGGGTGAGCATGTCGACGCTGTAGGTAAGGTCGGACAGCTCTTTCTCGTCGATGGGCGGGAAGCGAGGGTCGCGGGCCGCGGCGGAGATGGCATTGTGGATTATCTCCAGGCCGACGTTGTCGCGGACCGGTTCGATAGTGCCGATGCAGCCGCGTAGCTCGCCGCGCTTCTTGATGGAGACGAAGACGCCGGCACACTCTTCCATCTCCGGAGCAAGGTTGGTGAGGGGGAGCAGTCTTGCCGTGCGGACGTAGTGCTCGACGGCGGCCTTGGCGAGCTGGACAAGGGGATGGGTGGGTTCCGGCCCGACGCTTGGGGTCGCCGCGGTAGCGGCTTTTTCCTCCTGCTCGGCCTGAGGGCGCGGGCCCAGGACATCGACGGCGGCCACGAGGTAGCCCACGCCGAACGGCCCCTCGTAGGAGAGGACGCGGGGACGCACGCGGAGGTGACTGAGGGCGCCCATGAGCATCGCTGTCTGGGGCACGGCGTCCTCAGCGGCGCGGCGGCGGAAGTCGATAGTAGTTTCCAATACCCAGTTTACGTCCCAGTCGGCGACGACCTGCTGATACTTCTGGTCGAACTCGAGGCCGGCGGGGTCGTAGCCCGCGGGAGCGCTGGGTGACAGACAGTGCGATAGGTCGGCGCTGCAGATGATGGCGGTGCGCTTGCCGAGGCGCTGGAGGGCGCGGCCGATCGCCTGGCCGATGGCGTAGTGCTTGTCGGGCGGTAGGAAGGAGGGTGTCAGGGGGACGATCTTGGCGTTGTCGACGCCTGAGCGCAGGTAGTAGAGCGGGACGGTGCAGCCCCAGTCCATGCCGGGGATCATCCCGTCGTCCCAGTCTTCGATGGGGATGATGGGGAGGCCGGCGCGGGCGGCTTCCTCCTGGATGAGGGCGACGGCGTCGAGATCGTTGTCATGGCGGAAGCTGACGTCGGGGGCGTCCCAGCGGGCCATGGTGCCGTCGGCGGTGGGCGACGTTAGTATGCCTACGGCGCGAGGGTCGACCGGGCCGTGGGGGCTAAAGAGCAGCACCGTCTCCGGCTGGTGAGCGGCCATATCCTGGGCCACCTGGAGCAGGGCTTCGATGGTGCGGTGGGTCTCCTGCTCGCGCCCCTGGCCGATCTCGTGCACGAGTATCGGCGGATGGGGAGCGATGCAGGCGTAGACGATTCCACTCATAGCAGCACCAATCCTTCAGTGGCCAGCGGGCACGGGCAACCGTCGTTTGTAGGTCGCCGTGCGGACGTTCAGGTCGGCGCCGCAGTGGGCGCAACGGCCGTCTTTCTTGAGCGCGTTCAGGTTCGCCTGGTAGCCGATGCGGGTTATGACCAGCGTGCCACAGTTGGGACAGTGAGTGTTCTCGCCGGGGTGGCCGAAGACGTTGCCCAGGTAGACATAATGCAGACCCTCTCTGTGACCGAGAGCGACGGCCTTCTCCAGCGTCTCTACCGGCGTCGGCGGGAGATGGCGGAGGTCGTGATGGGGGTGAAAGGCGGTGACGTGCCAGGGTGTCTGAGGGCCCAACTCGTCCCTTATCCAGCGGGCGATGGCGGTCAACTGGTCATCGTCGTCGTTCATGGTAGGGATGATGTTTGTGACAACCTCGACGTGCATGTCCCAGCGGGAGCGGGCATACTTGGTCGATTCGAGGACGGTCCGCCACTGGAAGACCTTGGCGAGGTCGCGGTAGAGATCATCGGTGAAGCCTTTGATGTCGACGCGGAAGGCATCGAGGTAGGGGCCGATTAAGTCGAGCGCTTCCGGCGTGCTGAAGCCGTTGGTGACGAAGACGGTGTAAAGCCCGGCGTCTTTGGCGAGGCGGGCGCAGTCGAGGGCGTACTCAAGCCAGATGGCGGGTTCGTTGTAGGTGAAGGCCATGCCCTTGCTGCCAAGGCGGAGGGCGAGGGCTACGGCGTCTTCCGGCGCGAGGTCGTGGGAGAGGAGTTCCGCCTGCTCAGGGGTGGCGAAGGATATCTCCCAGTTCTGGCAGTGCCGGCAGTGGAAGTTGCAGCCCCAGGAGCCGAGGGAGAGACAGGACGATCCGGGGAAGAAGTGGAAGAGCGGCTTCTTCTCGACGGGGTCGTTGTTAACGGAGGCGACACCCGGGTAGTTGTAGAGGATGATGCGACCGTCGCGGGCGCGGCGCATCCGGCAGACGCCGAAGCGGCCGTCGGGGATGAGACAGCGCCAGTGGCAGACGTTGCAGCGTATCTTGCCGCTGGGTTGGGCCTCGTAGAGGACGGCTTCGCGCTTTGGGCTAGTGCTGGCGGGCATGATTGACTCAATTATAGCACCGGCGTCGAGGGCGTGCGGAGAAACGCTAGGCGGAGAGGGCGGCCTGGAGGGCGGCGATCAGCAGGCGGTCTTGGCGAGGGTCGGCGGTGCGGGGGTCGAGGAGGAGGAGGTCGCGCTCGATGCGGGCGATGACCGGCGGGTCGCTAAGGCGGAGGCGGTGGGCGGCGGCTACCACGTCGAGGGGGGTGTCAGCGCCGAGGGCCAACAGCTTGGTGGGCAGGCTCTCTTCGGGCAGGCTGCCGCCGCCGATCATCGAGCGGCCGTCGACGATGCGCGCCGTGGGGCCAAGCGCCTTTGCCCAGCGGGCAGCGCGGCGCTCTATTGCAGCGACGGGCAGGGAGATCATACGCCAGACGGGTATCTTTTGGAGAGCCTCATCCTTTACATAATGCGTGAGCGTCGCAGTCAAGGCGGCGATGGTCATTTTGTCGAGGCGGAGGGCACGGGCGAGAGGGTGACGCTTCAGTTTGTCTACGAGGTCGCGGCGTCCCGCTATGATTCCGGCTTGCGGCCCGCCGAGGAGCTTGTCGCCGGAGAAGAAGACGAGGTCGGCGCCGGCGGCCAAGCTCTCCTGGATGGTAGGTTCTTTGCCGAGGCCGAATTGGGTTGTGTCGAGGAGGGAGCCGCTGCCCAGGTCGTCGAGCAGCAGGAGGCCGCGCTCGTGGGCGAGGGACGCCAGATCGCTGAGGGACGGCGACTCAGCGAAGCCGATGATGCGGAAGTTGCTGGTGTGGACGCGCAGGAGGGCGGCGGTGTCGGCGGTGATCGCGGTTGCGTAGTCGGTGAGGTAGGTGCGGTTGGTCGTTCCCACCTCGACTAGGCGGGCGCTGCTCTCGGCCATGACGTCGGGGACGCGGAAGCCGCCGCCGATCTCTACCAGTTGGCCTCGGGAGATGATGACCTCGCGGTTCGACGCCAGGGCCGCGAGACCAAGCAAGACGGCGCCGGCATTGTTGTTGACCGCTATCGCCGCCTCAGCTCGGGTAAGGCGGCAGAGGAGACTCTCGAGATGGGAATGGCGCGATCCCCGGTCGCCGGTCTCCAGCTCGAACTCGATGTTGCTGTAGCCGTGGGCGACTGCTTCCATGGCGGCGATCGCCTCGCTGGATAGGGGGGCGCGGCCCAGGTTGGTGTGGAGGATGACGCCGGTGGCGTTGATGACAGGCCGCAGGGTGGGTGCTACCATAGAGGCGATGCTCTCGACGAGGGACAAGACAATCGCGTCGTAGGGAGGGCAGGGCCGGCCAGCGGCGATGGCGCGCCGGGCCTCGGCGAGGCGCTCGCGGGCCACGTCGGTGATGATGTGGGCGTCGTACTCGTTGCTCAGGCCGCGAACGCGCTCGTCACCGAGAAGGCGGTCGATGCTGGGCAAGCTGCGGTAAGGGCTGGCCATAGACTCGATCCTCTGCCTAGTGTGTGAGCCATTTTAGCACAGGTGGAGCCGTTGGGCCGCTTGATCCATATTTCACTAATTAGATAATATGAACTCACCAAGCTCCAGGAGGCACCCATGAACCTACGTATCCCCGGGCCGACACCATGCGCGCAAGAAGCCCTGACGGCGATGTCTCGTCAGATGATCAACCACCGCGGACCGGAGTTCGGCGAGATCTCGACACGGGTGACGTCTCGCGTGCAGGAGGTCTTTCAGACGAAGAACGACGTTCTCATACTCACGACTTCCGGCACCGGCGGGATGGAGGCGGCGGTCGTCAACTTCCTCTCGGCGGGAGATGAGGTGCTCTGCGTGATCATCGGCGCCTTTGGTGACCGGTTCAGCGAGATCGCCAAGGCGTACGGCGCCAAGGCGACTCTCTTGTCCTTCGAGTGGGGCAAGGCAGCCGACCCGGACGAAGTAGATAAGGCGCTGGCCGCTAACCCCAACTACAAGGCAATGCTGGTGACTCACAATGAGACATCGACCGGCGTCACCAACCCGCTGGAGGAGCTGGCGCGGGTGGCCCGCAAGCGCGGCGTTCTCACGATAGTGGACGCGGTGAGCAGCATGAGCGCTATCCCCTGCCCGGTGGACAAGTGGGATCTCGACGTGGTGGTCACCGGCTCGCAGAAGGGCTGGATGGTGCCGCCAGGGCTGGCAATGGTCTCGATTAACGAGCGGGGCTGGAAGGCCTATGAGGGGGCGAAGATGCCACGCTTCTACTTTGACCTGGGGAAGGCGAAGAGCAGCGCAGAGAAGGGGCAGACCCCCTGGACGCCGGCTGTGTCCATTTACTACGCCCTGGACGTGGCACTGGAGATGATGCTCAAAGAGGGGCTGGAGAGCATCTTTGCCCGGCACGCCCGCATCGGAGAGCTTACCCGGCAGCAGGTGAAAGCGTTAGGGCTGGAGATTCTTGCCGATGAGCGTTTCGCGTCGAATACTGTGACGGCGGTGAAGGTGCCGGAGGGTGTCGACGGCAAGGCGCTGAACAAGATGATGCGGGAGGAGTACAATACGGTGCTGGCGGGTGGCCAGGCCGCGCTGATGGGCAAGATTTTCCGCATCGGGCACCTAGGGTTGGTGTCGGAGACGGACATACTGAACTGCGTAGATGCTTTGAAGCAGGCGTTGCCGCGGGTGGGGTTCACACCTGCCAAGGCGTGAGCGCCCGGCTGCCTGCCGGCTGGGTTTGAGAACAGGGAAGGATGGGAATGAGCCGTAAGGTACTGGTCACGGACCCTATAGCACAGGACGGCATCAGTGCTTTGGCCGCCCACGCGGAGGTGGATGTCAAGCTGGGCATCCCCGCTGAGGAGCTGGTGAGCATTATCGGCGAATACGACGCACTGGTCGTGCGCAGCGAGACGAAGGTCACGGCGGCCGTCATCGAAGCGGCTAGGAATCTGGTCGTGATCGGACGCGCGGGCGCCGGTGTCGACAATATCGACCTGGAAGCGGCGACGCAGCGGGGAATCATCGTCGTCAATGCGCCGCTGGGGAACAGCACATCGGCCGCTGAGCACTCGATAGCGCTGATGCTGGCACTGTCACGGCACATTCCGCAGGCCAATGCCAGCCTCAGGAGCGGCAAGTGGGACCGCAAGGGCTTCATGGGTGTGGAGGTGCGAGGGAAGACGCTGGGGATCATCGGCCTGGGCCAGATCGGGTCGGAGGTGGCGCGACGGGCTCGCGGCCTGGAGATGCATGTCATTGCCTGCGATCCCTTTGTCTCTCAGGAGCGAGCGCAGGTCCTGGGGGTGGAGATCGTCGAGTTGGGGGATCTGCTGAAGGGCTCCGACTACATTGCGATACACACGATCCTGACGCCTCAGACGAAGGGCCTCATCGGTGAGAAAGAGCTGCGGATGGTGAAGCCGAGCGCCCGGATCATTAACGTGGCCCGTGGCGGCATCGTCGATGAGGAGGCGCTGTACAAGGCTGTGGAGGAAGGGAGAATAGCAGGCGCGGCGGTGGATGTGTTCAGCAAGGAGCCGCCAGGCGACAATATCCTCTTGAAGAGCGATCGCATTATTGTCACCCCGCATCTGGGAGCTTCTACGTCTGAGGCACAGGAACGGGTGGCTCTGGACGTGGCGGAACAGATCATCGCGATTTTCCGAGGGGAGGCGCCGTTGTACTCGGTCAATGCTCCTCTCGTGCCGGCAGAGACGATGGCGGTGATCGGCCCCTATCTTGAGGTCGCTATCAAGGTGGCTTCCTTGGTAACTCAGCTTAGTGAGGGTCAGTTGAGCAGCGTGGACGTGGAATACCTCGGAGAGATCGCGGACTACGATGTGACGCCGCTCAAGGCAGCGGTCATCAAAGGGCTGTTGGAGCCTGTGAGCGAAGAGAATGTGACGATTGTCAACGCAAACCTGGTTGCTGAGCACCGAGGCCTGCGCATCAATGAGAGCAAGGGCTCCTATGAGGGGATCTACACCAATCTGGTCCGAGTGCAGGCAGCCACGAGCGCAGGAAAGATGATTGTCGCGGGGACGGCGGGGCATGATGGCGCTCACATCGTCCAGATCAAGGAGTACTGGGTTGACGTCTCCCCCGGCGATGGTTATCTCCTGATATGCGAGAATGTGGACCGGCCGGGGATGATCGGAAGCGTCGGCACGATAATGGGGAAGCACAAGATCAACATCCACTCGATGCGCGTCTCTGCGAATGAGAAGGGCCGGGCGATGATGGTGGTGGGGCTGGACAGCCCGGCAACCGACGAGGTGCTCAAGGAGATGGCGAAGGTGCCCGACATCTTCTCCGTTCGGCAGGCCAAGATATAGCGCGCAGTTTCTGCAATGGCAGGAGGCGTTCCCAAAGGAACGCCTCTTTTTGTTGGAGGGTATTCTTGCAGTCGGGCGGGACGCCCGACCTACGTGGGGTATGCGGCGCTAGTCGAGAGGGTACATGACGAGGCCGGTGGGCAGCTTGGGGTAGAAGTAGGTCGATTTCTGGGGCATCCGCTCGCCGGCGTCAGCCACTTCGAGTACGCGCTCCGTCGGTGTTGGGTTGAGAAAGAAGGCGAGGGCGTACTGACCCGATTCCACCTGCCGCAGGGCCTCTTCACCGTCGTGAGTGAACTCGACCGGTGGTTCCGCCGCTGCGGTGATGGCCTGCTCGCTGATGCCGAGGATGCGCTGCAGTATGAGGTCCTGGAGGAGGGCGGCATCGAGGTGACGCCAGGTGGCCGGCCGGTCGGGAGGCATCAGAGCGGCGGCTTTCTCGGGGTCTTTGACGGTGGCGATGAGGCGTTGGTTACCCGCGCGGGTAGCGATGCCGATGGCGGGGGTGTGGCGACCCGCTTCGGCGAGGAGAGCTTCCATCGCTGTCCAGTCGCCGTTCAGCCTGTCGCTGACGTCTTGGAGATGGAACACCTCGCTCAGCCTGATCGCGAAGTCTGCAGGCACATTCGCTGTCCGGAGCAGGCGGTGGGTGGGAAGGACGACGAGGCCGGGATCCGCCTGGGAGACGAGGGCGATGAGGACGAAGTTCTCCGCCTCTTCGCCGCTCCAATGCGGCGATTGGGCGCGCCTCTCGTCGCGATAGGTGAGGGCGGTCTCGTAGCGATGGTGGCCGTCGATGATGTAGATGCTCTTGTCGCGGAAGAGGTCGCTGATGCAGCCTAGGGCTGTGTTGTCGGTTATCGCGTGCAGGCGATGGCTCTGCCCAGCCTCATCTGCCGCCTCGAAGAGGAGAGAGCGGTCAGAGGCCTTTTCGAGCGTACGGTCAACTTCGCCGGTGGGATCGCGGTATAGGCCGAGAACGGGGCTGATGTTGACGCGACAGGCGCGGAGCAGGCTGAGTCGGTCTTCCTTGGGGTGGCTCAGGGTACGCTCGTGGGGGCGGATTATTCCCTCGTCCCAGTTGTGGAGACGGGCGCGAGCGAAGAACGCTCGTCGGGTCAGGTATTGTCCCTGGTGTGTGAATCCCTGCTCGTAGACGTAGAGGGTGGGGGATGTGTCGCGCAGCAGGGCGCCGTCGGCAAGCCAGTGGTGGAGGTCGGCGGCGGCGCGAGTGTAGCGGTTGTCGGCGGGGGTGTCGGCATCGCTTGTCTCGCCGTACTCCACGCGGATGGCGTTGTAGGGGCTGCGCTGGTAGAGTTCCCGCTGCTCAGCGGGCGATACGATGTCGTAAGGAGGAGCCAAGACGTCGGCGATGTTGACGCTTTTCGAGAAGCGAAGGCCGGTGAAGGGGCGAACGTCGGCCACTTTAGCTCAGTCTCCTTTGGCTGGAAACGGCGGTTTTGTCGGTTGGGGGCGCAGTCACGTTGACCGCCGGCGGGCCCATACATAGAATAGGCCAAGCCTCCCTCTTAGCATACCGTTTGGAGCGATCGATGGTCTACTGTACTTTCTGCGAGATTGTGGCGAAAAGAGAGCCGGCGGAGTTCCTCTATGAGGACGATGAGGTCGTGGTGTTCCGGAACCGGCTGCGCTGGGCGCCGGTGATGCTGCTGGTCGTGCCGAGGAAGCACATGAGTCAGGAGGAGCTCTGGCAAGACATGGGCCGCGTGGGCGAGGTGGCGGTGAAGATGGGCCAGACCCACTGTCCGAACGGCTTTCGCATTCTATCGAACTTTGGTCGTGACGCGATGCAGAGCCAGCATCACGGGCACGTGCATGTCATCGGTGGGGCTTGGCTGGGGGAGTATGCGTGAGGGCGGCCGTCAGCTAGTTTGGCCGAGGGTCAGCCTCTGGGCCTCAAGCAGTTCGCTGATCCCTTGTTGAGCCAAGCCGAGCAGTTGCTCCATTGTGGCCCGTGTGAAGGGCGAGCTTTCGGCTGAGCCCTGCGACTCTACAAACTCCCCTTTCGCAGTCATGACGACGTTGAAATCGACTTCGGCGCGGGAGTCCTCCTCGTAGTTGAGGTCGAGCAACGGGACGCCGTCGACAATGCCGGCACTGATGGCGGCGACGGCATCGGTGAGGGGCATGCTCGCCAGTTCGCCGGCGGCGAGCAGTTTCTCGAATGCCTGACGGAGGGCGACGTAGGCACCGGTGATGGCGGCGCAGCGGGTGCCGCCGTCGGCCTTGATGACGTCGCAGTCGACGATGAAGGCGCGCTCGCCGAGGATGTCGAGGTTCGTGACGGCACGTAGAGAGCGGCCGATGAGACGCTGGATCTCGTGGGTACGCCCACCGATGCGGCCGAGCACGGCTTCGCGGGGCGAGCGGGTAGTAGTCGAGCGGGGGAGCATGGCGTACTCGGCGGTTATCCAGCCGCTGCCGGTCGATTTCAGGAAGGGGGGCACGCGCTCGCCGAGGCTGACGGCGCAGAGGACGGCGGTGTTGCCAAGCTCGATGAAGGCGGAGCCTTCGGCGTGGGGCAGGTAGCCGGGGGTTATGCGCAGGGGGCGTATCTGGTCGGGGCGGCGGCCGTCTTTGCGTTCCAAGGGTGCTCCTTTCGGCTTTTCCGGGGACAGAGGGAGTATAGCATCGCCGGCGGGTGGTGAGAAGCGGAACCCTCCCCTTGTTTAGGGCGTCGGGGTTTTAGGGACATCGTGTTCGGTTGATATCCACAGGCGCTCGCCGTCGGTGGAGAAGTCGATCTCGCCCTGCTGGTCGGTGCGGTAGATGAGCGTGTCGTCGAGGCGATCCAGAGTCGCCGTCGAGGGATGGCGGAAGCGGTTGTCCTCGCCGACAGAGATGACGGCTACGAGGGGGTGGACGGCTCGCAGTAGCGACTCGCTGGTGGAGTTGGCGGAGCCGTGGTGGGCGACCTTGAGCACCGTTGCTTGCGGATCGACGTTGCTTTGGAGAAGGGCGGTTTCGCTTGCAGCCTCCAGGTCGCCCGTAAGCAGGAAGCTGGCGCGACCCCACGCTAGCCTAAGCACGACGGAGTTGTTGTTCGTGTCGTCGCTATCAGTCGGAGCGGCGTCGGCGGGAGGCCACAGGAACTGGAGGGTCGCTCCTTCACCGAGGGCTATCCATTCGCCGCTTCTCGCCTCGTGGCAGGGGATGCCTTTCTCGTCGATGAGGCGCTGCCACTCCGCGTAGGTGTCGGTGTCGGCGATTTGGGAGTTGGTCACGATCTCCTTCACGTCGTAACGCTCCAGCACGGTCACCAGTCCCGCCAGGTGGTCGTCGTCGGGGTGGGTCAGAATCACCATGTCGATCTTGTGGTCCCAGAAGGAAAGCTCATCCCCCAGGGCATTGCTAACGAGACGGCCGCTGGGCCCGCCGTCGACGAGGAGCTTGTGACCGTCCGGGGTGCGGATGAATATCGCGTCGCCCTGACCGACATCGAAGACTTTCATCTCCAGTCGATCACCGGGCGCGGAG
>Ga0315286_10006962_pt1 | contig 11021 bp, 11 predicted proteins | sample YL17G10_0_MG_FD_205038 | JGI IMG/M metagenome (GOLD analysis project Ga0315286, IMG submission 205038) | Sediment microbial communities from Yellowstone Lake, YNP, Wyoming, USA - YL17G10_0 | ecosystem: Environmental > Aquatic > Freshwater > Lake > Sediment | place: USA: Wyoming | collected...
TCTATTCTCAGACGCTGATACAGCTCATACTGCGGCCCAAGGTTGGACAGGTCCGCCAGAAGATCATCATACTTCTTCTGAAGGTCACTGTTCGCTGATTGCTGCGTCTCAAGAGCTTCCCCCTGCGCACCGTAGTCTTTCTGGAGCTGGTCGAGCCTGCCGCTCGCCGCGCTCAGATCATGGTTGTCTGTGGCCTTGACGTAAACCCATGCAATGTTCGAACCGATCAAGAAGGCTGCCAAGGCGACTGACAGTATCTTCCAAGATAACTTCCTCGAAGGCGGTATGGGAACAGCCATCGCGGGACTCGCACTTGGTAGAGTAGTGCGCATTGACTCCGTGCTCGCACCGCAAATTCCGCAATACTGCGTTCCTTCGGGACTTTCATACCCACATTGTGAACATTTCATCTCCATTCCTCCGAGGGTGAAACAGCTCTCTTCCCTCATTTCCTTTTCCTTTCGGCGTGTGCGCACCGATGCAAAAGGGCTCCAGTGCCGAACCCATCCCCAAGTGATTCACGGCCCAGCCTTGCGATTCCTCAAGAACGCGACCAGAAGGAGCGTCAGGGCAATCACAGGGGCAACCTCGTATTCTGGAATCAGGATATTGCCCGCAGGTTCGAATACCATCACATAGAACTTGGCATCGCTCAGAGTGACATTCTTCGGGTGCTCAATCAGGATACCGTCGTCCGGTGCCCATGTCCCGGCCCTCCAATCCTGGACCATGGCGTCGGTCCCGTTCCACGTGACCCCTGAGGGATAGGAGCAGTACTTCGTCTCACCGGAGAGCACGATCAGGCCCTGCCCGTGGTACCGCACCTCGCTGATGAGTTTCCCGGTGCTCTCTCTGATGGAAATCGTCGCGTTCTCTCCACGAGCGTTCACGAGGATGCCGGAGCCGCCATAGTAGCTGAGGGAGTAGTTCGTATCCGTCCTGAAGTCCCCGAACTGAAGGCTGCCCAAGCCGAACGGCAGATCCCCGATGTTGAAGGAGAAGCAAGTGCCGTTCTCCGAGATCTTGATGGAAGTCTGGTTGAGCGCGTACACTCTGAACTCGTACCTGTTGTTCGTAGGAGCGCTCTGGATGTCTTTGTTGTTCACAGATCCGACGGTCAGATTCCTTGGAACGAACAGCACGGCCAAGACAAATGCGAAAAGGATGACCGCGCCGACCATGAGCCCGCGTCCAATGGGCTTATGCCTCTTCTCGAACCTAGGCTGACGTGCGTCACCAATGAAACCATGGTCTGGAGAGATCAGGGCCCCCATGACGTCCGAGTCTTCCTCCCGGCTATATAGAGCGGAACGAGCCGGCTATCAGCCTATCATTATCGATACGCAGAATGGGTACGTCGATGACGCATGTGCACTGCTATGTCTTTCAATCGGTGAGACTCGAATCGGAGGGATTATCCATGAGAGAGGGTGAAGCAGCTATAGAGGAGCACAGAAATCGCCAAGACGAGCCCGATGCCCTCCGGATTGTCTTGAAACAAGTAGTTCGTCGACGCATGTTACCCATGGCCAGAGCGCTGCGCCTTTGCCGATGGATGTGCCCTCACACGCCAGCACGACCAATCGACACATATTATTGGGAGATAGCTCATCAAGGGCAGAGCCAAAATGATCATCTCCAAGACACCCCTCAGGGTGAGCTTCGCCGGCGGAGGCACCGACATAGCCGACTATTACAGGACCGGATACGGCGCCGTCGTGAGCTCCGCCATCAAGAAGTATGTCTATGTCACCGTCAACAAGCGGTTCGACGAGGACATACGCATCAGCTACTCCAAGACCGAGATCGTCGATTCCTTAGACAAGGTCGAGCACGGGCTCGTCAGGGAAGCCTTGCGAAAGGTCGGCATCAGGAACGGCATCGAGATCACCACCATCGCGGACATCCCCTCCAAAGGCACCGGGCTTGGCTCGTCGTCCGCGATCGCCGTCGGACTCCTGAACGCGCTGTATGCCTTCAAAGGCTATCGGGCAAGTCCGAAGAAGCTTGCGGAGGAAGCCTGCGAGATCGAGATCGATAAGCTTGGCGAACCCATAGGCAAGCAGGACCAGTACATCGCAGCCTATGGCGGCATCCAGCACATCAAGTTCAACGCGGACGAAACGGTCACCCTCGACCCCGTCATCTGCCCGCCGAAGACCAAGCGGGACATCGAGAGCCATCTGATGCTGCTCTACACAGGAAGGACGCGCAAATCCTCAGACATCCTCTCCAAACAGAAGAGCAACTCCCAGACCAACAAGGAGATCCTGGACAAGATGCGGGACCAGGCCGAGCAACTGTTTCACGACCTTACCTCACTCCAAGTAAACAAACTGGGGCAGGCGCTCAAGGACGGCTGGGAGCTGAAGAAGTCGCTCGCGAAGGGCATATCCGACCCTGAGATCGACAAGATCTATGGGAAGGCTCTGAAGGCGGGCGCGGTCGGCGGCAAGATAACGGGCGCTGGAGGCGGGGGATTCCTGGTGCTCTTCGTCCCGCCCGAGAGCCATTGGTCCGTGAGGAACGCGCTCCCGGGCATGAAGGACCTCGAGTTCAAGATTGAGCCTCAGGGTTCCAAGATAATCTATGTCGGAGATGATTTCTGATGGGCGATGTGAACTCTCGATCAGTCAAGTACCTGGACGAGGTGGCCAAGACTCTGGAGCACATGGAGAAGGACCTGCCGTTCAAGGCGGAAGAGATCGTTTCCGCCCTGGTCAAGGCAAGGGACTCGGGAAAGCGCGTCTACATCTGCGGCAACGGCGGGAGCGCATCCACCGCATCGCACATGGCATCCGACCTGAACAAGGGATCCAACAGAAAAGACGCACGTCGATTCAAGGCGGTGGCCCTCACGGACAACATCCCCGCCATGCTCGCGTGGGCGAACGATTCCTCCTACGATGACATCTTCGTCGAGCAGCTCAGGAACCATCTCGAGAAAGGGGATGTAGTCATAGGCATCAGCGGCTCCGGCAACTCATCAAACGTGCTCAAGGCACTTCACTACGCGAACGATGAGGGAGCGCTGACGATCGGCCTCACGGGCTTCGACGGCGGCAAGATGGCGCAGCTAGCCAAGATATTCTATGTCGTCCCGAACCACACGATGCAACAGGTAGAGGACATCCATCTCCTGATCGAGCACTTGCTCTCGCTGATACTCCGCGACTCCCCGGACTGCGCTGGACCGAAGGGGCCCTGAGGTCAAGATGACCAAGAGGGCCGAGTTCGCCGTCTTCGTGGATCGTGACGGGACCATCTGCTTCGACAAGCACTACATGTCGGACCCGGCGGACATCGAGCTCATACCAACTGTGGCGGATGGGATCAAGAGGCTGAACGAGGCGGACATCCCGGTGATTGTCGTGACGAACCAATCAGGTGTGGGCAGGGGGTTCTTCACGGAAGAGGGCCTAAACGCCATGCACGACAGGCTGAGGCAGATATTGGCGGCGCACGGTGCGAGGCTGGACGACATCTTCTACTGCCCGCACCGGCCCGATGAGGGCTGCAACTGCAGGAAGCCGAAACCCGGGATGCTCCTCCGGGCCAAGGAGAAGCACGGGTTCGACCTGACGAAGTCGTTCGTGATCGGGGACAGGATGCTGGATGTGGAGATGGCGCACGCCGTCGGAGCGAAGGTGGCCCTCGTTCCTGAGCCGGGGGACCAGTACAACATCGAGAAGGAGATCAGAGAATCTAGAGACAGGCCGGACTTCAGAGCGACAAAGTTCATCGAAGCAGTCGATTGGATACTCATGAGGCTTGGCAGAGAAGAGTAGAACTGTCACTTAGACCTGACTCTGGAATCGCCCACGAAGAAGTCGATGAAGAGAGCCGTCCGAGAGCCATTCAGTGATCGCCTGATTCAGACACGGCTCTTCTTCTCGAGCATCTCCTTCATCGGCGCCCAGTAACGCTCTTGCCAACCAGTATCGAACCTGTCCCCGCAATCGACGGGTACGCCAGACTGGGTGAAGGTCAATCGTGTGCCGCGCTTTTCCGCCTTGAGCGCGAATGTCGCCTTGGAAAAGTGGTCCGATGGCCAACAATCCCCTTCATCAGGTTTCCACAACTGCGCGATCTTCTTGTCCTGTACGAGCTCGACGTTCTCGCCCGTGATGTAGCCGTCGTAGATGTCGATCTTCCCGCCGACCTTCCTGACTATCGTGCACTTGCCACCAGTGAACTTCGCGTGCTTCCGCGAATCCATGAGCGTCTCGTACACATCATGAGGCGACGCCTCGAAGAACACTGTCTGTCTTATTGTCCGGGTCTTCATCCTCTGCAGCTCCTTGGACAGGCAATCGGTCGAAGGAGTACATCTACTTTGGACCTTCCCAATTCGAAGTCTGGAATGATTCCTTTGCCTGACCCGCGACAGGGCATAGGGATCACTTCAAGAGCGTCTTCTGTGCGGCCCTCAACACTCGTTCGATATCACTCTCGATGTCCCTGTCAAGGGGATCGGGCACGTGCTCTTTCAGAATGCTCCTGACACGATCCTTGGCTGTCTCCTGGAGCGGCTTGAAGCCTTCTTTCGCAGCCCGATCCGACGTGCGTTTGTCCCACAAGGAGGATACTCGGATCTCCTCATTGCGCACGTGCTCCATTGTGTGTGCCTGCGCGAGGAAGTTGCCCATGTGCCCCACCTTGTCGATCAAGCCGACCGCAAGCCTGCCGTCGTCCACATCGATCCCGCGCATGATCCTGAAGACGTCGTTGAAGACCTCGTTGCCTATGACCATCATTTCGAGGCTGCTCGCGCCTTCCCAGCCGCCTCCTATGCCAGAAAGACCCTCAGCGCCCGCCAAGGCTGGGGGCAGCACGGTCATCATGAGCTCGAGTCCCATCTGCATGTCCCACCTCGTTATGTCTGAGGCCATGCCAGAGGCGTCGGATATCATCCCGTACTTGTGGGCGAGCTGCACGATCGCGACGCACACGAGAGCCTCCTCGGGGACTCCCCACAGATCTCTCCCCGAACGAGGATCCATGAAGCAGACTCTGCCCGAGTACATGACTGGCAGGCTCGAATCGACTGTCTGCATGAGGACTATCCCGCCGAGTATCTCCGCATTCTGTTGCGCCAAGCCACCGCTCAAAGTCATCGGCCCTGTCTCACCGCAGATCGGACATGGCACCGGGCAGAACGGTATCCCGCACTCCAAGCTCCTGATCAGAACCTCACAGTTGTTCTCACCATAGGTGAGCGGACTGCTGGGCGAGCTGGACAGGCTGAACGTGGGCCTCTTCCTGAGCTCCTCGACCCCTCCTGAGACGCATGACCACATATTCACGAGGACTTCCACCGTCTCCTTGTTCGGAGCGTACCCTGCCACCGCCTTGGTCGAGTTCCTCATCGTCGCCTCCATCGTCTTTGGGACGACTAATCCCGAAGGGAAGTCGTTAGCCATCACAAGACTGGACGCGTAGTTGTTGTTCTCAAGCGCGTCTCCCAGCCTAGTCGCCATCTCGACATCCGCGTAGGTCGACAATCGCGACCGACCGGTTTCGAGGTCGAGGATCTTCGGGTCGCCCCCTCCGGCATACGGAAACAGATGCTCACCGTCATACTCGATGTCCTGCTTCGGATCCCGAGCGTAGTACGTGCCATACTTGGGCACCTTCCTGATCGCGTCCTCGACCAACGATCTCGGGAATGTGATGACGCCTTTTCTGGTTGAATGGCTGGAAGCGCCTGCTTTAAGAAGCCTCTTTCTCGCATCCTCGCTGTCGAACCTAATACCCGTCCTCTCGAGGATGTCTAAAGAGGCCTCGTGAACCGCGTCGACCTGCTCGTCCGAGAGCACTTTGAACCTCGGACTGCACTTGATCCCCCGCATGACAGGCCTCCTTCCATGAGCAGGAATGCGATAACATTAGAAATAGGCGGTCCTGTTACAATTCGGGTGGCGGAGTTGCCTGGAGACAAGGAAATCGACTTCAAGGAGCTACATGTAGTCGGAAGAGTGTAGTATACTGGCTATCGTCAAGAACGAGATGCGGGTCAAGGGGGTCGTCTTCTATCTGGAGTCGGACCTTCCATCCGAAGCGAAGTTCCTGCTCGAAGACTTCAGATTGGCCGTCAACAACTCGATCCGGGCAGGCCTTCAAGCGAGAGTCACCTCGAGGAACGCCCTGTGCAAGATCGCGTACAAGGAATTTCGCCAATATCACCCGCGGATGTACTCCCAGCATCTGGTATCGGCGTTCGAAATGGCTGGGAGCGTCCTCAAGAACCACCGCAAGCGCGTTCGGAAAGGCGTCACCTGCCGGATCCCATATGTAAAGCGCTTGATGATGAAAGCAGAGAACCAGGCGTACAAACTCGATAGGACGTCAGGGATCATCGACCTTCCAATCATGGCTGGCTGCCATGTCAAACTGAGGCTCGTCGTCAGCCAGTATCATCGGAAGTATCTGGATGACATGGCTCTCTCCCTCGGATCTCTGACCGTTCTTCCCGATCGAGTCATAGTGGCATTCAGGAAGAATGCTCCACAGCAGTTTGTGCCCGCATCTGCTCTCTCACTCGACACGAACGAGCGGAGCCTGGACGGCGTGTTCGTCGAAGGCGATGGCGCCAAGGCTATCAAAGCGGACTTTCCTGAAGTCGCCATCATCCAGCAGCGGCATCACGACAGGCGCAAGAGGCTCCAGAAGAAGAAGGCGAATGACAGGCGAATATCGAAGAGACTGTGCAGAAGGGAGGGAGCGAGGGAGCACCACCGTATCGACTACAGGCTCCACCAGGTGGCGAACTCGGTCCTGAAGTTCGCGGAGGAGCGGAGATCTGCGATCGTCCTCGAGGACCTGAAGGGGTTCAAATCGAAAAGGAGTAAGGAACTGAATCGGCGTCTCAGCCTGTGGCCGAGAAGGAAACTCCATCAGATCATCGAGTACAAAGCACAATGGAAAGGCATCCCAGTGGTCAAGGTCGACCCAAGATACAGCAGCAGAACGTGCCCGATATGTAGGAAAATACAATATTCCCGAATGGGCGCGAAGTTCAAATGCGTATGCGGCTGGCATATGGACAGGCACATCAATGCCAGCATCAACCTGCTGCAAACAGCCATCTCGAAGGGGATGGCAGGGGGTTTACGGTTCAACCCCGGCGCGTTCCAGCATGACGTGATGATGATCCTATACGAGCCAGCGATGGCCGCACGGTCGGAGCCGAATGGAACGAGTGGCATTGTTGGGGTGACCTAGAGGTCACCACCCGATGATGCAACAGAACCGGACTGCACCTGATCCCCCGCATGATAGGACTCCCTTGAAGAGCAGCAATGCGAGAACATTAAGAATATGCTCCTACTCGGGAGGACTAGCTATCTCTTCTCCAGCTCTTGCTTCCTCATGGTCTTTAGTCCTTCTTCGAAGGACATCATCTTCCTGCTGAGCAGCTTCTCGACCTTTGACACATCAAGGCATGAGTACTTCGGCCTCCTGGCAGGCAACGAGACCGAGCTCGAGGGCACCGGAACCACAAGCTTCTCATCCAAATCAAAAGCCTCCGCGATCATGCGGCCGCATGTGGGCCTGTCAAGACAGTCAGGACCAGAAACATGCCATATGCCCTTGACATCCATCCCCGCAAGATCCAGCAACGTCCTCGCAAGGTCGTCCGCGAAGGTCGGGGATATCCACTGGTCCTCGAACATGGTGACCTTCTCACCCTTCCTGAGCTTCTTCAGGACCCAAGTCACGAAGTTGTCCTTGTCCTCAAGCGGATTCCAGCCGTACAGGACCGCAGGCCTCGCCACGACCGCCTCGGGCAGGGTGGACAACACCGCTCTCTCGCCTGAGAGTTTGCTGGAACCGTAGACGGATATCGGCCTCGGGACATCATCCTCCGTGTACTTCCTCGTCTTCCGACCGTCGAACACGTAATCTGTGGACACATGAACCAATCTGACATTCGTCTTCCTGCAAGACCTCGCCACTAGCACCGGACCCGTGGCGTTCACCCTGTTGGCTATCAAGGGCTTTGTCTCGCACGCATCCACATTCGTCATCGCGGCACAAAGGATGGCGACATCGGGCTTCGCCTTCTCGAAGAGCTTCTCCACCTCGTCCTTGGAGCCGATATCCAGGGACTCCAGCCGCCAAAACGACTTCCCATCCACCTCGGGGTTGTAAGTGCCTTGTGTGGCGTACTTCGCACCAGCTTGCTGCATCAATCTGGAACCCAAGAGTCCCGATGCACCTATCACTAGCAGCTTCTTCTTGTCCGCCATGAAAACCAGCTTCCCTGAGGCAAGGCAATGAAGCGTTGCCGGTTTATGATTGTTTTCGTGGCTCAGAACCTGACGTGGGCCAACTAGGTGAGTGCTTCGACTACATGCAACCGCAAACTCGAAAGGCTTTCAGAAAGATCCTCGATTGGGCACGGGAGGCAATCACATGAGGAATGGCGCTCTAGTGATAGACGATCTAGTGATTCTGGGAAGGAGTTCGCCTGATAGGCTGAGCGACAATCGAGTGAGCGTATGCGCTGCCGGGTATTCTCGCACCGTTGGTCTCGTGAGGCTCTATCCGACAAGAATGGACTCGCCGTTGAAGGTATGGAACATCGTCACGGTTCCCGTTGAACGAAACCCACAGGATTCGAGGGCAGAGAGCTGGAAGATACACGGTTCGAAATCCGAGTGGGAGCATCTGAGCGACAAGATCGAGGTTGTGGGGGAGCTGAGAGGAAAGGATCGCCTGCCACTCCTGAACCCCATTGTCTCGAAATGTGTGAAGGACCTCGAGGAGCAGGGAAGGAGCCTTGGAATTGTTATGCCATCTAGCAGGAAATGCTACTTCAAGCTCAGAGACGACTACGACCCGGCAATCCAGATGACGCTCTTCGGCGGGTCGTCGATATCGGACAAGCACGGCTATAGACTCCAACCACGTGTAACGTATCGATGCCAAGAATGCCGTCTGGCCCAGGGCCACGACCAGCAGATACTCGAGTGGGGTGTCTACGAATGGATGCGCAAAAACCCAGAGAAGGAAGAGCAGGTATGGGAAAACCTCTTCTGTAAGGAGAAGCAACAAGAGATTCTGTTTCTGGTAGGCAGCCAAGCCCGAAGGCCTTCTTCTTTCATGGTAATATCGATCCTGAGGATTCCAAAGGTCAAAGATCCTTGACCTCAAACCCCAGCTCCCGCAGCCTTGCGGCTATGACGCTCCTGTGGCATTTGGATGCGTCCCTCTCAAGACACATGATTGCCGTGGGCATCTCATCGGCGAGACGGACGAGGGTATTGATGCCCGCGGACACACTCACCAGATGTTTCTTGTAAGAATCCAAGAAGGAACTGAGGTCGCCAGTCTCTTTCAGCTTCTCACGTGCCGCTCTTGGGGAACCGAGTAGTTCCATGTGGATGTACTCGATTCCGGATTCAGAAAGCAGATGCGAAAGAGACCTTTTGGAAAATCCAGGCTTCCTGCTCCGTGGCATCTGCCTCACGTCAACCATTCTACCGATATCGTTGTCGACGAGAGTTGACCGGAAGGAATCGGATGAGCGGCCTTCGTATCCAATCGTGAATACGATCCCCCGTCCAGACCGCGAATCACCGCCAATGTCATTGCCCTCACGAAGATCTACCACGGAAGCGCGATTCGCCTCGGCGATGATAAGGTTTCCTGCATGGAGATGTAAGTGCATCGAACGGCTCGTATGGACTGCCGTCTATCCCTTTGCCCCGCCGTCGATGACCGTGATCACGTCGTAGCCCACGAACATCGCGCCGTCCGATAGAGACCCTGAAACGACCACTCTCTGGTCCTGACCGACGACCAGATGCTGCTGCAACGCGTCCCGGCTGAACTTGACCATCAGGTCCGGGACGCCGTCCCTGTCCGCATCACCAATGACGGCCTTGTGTGACAGGTCCGCAGGGACAACATCATTCATTAGCAGTGACGAGACGACGATATCTGTCACATTGTATCCCTCGGGGAGTTCGATGTACGCGGTGACCCACTTGCCCTTGCTCGCTAGATTGAACGTGTCGGGATCGAAGTCCATGGTCCCGGTGATTGCCGGAGTCGTTTCCGTGAAACCGAGGACCATCTCGCTCACATAATCCCCCATGAACGTGCTGATATAATCCCCGTAGGGGCCCACCTGTGGGGCAGGCCCGAGCGCGTTGAACCGGGACTCGGCGATCCCGCCATAGCCGAGAGAATAGCTCACGACGACAGATGCCCAGAGCCCCGCCGGGTACCCAGGGACGCCGTTCAATCTGACGGCCACGATGTTGTTGCCGGTGGCCACTCCCGTGAGATTGAACGGCGGGAGGCGGTAGCAGTCGATGGTGATGTTGTTCCCGTCGGAGGTCACGGTGTATGTCTCGTTGTATAGGGCGGGCGTCCTGAAAGAGCCTCCAATGGTCATGAGCTGAAGAAGTGTGAAGTCATACTGCGAGACACCTTCGGTGTGCTCGAAGATCGTCACAGTGATCCCCGATGTGTCTGCCGTGACTGCACTGTCGGGCATGACCGATGCATCGTTGCTGCTAGCTGGGAGACGAAGAGACGAAACGATGAGAGCGCATGTGGCGACTCCCAACAGCACTAAGCAGATTCGGTGTGTAACCATGCCCTTCACTGATGATTGACTTTCCATTTGGAGGCTATATCAAGGTTTGCAAAAGGGGCCATTTTGAGCAGACTGCGACCGTTGAAGCCTTTTTATCCTACCTGTCCTCCATCAGCTTGATTGGACCGCGTCGAGCTCGTGGACTTGGCCGCCCCTGAAGTCTGGAAAGGAGCATGCGTGGCAAAAGACCATAGGGGAGGAACGGCAATTCAGGTATGGAGGATGAGGTCAATGAATAAGGTATTCCGGCTAGCCTTCTATGTCGTCCTTGTCGGTGTCCTTATAATGGCCGTAGGAGGAATATGGCGGTTTGTGGCATCGGTCAACTACGTGAACCATGAGGGAGGCGCACTAAGCAATGATAGAGAGGCTTTGCAGGTTATGGTCGCTGAGCACAACCACATGGTAT
>Ga0315286_10006963_pt1 | contig 11021 bp, 9 predicted proteins | sample YL17G10_0_MG_FD_205038 | JGI IMG/M metagenome (GOLD analysis project Ga0315286, IMG submission 205038) | Sediment microbial communities from Yellowstone Lake, YNP, Wyoming, USA - YL17G10_0 | ecosystem: Environmental > Aquatic > Freshwater > Lake > Sediment | place: USA: Wyoming | collected...
TGACCTGGACCCAGGTTTCCGGGGCCCAGGTGGTGATTCACAATAATACTTCCATCCAGGCTTTCTTTACACCGACCACCTCTGGTGTCTTTGAATTCAAGGTGGCTGTGTCTGATGGACAGGCAACATCGAGCGATAATGTCATGGTGACCGTGGATAATGCCAACCAGGTGCCCATTGCCAATGCAGGCAACAGCATTGTTGCCACTGTCGGCCAGACAATCACCCTGGACGGTAGCGCAAGTTATGACCCTGATGGAACCCCTGTATCTTACATCTGGTCCCAGACCAGCGGTACCCAGGTGTCGCTCAGCAGCTCCAACAGCGCAAACCCGTCCTTTGAAGCCGGCCAGGCAGGCGTTTATGTGTTCGAGTTGAAGGTCTATGATGGAACAGACACCAGCAGTTCCTCTGCAGTGACCGTAACGGTCCAGAGCAATACTACTGATGTCACCCTTGTATCTCCTGCAAATCTTGCGGTTTCTTCCACAAGTCCAACCCTCTCCTGGGCAGGCAATGGGTTTAAGAGCTATATAGCGTATATCTCAATCAACGGTGGTAACAAATACAGCAAGGTTTATTCGGGCAGCAAAACTTCAACTACCCTTCATGCAGTCTTATGGCAGTGGTTCATCCCCAAAGGGACCACCGTGACCTGGTATGTGCAAGGAACAACTACCAGCAGCCAGATCATTAAGAGTAAAACCAGCACCTTCATCAAAAAATAGGATGCCTGTGGCTAACCCCACATGGGAAAGGGATGGGCAAATGCCCATCCCTTTTTTGTGTAAGGGTGAGTCAAGGGGAAAGGGCATTTTTTACCAGAGTTTGTGTTTGAATGTGCCCATGTATTTTCCATTCGCATCAAGTGGTCCTAAGCATGACACTCAGAGTGAACGTGGTATTGTTTTTTAAATAGGACCGTTAAAATCCGTTATCTCGCAGCCTTGAAGGACAGTGATAATTAGCATTCCACAAAGGCTGCGAGATAACGGATTTTAACGGTTCAAGTTTTTACTTTTCTTAATGGCAAAACCTGGGTTTGTTCCTTCAACCAACCACTTTCTTCCACTTCGCATACCTCACCATATACCCCAGGGCCTGAATCGCCTTGCGTGTGGTTGGGTAGAAGGGGATGCCGTGGCGCTCTATGAGGCTGCCAAGCTTGCGAACCGCTTCTGACGATGGCCCGTAGGACCATACAACAACAGGTTTTTTGAGGTTGCGGCCCATGTGCTCAAGCACATTCTCGTAGAAATCCGGCATCAGATAACTGCTGATGTAGGTGTTCAGGTAAATGCAGTCAATATTCTCGTCTTCCATAAGGACATCGAAACATCGTGTATAATAGGTCAATATATCGATTCCATTGGCAGCAGTGGCCGGACCGAGGTCGATGGGGTGATTGGTAAGGGTATGACTTATGGACAGAAGTAGTTCCCTGCTGTCCGGGCTCAGAGTGCCAGGTATAAGTCCATACTGTGTCCCTATATCGATGCACTGGATACCGATGGCGCCGGTAATGCTGAGAATGCCAAGGCGGTTCCCCTTTGGGAGAGGCTGTGAAAGAAAAATCTTGGCGCTCTCCAGCAGGTCTTCATAATCATCCACCCTGATGATACCTGCCTGTCTGAAAAGGGCGTCATAGAGACTGTCCTGGCCTGAGATGCTCCCGGTATGGGAGGCCATGGCCTTGGCTGATTCGCTGCTCCTTCCTCCCTTGAGGGCCAAAATGGGCTTGCTCATTGAGATCCTCCGGGCGGTTTCGAGAAGGGCCTTTGGTCGCTTTGTATGCTCCAGGTAGAGGCCGATCACCGTTGTATCATGGTCAGTCCTTAGATATTCGAGGCAGTCTACCTCGTCTATATCGCACATGTTCCCGAGGTCGATGATGGTATTGGTGCCGAAGGAATATTCATTCATCGCTACTGCCTGCGGCCCATACATGCCTGTCTGGGTGATAATGGAAAGGCCGCCCTTTGGGGGGAGGTGGTAGCCTTTCTCATAGGGAATGGTGCTGATGCCCCCGTGTGGTTTGTAGATGCCCAGCGTGTTGGGACCGATGATCCGGATGCCTTTTGTTTGTGCAATCGCAACAATTTCGGCCTGGCGGACGCGTCCTTCGTCACCGTTTTCGGCAAAGCCGTCGGATATCACTACTGCTGCCTTTACTCCCTTTCTGCCGCAGGACTCCAGTATCCCCGGTACTGAGCGGTACGAGGTGACGATCACCGCCAGGTCAATCATTCCCTCAACCTGTGAGATGTCAGGGTAGACCTTCAGACCATAGACTGATGTGGAGGTCGGATGGATGGGATAGATGGCGCCTGTATATCCAAGTTCTTTGAGTTCTTTTACCACAACGCTGGCGCCGAAGAACCATTCTTCCTTCATACTCCCGAATACGGCAATACCTTCAGGCCCGAAGAAATACGAAAGCTGATCGGAAGATTCCATCGAGTATTTTAGGCCTATGCTGCATCCTGGGTATTCGAGTACATCCGCGGGACCCGTCTGCTCATATCGCAGGTGACCTCATAGGGGATGGTGCCGCACCAGGATGCAACAGTGGCGGCCGTGATGGTGTCAGGGCCAAACATGATCACCTCCTGGCCCACGGGAAAGGTGTCATCTCCCAGGTCAACAAGGGTCTGGTCCATGCAGATCCTGCCCACAACAGGATAGAGTTTGCCTGCAATGAGGACCTTAGAGGTGTTGGACAGGGCCCTTGGATATCCGTCCGCATAGCCGATTGCAATAGTGGCAATAGTTGTATCACGCTCAGGTCTGTAGGTCAGCCCGTAGGAAAGACCGGTCCCCTTTTTTACCCGCTTCATGAACATGATGCCTGTCTTCAGGGTCATGGCAGGGCGGATATCGAGCTCTTTTGGCATATTTTCAGAAGGGTAGAGCCCATAGCATAAGAGCCCGGGTCTCACCATATCCATGAAAGACTCCCTGTGATTGATGATGGCGCCCGAATTGGCACAGTGACGCAGACCCACGTCGAGCTTCAAGGATGCAAGCCTGTTGGAAAAATCGATAAACTGCCTGATCTGGGACTCGGTGAACTCACTGCCAGGGACATCGGATACAGGGAAATGGGTATAGAGACCGGAGATAGTAATCTCACGTAATGAGGCGATATATTCTATGACCACAAGGGTCTTCTCAGGCGGCAATCCCAGTCTGCCCATGCCCGTATCGGTCTTGACGTGTACGGCTATGGAACGGTTCCACCTGCGTGCCCCCTGGATGAGTGCCTCTACCAGCGACATGTCCACAAGTGTAGGTATCAGGTCATGCGAGAATACTGCGTCGATGTCATCCTGGGCCGGTGTGATCAGTCCGAAGTTAAGAATCGGCAGCCTAACGCCAGCCTTCCTGAGCTGGATACCCTCTTCGATACAGCTCACACCCAGCATGTCCACGAGTGCCTTTTCCTGGACGAACCGGCCGACAGTCTCCGCGCCGTGTCCGTAGGCATCAGCCTTGATGGCCATCATAACACGGCCTTTGGTGCGGGCCTTAATGAGCTCTATGTTGTGATTGATGGCTGAGAGGTCTATTTCAACCCGTGTGGGCCTCATGCGCCTCCTTAATCGGCCTTCTTGCGCAGGAATGTAGGCACGTTATAAAGATCCTGGTCGAGAACGCTCTCGTCCACCACCATACCGAGCTTTATAACCTCTTTCTCCTTCTCTTCCTTCTCTTCCTTCTGCTCCTTCCTTCTCATGAAGGCAGGCTTGTTATAGTCGATGACCGAGGCATTGTGCAGGTCTCTTTGCTGCTGGGACGCCTTACCCTTATCCACGCCTGAAGACAGCACGATGGGTTTATTGGCAAACCCTGTCGCCACTACGGTGATGGCTATCTGATCGGTCATGGTCTCATCGATCACCACGCCCCAGATGATATTGGCATCGTCATGTGCAGCTGCCTGGATCAGAGAAGATGCCTCGTGGATCTCATTCATGGTGATGGAAGGCGAGCTCGTGATATTGATGAGAAGGCCCTTGGCGCCGTGGATGTCCATATCCTCCAGCAGGGGTGATGAGATGGCAGACTGGGCTGCCGTGGCTGCCCTGTCCTCGCCTGACCCATAACCGATGCCCATAAGCGCCTTGCCTTTTTCAATCATGACGGCCCTCACGTCGTTGAAGTCTACGTTGACAAGGCCGGTATTGTTGATGAGGTCGGATATACCCTTGACGGCATTAATGAGGATGGCGTCGGCCATCCTGAAGGCATCGAGCAGGGGAACGTTCTTACCTGCCAAGCTCAAGAGGCGGTTGTTCGGGATTACGATTAAGGCATCCACATTCTCGGTGAGCTCTTTTTCACCTGCCTCGGCCTGGACCATCTTGCGTTTGCCCTCAAAGGGAAAGGGCTTGGTGACCACGGCAACGGTGAGGATGCCCATTTCCTTGGCGATCTGGGCCACCACGGGGGATGCCCCGGTTCCTGTCCCCCCACCCATGCCAGCGGCGATGAACACCATGTCGGCGTCCTCAAGGGCCGCGCGGAGTTCCTTCTCACTCTCCAGGGCTGCGCTCCTTCCGGCATCGGGGTTGCCGCCGGCACCGAGGCCCCTGGTAAGCTTGGTTCCTATCTGTACGCGGTTCGAGGACAAAGAGGATTTCAAGGTCTGGACATCGGTGTTGCATGAGAGGAACTCAACACCTTTCAACTTGGCGTTGATCATGTTGTTCACGGCATTGCAGCCGCATCCACCCATGCCGATGACCTTGATCTGTGCCCCCACGCTCTCCATCTTTTCCAATTCAAACATAAGCACCTCCTCGCAGCTAAAAGACTTCCTTGAACCAACTGATCATTCTTTCCATAATCCTCTCGAAGACATTGGTGCCCTTCGGTTTGAAGCTGTACGACGGTTTTCCCGTTTCATACACACACAAACCCACGGCTGTTGCGTATGCCGGGCTGTTCACAAGCTCAATGAGGCCCTTCACACCCCTGGGAAGCCCCACACGCACAGGCATATGCATGATGCTTTCAGCCAGCTCTGCAACACCTTCCAGGGCGCTTGCGCCGCCGGTGAGCACGAGCCCTGCCGACATCGATTCCGACAGCCCTGTGTTTCTGATTTCATTATATGCAAGTTTGAAAAGTTCTTCTACCCTGGATTCGATAATTTCGGACAGGATCCTCCGCGGCACCATATTCACCGTATCTCCTCCGATGGAGGGCACCTCGATCTGCTCATCTACAGAGACCCGTGCAGAGATGGCATGCCCGTATTTGACCTTGAGCCGTTCCGCCTCTGCAATAGGCGCCCGCAGGCCTACCGCGATATCATTGGTGATATTGTCCCCGCCAAGTGCAAGAACGGACGTGTGCCGGATGGAGCCCTCATTGAAGACCGCGATGTCCGTGGTGCCCCCGCCGATATCCATGAGGATCACCCCAAGCTGCGTCTCATCCGGCGTCAGGATGGCGGCGGCAGAGGCAATCTGCTGGAGTACGATGTCCTGCAGGCCGAGCCCTGCCTTCTGGGCGCACTTGGTGATGTTGCTCACCGCAGACACGCTTCCGGTGACGATGTGCACACGTGATTCAAGCCGGGAGCCGGCCATGCCCACAGGGTTTGAGATACCGGATATGTCGTCCACGGTGAACTCCTGGGGGAGCACATGGATGATCTCGACACCTACGGGCTTGGCAAAGTCCTTGGCCTGATCCACGACCCTGCGTCTGTCGACCTCGGTGATCTCATCACCCTTGATGGCTATGACGGCGCTGGTGCTGATGCCTTGGATATGACCTCCTGCGATGCCGGTATAGACCTCGTCGACCCTGATCCCGGCCATCCGTTCGGCATCCTCGACACAGCTCCTGATAGCATCCACGGTCTGTTCCATGTTCACCACAAGACCCCGCCTGAGCCCCTTGGATTCGGATAGTCCGAATCCGATGACCTCGAGCTCGCCTGCCTCGTTCATTTCCGTGATGAGACAGCAGATCTTTGTTGTCCCGATATCCAGCCCGACTACTATCTTATCCCTGGCTGCCATGTACACCCCTATTCCTGAGAACTACCTTGTCATCACACCTGAGATCCATAACAGTTCCTTCCGGAGGATTGAGTTTTGCTATTGTCTTGATGGCCATATCCACCTTTACGGGCGTCATCTGGCCGAAGATGGTAAGCGTTATTCCATTTTTCAGTTTAAGATCTACAAGGCCGCCCGGTTCAATGAGGACATCGCTTACCTGAAGACCCTTGGACGCTACCAGCGCTGCAGCCTCGATGGCATTGATCAGGACCTGATCCAGACCCTGTTTCATATCCTGATGCGTATAATCGCGCGCACTGATCAAGAGCCCATAGTATACATCCGGGGAGGAGGCAAAGGCCAAGCCTTCCTCCGAGATCAGATACGGTCTGTCCTTGAGGAAGAGTGTTGCCTTTGGTTTGTGCTCGATTATTGACACACCCACCGATGCAGGCACGAAGCTCCTGGAGATGCTAACATCTTTAATCCACGGATGATTTTGTAACCTCTTTCTCGCCTTGTTCATATCCCAGGACAATATATTAACTCCTTGTTCAATGTCCAGTAAAGTAAGAACCTCATCTGATTTTATATGAACATTCCCCTCGATTTCGATATGCTTGACGTTGAAGAGAGCGGAGTTGCTGATATAGGCAACGGCACAGACGCTTATAAGGAGGCCTGATATTAAAAGGCATGTCCACATGGCAAGCCTCAGGACGGAATTAATCTGGTAGATGGTCTTTTTCTTGGACGGGGTCTTTACCCGTTCCTTAAAGTCACTGACCAATGATCTTTACCTCCTCAATAAGCGCTATCCCGAATCGCGCCCTGACCTTGTCCTTGATGATCTCGATCAACTCTTGAATGTCCCTGGTCGTGGCAGTACCATCATTGATGATGAAGTTGGCATGGATCTCGGACACAAAAGCCCCGCCGACTTTAAAACCTTTGAGGCCGGCCTTCTCGATAAGCATGCCTGCAGGCATCCCCGAAGGATTCTTGAACATGGAGCCGCTGTTGAAGCCTCGCGGCTGGCTGCGTTTCTTCATAATGTAGGGTAGCATGGCGTTGTGTACCGCCTCTTTTGTCAAAGAGCTTAGTGCAATTTTTGCAGAGGTGATCACCGTTCTAACCGGCATGCCGCTCGTGCGGTAGCTGTAATGGAGATCTTGAGGTCTCATTGTACGAATGCCTGAGCTGTCAACAACCTCAAGCTCCATGACGGCATCGAGAATCCCCTTTTCCGGGGTTCCGGCGTTCATGAAGAGCGCGCCGCCCAACTGGCCTGGAATACCTGCCATAAACTCAATGCCTGACAGGCCTTTCGTTACACAGTAGGATACGAGCCGTTTCATGGGCACTCCTACGCCTGCGTGGATTCCCAACGGTATGGTATCGATTCCGGCGAACTCCTTGCCCAGGTGGATTATAGGCTTTGCAATTGCAGTATCTTCGAAGATGGTGTTGGTTCCACCACCTAAGACATGGAAGTCCTTGACCTCCCTGATGAGATGCAAAAGCTCGGAAATGTTCTCGGGCTCAAAGATGCAATCGATGGTTCCCCCGCAGTGCATGGATGTTATATTTTGTGCCTGAACCGATTCGATCATCCTCATCCAAGCCTCTCTAATACCTTAAGCCCCTGTCTCCAGACATCCCCTGCACCCAGGAAGATGAGAAGGTCACCCTCTTTGAGCTCGTCCATGAGGGCATCAGGGAGGTCTTCCTTGTTCTCCACATAATAGGCCTCCCGGTAGCCGTGATTCTTGATCTCTTCGAACAGGGCATAACCCGTTACCCCCTCGATGGGTTTTTCGGATGCCGGGTAGATCTCGGTGATGTAGAGCCTCGATGCATCATAGAAGGAGTTAACGAAGTCCTCGAAGAGGTCCCGGGTGCGGGTGTAACGGTGCGGCTGGAACACCGCGATGACACGGCGCTGCGGGAACCCGTTCTTGATGGCGGCTAAAGTCATCCTGATCTCGGTGGGGTGGTGGCCGTAGTCGTCCATGACAGTGATGCCGTTTTTTTCTCCCCGGACATGGCATCTCCTCTGGACACCTTTGAAGGCGCAAAGGCCTTTCTTGATGAGCTCGAAATCGATACCGAGCTCTAATGCAGTGCCTATGGCTGCCAGGGCATTGAGGCAGTTGTGCTTTCCCGGCACGCCCAGGACCACCTCGCCCAAGGCAGAGCCACCCAGGTGGGCAGTGAACGTGGTATCGAACCCGCTGAAACAAGGTTCACTATAGCGGTATATGGCCTGGGTATGCGATCCGTAGGTGATGACCTTGCGTTCGAGTCTGGGCATGATGTGCTGGATATTCATATCATCTAAGCAGATCATGTTGAAACCGAAGAATGGGACCTTGTTGAGGAACTGCACATAGGTGTCGCGGATGTCGTCGATGTCGCGGTAGCAGTCCATGTGCTCTTCTGATATTGGTGACCACTGCCACAATGGGCGCCAGCTTAAGGAAGGATCGGTCGCTCTCGTCCGCCTCGGCCACCAGGAGCTCCCCTTCGCCGAGCCTGGCATTGGACCCGAACATATCGAGCCTGCCGCCGATGATGGCTGTGGGGTCTTTCCCCGCCATGGCCAGGATGGTGGCAAGCATGGAGGTCGTGGTGGTTTTGCCGTGGGTGCCGGCAATGGCAATGGAGAACTTCATGCGCATGAGCTCAGCGAGCATCTCGGCCCGTGGAATGACGGGCAGCGCAGAGTCCTTGGCAGCAACGCACTCCGGGTTGTCGAGCCCCACGGCAGAGGAGTAGACTACCACCTGGGCATTGCCGATGTTCTCGTGGTTATGGCCGATGTGGATGGTAGCCCCCAGAGTGCGGAGCCGCGCTACGGCATCGGATTCGGCAACATCGGAACCGGTTATGCAAAAGCCAAGGTTGAGCAGGAGTTCGGCGATGCCGCTCATACCGATGCCGCCGATGCCTACAAAATGGATCCTGGTAATACCTCTAAACACGTAAGATCTCCCTTGCTATTATGTCAGCCCCTCTTCCGAGGCCGATACGCAGCATGTTAGCGCAGGCCGTTTTAAGTCCGTCTGGATTGAAGAGCCGGGTCTTGATCTCAATGGCAAGGCGCTCCGGCGTTAGATGACTGTCCGGGATAAGCCATCCGCAGCCTTGATCGGCTACATACCGGCCGTTTTCACTCTGGTGGTCATCCGTGGCATAGGGGAAGGGGACCATGATGGCCGGCAGCCCTGTGGCCGAAAGCTCGGAGAGAGTTGTGCCGCCACACCTGGATATCGCCAGTGCTGCGCCGTTATAGGCCGATGCCATATCATCGATGAATGCGCTGACATCTGCATCTATACCGAGCTTTTGATATGCATCCTTGACCTGCTCGAAATCCTGTTTCCCGCTCTGATGGATCACTTTAAGCAGGGTCCCTTCGTGTTGAAGAATCTTCACTGCCTGTACTGCTGCCTTGTTGATGCTGCTTGCGCCAAGGCTTCCGCCGAGGATCAGCAGGGCCGAACCACTTCCGTTTCGGTTCCGGTTGAAAGCAGACAGCTCTTTACGCAAAGGGTTCCCGGTGAGCAGTGTCTTGGACCTGGGGAACCTGCCCGAACTGTCCGGAAAGGCCAGGAAGACCCGGTGGGCTATCCTTGCAAGGAGCCTGTTGGTGAGTCCCGGGATGCTGTTCTGTTCCTGGATGGCACAGTTGCATCCCAGCAACCTGCCTGAGAGCACCACCATGCCCGTGATGTACCCGCCGGTTCCGATAACCCATGCGGGCCTGAAGTCTTTGATGATCCTTATAGACCTGAGAAAGGCCTTCAGGTTCACCATTATGGCCCGGCCGAGGTTGGTCAGCGATTTACCCTTGATGCCCAGAGCCTTTATGGGGATGAAGTCCAGTCCCTTAAGCCTGGCAATACGCTCCTCCATGCCCCGGTCCGTTCCCACAAAGAGGACCTTTGCCCCGGGCAGTCTCTCGCGGATGGCTTCTGCTATGGCAATTGCCGGCATGATGTGTCCGCCTGTACCCCCTGCCGTGATGAGCACCTTCATAGGCGGGCCCTTCTGGATACGGAAAGGATCAGCCCGCAGATGCACATGGTGCTGAGCAGCGGCGATCCGCCATAACTGAAGAAGGGCAGGGGGATCCCTTTGGTTGGAAGCAGTGAAAGTGCAACGCCCATGTTAAGGCATGCCTGCAGCCCGATAAGGCAGACAGATGCAATAACCAGGTGAAAACCGAAGGAGTCGTTTGTTGCCTGCGCGATGGTGAAACCCCTCCATATCCAGATACCGAAGAGGGCTGCTACAAGGAAGACCCCGATGAAGCCAAGCTCCTCGCCAATCACGGAGAGGATAAAGTCCGTATGGGGCGCAGGCAGGTAGAAGAGCTTCTGTGTCCCCGACCCAAGTCCGGAACCGAAGAACCCGCCGGTGGCAAAGGCAACCATGGACTGGACAATCTGATAGCCGCAGCCCAACATGTCTTTCCAGGGGTCCAGAAAGATCGTGAGTCTGGTACGGCGGTAGGATTCCCAGGACATGGCAATGAGGCCGATCGGGATACCTATACCCATGAGGATCAACAGGTGCTTCCACCGCATCCCTGCCATGAAGAGGAGCATCACCGACCAGATACCGATGGCCGCTGCAGTACCGAAGTCCGGTTCCATAAAGATGAGAAGGCACATGAGCGCCACAATGGCAAGAACCGGTAGGGGGCCCTTCACGAAGTCGCCGATGTTTCGCGATTTCCTTGAGAGGAAATCGGCAATAAAGAGGATCAGGGCTATCTTGGCCAGCTCGGAGGCCTGAAAGATGAAGGGGCTGAACCCGATCCATCGTCTCGAGTGACCCCCTGCATGTCCGATGACCGGTATAAAACAGAGTACCAGGGCGATGGCGCTTCCCATCAGGGTAAAGAGGATGGTTTTCCCGGAGCTTAAGCGCCTGTAATCATAGCTCATGATGCCGAGCATCACAAAAGTGCCAAGGGCCACATGGATGAGGTGCTTT
>Ga0315286_10006964_pt1 | contig 11021 bp, 4 predicted proteins | sample YL17G10_0_MG_FD_205038 | JGI IMG/M metagenome (GOLD analysis project Ga0315286, IMG submission 205038) | Sediment microbial communities from Yellowstone Lake, YNP, Wyoming, USA - YL17G10_0 | ecosystem: Environmental > Aquatic > Freshwater > Lake > Sediment | place: USA: Wyoming | collected...
CGACCCTGAAGAATATCCTGCTGTATCACGTCGTGCCCGGAAGATTCATGGCCGCCGACGTCGCCGGCATGAAAGCGGTCGTGACGTCTCTCGGCAATCCCGTCCCGATTATGCTCATGCCGGGGGGAATGGTGATGATCGGGAACGCCGCCGTCGTGATCGCCGATATCCCGGCGAAGAACGGCGTCATCCACGCGATCGACCGGGTTCTTCTGCCGCCGGCCGAGCCTTAATTGCTGTTCTTCCACGTGTAGGCGTGGGGCCATTTCGCCGTATCGGTCGTGACCGACGTATGGCAGATATGGCAGCCGTTCATCTTTTTCGGCGACGCGCCGCCATGTTCTTCGGCGAAATCCCCGATCTCCGATTCGCCGCGGGAGCTGTCGTGGCAGACGCCGCAGCTCGCGATCGATTTCACAACGCCGGTCGAGCCCTGATACTGGAGCGACTGGTAGTTGTCCCGCGCGTTCTGCGACGGGATCTGCGCGTGCGGGCTCCCGTGGCAGGCGGCGCAGTAGAGACCGCCGTGGCCGGCCGCGTTCCGATAGAGGAGGCCGCCCGTGTCCACGTCCGTGGCGTTGTGGCACATCGCGCATTTCGGTTCGTTCACCCAGGGAATGCGCGTCCCCGGAATCGAGCCCGCCACTTGCCCCATCGTGCCGTGACACCATTGACAATTGCCGTCGGTCGCCGTGTGCCTCGAGCTCCTGCTGCATTTCGTCTGCGGGCCGGGGTGGCAATCGTAGCACGAGGCGCCCTTGTCGGCGTGAAATCCGTGCATCGCCTTCGACAGGAATATCCCCGACGTGCCGGGGTCCATGAGGCCGAGCGCGGGGGTTCCGTGGCAGTCCGCGCAGAGCCGCGGCGTCGTGCCCGCGAGATCGGTGCCGTTGGACGCGTCGTGCTTCGACATGATGTCGGCGAACGGATCGGCGCCGTGGCATTTCTGGCAACGCATCTCTTCGGACGTGGGAGCCACGGTTTTCGTCGTCGCGATGATTGTCCCCTGGGCGTCTTTCACCGTGATGTCGGCGACCTGGTACGGATCCCACGTGCCGTCGTCCTTGATCGGCGTAAGGGGAATCCCCTGGATCACGAAATGATCGCCGGCGGACGCCATCTCCCCCGAGAGGCCGTTTCCCGTGAGCCCGACGTCGTGAGCGAGGCTCGTGAATCCGAACAGCGTCCCGAAGAGCTTCACCGCGTTGTCCCAGAACTGGCCGTAGTTTCTCTTGCCGTACGAATAGGTATTTCCCTCGATCTTGTACTCGACGGTGATGCCTGCCGTCACGATCTGCGGCGTTGCGCCCCGTTTGATGACCTGCGCCCACATGGTGTTGAACGGGGGAAGGACGACAAGCTTGTCGTACGACGGGTTAAGACAATGCATGCCGAGATCGTTCCAGGCGAGGACGACGTAGTCTGCCTGCGCGGGCGCGGGGGGACTCGTCGGGCTGCTGCCGCTCGAGCAGCAGGACAACAGGAGCGGAAGAACCACGATAGGCAACCAGGCTGGCTTCTTCATGGGTCAACTCCTTCGGGCTATAACGCAATTCGATACGGATTGTTGAGCCGGAGAAAGCGTATCACATAATTTGCCGCATATTCAACCAAACAATACCGATTCCGGGGAATTTTCGCGTGGAACTTTTGAGCCTTGGTTTCGTATCTTCAACTAATGGGAATTCGATCAGATCGGGCTCTGTCCCGGCAATCCGGCATTCGAACATGGTGGTCGGTATGAAACAATTTGCATCCCTCCTGACGTTCATGATGACTCTGACGTTCTCCCTCTCGCAAGCCTGCACAGCCCCGATAGAGCGCGCCGAAGGAACAGACTCCTCCCACAAGAGCCTCGACCTCGCGATAAACGGGGTCGGCGTGAGCTTCGGGAACTCCGCGCGCTTCAACGGGCTGCGGTTCAACCTCGTCGACAGGGACGTCGAGGAAATCAACGGGATCAATATCACGCTCTGGAAGCCGGATGAGAACGCCGACGCGATCATTCGCGGCATCTCTCTCGGCGTCCTCGCGCCGGTCGCGGACGAGCTGAGCGGAATCTCCATCGGAGGGCTCGCGGTCAGCGCGGGTTCCAGCCTCAGCGGCATAGCGGTCGGCGGGCTCGCCGTGGTAAGCGAGGGAGAGCTGAGCGGGATCGCCGTCGGCGGATTGGCGGTCGTCTCCGAGGGGACCGCATCGGGCATCATGGCAGGCGGGCTCGCATGCGTGACCGAGGGAGCGATGAGCGGCATTTCTATCGGCGGCCTCGCGAGCGTCGTCGAAAACGAACTGAGCGGCATCTCCATCGGCGGCCTCGCCGCTGTCGTCGAAGGGAGCGCGTCGGGCATCATGGCCGGGGGTCTCGCGAGCGTGACCGAGGGTTCGATGAGCGGCATCTCCGTGGGCGGCCTCGCGTCAGTATCCGAAGGAAGCTTCTCGGGGATCAGCGTGGGCGGCCTCGCCGCTGTCGCCGAGGGACACGCCTCGGGCATCATGGCCGGAGGTCTCGCGAGCGTCACCGAGGGTCCGATGAGCGGCATATCGATCGGAGGTCTCGCCGCGGTCGCCGAGGGTTCGATGAGCGGCATCTCCGTGGGCGGCCTCGCGTCAGTATCCGAAGGAAGCTTTTCGGGGATCAACGTGGGCGGCCTCGCCGCAATCGCCGGGGAGGACATCAGCGGAATCGCCCTCTCGGGCGGCTCGGTCATGGCGGACGGCGATATTTCGGGCATCGCGATCGGATTGATCGGCTCGATCGCTACGATGCACTCCTCCGACGAGGACGAGGATGAGGAGGAAGACGGAGGTCACGAATTCGGCATCTCCTACGCGGGCAACCGCGCGCGGAACGCCGAATGGATCGTCATCCACGGAATCGACATCGGCGTCGAGGAGAAGCTGCGGGGGCTCGGCGCGGCGGGGATCTGCGTGCGCGCCGACGAGATGAGGGGCGCCATGCTTGCGGGCATCCTCGTCAAGGCGCGCTCGATCGAAGGCTTCTCGGCCGGGGCGGTCAACTACTTCGACGACTATCAGGTGGGGCTCTCGATCGGCATCGTGAACATCGCGCAAGAGCTGAACGGCGTCCAGCTCGGCCTCATCAACATAGCGAAGAACAATTCATCCCCGTTCAGAGTGCTCCCGATCGTCAACGCGCACTTCGACTAGAAAAGAGCGCTCCTCACGGGCATCATCTGAGCATCACGAGCTTCTTCGACGCGCTGAAGCCCGCGGTCTCCATCTTGTAGAAATAAATCCCGCTCGCCACGCCGGCGCCCCCGTTGTTCCGCCCGTCCCAGACCGCCGAGTAGGCGCCCGCGTCCTTCACATCGTCCACGAGCGTCCGCACGAGACGCCCCGCGACGTCATAGATCTTCACCGTCACGAGCCCCTTCGCCTTCATGTCGTAACGAATCGTCGTCATCGGATTGAAGGGATTCGGGAAGTTCTGCGCGAGACGGTACGCCTTCGGCGTTTCGGCCTGAGTGATGTCGCAGTTGCAGACGTCCCCCATGAAATCGAAAACGTTGCGCGCGATCTCGAAACGGTCGATCGGCGCCGAGCGGACATCATCCCTGACGTACTGCCAGCTGAAACCGAACCACATCGTTTTCACGGCGTATCCGCCGGGGTTCAGCTGCGAGGACGCGATGCCCGCATAGCGGTTCACCGAGTTATAGAGGGGATAGCTGAGCGCATACTTGCCGTACGCCGTCTTTTCGAGAATGTCGAACTTATTGGCGTTCGGGCAGCCGCCGTATGCGTAGGACTTGTCGGGAACACCGGCATGGACGAAGATGCCCGCGTCGGCTTCGCCCGTGAGGAGCGGCGTCATGTTGCCGTGCCCCGCGACCCCGCCGGTCGCGGCGTAGTAGCTCGTCGCGACGAAGTCGACGCCGCACCAGGTGCTCATGAGGGTGAGCGCCGGAGTCGAAGCGAGGCCGTCCAGATCGGACGCGACGTCGTCGCCGCAGATCCAGAGACCGCACCGGTGCTCGGACTGCTCGATCCAATCGATGAGCATCGTGCAATCGTTCGACTTGTCGCTGTTCGTCGTGCCGTCGCTGATCGTCATGGTCTCGAGGTCGCCGGAGTCCCAGACGATGATCTCGTATTGATCGATGAGGTGTTTGATCTTCGCGCGGCTTCCCGGCCCGTTGGAGGCTCCGGAGGTCGGAGCGTTGACGTCGTACTTATCGACGTTGCCGGCGGGCAGGGGCATGACATGCCGGAACGTCGCCATCCAGTAGTTCTCCACCGTCCCGACAAACGATCCGCGCCCCGAGAAATCGTCGACGAAGAGGATATGGCTGTTCTGGGTCGGCAGGCAGGTGAACTCGAAGCACGGCCCGTACGATCTGGCCCAGCGCGGGAGCGCCGACTCCTCCCCCGCGGCGTCGCGGGCCACGAAGTAGTACTCGATCTGGTATCCCCTCGTGAAGAGAGCGTCGTTCAGGTCGAACATATATTTGCCCTCGACGATGCCGGCCCCGGTCCGCGCGGTCTCTCCCTGGATGATCGTCCAGACGCCGTCGTCGCTCTTGTAGCTGCCGTAGCCGCCCGCGAGCGCCGGACCGAAGAGCGCCGGCTTCAGAGGCGCGGGTCCGATATAGGCGCATTTCACGTGCATATAGACCGCGGGGCCCCCCGCCGGATCCGCCGCGATTCCCCCGCCGAGAGGCGAGGCGCAGTCGACGACGATCGAATCTCCCGGGAGAATGGCGGGATCGTCCTTCGCGTTGATGTCGTTCGCCGCGTCGGCGCGCACGTAGCTTTCGAGTGTGAACTCGAGCTCGGGGAAATTATCCTGGAAGAGATCGAGATCCCGGTAGCTCCATTGAGGCCCCACGGTTTTGTAGCGATAGAGCCGCACGTTGTCGAACCAGGGGGTCGGCGTGTGCGCGGCGCAGTTCCCGTATACCAGGTACCAGGCGTCGCACATGTCGACGACGCCGAGCCCTATCTGAATGGAGTCGCTCCCCACAAGGATGCTTATGTCCTTTTCTTCAAATATATAGGCCTGATCGGCTCCGTAATTCATGAGGTTGTCGCTGCGCCACTGGCCCGGGCAGCCGTTCACGACGCCGCGAACCTGCCACGTGTAGAATACGAGGTTCGCAAGAGGCAGATCGCGATACACGGTGAAGCGGAGGGTACGGCCGCCGAGCTGCGAAAGATCGCCCGAGGGAATCGTGCCGTTCTGAACGTTGTTGCACGCCGTCGAGTACTTCTTCATGTTGATGACGGGGGATACGACGAGCTCGTTCTGGCATGGGGCCTCAAGGCCGCCCGCGCCCATGCAAAACGGGGTGTCGTTGCAGGGCCCCCAAGCAGGATCACAAATGGTACCAATATAGAAGACGATCTGCGTCGCGAAGTTGTCGTTGCAGGGGTCCTTGTCGGTCAGATTGTTCTTGAGGCCCGAATACTTTCCGTACCCCGGCTCGGTCCCTCCCGCCCAGAGCCCGGCGGTCTTCGCCCCTACAGCGGCGGCCTCGAAATTCTGGTAGTTGTTGAGGGCGGCGTTATCGACGATACGGATGCTGTCCACGATGCAGCCGCCGTCGGTGTTGTAGAGACCGTCCTCGTCGCTCCACATATCGTCGGAGGTGAAGTGGAAACGCAGCTTCGTCCTCGCCTGAGTGAGCGCGATAACGTGGGAAGCGATGGTATCGCCGGCGCCGGTGTACTCAGCGATTTGCCGCCAGTCGCAGCAGCCCGCGGCGTACTCGACTCTCGTGAAGTCGTAATCCGGCTCGGAATCATAGTGCATCCGATATGAGAGTGTGATGGCGCCGGCGAAACTGAAACTGGCCGTGGTGCCGAGCCACTGGTCCCACCGGTTTCCGTAGCCGGGAGCGTCGTACCATGAGCAGAGATATGGATCAGTCGTGCTCGGACGCGCGCCGCACCACATGGACTTCGTTCCCTCGATTGCGACGAGGCCGCCGTAGCTTCCCCCACCGAGCCCGCTGAAATTATCGACGCGCCAGAAATCTCCGCGCTGCGCGGTGACGTCCAGCTTCGTCCACCCTTGCCAGTTCATCTGTTCAAAGGTGTACCAGGCGATGCAGAATGTGTCGACAGCGGCGGATTCCATGAGACCACGGAACCCGGGATCGAGAAGATCCTGATATTCCTCGGGCGGGAGCGGCTGCTCGGACCGATTGATGCGGAGCCCTTGCTTCAACGGATCGCGCGCCGCGGCAAGATTGGAGACTGCCGCGACGACACATGCAATGAGCAGAATAACGGTGGCGCTCTTTTTCATCGCATGAACCTCCTCGATACCTTCATCCGCTTTCTGCCTCTTTGGGCAAATCGGCCGGCTCAGCGCAGGAGCACGAGCTTCTTCGTCGCCTGGAATCCCGCGGTTTCCATTTTGTAGAAATAGATCCCGCTCGCGATGTCCGCGCCAATGTTGTTCCGGCCGTCCCAGATCGCCGAATAGGCACCCGCGTCTCTCGCCTCATTCACGAGCGTGCGCACGAGCCCTCCCGCGACGTTGTAGATCCTGATCGTTACGAGCCCCTTCGCCTTCATGTCGAACTTGATCGTCGTCGACGGATTGAAGGGGTTCGGGAAGTTCTGGGCGAGGCGGTACGCCCGCGGCGCGTCTCCCCCGGTGATATTGGCGTTAATGATCTGGCCCATCAGCCAGCCCCTCGTGACATCGCGGTAGATATCGTTGCGGTCTAACGGCGCGGCAATAATGTCATCGCGAGTATTCATCCAGCTGAACCCGAACCACATCGCTCTCGTGAGTTTGCCGGCGCCGTTCGTGCGCTCGGCTTGAATCGCTGCATACTGCTCCGCACCGCCGTAGTCCGGATATTTGAGCGCGTACTGGCCGGATCCCGTTTTCTCGAGAACGTCGAAATCGTTTATCGCGGGGCAGCCGCCGAAGACGTTGAACTTGTCCGGCACGCCGCCATGTATGAACGTGCTCGAAACGCCCGTGACGAGCGGGCTCACGATCCCGCCTCCATCCAGCCCGCCCGTTAGGTCGAAGTAGCTGCCGTTCTTCAGCGCGACACCGCACCACGTGCCGAGGAGCGCCAAGCTCTGCGGCGTGGATCGCGCGGCAAGCTCCGATGCGACGTTGTCGCCGAGCACCCACACGCCGGGATGGGTTGCCCACGACGCATTGATCGTACTCATCCAATCGACGAGGAGCTGGCAATCGTCGCTCTTGTCCCCTCCCGCCGTGCCGTCGCAGATCGTGCCGACGGAGAGATCGCCGCTGTCCCAGATGATGAGATTGTACCAAGCGAGCAGATGGCTCAGGCGCGCGCGGCTCGCGAGGCTGTTCGAGACAAGCGAGCTCGGCGCTTTCACGTCGTAGCGGTCAGGCGCCATGTACTGAGGGAAGTACTGCTGGCCATAAACGTCTTTGAAGGTCCTGTCGAAGTAGTTCTGCACGACGCCGTCGAAGGAACCGATTCCATCGAAATCATCGACATAGAGCATGTCGCTCTCCATGGTCGGCAGGCAGGTGAATTCGAAATAGTAGCTGCTTCCCCGGTACGGCGACTCCGTTGTGAAATGATCGGCCCCGCGCGGCAGCGCCGAGCTCTCTCCCTCGTTATCGTACGCCTTGAAGTAGTATTCGACCATATAGCCCCGCGTAAAGAGCGCGTCGCTGAGGTCGACCATGTATCGGTCGCCGTATATATCCTCCCCCGTGCGAGCCGTATCGCACTGGATGATCGTCCACGTGCCGTCGTCGCTCACGTAGTGGCCGTAGTCGCCCTGGAGCGGCGAACCGGCAAGGGGCGGCTTGACCGGATATCCGATGGACGTGCACCGCACGTGCATATAGACGCGCGGGCCGCCGGCGTCTTCGGCGATGCCTCCGCCGACTGGAGAAACGCATGAAACGACGACCGAGTCCCCCGGGCGGATAACCGGATTGCCGGCCGCGTTGATATCCGCGGCCGCATCGGCGCGCACGTAGCTTTCGATGTCGTCGGTCGAAGGAAAATTATCCTGAAAGAGATCGAAGTCGCGGTACGCCCACTGCGGCCCGACGGTTCTGTAGCGCTGCACCTTCACGTTATCGAACCAGGGGGCGGAGGTATGCGCGGCGCAGTCGCCGTGGACCAGATACCAGACGTCGCACATGTCGGCGACACGGAACGCGACCTGGATGTACTTGCGGCCCGTGTAGTAGCCTATATCCTCGTTGACGCGGAGGTACTCCCTCTCCTGCCCGTAGTACCAGAACCAATCGACAAAGTAAAAGGAAGGGTTCCATGGGCATCCGGAATCGTCGATATCCTCGATCTCGAGACTGTAGAAGACAAGATTTGCGAGCGGCAGGTCGCGGTATACGGTGTAGCTCAGAGTCGCTCCGCCCAGGTCCCCGAGCTCGCCGGGCGGAATCGCCGCGTCCTGCGCGCTTCCGCCCGCCGTGGAGTATTTCGTCATGTCGATGAGCGGCGAGAGCACCATCTCGTCCTGGCAGGGCTGGTGGATCCCGCCCGAGCCCCTGCAGAACGGCGTGGTGGGATAGGGGCCGTCGCCGGGGGGAGCGTCCACGAAGAAAACGATCTGGCTCGAGAAGTTCTCCCCGCAGGGGTCGTTGTCGATCAAGTTGTTCCAGAGCCCCGAGAAATTGCCGTACGGAGGCGGCGTCATCCCGAACCACTTACCGTAACGGGGTGCGCCGACCATGGCCGTTTCGAAGGTCTGGTAATCGTTCAGGGTGCCGGCGTCGCTGACATGGAGCTCGTCGACGATGCAAGCGCCGTCCGTGTTCCGCAGACCGTCCATGTCGCTCCAGAGGCCATCCGACGTGAAATGAAACCGAAGCTTCGTCGCTCGCCGGGTCGTGTAGATCGTATGCGAGGCGACGGTATCCCCCACGCCGGTGTAGGCCGCAAGCTCCTGCCAGTCGCTTCCCCAGTAGCCCGCGTCGTACTCCACACGGACAAAGTCGTTGTCCGGCTCGGTATCGTGTACGAGGTGATACGAGAAGGTGATGGCCCCGGTAAAATGGAGTGTTTCCGACGTGAGGCTCTGATCCCAGTCGTTCCCGTACCCGGGGGCCTTTATCCAGTTGCAGACGTAGGGATCCCCCGCGTCCGGGCGCACGCCGCACCACATCGACTTCGTTCCCTCGATCGGAACGAGGCGTCCGAAATCTCCGCCGCCGAGCCCGGCGAAATCGTCGACGTGGAAGAACGTGCCGCGCTGAGCGGTATTGTCGCGGCGAGTCCATCCCTGCCAATTCTTGAGCTCGAAGTCGTAATTGACCACCGTATACGTGTCGACCGTCGCCGACGTGCGATATGCGTCGGGGACCGTCGGATTATCCGGTCCCGCGTATTGATCCTGCGACCACTGCTGCTTGACGTGAATCTTCCTGTCGACCTTTTCGCGCCCATCGAGAGAACCGGCGAGAGCGATCACGAGCCCGAGAATCATCGCGCCGATAACTACTCTTTTCATGACCCCCTCCTTATGAAGAAATCTCCCTCAAAGGTCCGCTATCTCAGAAGCACGAGCTTCTTCGTCGCGAGGAAGCCCGCGGTCTCCATCTTGTAGAAATAGATCCCGCTCGATGCCTCAGCGCCGAGGTTGTTACGCCCGTCCCAGGGAATCGAGTATGCACCGGCGGCCTTCACGCCGTCGACGAGCGTGCGCACGAGCCGCCCGGCGACGTCGTAGATCTTCAGCGTCACGAGCCCCTTCGCCTTCAGGTCGAACTTGATCGTCGTCACGGGATTGAACGGGTTCGGGAAGTTCTGGGCGAGCCGATAGGCGGCGGGAACGACGGCCGGCGTGAGGCGCTCGTCGCAGCCGGGCATGTTGCACCCCACCGCCATCCAAGTGAACACGTCGTGCGCCAGATGGACGCGAATCGGCGGCAGATTGTTCACGGCATCGCGGATATACATGAAGCTGAAGCCGAACCACATCGTCCGCACGTAGTAGCCGCCGGCGTTCAGCTGCGAGGACGCGATAGCCGCATAGCGGTTCGTCGCGTCGTAAGCGGGATAGCTGAGAGCGCGCTTGCCGCTCGCCGTCTTTTCGAGCACGTCGAACTGGTTCAAGACCCAGCAGCCGCCGTCGAGGGAGAGGGAGTCAGGCACTCCGCCGTGGACGAAGACGCCGCTCTCGGCATCCCCCGTGACGAGCGGATAGATGACGCCTCCTCCCGTGCGGCCGCCGGTTTCGTCGAAGTAGCTGTCCGCGACGAAGTCAACGCCGCACCAGGTGTTCATGAGGGTGCGCGCCGGCACCGACGCGAGTGCGTTCAGGTTATAGGCGATACCGTCGCCGCAGATCCAGAGCCCCACGTCATGCTCGCTGAAATTCATCCAGTCGATGAGCATCCGGCAGTCGTTCGATTTGTCGCTATTGGCCGTGCCGTCCGTGATCGTGATGGTTCTGAGTTCGCCGCTATCCCAGATGATCGCGTCATACTGCTGGGTGAGGTGGTGGTTCTTCGCGCGGCTCCCCGGTCCGTTCGATACGCCTGAAGTCGGGCCGTTCACGTCGTACCGATCGGGCGGATCGGGGTCCTCCAGCGCGTCCCATGCGCGATCCCAGTATTCCCGCGCACCGCCCCCTCGATATGCCGTTAATAGGGAATAACGGGAATCGTCGACGAAGAGAACGTTCGAATTCTTCGTCGGGAGGCATGTCCACTCGAAGTACGGCTCCCTCGAGCGGGCCCACTTCGGGAGCGAGCGCACTTCTCCCGCGACGTCGCGGGCCGTGAAGTAATATTCGATCTCGTACCCTCTCGTGAAGAGCGCGTCGTTCAGATCGACGCAGTACTTGCCCCTGTAGACGCTGGTGCCCTGGCGGGTCGAGTCGCACTGTATGACCGTCCACACGCCGTCGTCGCTCACGTAGTTGTAGTTGACCGTGACCGGAGGAGCGGTGCCGTGAACGGTACTCCCCGCGAGCGAAGGACCGTAGAGGTTCGGCTTCATTGGAACCGGGCCGATATACGCGCACTTCACATGAATATATACTGCCGGGCCGCCGTACGTCGGATCGGCGGCGAT
>Ga0315286_10006965_pt1 | contig 11021 bp, 11 predicted proteins | sample YL17G10_0_MG_FD_205038 | JGI IMG/M metagenome (GOLD analysis project Ga0315286, IMG submission 205038) | Sediment microbial communities from Yellowstone Lake, YNP, Wyoming, USA - YL17G10_0 | ecosystem: Environmental > Aquatic > Freshwater > Lake > Sediment | place: USA: Wyoming | collected...
TGGTCGTCCACCACGCTGGCCAGGTGGTAGGTGGGGAAGCCGTCGGACTTGAGGATGATCATGTCATCCAGCCTGGCGTTCTCGAACTCGATCCGCCCCCGGATCAGGTCCTCGAACGCCGTCTTCTCCTCGAGCGGGATCGCGAACCGCACCACCCGCGGTGTCCCCTCGGCCTCGCGCTCGGCGCGCTGCTGGGGCGTCAGGTCGCGGCAGCGCCGGTCATAGCCGGGCGGTTGCTTGCGCAGGCGCTGCTCGGCGCGCATCTGCTCCAGGCGCTCGGGGGTGCAATAGCAGTGGTAGCCGGCGCCCTGCTCCACCAGGCGGCGGGCGTGGTCGCGGTAGGTCTCCGCCCGCTCCGACTGGACATAGGGCCCGTAGGGGCCGCCGACCTCGGGGCCCTCGTCCCAGTCCAGCCCCAGCCAGCGCAGCCCCTCGAGGATGTTGGCCAGCGCCTCGGCGGTGCACCGCTCGCGGTCGGTGTCCTCGATGCGCAGGATGAAGGTGCCGCCCGTGTGCCGCGCGTAGAGCCAGTTGAAGAGCGCCGTGCGCGCGTTCCCCACGTGGAACAGACCCGTGGGGGAAGGGGGGAAGCGCACCCTCACTTGGGCAGCCGTTTCTCCCATAATCACGAGAAAAGAGGCAGGGGCGCCCCTGCCTCCCCTTCATCCCGCTGCCATCCAGGTTAGTGGCGGGCGTAGCGCCGCTTGGCCTTCTTCCGCCCCTGGCTGACCTTGCGCTCGTCGAAGATCCAGGTATCCGCGCCGACGGGCCGCTGCACGAAGCAGTGATAGGAACTCAGGCCCGACGCCACCATGCGCCGGGTGGTCCGCCGCACCACGTTCACCTCGGCCCACACCGTCAGGAAGTGGACCGGCTCCTTGTAGTCCGCCATCGCCTTGCACATGATCTCGAACACCGACATGGGCTTGGCGGCGGCCGGCTTGCGAAGGGCCTTCAACTTGCGGATGCGGCTGGTGGTGAGGGCGACGAGCGGGTCGGTCTCCTCGGCGTACTCGATGCGGTACTCGTCGGGGTACTCGCCGCGCCGCAGCGTCACCAGCCCGCCGGGCAGGATCTTGCTCGCCTTGCACCAGGGCGCCATGTCGTAGATCAGGGTGTTGAAGGTGTTGATCCACACGTGGTAGGTCTTCTCGTGATCCGCCAGCGTGGCATAGACGATCTGCGCCTCCTCGGGGTAGAAGGCCCGGTCTATCTCGCGGATGCGCATCGTCCCCGCCTCCCAGTGCGGGTACAGCAGCGGGTAGCGCACCTCCTCGATCCGGGCCGGCTCCTTCTCCTGGGCCAGCCCGATCTCGTCTTCCTCGCCGAAGTCCTCGTAACGCGGGTCGTGGATCCAGGTCGCCAGCCCGGGCTCCAGGCCGTCGTCCTCCAGTTCGGCGTCGGCCTCCTCGTCCTCGAGGGCCGTGGCTTCGACGGTCGCCACGAACAGGCTCTCCGGGATGTCATTCACATAGGCGGGCACGAACGCCGGCAGCGCCCAGGTCTCGCGCCCCACGCGCTGCACCGGCTCGTAGCCCTCGAGCACTTCGCTCACGGTCTCGGCCGCGGCCTGGAAGCCCGCCGACCCCTCGGGGATCTCGAACACACTTTCCACGATCTCGGCGGTGCGCGCCGGCCTGCCCCGTTCGCGCAGCCACTCCTCCAGTTCCTTGAGGTCCCCCTCGGCGATCGCCAGCGGCTCGACCTCGGCGGCCTCCTCGCCCAGGGCGACCTCCTCCGATTCCGCCTCCTCGGAGAGCGTCTTGAGCGCGCGCAGCAGCCGCGGCTGCAGCGTCGCCGGCGCCCAGACCGCGCCCGAGAAGAGCATCAACTCGGGGTCCGACGCCAGACTCTCAAACGCCTCCACCGGCTCCAACTTGCCCTTGAACGCCTCCCACAGCGCGTAGCAGAGGATGCGGTTGGGCACCGGCACCTTCACGTGGTCCAGCATCTTCAGGGCGCCGCTGCGGATCGAGTCCCGGCCCGTCACCCCGGCGTTCCCCAGTCGCCGGATGAGCGACTTGGTCTCGTCGCTGGCCAGGAAGAAGTTGCGCAGGAAAAGCCGCTCGGGGTCCTCATCCTGCGCGTCCAGCAGCCATTCCCACAGCCCCCAGCGGCCGTCCTGGGTGCGGAAGAAGGTGTGGCCCCGGCTCATCAGCCGCGGCAGGAGGTCGGCGTACTGCTCCACGGCGAGCGGCTGGCGCTCCACCAGCGCCATCTCGTTGCAGAGCATTTGCAGCGACATGGGGCGCCCGTAGGCGCGCAGGTGGTGCTCGATCGCCCCCGCCAGCGGCTGGCGGTTCAACTGGCGGATGGCCAGGTTCCAGCGCCGGTCCTCGGTGGCGAAGCGCGGGCTGGTCACCAGCACCTTGCGCACCAGCCGCAGCCCCACCCCCATCTCGGCGACCTCGGCGGCGATCTCCGCCGCCTTCATCGCGTAGCCCTTGTTGAGCAGGTTCTCGAAGATCACGTCCTCGAGGTAGCGCAGGGCGTAGATCTCGACCAGGCTGTACTCGCGCTCCGGCTTCGCCGCGCGCTTGCGCCTAGATCGCTTGCCGTCGTCACTCTTGGCCGGGCGTTGCATCCGTACTCTCTCCTTGGGCGGGCAACGGGAAGTCGAAAAGCCCCCTTCGGGCCAAGCCTATGTTACCGCTTCTGCCGCCGCCCGTCAACCCGATCGCGGTCCGCCGCGCGCCACGCCTCCAGGGCGCGCCTCACCCGCCGCACCGTGACCACCACCAGGGCCACCAGCGCCCCCACCAGCACTGCGCGATACCAGCCCGGGTGGTGGCGGTAGTGGAAGAGCCACGGCCACAGGCTGGCCAGCGCCGCCAGCATCACCAGCCACTCTATCCATTCGCCCCGGTGCATCCCGCCACACCCCTTGTCCGCCGGCCGCCCCGGTCAGACGGCGCGACCCTGGGCTTGCCGAAGGGTCCTGAATCTGCTACCATCGCCGCGTGACCGGTTCGACAGGCTCACGGCAGGCCGGTTCGACAGGCTCACGGCAAGCCGGCGATATAGACGCCTTTCTGCAGCACCTCAAGGTCACGCGCCGCGCCGCCGACCCCACCCTCTCAGCCTACGGTGCCGACCTGGGGCAACTCGCCGAGCACCTTCAGGTTCGCGACTGGTCGCAGGTCACCGCCGCCTCGCTGCGTCATTACTTCGCTTCCCTTCACGCCCGCGGCTACGCCCGCGCCAGCATCGCCCGCAAACTCGCCGCGGCCCGCTCCTTCTTCCGCTACCTGGTCCGCCGCGGCGCGCTCCCGCGGAGCCCGGCCGCGGGGCTCACCGCTCCCAGGTTGCGCCGCGGCCTGCCCCGATTCCTGTATCCCGACGAGACCACCGCCCTGCTCGAAGCCCCCGCCGCCGACACCCCCCTGGGACTGCGCGACCGGGCGATCCTGGAGACGCTGTATTCCACCGGCCTGCGCGTGAGCGAACTGGTGGCCCTGGACCTGGGCGACGTGGCGTCCGGGCAGTCGGAACTGCGCATCCGGGGCAAGGGCGGCCACGACCGCGTGGTGCTGCTGGGCCGGCCCGCCCTGGGGGCCCTGGACCGCTACCGCGAACTTGGCCGGCCCGCCCTGGCCGCTGGGCGCGGCGAGCAGGCCCTCTTCCTCAACCGCCAGGGGAGCCGGCTCTCGGTGCAGGGGGTGCGGCGGCTGGTGCGCAAGCACATCCTCGCCACCTGCGCCCGCCGCGAGATCACCCCCCACGCCCTGCGCCACACCTTCGCCACGCACCTTCTCGAGGGGGGCGCCGACCTGCGCACGGTGCAGGAACTCCTGGGCCACGCCAGCCTCTCCACCACCCAGGTGTACACGCACCTCACCCGGCGCCGCCTCAAAGAGATCTACGACCAGGCCCATCCCCGCGCCTGACCCCTCAAAGCGCTCGGCCGGTCCCGATTTCTCAGGGCCGGCCGAGGCATCACGGAACACTGTTGGTCCGACGACTACTTCTTCTTCTTAGCCGTCTTCTTGGGGGCCGCCTTTTTGGCGGTCGTCTTCTTCGCAGCCGTCTTCTTCTTCATAGTTTTTCTGGCCGCAGTCTTCTTGGGGGCGGTCTTTGACTTCTTTGCCGCTGATGTTTTCTTGCCTCCGCAACTGCTGCTACACTTGGCCACGATCTCACCTCCTTCCCCAACCAAAGACGCGTGTTGCGGTCTTTCCATGATTGCTACCAAACATCCTCTTGCCTAGTTGGATTTTTTTTCGACATTCGGCAACTTTTTTTCGGCGGCCTTTATGGCCCGCGCCGCCGACTCTTGATACTCGCGCTGATGCGCGCGACTCCAATCGCGCTTGTCGCCTTGCGAGTAAGCGCGAATCGCCGCCACCGGTTGCACCGGACAGTGATACTCGCAGAGCCCGCACCCCACGCACTTCTCTTCAATCACGAAGGGCCGCCGGACGCCCTCCACCTCCTCCCATCGGATCGCGCGATACGAGCACTGCTCATCACACACCAGGCACGCCTTGTCCGCGTTCCACACGATGCATGCGCTCCGATCAATGCGCGCGGTGCCGATGAAGAGCGCCTTCTTCTCCTCGGCGGTGAAGGGTTGAATGGCGCCGGTGGGACAGACCTGCGGGCAGGCGACGCAGCCCTGGACACAGCCGCCGATGCGCGGCACCAGGATCGGGCTCCAGAACCCCTCGAACCCGGCCTCTTGCAGGGCCGGGTGGAGGGCGTTGGTGGGGCAGACCTTCAAGCACGCCCCGCAGCGGATGCAGCGGTCCAGGAAGGCCGCTTCCGGGAGAGCCCCCGGGGGCCTCAAAAGGGCGTCAGAGGCCGTCTGGACCCCCGTGACGGCCTGTTTCGCCCCTGGGCTGGTCTTGACCACAGCGGCCCATCCCAGCCCCAGCGCCGCCGCCTGCATCAGCCGCCGCCGGGACAGATCGAGCCGGCCCTCGCGGCCACTCGTGCTGTCATCCCGAGCGGAGGCCAGGGCTCCCGGCGCCGCCCTTGCCAGCCGCACATCCAATGCGCGCGTCGGGCAGATCGCCACGCAGTGGTAGCAGTCCACGCACTCCGAGGGGTTGGTGATCTGGCCGTCGCGAGTGATCGCCTGGCCGCGGCACTCCAGGGCGCAGCGGCCGCACTGGTTGCACGCCTCGGTCCCCCGCTTGTTGAGGAGCCGCGCCCGCGAGAGCAGGCCGAGCAGCGCCCCCAGGGGACAGAGATTGCGGCACCAGAACCGCCGCCCCCAGGCGCTCAGCGCGAACACCGCGGCGAAGATGGCCAGCACCAGCCAGTTCATCGCGAAGTAGACCTGCGTCTCGGGCACCAGGCCCTTCCATTCCAACGGCTGGTAGAGGAACGGAGCCTGGAGGGTTTCGCTCGCACTGCGCAACCCCAGTTGGGCGGCGGGGAAGACGGCGATGGTGAGGCTCCGCGTCAAGAGCACGATGGGATCGAGCAGGAATGTGGCCGAAGCGCCGACCAGCGCGCTCACCAGCACGCCGACGAGGAGATAGTACTTAAAGGGCCGCAGGTCGCGCGGTTTCGGGCGCCGACGTCGGAACCAGAGCCAGTCGGAGAGGTCAATCAGGCTGCCCAAGGGGCAGATCCATCCGCAGAACGCGCGCCCCGCCACCAGGGTGAGGACCACGATCGCGGCGCCGAACACCACCAACTCCGGGATCAAGGTGCGCGACGCCACCTGGGCGACGACCGCGACCAGGAGATCCAACTTGAGGAACTCGCTCACCGGCGCCGCGCCCGAGAAGCGCTGCACGGTGAGCCCGAACAGCGCCAGGTAGGCGGCCAGGAACAGCGCCTGCGAGACCCAGCGGACGGTGGCCGCCCTAGGCCGCGACATGCTGCAACTTGACCTTGGCCAGGTCTATCCGCCCCACGCCGAGTTGCGCCGCCTGGGCGATGTGGGGGATCTGGGCCCCCTGCATGCCAAACAGCGTCGCCGAGTAGGCGTCCATCGCCACCGGGTCGGTGCCCACGATCACCTGGCCCACGTCCTTGGTGTCCCCGGGGCCCTTGGGGCCGCTGGAGGTGAGGATCCGCACCGCGTCCATCACGATCAGGTGGGGCCGCACCGCCGTCGAGAAGTCGGCGATGCACTGGTGCAGGTCCCGCTGGTGCCAGCCCTGGCGGTTCCAGATGATGCCCATGAGGTTCTTCATCGAGAGCGTCAGGATCGAGCCGCCGTGCTGCTTGGCGATGGGCAGGTTGATCAACACGTCGGCGTCCAGCACCTTGCTCACCACCTGCTCGCTGGTGAGCACCTTGCCCCGGGGGATCTCGATCTCGCGGTAGAGCCGGGGGCTATCCGACAACTCGATCGCCATCACCTCGGCTCCCCCCGCCCGCGCGGCCTCGCCCAGGCCGCTCACCTCGAGCACCAGCCGGGTGGGCTGATCTATCACGTGGTCCAGCACGGTCACTTCCCGCGCCCCGGCCTCCCGGCACATGCGCGCCACTTCGGTCACGATCTGCGGGTTGGTGGTCGCTGCCTGCTCCGGCCGGCGCTGCCAGGCGATGTTGGGCTTGATCACCACCGTCGCGCCCTTGTGCACGAACTTTCGAATCCCGCCCGCTTCCTCGATCGCCGCCCGGGTGAGCGCCGCCGGGCTCTTCCCGTTGCCCGACGCGATCATCAGCCTCGATGGGCCGGCGGGTGGCAACTCGGTCGCGCCCCCCGCGGCAGACTTCGCCACGGCCGGCGCCCTGCCGCCCTTCGTGCAGCCGGCCACTACACCGGCGGTCGCCGCACCCAAGACCCCGAGTAGGAACTGCCTGCGATCTATCCGATCCCTCACTTCGCGGACTCCCTGTGTTCGGTCGCCTGCGCTCCTCCCCCAACCGATTCTACCCAGCACCGGCCTCTGTGTCAAACCAAGATTGGGGATTTATTTGACAGGGCTAGGTGTCCGGTGTAGGGGCGGAGTGATACTCCGCCCAGGGAGCAGCACCGCTGCTCCCCTACGGCTCTAAGAGAGTTCCTTGTATTATGGGGATGCCCCATGTGGGGACAGGCGCCCTCGCCTGTACACGACGAGGGCCGCCACGGCGGTCCTGACACAGCCGAGGGCGGCTGTGCCACATTTCAGGAGCCAGTATTCTGATCCAGGAGGCTCGCTAATCACTAACCACTCTCCTAGATGAAATCCTCTTCCTCCTCCCCCACCACGTCAATGGTCAGCGGCAGCCGCCGCTTAAATCCAGTCCGCTCCACCAGCGCGGCGACGCGCTCCACCAAGTCCCCGGCGAATCCGTGCCTGACCAGGTGCGCCCGCGATTCGCCCCGGTCCACCAGGTGGTAGAGCAGCCGATCCACCTCCTCGTAGCGTATCCCCAACTCCTCCTCGTCGGTCTGGCCCTCCCACAACTCCGCCGACGGCGGCTTGCCGCGGATCGCCTCCGGCACGCCCAGGTGGGCGGCGAGTTGCCGCACCTGGGTCTTGTAGAGCGTGGCCAGGGGCCAGATCCCCGCCGCCATGTCGCCCCACAGGGTGAAGTACCCCAGCAGCCACTCCGTCTTGTTGCTCGCGCCCACCACCAGCGCCTCGCGGGCCGCCGATAGGTCGTAGAGCACGGCCATCCGCTCGCGCGCCATCTTGTTGCCGCGCCGGCGCGCGTCGGCGTCGGGGAAGCGCGCGAAATACGCATCCACCTGGGGCGTGATCTCCACTGTCAGCATCTCCGCGCCCGCCCAGGCCGCGGCGCGCTGCGCGTCGGCCACGCTCTCCGGGCTCGTCGCGCGGTAGGGCATGTTGACGGCGATCACCCGCTCCGGCTTCAGCGCCCTCGCGCACAGGCCGCACACCGTCGCCGAATCCAGACCCCCCGACAGCCCCAGGATCACCCGCTCGAATCCCGCCTTGCACGCCGCGTCCGCGATGAACGCCTCGATATCCCCCGCCGCCGCGGTGGCATCAATCGCCAACTCGCTCTGCGCCATGGGCGTGCCCTCCCCTACCCTTCATCGCCTCAGCCAGTAGATCGCGGCCGCCGTCGCGAAGAACGCCGTGACGCCCCAACTGAGTGCGCTGTAGTGCTGCGCGGCGACGGTGAGCGCCTCGCCGAACCCTCCGCCGGCCTCCAGGCGCGCCGCCCGCGCCAGCAGCCCGCCCGCGAACACGCCGAACACCACCATCATCCCGACCAGCGCCTGCAGCCCAACCGCCAGCCCCTTCCTGGTGACTTGGGTTACCGCCACGCCCACCACGATGCCGCACCCGATGCCCACCAGCCCGCGAATGCCCAGCCCCGGGGCGTTGAGCAGCCCCGCCGCGAATCCGACGAGCAGGGCGATCGGCACGCCCACCGCCGCGACCAGCGCGTACTCGCGCCGCGACACCCGCGGCCCGCCCGGCAGTTCGCCGTAGCAGTCGGCGCAGCGCACGCCCACCGGCCCGTGGTACATGCACGCGGTGCAGATGGGCTTGCCGCACCGCCCGCAGCGCACCTCGGTCTCGCGGTCAGGATGGTTCGCGCAGCGTGCCGTGGCCGTTCACCTCTGGTTTTCCTTCGCTTCGGGCGCGGACGCCTCCTGCACCAACGCGAAGCGGCCCCGATGGCTATCGGGGCCGCCTCAACCAGCGCGCTGCTTCGGCGCAGCCGCTACTTGCTCAGCATCCCAACCTCTTGGCTCGGCGAGAACAGCGCCAGCGCCGTGCGCTCCGGCTCCCAGGTCACGCGCATGCGCAGCGCCTCGGCGCAGGACCGCACCGGCGCCATGGTCCGGCCCTGCTTCAGCCACACCGGGCCGGCCAAGGTGACCGGCTTCTCGTTCACCTGGGCCGTCGCGTTGCCGACGGTCACCACGATCCGCCCCTGGGCCGTCTCGGCGGTGGCCCGCTTCGCCGCATGGTTCCATCCCAAGCGGCCGCCGATCCGTTCCACGATCCCGCGCAGCGGGCCGTAGGCGATCCCGCCGCGGATCTCGGGGCCGACCTCGCAGTTCGCCGCCCCGCCATCCACCAGGATCGTGAGCCGGTCCGGCCGCGCGCTAATCGCCAGCACCGGCCGCCGGCTGTCGCACTTCGCCACTGCCGCCGCCGATCCGGCCGCCGGGGCGATCAGCGACGCCGCTGCCGGGGAGGCAGCCACCTCCGCGAGCGCGACCGACGGCTCTCCCGCCGGCTGCGGTTTCGTTTCCGCCGCTGGGGCGATCGCGACTTCCGGCGTTTGCGCCTTCACCTCGGCGGGCTGCGCACGCGCCTCGGCCTGGATGCCTGCCGGCGCCGCAGCCGCCGCCGGCGGAGCGATGAGCATCGGCTCCGGCGCCGCGGGCCTGGGCCGGGGCGCTGCGGCATTCGCCACCACGATCGTCACGGGCTTCGCCGACGCCACCAGGCCGTAGTGGTTGAACCCCCAGGCGCTCAGCGTGTGCGGCCCGTTGTCCATGGCCTCGGTGTTCAGCGCGAAGCGGTAGGGGAGCGAGTTCGACGAGTGCGGCCTCGCCTCGTCCATGCCGAAGATCACGTAGGCGAGGTCGTCAAAGCCCCGCGCCACCAGGCGCACGACCACGTTCCCCTTCACCTTGGCGCTGTCTGTCGGCGACGTGATCTTGAACGCCTTGTCCGACGCGCCCATCAGGGTCCCGGCGCACGCCACCAGCGCGGCGATGGCGACGATCGCCAACGCGCGCTTGCCGATTCTGTGCCTCATCATCCACCTCCAGGGCGGTTGGTGCCGCCTCGCTTCTTGAATCCGGGCTGCGAATCTGCTATAATGATGCGTGCCTCAGATGGCGGTCGCTACCATGGCTGGCAAGACCATCGCCGTCAACCGCCGTGCCCGCCACGACTACGATGTCCAGGAAACCTGTGACGCCGGCCTGGTCCTGACGGGCACTGAAATCAAGTCCATTCGCGCGGGCCGCGTGAACCTGCGCGATGCCCATGCGCGCGCCCGCAACGACGAGTTGTGGCTCTATAACATGCACGTCAGCCCCTACGAACAGGGCAACCGCTATAACGTGGACCCGCTGCGGCCGCGCAAACTGCTGCTCCACCGCAGGGAGATCCGCCGCCTCGGCGGCAAGGTGCAGGAGAAGGGCCTCGCCCTCATCCCCCTGCGCCTCTACCTGCAGCGCGGCTACGCCAAGGTCGAGATCGCCCTGGCCCGGGGCCGGCGGCAGTACGACAAGCGCGAAGCCATCGCCGAGCGCGACGCCGAACGTGAGAAAGAACGTGCGCTCCGGGCACGACAGACCGGGGCGCGGGCACCTGGTCAGGCGCATGTGGCCTGACTCAGTAGGGTATATACCATAATGCAAGGGGGGAATGAGGTGGCCCGTGAGGGCGCCTCACCGGGCGCGGGAGCGCCTGAGAACGCTGGAAAGTGGGGGCGAAAGGCTTCGACGGAGAGCGAGAACAGTCGGGAGCGGGCCGAGTCGCGCGAACTCGACAAAACGCGCACCTTGATAACTGCCGAGAGCAACACTCTCGCCCTGGCCGCTTAGACGGCCAGCGTCTGACCGGCCTCGCTGATCGGGCCGAATCGGGCGTCAACCAGATCAGCAAGCCCGCCTTCCAAGGTTCGTAGGAAGGACGGGAGTAGGACGAACTAGCGTTCGGGGAGCCTGCCTGCGGGCGCCCCGTCCTCGAAAACAAAACACAGGAAACGTTCCGTAGCGCCCGACTGGGACTGCTCTTCGGACGTGGGTTCGATTCCCACCGCCTCCACCACCCTTCGCCGGGGGCGAAGGGTGGTGGAGCGAGGAGAGAGGTGAGAGTAGAAAGGTGAAACGTCATGCGTTCAACACCACCTTGCGTCGAAGCAATCATCGAGTAGTGGCTTTGCAGCCCTCTGCCGGAACGGTCAACTCTCTGCTATCAACTCTCAATCTTTCTGCCGCACTCAAAGGTGTGTGTCCCCTTCTATCCATCAGACTCTCGGCTGACTGACAATCGCATGCACTTGACGCCTATCTCGCTACGGCTCACAGCTGCAACTGAGCCTTAGTGTTCTGGGCTGGTCCCGATTCGGTGGACACCTCGATAGGATAGATGGTATCTCAATATCGAGGTGAAAGGGATGGCCAGGAG
>Ga0315286_10006969_pt1 | contig 11019 bp, 5 predicted proteins | sample YL17G10_0_MG_FD_205038 | JGI IMG/M metagenome (GOLD analysis project Ga0315286, IMG submission 205038) | Sediment microbial communities from Yellowstone Lake, YNP, Wyoming, USA - YL17G10_0 | ecosystem: Environmental > Aquatic > Freshwater > Lake > Sediment | place: USA: Wyoming | collected...
CGAGCCTGGCCTGGACGCTGAAGGCCTGGTGCGGAGGGAGTTCAAGGGGTTTCTGAACGCGATGATGCGTCTGGCGTGCCAGATCGTGCGGACGGGGAGGCGCCTGGTGGATCGTCTGATGTCGTGGAAGGGCGTGGATGGGATGCCTGCTGCGTCTGGCCGAGGCGATGCATCGGCCGCTACGTCGCTGAGCAGGGCCCAATGATGTCGGGGTATGGACGCCCCGATCCGCCGCGGCCGCCGAGCTTGGGAGTGAGAAACCAGCAACCACAAGAAACCCGAGGAAAGCCGCCCGACGCGTCATTCGGCGCGGACAGTTGCGGTATGCGCCTGCCCGCAGCTACACGGAGGCCACTGTTGTAGCCGGACTATTCGCTTGTTTGAGGTCTAGGAGAAGGGCATGGACAATCGGCGTTCAGCAACGCGTCGCCAGTTTCTGACCTTGGCGGGCACAGCCGTCGCAGGCGGCATTACAGCGTCCGCGGCTGCACCGGGACGAGCTGGTTCTGTCTCCAATCGCCCCATCCTCGACGGCGTGGATGTTCTGGTGGTCGGCGGCGGCCCCGCCGGCATCGGGACGGCACTGGGGGCGGCCCGAAGCGGCGTCAAGGCCCTCGTGATCGAGAACCACTCTTTGTTCGGTGGCGTGGGCTCATGGGCGCTGGGCATGCCCATCAACCAGGTCCGCCCGGACGGCAAGCCACGCTCCGCCGTTCATGAACTGCTGGTGAAGAGGCTCCAGGACTATGGCGAGCCAGCCGTTCGTTTTGGCAAGCACGAGCTCTGGTGCAATGTCGAGTACCTGAAGGTGGTGGTGCTCGATGCGTTGGAGGAGGCCGGCTGCCGGTATCTGGTCCATGTGCGGGCGGCCGACGCGGTGGTCGAGAACAACCGGGTCGTCGGCATGGTCGTCGCCACCAAGCAGGGCCTGCGGACGATCCGTGCCAAGGCCATCGTGGACTGCACCGGCGATGCGGATGTGGCCCATTATGCCGGGGCCGAAACGATGATCGATCCCGACTCGCTGATGCCCATGACCCTTTCGCTGGCCCTGGCCAGCATCGACAAGGCGAAGGTCAAGTACACAGACGTGCGCGATGCAATCCACAAGGCCCGGGCGAAATATCCGCTGATTCCGTCGGGGTTCATGGAGATCAACCAGATCGCCCACAGCACCAGTTGGTACATCCATCACTCGGGGTCCGCGGACATGGGGCGGGTGGATGCCACCGACATCCAGCAGCGCACCAAGGCTGAGGCGGCCAGCCGCTGGCAGGCGTTTCAGATGGTGCAGGCGCTTCGTGAATCGGAGAACCCGGACCTGCGGCGAATCGAGTGGATCGGCACCGGCCCGCAGGTGAGCGTGCGCGAGACGCGGCGGGTGAAGGGGGTCTATGTGCTGACCGAAGAGGACGCGATGGCGGGGCGGCCGTTTGACGATGCGATCGCCTGGCGCAGCGGCTTCTTGGATCCCGGTGGCCAGAAGGGCGCCAAGTTCGTCAAGATGAAAGTACACGATGTTCCTTACCGCGCGATCGTGCCGGAGAAGCTCGACGGCCTGCTGATAGCCGGGCGATGCATCTCGGCGACTCACGTTGCGGCGGCGGGGGGAAAGAGCATGGGCAACTGCATGGCAACGGGGCACGCCGCGGGACTGGCGGCGGCGATCTCGGCCAAGAAGAGCATCGTTCCCCGTGAACTTGATGTCCGCGAGTTTCGCGAAGCGTTGCAGGCCGACGGCGTGAGCTTCCAGCCGACCGACCGCGATCAAAGGGAGCTGTAGGGAACGGCGGAGACAAACCGGGATTCGATCATGACATGCTCTCGATGGCTTCTGTCGGCATTTCTGTTGGTTCTGGCGGCTGTTGGACCGGGCTGTGCCGACAAACAGCCTCTGGTCTCTGTGATTACCGACCAAGGCCCAGGCCCGGCGGCATCGCATGGGGCGCGGAGCGTGAGGGCCGCGCTGAAAGCCAAGGGCGTCCCCTGCGAGGCGGCCAATTCCGTCGAACAGGCGAAGGGGAGCTTGCTGGTCGTCGCCGGGCTGAGCGGGCAATCTCCATCTACACCATGAACCGGGCGTATTGGGAAAGCCGGTTCTACGACGAGGCGTACTGAGCGCGCTACCTCGATACGCTGACTCGGAACCGCTTCAATTGCCTCGTGGTGATCTTCGGCTACGAGAACGGCGGATTTCTCGCCCCGGTATACCCGTGCTTCTTCGATGTCGAGCAATTCCCCAACGTGCGCATGGTCGGCATCACCGCGCAAGAGCAACAGCGAAATCTGGATGCCCTCAATCGCCTGATTCGGATGGCCCTCGACCGCGGTGTGCGGGTAACGCTGGGGCTCTGGGACCACATATACCGCGGCGGCGTGCACGGCGGCGGGATTCCTGGCGCCGATCGCGCCACCAAGGAACCGACGCCCGGCCTGGTCTGCGGTGTGACCGAGAAGAACCTGGTGCCTTATGCCCAGGCCGCTCTGGCCAAGTTTGTCCGCGTTGTGCCCGAGCTCGACGCGATCCAGTTTCGCATGCACGATGAGTCGGGTTTGAAGAACAACGAGCAGGTCCGATCAAGCCGGACAGTACCAAGCGACGGTCCCCGCCGAGCACATGAATCGGCATACGACTTCATGTACTTCATCGAGGTCATGGATACCTCGGGCAACGGCGGCATTTTCCGCGATTTGAACAAGGAAGCGCCGTACATTGTCGTCCGGATCGAGCGTTAGGACCTGCGAAAAGATTGCGCCTGTCCAGCAGAGCAATCATCAGGGACCACTCATCACGACCCATCCTCGCGATGCTGCGCCAGGCATCCCTGCTCCTGTTCTTGCCGTCCCCGGGTGTTGCTGTTCCGCCCGTATCGCCACCGGCGCCAGCAGCAGCAAGCCGGCGACTACAAACATCGGTGGATGCCTCATTTGCGCAGCTCCTCCAGAGATACTTCGGCGCCGCCGCGTTCCTTGCTCAGTTGGGCGGCGCTCATGAACTCAAAGATCTCGATGGTTTGGGCCGAATCCACGGGCGGCTGGCCAATGTGGAAAAACTCGGCCATCGCACGCACCAGCCCGTCGTATGCGTCGGGGCCGGCGCAGTCCGTCGTGCCCTGCTCGCCCCACACCAGGATCATCGGCGGGTTCTCATCCTTCAGCGGCCCATAAGACACGCCGACGCGTCCGTCTTTCCATTTGCCGGTCGTCACGTCCGCACTGGCATCGGTCTTGCGCGATACGCTCTCACATCCGGTCCCCATCACCGCGTACAACGCTTCCACGCCGTGAATCCCGTAGAAGTGAAGGTCTGGATGATGCTCCAGCTTGTTGAAGGGAGAGCTTCCTTGAACCTTGATGACCTTCCCCACTCCAGGCTTCTCCCGCAACCGCGGGATATCCGGATGAAACCTTGACGAGGAGGAACTAAAAAACGGCGCGCGCATCTCCTTCGAAAGTTGCACGATCTGGCGAACATCGTCCAGGCTGGCGGCCAGCGGCTTGTCAACGAACAGTCGTTTGCCGGCCTTGAGGACCGGCGTAGCTTGTGCCAGGTGCGGCCGGTCGTCCACACTCTCCAGCAGGACCACGTCCACCTTGGCCAAGAGCGCGTCGATGCCATCGACGATCTCGACGCCGTTCTTGTCGTGGATCGTCTTGGCGAAGCCCTCGACGCGGTTGTCGCTGATCGGCAGATCGGGGCTGCCGCCTTTGAATGCCGCCACCACCTTGATTCGCCATTGTGGATGCGACTGGAAAATGGCGGTGAACTCCGGCACGTGGGAGGTGTCGGTGCCGATGAGGCCCGCTCCAAGGTCCTTGGCCGCCCATTGCGGCGACTCGGCGGCAAACGCCACCGAAGCCGCCGCCAGCGCCAACACAAACGCACAAATTCTCAGGTTTGGCTCCTTTCGCCAAGCCCCATTCTCAGTTGCTTCCATCCAACGGCAGATTGGAGAAATCGTGCTTGGCCTTCGAGCCCAGGCGTTTCTGGGTATAGGCGATGTCGGCATGCCTGTCGGCATAGGGCTCGCCCAGAACGTAGAAGATCTCGAAACCCAAGTCCGGCAACTCCAGCGCCCGCCGCGCCACCTCGCCGATGTCTCGACGGTCGGTAAACTGCCAATTGCAGGATGTGGCAAAGTTGCCGTACTTATCGCGGCAGGTGTCCATGTCGGTAATGTAGGCTGGCCGCAGCGCCGCCACGGCAACGCCGGACTCCCAGTGATACTGCTGAGCGATGACTTCCTGGCAGATTGTCGTGTGGCTATAGATGCCCTCGCCGCGCAAAGGCAGATCGCGGGAAAGAAAATCGCCGCGATTTGCTCTGCATTTATGCTTCGCGGTATCCGGTAGCGGACGCGGCTCTTGCGGTGCTCGATCCGCCCCGCATCCCTCTTGCACGCCTGCTGCCATAACCCGCGGCTACAGAATCGGCTGCATCGAGAACAGCTCCGCCAACAGCGCGGGCCTCTCGTCCTTCCTCTGCTGGATCTGCAGGGGCAACTGCTCGCCTGCCGGAGCAGTTGCTGCCTCAACTGCGGTTCCGACGGATAGCGGCCCGCTTTGGCCGATGAACGCACTGTCGATCAGGAGGTAATCATCCGCGTTCACCACGTTGTCATAGTTGAAGTCGCCGTTCTGATATCCCTTGGCCTGCGGGATGAAGTTGCTGTCAATCAGGAAATAATCGTCGGCGTTGACGACGCCGTCGAGATTGGCGTCGCCGTTCCAGGTGTACATGACGACGACATCGTTGATATCCGAAGGCAAGCCCTGCAGTTCGGTCAGCCAGGGCGTCCCATTGCCTCGGTCGTTGAGGGCCACCACCAGGCCCTTGAAGGTGTCCGTCGCTGCTCCGGTGTGGGTGATCCCCGTTCCCGTCCACAGGCCACCGGGGGCATTGCGGGCGGACTTCACGTGCCCAAAGACGGCTGCCGCAACGGCCTGGCGCGTCGCCGGGGTGGCCTGAACGATGAGGTCGGCATACTGGAGGTCGAGCCTGGCCCCAGGTGCAATCGACAGGTCGCCAACACGGAAAACGTGAGCGAAGGCGCCGCCGAACCGGGCGAGGGAGGTGTCGAGCAGATGGATAGCGCCGTAGGTCTTGCTTCGCTGGAACCCGGCTGTCACCTTGCCATGGACGTACACGGCGAACGGCGCCGTGCTGACCTGCGAAGGCAGGTCTACGTAGACCCAGGAAAATGAATCTTTCGGGATGTTGCTAACGATGTGCAGTCCGCCGCTGGGGATGGGGTCGCCCGACGGATCAACGGTGATGCGGCCGGTGCTCGACGCGGGGTTCACCCACAAGCTCGACAGTGCGGCCAGCGGGAATGTTGCGGCCGGCAGACCGATGGGCAGCGCCGGCGTGGGATGTTCGGGCGGGAAGAGCACCAAAACCGTGTCGCCATCGCGCCTGAGATACGTGTCATAGTCCCGGGCGACAATCATGGGGTCTGGCGGCCGGACGAGCTCATACCGCTGGGCATAGACGCCTTCTGCGCTCTTATCCTGGTTTTTGCTGTCCCAGACGATGACGAAGTCGCCGTCGGCGTCCATGGCGACAGCCGGCCGCCGCTGATCGAGGGCGACGTACGTGTTGACGATGCGCGATTGCCCCTGTGGCATGCCGGCGCCGTTGAACCTCTGGGCATGGAGATCATATTCCTGGAAGTAGGATTCCCAGGCGACGACGAACGAGCCGTCGTCCGCCATCGCTACGGACGGCGTATGGCGGATCCTGCTGGTGCTGCCGGCCAGCCGGAGCGCACCCCCTTGAGGCAATCCTGCCTGGTTGTACCGCTGCACCTGGATCAGTGATCCCTCCCAGGACACGACGAATTCGCCGCCGCTGTTCATGGCCAGGACGGGTGCAACTTGATCCGTCGTCACGCGGAACGTGCCGCCCTCAAGACCACCGGTCGCATTGAACCGCTGAGCATAAATGCCGCCCTGTTTGCCGGCCTCCGTCCATGCAACAACGAAGTTGCCGGCAGCGTCCATCGCGACGGCGGAGGAGGTCTGATCCACGCCGCTCTCGGTGGTCACGGGGCGGGCATCGCCCAGCGCCGTGCCGCTCTGGTCATATTGTCTGACCCACACATCGCTCAGCTTGTCCGCGCCGTGGCTCTGCCACGTCACCACGAAGTCGCGATCGTGGTCCATGGCAACGGAAGGCATCCACAGGTCTTCCTTGGCGAGCGTGGCGACGGGGAACTCGGGACCTTGGGCTTGGCCTGAAGCGTCGTAACGACGCGCATAGACCCCGTTCCCGTTCCCGCTGGCGGTTGTGCTCTGCCAGACGACCACGAAATCGCCGTCAGCGTCTACTGCCACAGCCGCTGCGCTCTGAGCCCCCGCAGTGGTGGTGTTGATGCGGAACTCGCTGCCCTGAGGCTGGCCGGCGGCGTCGTGGCGCCGGGCATAGACGCCAAGGCCATCGCCGTCCTGCCCATCGCTCTCCCAGATGACCACGGTGTTGCCGTTGGAGTCGCTGGCGACCGTAGCGTGGCGCTGCGAGCCGAGGGTGGTCGTGTTGACGCCGAACTCCCCCCCGGCAGGATTGGTCAGAGTGTTCGGCACGTCTGTGTAGCAGCCGAAGTCAACCCCGCTCAGAACCTGCCCCGACACCAGGTTCACTGTCTTTGGCTTTGCGACGGTCCAGTGGTCCTGTGGCAACAATGCGATCGTCGTCGGCCTGGGCCGGAGATTGCCAATCTTGTACGGGCTTGCGTTACTACCGCTGACGGCGAACGGCTCGCTCGGGTCGAGCTGGCCGTTGCCGTCAGCGTCGACATACGCGACCCAACCGGGCAAGTCTGGCTCGCCGGCGTCCTGGGTTCCGCTGCGATCGGCGTCGAAGTAGACGATGCCCGATATGCCAGCCAACGCCACGTAGCCCGCATCGATGCTGGGCTTGGCCTCATCGGGGGCGAGTGTCAAGGTTGCCGTGCGGCCGGTGGTGGCGTTGACATCGCTGTCGAGGGTTGGGTCTACGCCCGCATTCTGCTCTGCGAACGCGTGGCCGGAGAGCGCAGGGAACTGGATGCATACCTCAGGTCCGGGGAGGACATAGGGGAAAGCGTACACGCCGCCCTGGGCTGTTGCCGAGTCGATCGCGAAGGCATCGGAGCCGACATAGCGCAAGCCGACGGTCAGGTTATTGATGCCTGTCTCACCGGGGTCCTGTATGCCGTTGTCGTTGACGTCACTCCATGCACGCCCGGCGATCGAAGCGGGGTGCGCCGATACGGCGCACCACTGGGCGCGGACGTCGAAGCCGGCGGCCGTGTTGCCGCTTTCCCAGATGACGACGAATCCGTTCGGGGTGGCCGCGACGGATGCGTCGGTCTGGGTGTCGGTGTCGTAGCCGTTGATACGCCGCTGCGGCCCCAAGGGCACGCCGGCGGAGTTGTAGAGTTGGGCAAAGATGTCCTGCCCTTTGGCGGTTTTCGCCCAGAGCACGAGAATGCTGCCGGCGGAGTCGATGCTGACCGCAGGCGCGAGGCCCGTCTCACTGACGCGGATTTCGCCGCCGATCGGATTGCCCGCCGGTGAGAATCGCTGGAGGCGGATGCCGTAGGTTTCGGGCACATCATCGCGGGTCCAGACAACGGCGAAGACGCCGTCTGCGCCCATCGCGATCTCGGAGCCATAGACGCTTGGACTGGCGGGATTGACGCGGAACTCGTCGCCCAGCGCGGTCCCGCCCACGTTGAAGCGTCTTGCCATCAGCGCCGGGCTGTTGCCCGCGAGATCCTTGCCTTCCCAGGTCACGACGTAGTTGCCGGCGGCATCCATGGCGAGCTTGGGCATCCGCGGGACCCCACCGGTGGCGGTGTTTACGCGAGTCTCGGTGCCGAGCGGATTGCCGGCGGCGTCGTAGAGACGCATGAAGACATCACATAACGAAACAGAGTAATTCTGACGCCAGGTGACCACGAAGCCGCCGTCGTTGCAGACGGCCACGTCGGCGTCGACGCAGTGCGCGGTCGGGTCACTGTTGATTCGAAACTCCTCGGTCTTGGGGGTTCCATCGGCACGATATGCCCGGGCATAGAGGGCGTATTTTCCGGAGAGGCTGACGTTCCAGATGACGACGAAGTCGCCGTTGGCATTGACGCTGACGGCCAGAAGGGGGCTTTGGACTGCTGCTGTCTTGTTGACGAAAATGGGATCGCCGAGGGCGAAGCCGCCGGCGTCGAATCGCTGGATGGCAACGTGGCCGAGGTTGTCGAGTGAGGCGACGACGGTGGTTCCATCAGCATACGCCGCGACGTCAGAGTAGCGGCTGCGGAGGCTGAGGACACGTTCGGCGGCGGCCGGGCCGATCGCCACTGGAGAAACCGTGGTCTGGTTGCCGAAATCGACGCCGTTGAGCGATTGTCCCCACGCCGGCGACACGACCTGGGGCGCGCCGACGGTCCAGGCGGCCTGTGGCAGCAAGGCGATGCACGTGGGGCCGGGTCTGATGCCGCGAAGGGTGTAAACGCCACCGCCGACGGTTACGGTAGAAGGCTCGGATGAGTCGTGCTGGCCATTGGAATTCAGGTCGGCATAGACGATCCAGCCGCACAGGCCGATCTCGCCGGCATCACGCATGCTGTTGCCGTTGCTGTCGAGCCAGACTGTCCCATTCACGTTGGCCGGGGCAACGTAGCCCGCGTCAAGACTTGTGTTGACCTCATCCGGCGCGAGCGAGAAGAGAGCGCTGCAGCCTGTGACGTGGTCGGCATCGGAATCGACCTGATCGTCGCCGCCGATGTCCTCCAGGGCGTAAAGCAGGTCCGGACCGGCGTCTTGGAACTGCAGGTACATGTCCTGGCCGGGGAGGAGGTTGTCAAACCGGTAATGACCATCGCTGGAGGTTGTGTTGTTGCCGATGAAGGTCCCGGCGGCATTCCGTAGGGTGACCGAGAGCGAGGCACGGCCGGGTTCGCCGGTGTCCTGCAGGCCGTTGGCGTTGAGGTCGTCCCATACCAGGTCGCCCACCGAAGCCGGATGATCGGATATCCCGAAGCGCATCGCGAGGATCTCCGAATTGTGGAACTGGAACTGTCTGGTCTCCCAGGCGACCACGAGCGTGTTGTCAGCCACGCTCACGCCCACCGGGGTATTGCGGTAGCTGCCGGGCGCGTCAAGTTGGTACTGGAGGCCTTGTGGAACGCCGGTGGCATCGACCCAGCGGACGAAGGCGTGATTGCCGCTATCCCCTGCATAGGTGCTGAAACTGGCCCACGCAATGGCAAATGACCCGTCATTGCGTGTGCTGACCGACATCTTCGGGAGTTGCGCGGACATGGACTGGCTGGCTGTCTTTACATCACCCAGAGGCGAGCCTGCGGCATCGTACAGACGATAGTATGTGGCGTACCCCCCACTTGGAGCATTCTGGCCCCAGGCAACGACGAAGTTGCCCGTGGGGCTGATGCCCACGGCGGATCTGCCTTGATCCAACTGTGAATCACTAACCCGGAACGCCCCGCCCTGTGGCGAGCCGGAGCTGCTGTAGCGTCGGGCATAGATCCCCCATGGTATAGGTCCGTCGCCCCCATAGTCGAACGTCACAACGAAATCCCCGTCGGCATCCATGGCCACCGACCGCTGTTGCCAATCGGGCTGAGTGTCGGCGCTGATGGTAAACTGGCTCCCGAGCGGCGCACCGGTATTCGCAAACCTCCGCCCGGACAGATCAAAGATGCCCCCGGGGCCGTCACCGAACCAGATGACGACGAAGTTGCCCTGATCATCGCTTGCGACTTGCGAGCAGATCTGCAGACCCGTCGTGTACGAGTTTGCCCGGAACGCATCGCCTTGGGGTTCGCCGCCCCGGTTGTAGCAGCGGGCGTAGATGTCCTGGTCTTCCGAACTGTCCATTTGCTTCTGCCAGGCAACGACGAAGTCGCCATCGACATCCATGGCAACCGATGGTTGCTCCCCTGTGCCAACGTCAATCCGCGGGCCCTGCTTCTCGCCTGCGGCGCTGTAGCGCTGAGCGGAGACTATAGATGAGCCGGAGCCGGCGTTCTGCCAGGCGACCACGAAGTCGCCGTTGTGTACTGTAGCGACCGCGGGAAAGGCCGAGTGTCCGCCATCGACGGGAAACGGAGAGTCCAGCGGGCCAATGCTGCTGAGATAACGCCGGGATTCAAGTGCTTCCACGGGCAGACTGGGGATTGCTGGGCCAAGCGCCGTGCCGCACACCCATCGGATGAGCTGCCGAGCGCAATTCCGCCTTGGCCCCGCGCCGCGCCACAACAGAGCATCCATCGAATCCTCCTCGCCCACCAACGACTGAGCGGATTGACTTGCCCGAAAGAGGTCATTTCCACCTAAAAGCAACGCCGGCGCCCACGGCCCCGTTCATATGCCCAAGGTATCAGCCAATTATACAACAGGTTGCGATCAACGCAAGCCGCTGCCTGACAATGGGCCCTGCATCCCGCACTTGCAGGCTCGGCGGATACCGCACCGGCGCAGAGCGGTATCCGCAATTCACAAAAGGTACGGTTTTTCCTTGTTCACGACCGCGGATGCGGTATAGTTGCGTCAGTCTGGCACTTAGGGTTTGTACCGGACCAGATCCTGACATGCGCAAATCGAAATGGGCCTGCCGTTACGGGGCCAGAAGGAATAGATGGGCCGGCGTACAAGCGACTGGACCAGGCGTAGTCGCAAGTGGGTCTGTCGTCTGCTGGGCAGCGCCGCCGACCGGGCCGCGCGTTCACTTTCTGCCGGGCATCTCCAGGCCGAGCCGCTGGAGCCCCGCATGCTGCTCACCGTGGCCGGGTCGGTGGGGCTGTAGAAGCAAGAGGACGACATTGGCCGGGGGCGAGAGATTTTTTCAGGGGGGGTGATAGACGTAACATCATGCTCAATAATAAGTTACGTGTTTAGGGGTGTGTAAAAACCGACCCCAAACCGACCCCAAAACGACCCCAAAACGACCCCAAAACGACCCCAAAACGACCCCAAAAAGACCCCCAAACGACCCCAAAAAGACCCCCAAACGACCCCAAA
>Ga0315286_10006972_pt1 | contig 11018 bp, 10 predicted proteins | sample YL17G10_0_MG_FD_205038 | JGI IMG/M metagenome (GOLD analysis project Ga0315286, IMG submission 205038) | Sediment microbial communities from Yellowstone Lake, YNP, Wyoming, USA - YL17G10_0 | ecosystem: Environmental > Aquatic > Freshwater > Lake > Sediment | place: USA: Wyoming | collected...
GTGCACAGCGGCTCGCGAGGGTTGGGCGAGCTTCTCCTGCGCAGCCATCTGGACAGGCATGGGGCAGGAGGGTTGCGTTCGGACTCTGAGGAAGCGGCCTTGTACGTGCAGCAGCATGAGCGCGCCAGGCGGTGGGCGGCGGCGAATCGTGCCTTGATTGCCCGCCGCATGGCCGAGCAACTCCATTGCACAGTCAAGGCCGTGCTGGATGTCTGCCACAACAGCATCACGTCCGTGGCATATGCGGGTCGCCCCGGCTGGCTGCATCGCAAGGGGGCTGCGCCGGCGGTTGAAGGGGCCATTGTGGTTCCAGGAACACGCGGGTCACTCAGCTACCTCGTGATGCCAACGGGGGATCAGCAAAGAAACGCCTGGTCCCTGGCCCACGGGGCCGGAAGACGCTGGAATCGCCTGTCGGCCAAAGCCCGGCTCAAGGACCGCTACCGGGCCGATTCGCTGGTCAGGACCGAGCTTGGTGGTGCGGTGATCTGCGAGGACAAGGAATTGCTCTACGAAGAGGCCCCGCAAGCCTACAAAAACATTGACGTCGTGATCGGCGATATGGTTCAGGCGGGATTGATCCGAGTCGTGGCGACGCTCAGACCGCTGATTACGTATAAGCTCCGACGGTCCTCGTGAAGTCCCGCCAGAACCGGGTCGATCGAGACAGAATCTACAGCAGAGACTTCTCGAAATCGGCCACTCGCGGCGGCTTCTTGCCTTTGCCGGAGACGACCATCAGCGGCGTCGGTACGAGCACCCGCCGCCCGCCCATCGTCTTGACCCACTTGTCGGGCACCTCCACCACCTTGGGCAACCCTTCCACCGGCTTTTCCAGCTTCTCATGCCGGCTTTTGCGTGCTCTTGCCATTCCAGGACCTTTCACCGCATGGTCATCTCGGACCGCCGCACGGTCGGTCTCGGCAACCGTATCCGTGACACCCTAACCAAAGCTCTGCCCGGCGTCAAGAACGGCGGTGGTCCTGCGGACGCCCCCAAAAAAATCTCGGAATTCCTCTTGACGAGGAGTTCCGCGGGAAATATACTTGTAATAGTTATAGTAGTACAACTAAGGGTGCCCCATGCAGTTTCGCATCGACAACGCGTCGGACAGGGCCGTGTACCTGCAGATCATCGACCAGGTGAAGCGCGACATCGCGCTGGGCCGGCTGGACAAGGAGGAGAAGCTGCCGACGGTGCGCCAGCTTGCCCAGCAGCTTGCGATCAACCCAAACACGATCGCCAAAGCCTACCGTCAGCTCGAGCAGGAGGGGATCGTCACCCGGGCCGGGGCCGGGGCGTTCGTCGCCAATCTGGACAGCGTCTTGAGCCGGGCGGTTCGGCGCAGGCTCATCTGCGACGAGTTGGAGCGGATCGTCGTCGAGGCGTTCCACATGCAGATCGACAAAGAGACGATTGCCGACTGGTTCCACGCGGCGATCGAGAAGTTCAACCTGACATCGGGAAAAGAATAGGTTGTGCATGGACTCAGCGAGGGCGGAAATGAGCGGCGGTGAGAATGACGCAATTCCGGTGATCGACTGCCAGGAGGTCACGAAGGTGTACAAGGGCACCTCGGCCGGCCGCAAGGCATCGGTCTGTGCCTTGGACAACGTGTCGCTGCGGGTGGAGGGCGGGACGATCATCGGCCTGATCGGGCCGAACGGGGCGGGCAAGACGACGTTCCTGAGCTTGGTCGCGGGTCTGATCTTCCCCACCCGGGGCGGCATTCGCGTCTGCGGGCATCCGCCCAGGTCGCTGGAAGCCAGGCGAAGCCTCGGGTATATCCCCGAATCACCGGTATTCCTGTCCCGGTACACGGCGCGGGCGGTGCTGAAGCATCACGCCGCTCTGCACGGCCTGTCCCGGCAGGCCATCGCGGCCCAGACCGACAGGCTCCTGGCACAACTGCGGATCGAGGAATATGCCGACCGTGCGGTTGGCGGCTTTTCCCTGGGCATGAGGCAGCGGCTCGCCTTGGCGGTCGCTCTGCTTGACAACCCGCGTTTGCTGCTTTTGGACGAGCCCAGCAACGGCCTCGATCCGATCGGCGTCATCGAGTTGCGGCGCATCCTCACGGAGGTCCGCCAGTCGGGAGCGACGGTCATCATCAGCTCCCATCGCCTGGGCGAACTGGAGAGATTGACCTCGGATTACGTTTTTCTGCACCAGGGCCGGATCGTCCAGTTCGGCGGCGAGACTCCTGGGGAGCAGGCGGGACGGCTGCAGATCGAGGTCTTGCCCGGCGGGCCGCTAATTGAGGAGGAGATGCTGGCGCCCTATCGGCCGGTGGAGAAATCCGAAACCGGCCTGGTTGTCGCCGTGGACGGGGTGCGGGATGTCCCCAATGTGGTCAGTTCGCTGGTGAAGGCCGGTGTGCGCATCACCGCCGTAGCGCTCCAAAAACCGGACGTGGAGCGGACCTTTGTCCGTCTGTACGAGGAGAGGGCATCGTAGATGAAGGCGTACGCACTGATTGCCGAGACGTTTTCGCGAAAGGCCAGCGTTCGCTTTGTGCACTTGAGCTGGCTTGGAATCTATGCCGCGATCTTCCTGATTCCGATGCCCCCGGAGGCCTGGCACTGGGGATTGTTCCTGTTCGGCTGGAGCGGCTGTCTGCTGCCTTTGCTGCTCAGCGAGGGGATCATTGGGGACGACATTGCGTCCGGACGAATACGCCTGTTGGTGACCGAGCCGATTCGGCCGGCGGAACTCTACCTCTATCGTTTTCTGGGATTGTCCCTCCAGGCGGCGGTTCACTTCCTCGCCGTCGGCGCGTTGATTCTGTTGCTGCATCGCCTCACCGGTCGGGGCAGTGTTAGCCATTTGGCGGGCTTTGTGCTGGTGTCGTGGCTGATCTTCAATGTGTGGGCGGCCTTGTCCACGTCGCTGTCGGTCGTACTCAAGCGAGCGCACAATTCGATGCTTCTATTTATCGTCACGGCGGCCGTCTTTTCCCTGCTGAGTTTGCTGATGTCCTTCTTCCCCAAGAGCGTGGCCGTAGATGTCCTTCTGCGGATGGTGCGGTATACGTGTCCGCCGGTGGAGCTTCTGGGGAGCACCGCCTCCGGCAGGTTCAGTTTGCTGCAGGGGCTCGGGAGTGTTGCACACAGTCTGGTACTGACCGCTCTCTATGGTACGGTCGGGATTGTTCTGCTCGGCAGGCGGGAATTCAAGTACGTCGCTGATTGAGGATACAGAGGGGTACAGAGTGAAAGCATATGTACTGATTACGGAGACATTCCGGCGAAAGGCGAGCATCCGTATTGTGCACCTCGCGTGGCTGGCGGCCTATGCGCCGATGTTTCTGATTCCCTTTCGGCCGAATACCTGGCAGTGGGGGGCTTTCATGTTCGCTTGGAGCGGCTGCTTTATGCCGCTGGCGCTCAGCGCCGGCATTTTCGGCGACGACATCGCTTCCGGCCGGATACGCATGCTGTTCACCGAGCCGATCCGCCCGGCGGAACTCTACGTCTACCGTTTTCTGGGATTGTCCTTGCAGGGCGCGGTGCACCTCCTGGCCGTTGCGGCCTTGATTCTGCTGCTCCATCGGCTCACGGGCCGGGGTGACATCGATCATTTTGCGACATGGATGCTTGCATCGTGGCTCATCTTCAATGCATGGACCGCGCTATCGACAACGGTATCCGTTCTGGTCTACCGTGAGCACAATTCGATGCTGCTGGTTCTTGCCACGATCGCGGTTGTCTTTCCGCTCTACATGGTGCTGTTGTTCTTCGAGGATAGCATGGGAACGAAAGTCTATCATGAGATCGTGCGCTACGCGGGCCCGCCGGTGGAACTGCTGGTGCGGATGGGCCGGGGCAAATCCAGCTTGCCAGGGGGTATCGCGAGTGTCGCTCACAGCCTGATGTTGACCGTTGTGTATGGGGCGGGAGGAATTGTTCTGCTGGGCCGGCGGGAATTCAAGTATGTGGCCGATTGACGGAGTAGTATGATGTTGCCGGGAGATAGGCAAGGGGATTCGTTATGACTGACAACCCGATTGTCGTTGAGAATCTGGTCAAGTACTACGAGGGCCGGTGTGTCCTGGACGGCGTCAGCTTCGCGGTGCCGCGTGGGTGCATCTACGGCCTGCTCGGCCGCAACGGGTCCGGCAAGACCACGATGATCCGCATCCTGCTGGGGCTGGAGCCGCCCACGCGCGGCCGCACGGTGGTGCTGGGGCAGGACTCGACACAGCTTTCCGCCAAGACGCACGGCCGCATCGGCTACGTCGCGGAGGGACATCACCTGATCCAGAGCTACAAGGTCCGGCGGCTCATCGGCCTGTGCAAGGGGCTGTCCCTGCAGTGGAATGACGAATTCTTCGGGCACCTGATGGAGACCTTCCGGCTGCCGCTGGACCGCAAGGTCAAGGACCTCTCCGCCGGCATGAGGGCGCAGCTCAACCTGGCGTTGGCGATGGCCATCGACCCCGAGCTGCTCATCCTCGACGACCCGACGCTCGGCCTGGACACGGTTGCCCGCCGGCAATTCCTCGAACTGGCGATTGATGTGATCCAGAGGCAGGGCCGGACGATCCTGTTCAGCTCGCACATCCTCGCCGACGTCGAGCGGATCGCCGACCGCATCGGGGTCCTCGTGGCCGGCAAGCTCGTTGTGGACTGCACGCTCGAAGAGCTCAAGAGCCGCGTCAAGAAGATCCGCGTCATCTTCCCCGACCAGGCGCCGAACGACCTTTACATTACAGAGATTGTCAACCAGCAGAAGCAGGGGCGCGAGATGGTCCTGACCGTCGCCAACTGGAATCCGCAGAAGCAGGCCATCTTGGAAACCTTCCGTCCGGAAAGCTGCACGGAGATCCCGATGACGCTGGAGGACATCTTCATCGAGTGCACCCGGCCGGCCTCGGCCGTGGTACCGCAAGAAAGCGAGGTGTAATGTGCTGACCCTCATCGACCGTGAGATTCGCGACAACAGTCTGTGCGTCGCACTGCCGTGTCTCATCGGTATAGGCATCATAGGCTTCGCCATCTTCGTCGCCTTTTATGCGACGATGGGGTCCTCAGAGATCCTTCTGGCGTCCTCAGGAATCCTCATGCCTGTGTTGTTGGTTGGATTCTGTGGCCTGGGTGCGTCTCAGATGTACAGCGACCGGGCCAACCGGATTTCGTCCCTGCTCGCCACGCAAGGGGTCACACGCAGCCGCATCCTCGCCGCCAGAGTCCTCGTGGGTGTGGGGACGGTCCTGGCTTCCTTGGTTCCGCCGGCGGTCACGATTCTCATCCTGCTCTGGGCATTCCTGCCGCCCCTGAGCTTTTACGGGCGCATGGTGGTGGAGATATTCACGGTGGCTATTCTGGCCGGCGTTGCGGGCTACTGCGTCGGTTTGCTGGTCAGTTGGACGACGAGCAAGGCTTGGCTGGTCATGGGCAATCTGCTCCTGTTGTCGCTGGTCACATCGCTCGTTTGGATCAAAGGATTCGGCCCCGATGTCATGGCGATTCTGCTGCTGTTCATCGTGGCCATGTTGTGGCACATCTGGCACACGTTCACATCGGCCTCATTGTAGGGTGTCGGCTATTATGAACGCACGAAAGCACAATCTCACAAACGTCCTGGCGGTGGGCGTCGTTCTGGTCATCTTGGTGTCGGTGGGCCTTTTCTGGCTGCGCTGGTTCTGCAGTGTCAAGCGGGACAACCTGTTGCCGCTGGAGGCTCGCACGCTGACGATTCCCCTTTCTTCTCGTCTCTTTGGATTCCCAGAGACGAATGACCCGAACGGACCCGTTCCGCCCAGCGTCCAGGCACGAATGGCGGGCCGCACACTTCTTGCCGGTTGTGGCGCTTTTCAGTACGTGCAGACGCGGGTGCCCATGACGCCGGGTTCCTTCGTGTACCGCTGGGACCCCAAGCCGGATGGCCTGCAGGTGTATTTCGATTCGTCGCTGGGGCAGATCGTATACAAGGGAACGCAACTGGACCAGGAAGCGGGCGGAGAGCACGTACTCCAGCATTTCACCTACTATGCCGGTCCCGATGGGATTGCCGAGACCCCCGATACGAAGCTTGGGCGATTCACTTCGCCCGTAGTGGATCAGTGGGTACTGAAACCCCAGATTCTCTACGATGGCGCCCTCAGGAGATTCTTTGCCCTCGATTGGCCTAAGCGGACGGTGCGGAAAGGCCCCGAACTGCCGAGCGAGGATACGCGCAAGCCAATCCAGATTCGTGCGCTTTCCAAGAATCCCATGGCGGCCAATGTGACCATTCCGCCTACTCGTCAAGAGGGGAATCGACTCGGCAGCTCTATAGCCTGGGAAACGTATCTTCTGCCCATGGATCGCGTGTTGGTTCTGGATGCCTCCGGCCGGATCGATCTGTTGGACCAGCAGAAGCTCGAGTACGTCGGCATGGCGGGAGTGCTGCCGACCCCGACGACTTTCCTTGGTTACGCTCGGCCGGCACGGCCCGATGACGTCGCGGCCTATGAGGTTAAGCCATTCACTATCTGGCGGGGCGGCGCAAACGGAGAACGACTCTATGGCGGCTGTGCCGTCGCTTCGCTTTCGCGGGATGGCTTCGCCATGCGGCTGGATGTCTACGATGCCAACGGCCGGAGGGTCGCAGGGAATGAGACGAGTGTCCCGCAATATGCCAGGAACCGCAACGGGAATATGGGGGTGCAGTCAATCCCCTCGGCCGCGGCTGCGTACGATGGCCTGCCCGGGGCGAGGAATCTGACGGCGGCCCAGTTCACGCTGGAGAACCTGCACCCGCCGGTCCTCCTGCTGCTGTCTTACCTCACGGCCTCGCACCTTGAGGCCACAACCGGCTATCGGTCGCTCTTTCTGCTGCCTGGTTCGTTTGTTGCCGTGATTGCCAGAGACCACGACGGCAGACCTGTGGAACGGCTCTTCCTGGCGGTCTTGTGCGCGTTTCCGGCGATTCTCTTTGTGTTGTTCCTTGCCTGGCGAGTAGATCGCGATTGTGTCCGGACCGGTCTGTCGAAGGATGCGCGCACGGTCTGGAGGGTTGCCACCATTGTCTTCGGTCTGCCGGTGTATATCACGTATCGTCTGACCCGGCCGGGAGTTACGCTGGTCACGTGCCAGAACTGCGGCCAAAACCGCCGGCCGGATTTGGAGAAGTGCCATCGCTGCGGCAGCCCGTGGGTTGTGCCAGAGTTGATCCCGCCCGCCTGGCGGGTGTTGAGCGAGTGTAGCCCAGCCGAGGGCGGCTGGGAAACTCGGCAGACGCAGCCGGGAGCGGCTGTGCTACAGGACGAGGCTGCTTCCGAACCCCAGTAGAAGAGCAATGCTCAGTTCATTTTTCTGTTACCGGGATTGAGGCGGCGGCCTTATACAGGCGAGGACTGTTCCGATGAGCGATGAGAGCGGATACATCCAGTTTCTCGCCGAGGCCCGGTCGGGCGGCCAAGCCGGTATGAGTCGGCTGGCCGTGCTCGTCTGGGAGCGTCTGTATCCGTTCGTCTTTCGGACGACGTTGAACCGCGATGCGACCGAGGACGTCCTCCAGGAGACGCTCCTGACCATGCTGGGCCGGCTTGGCTCGCTGCGAGATTGTCAGCGCTTCTGGCCTTGGATCTACCGTATCGCCTGGAGCAAGATCCGGGACCGGCTGCGCGACCGGCGGCTTCGATCCCTTTGTGAAACTAAGCTGCGTCGGCGGGGGAGTGCCGAGGACCACCTGTGCGGCGGCGACGATCCGTTGGATGTCCAGGTCCGCGCGGAGACCTTGCAACAAGTTTCCGCCGCCGTGGCCCGGCTCGACCACCAGCAGCGGGACATTCTGCGACTTCGCTGCTATGACGATCTGCCCTATACCGAGATCGCCGCCCGGACCCGCACCACCCCCGACCGGGCCCGCGTCCGCTTCCACCGCGCGAAGAAATCCCTGAAAGCCCGGCTGGCCTGTTGCACATAAGATCGGAGTTTGAAGTGGGAAGTGTGAAGTTGGAAGTGCGAAGGTCGCTCCTGCTTCAAACTTGACACTTCAAACTTAAAACTTCAGGCTTCACTTCTTCACGATTCCGCGCAGACCGCCGGAGATCAGACTGGCGACGTTGGTCAACGTGCGAGGCAGGCCCATACCCCCGTGGCAGACCAGATACTTCGGACGCCATTCGGGATCGAACTTGTCCTTGTATTGCCGCAGGCCCTGGAAATTGTAGAAATGCTCGCCGTGGCGGAAGATCAGGGCGCCGGCCTTGGACCAGAACGGGGCCAGGGCGCGATCCTCCAGGCCCGACAGCGGGGCCATCCCGAGGTTGAACCACTGGTAACCTTCCTGCCGGCCCCACAGCATCAGCTCGATGAACAGGTAGTCCATGATGCCGTCGGGGCAGCTCGGCAGGTAGCGCATCAGGTCGACGGAAAGCTCCTCTTTCCCGGCGCCTTGCAAGACGTTGGCGAAGGCGGCGATCCCCTCGGCGCTCTCCACGACGGCCACGGCGCCCTGCGCGATGTACGCGGGATCGAAAAAGCCCAAAGAGAATCCCTTCTCCCGCGTGTTCTTCTCTTGCAGCCAGGTATCCGAGACGCGCCTGAGCTGGTCGAGGATGCCCGGGACATGCTCGGTGGGCACGATCCGGAAGGTGTAGTTGCTCCTGGAGAGCTTGTTGTGAGAATGCCGCAGCCCCTTCTTGGCATTGCCTTCGAGCGAGAAAGATGCCAGGGGCACCCTTGCTTCCTCTCCGAGCTTCAGGAACGTCATTCCCAGGGTCGTATACAGATCGAAAGCGCCGGCGTCGATCTGGTAGAAGGCGGGCCGCCCGTGGTAGCGGTCGCACAACTCGACGAATCCCCAGATCAGGTCTTCCCATCGTTCCGGCGGCCCGATGGGATCGCCCATGGCGACCCAGGTGCGGTTCTCGACGCCATACATGAGAAAGGCATCCCGATCCTCGCTGAGGATGAACTGTTTGTCGCCGAGCAGGGCCAAGTTCGCATAAGTCTTCGGCGAAGCTTTGACGATCTGGCGGACCCTTGCCATCGTGTCCTGGTTCAGGGGGGCTGGCTGAGGCCTGGCCGGCACGAGAAGCCGGGCGGCGGCGTAGAGGAGGATCAAGGCGACCGCTCCCGCCGTTGCGCGCAGAAAACGGGGCGCATCGCCCCGGAAGGTGAATTTCCACCACAGGTCGTGCGAGTAGTCCAAGTGCTTATAGGCGAACAGGCCCAGCCACACGGAGCACAAGAGAGCAATGATGATGAGGGTCATCCAGCCGGGGCTGAACCGCTGGGCGGTCAGAGAGGCTTTGCGGTAGAACTCGCTCCGGCAGGGCACCAGCGCTGCCAGCATGAGGGCCAGGATGGCCGCTTCTTCGTAGTCGAGGCCCTTGAGCAGGGAGAAGACAATGCCGGCGAGGAGCATCAGGACCGTGATCTGATACGCGCCGTCCAGTCGCCGTTGCAGACCCCGGGCCAGGATCAGCAGGGCCGCCCCCGTCAGGCTGCCGAGAAAATGGGATAACTCGATGGCCGGCAGCGGCAGCAGGTCTCGGAGGATTCTGGCGCGTTCTCCCGTCGGCGGCAGAGCGCCGGAAAACAGAAGGATCGACCCCGCCACGAACACGGCGAACGCGAAGACCTGCGGCGCCACGGCCGAGCCCCATTTCCCGATGTGGATTCCGACGCGCCGGACCAGCGTCATTCGCAGCAGGACTTCATGGATCGCCAGCATCAAGGAGCCCAAGAGCAAGGGCAGGATGTAGTAGATCAGCCGGTACAGAAGCAGGGCCGCCGTCAGGGCCGCGGCATCGCCGCCCCCGGAGAGCGAGAATAGAAGAACCGTCTCAAAGACGCCCAGGCCGCCGGGAACGTGGCTAACCATTCCGGCTCCCTGGCCGAGCATGAAGATGCCGATGAACTTGGGGTACGTTGCCTGCATGGGGTCCGGCAGCAACACATACAGGACGGCCGCTGCCAGCAGCCAGTCGACCGACGTGACCGCCATCTGGCCGGCGGATAGGGCCGGCGAGGGAATCCGCAACTGCCATCCGCGAATGGCGATGGGCCGACGCCGCAGCACGACGGCGAGCATGTAAACGCCGACGGCGACAAGGCAGCCGACGCCGACGATCGCGACCGATTGGACGGGCACGTGCAGTTTTTGCGGCAGGTGCACGTACTGCGGATCCAGCACGAACGACACGCCGGCGACCAGGAAGAACCCGAGCCAGACCGTCAGGCCGCAGTAGACGACCACTTCGGCGATTTCGCTGGCGGATACCCCGAGGGCCGAGTAGATGCGGTACCTCGCGGCACTACCCCCGACGACCGTGGCGCTGTTGCTGAAGGCATATCCGATGAACGAGGCGAACGCGAGTTGGCGATACGGCAGCGGGTGGCGGGCGTAGCGCAGGGCCAGGGCGTCATTGGCCGTCAGAACGAAGTAGTTGAGGAACGTCAGCCCCACGGCCCGGAGCACGTCATAGTAGCCGATCTGCCGGATCTGGTAGACGATGTTGTGGTAGCGATAGCCCCTCAACTCGTGATGAATGAGCAAAATGGCCAGGACAAACAGGCAGACGCTGATCACCGGACTGATGGTTTGAAGGAGCCTACGGTTCATGATCCCTGTTCATCTAATTTCTGGACTTTTCCAAAATGGACATTCGGCCTACTTTGAGAGGGAGAACTCAGTTTCACGATTGTCGTGGGGCCTATTCTATCCTTGTTTCTCGGCGGATTGAACCTATTTTTGCGTTACCGGGCGGGTCCCTGTGCGCCTCTACATTATAGGATCATGAAAGGACGAGGACTCCGTTGGGCTTTGCCGGCGGCGGGCTTGACACGACCCCGGACGGGCGTTAGAGTCTCGCCAATCCTGTTGGAGATGACCGAGAAATGCGAACATTGCGGGTACTGGCGATCCTGACCAAGCGGCAGATGGCCGACGACGGACCGTATCTGGTAGCCGGTTTGCTGGCTGCGGCTGTGATCGTTCTGATAGCTGCGGTTCTTGCATTCTTCGACAATCCCGATGTGGGGATCAACCGGTATCTGCCCGTGCCAACCGTCTGCCTGCTCGGG
>Ga0315286_10006973_pt1 | contig 11015 bp, 9 predicted proteins | sample YL17G10_0_MG_FD_205038 | JGI IMG/M metagenome (GOLD analysis project Ga0315286, IMG submission 205038) | Sediment microbial communities from Yellowstone Lake, YNP, Wyoming, USA - YL17G10_0 | ecosystem: Environmental > Aquatic > Freshwater > Lake > Sediment | place: USA: Wyoming | collected...
GCCCACCATCTGCGTGCCGAACATGTCGGCGAGATAGGCCGGAATGGTGGCGAAACCGCCGCCATACATGGTCAGGATGATGCAGAAAAAGCCGACGAAAATCGCCATGTTGCCGGCATGTCCCGCCCACGGCGCGGACGCGTACAGAATGAAACCGAGCGTAAAGAACGCGAAGTAGGTCGCCTTGCGGCCGATATAGTCCGAAAACGACGCCCAGATGAAGCGACCAGCGATATTGAACAGGCTCAACAGGCCGGTGAAGCCGGCGGCGATCGCCGCGATCTGGCCGAGTTGCTCCTTGCTGAGCTCGTCGAACCTGAGATCGAGGCTGATCAGCTTGCCACCGAAAATTTCCTGCAGCATCGGCGAAGCCATGCCGATCACGCCAATCCCCGCCGACACGTTCAGCATGAGAATGCCCCACAGCAGCCAGAACTGCGGTGTCTTATGCGCGTTCCTCAGGTGCACGTGCCGCATCGTGATCATCGTGTTGGCCGCCGCGTTCGCCGGCGGCGTCCAGCCCGCCGGCTTCCAGCCCGTCGGCGTCACACGATACGACAGCGCGCCGATGATCATGAACACGAAGTAAATCACCCCCATGGTGACGAAAGTTTCCCAGACGCCGACGGAAGTTGGCGTGGCGTAGAACTTCATCAGCTTGTCGGCCAGCGGCGAACCGATCATCGCACCGCCTCCAAAGCCCATGATCGCCATGCCGGTGGCCATCCCGCGCCGGTCGGGAAACCACTTGATCAGTATCGACACCGGAGAGATGTAGCCCAGACCCAGACCGATGCCACCAATAATCCCGGAGCCCAGTAGCATCATCCAGAGCTGGTGCACGTAAACACCGATTGCCGACAGTAGAAGTCCTCCGCTCCAGCACAGCGCGGCCACCACGCCCGCCTTGCGCGGCCCGGAACGCTCGAGCCATCCACCCCATATCGCCGCAGAAGAACCAAGAACGACGAAGAACAATGTAAACATCCAACCCAGGATCGGCTTGTCCCAATCGCAGGTCGTGGTGAACAGCATGTTGATCCAGCTCATGTCGGCAGGACAGGCCACCGATTTGGTGATGCCGAGCGCCTTGGTCAACGGCAACCAGAACACGGAAAAACCGTAGGCCATGCCAATGCAGAGGTGAATGCACAATGCCGCGGGGGGGACCAGCCAGCGATTGAAAGTTGGTCCCGCGATACTGCGTTCCTTATCCAGAAATCCGGCCATATTGCGGCTCCTCCTCGTTATTTTTCGGCTCCGGGGCTTGGGCCCGGGCCCTGTCACGCATCTGCGGTGCTGGCGAATAGTACCGTAAACCTTCCGCAGTCCAATACCCGGCGGTCATGGCCGCGAACGATGATAACCTTCCGATTCATAATAATTTTGTTCTGCCGTGACATCGGCACTCTTGTTCATAAGGCGATACGAGTCTGCTTTGCCACCTGAGCACCCAGCACCTAGTACCCAGCACCCCGGCGCGCCAGCGCCGGTGACGGGTGTCGTCCTCGCCGGCGGCCTCGCCCGCCGAATGGGCAATGTCGACAAGGGATTGCAGTTGCTCGAAGGCAGACCGCTCATAGTCTGGGTATTGCAACGCCTCACCCCGCAGGTTGGCGAAGTCCTGATCAACGCCAACCGGAATCGCGATGCGTATGCGGCGTTCGGCGTGCGCGTCGTCGAAGACCGCATCGGCGGCTTCGCCGGGCCGCTGGCGGGCATGCACGCCGGATTGTCGCTAGCGCGACATGAACTGGTCGCTTTCGTGCCCTGCGACACGCCGTTTCTTCCGGATGACCTGGTTCCCCGATTGCTGGCCCCGCTCGCGAATGAAAGCGTGGAGTTGAGTGTGGCGGCGACTGGCACACAGGCACATCCCGTAATCTGCGTTGCCCGCAGGCGCCTGCTGCCGCATCTCGCGGCATTTCTCGACCATGGCGGGCGCAAGGTCGACGCGTGGTATGCAACACTAAATGTCACCGAAGTGGCGTTCGATGATCAGTCGCGGGCCTTCAGCAACGTCAATACGCTCGAGGAATTGAAATCAATCGAGTCAGCCGCCAATCGGAGCGGCACTCGAGATTCCTAGAAAGCAACAGGTTCTGGCCTGCGCACACGAGCCAGGGCCAACGTACCCGCAGTCATCAACACCGCTGCCAGCGCAAAACCGAACACCGGCGAGACGATCGTCCAAAATACCCCAACTACCGTGCTCGAGACGAGCTTGGCGCTGCCGTTGACTGTACCAAGTGCGCCATAACTCATGGTCAGCGTATCCCTGCTCACCATATCAGCGGTGACGGTGAACTCCAACGCTTCCTGCACGGCGACATACAGGCCGGCGACGAGAAAGATCACTCCGAGCAATGCCACGCTATCAATGCGGAACCAGAAGGCCAGCGCGGTCAGAGTAGCAGTCAGCGCGCCCAACACATAGCCGACGACCAGCACAGGCAGGGAACCGAAACGGTCCGCCAGCACGCCAATCGGATAGGACGTCAAGACCTGCACAATATTGCGCCAGACGTAGAGCAGGCCGGCCACCTGTGCGGCGTGCACCACGCCCATGGAAGAGGTAAGTAACTGCGTGGCTGCCAGGATCAGCAAGCTGTGGGAGAAATCGCCGACGCCGAAGAGGCCCACAGCGCCGAGGTAACGTTTGAACCGCGCAGGCAATCCACGCAGCGCGCTGAAAAACTTCAACGCGGGATTGGGAGAATGTTCGGGGTCTTTTACCAGTGTCAGGAAGGCCAGCACCGCCAGCGCGCCGGGAATGACGCTGAGCCATAGCACAATGCGAAACGGGCCGGCAGGATCCTCCCAAGCCCACGTATGCGCCCATCCCAGCAAAGCCACACCGAGCAAGGGACCGGCGATGGCTCCCACTGTATCCATCGTACGGTGGAAACCAAATGCGCGCCCGCGCGTGCCGGGGCTGACGGCCTGGATCACGATGGCATCGCGCAACGGACCGCGCAAGCCCTTGCCAAACCAGGAAACGATCCGACCCGTTAGAATCAGTGGCCATCCTGCCGCCAATGCGATCAACGCCTGTCCCAGCGGAGTCAGGCCGTAGCCGATCAGCACCAGCAATTTGCGATGGCCGAGCTTGTCCGCGATGTAGCCGGACGCCATTTTCGTGAAACTGGCGATCGCATCTGCAATGCCTTCGATGGTTCCCAGCACGGCGGCCGGAATACCGAGCACCGCCAGGAAACCAGGCAGGATCACGGTGGTGGTCTCATAGCAGAAATCACCCAGCGCGCTGGTCACCCCGGCCCCAACGACGGTGCGATTCAGCCAGCGTCTGGGAACGTTCCCGGCTGAGGGTGCAATTTTGGCTTCGTTTTGAGTGTTCATTTTGGCAGGTCGAACGTAGCCAGCACGGGGTAGTGATCCGATGCCATATCTGTCACGGGAGTCCGGATCACCCGATACGACTTGGCGCAAGTTGCCAGTGCCTTTGTCGCCATCACATAGTCGCACCGCATCACGGCGAATTCGGTTCCGGTGAAACCTGGCGTAGGCACAGTCGGTAGACCCGTCGCGCCCAGAGCATGGCCGACATCAACCCAGCCCGCTGCTTCGAGGTGAGCCAGCACGCTGCGGTCGGCTGTTTGCAGATCATCGGCCAGATAGCGCGCCCGGTGGTGGGCAGGCAGCGCATCGAAACCCTCTGGTTCCGCGTCATGCGGCGACGCTGAATTGAAGTCACCGGTGAGCAAAGTGTAACTGTCCGGTGCGGCCTGCACCGCAAGATACGCCGCTTCCCGGCGTCGCACTACAGGTCCGTTCGGGCACAAATGCGCACTGATCAGTGTCATCATGCGCTGGCTTTCAGGCAGTGCCACCTTGAGCGTTGCGAGCGCGTGATGGAAATTCGCGCCGTCGGAATCGAAGCTCACAGGTCGAAGCGGTTCGCGCACGAAGATTGCAACGTTCTGCCCAGTGCGATGAGCCACGGCAAGGAAGCCTCGCATCCCGATTTGCGCCTCCAGCGCGTGGACCAATGCTCGGCCGTTAGCCTCGAATCCTTTCGCTTCCTGCATCAGGAACACGTCGGGCTTCAGTTCATTGATCACACCGACTTGTGCACGCGCACGACGATCATCGACGCCATCACGTCCGGCATACAGGGTGTTGTAGGTAAGTGCAGTCAGTTTCACGATCGGCTCGCTGTCTTTGGCGGTCCTTTAAAACAGAACTCCGTATGGAGAGAGCTATCGTTTTGACAGGTGGAAGCCCCACCGTTTAAAGGACGAACGGGATGGCTGCAGAAGTCGCTAAACCGGATCCCCGGTCATTCGTCAGCCGTCGGTAATGGCGCCCTTGCTCGCGGTGGATACCAGCTTGATGTACTTCGCCAACACGCCCCGGGTATAGCGCGGCGCCGGTTGTTTCCATTTTTGGCGGCGCTTTGCCAACACATCCTCTGGGACATTGAGCCGGATCAACCGCTTATCCGAGTCGATGGTGATCGAATCGCCTTCCTCCACCAACGCAATCGTGCCCCCAGCATAGGCTTCGGGTGCAACGTGCCCGACCACCATTCCCCAGGTGCCGCCGGAAAATCGCCCGTCGGTGATCAAGCCAACCGATTCACCCAGTCCCTGCCCGATGATCGCCGAAGTCGGAGCGAGCATTTCCTGCATCCCTGGCCCGCCCTTCGGGCCTTCGTAGCGGATCACAATGACGTCTCCCGGCTTGATCTTCTTCGCCAGAATGGCCTCCAGCGATTCCGGCTCGGAGTTGAAAACGCGTGCTGGACCCGTGATCGAATGCTGTTTCAGTCCGGTGATCTTGGCGACGCAGCCTTCGGGAGAGAGATTGCCCTTGAGAATGGCGAGATGGCCGTGCGGATATACCGGGTTGCTCCAGGGACGGATAACGTCCTGATCCTTCCTTGGCTCGTTCTGGATATTCGCCAGTCCCTCGGCAATGGTACGGCCGGTGATGGTGAGGCAATCGCCGTTGAGCGCGCCGTTGTTCAAGAGTAGCTTGAGCACTTGCGGCACGCCACCTGCATGATGGAAGTCGGTCGCGACGTAAGGGCCGGAGGGCTTCAAATTGCATAGTACCGGCACTTTCTGGCGCACGCGCTCGAAATCGTCGATTGTCCATTCCACCTCGGCCGCGGAGGCGATAGCGAGGTAATGCAGCACGGCGTTCGTCGAACCGCCAGTCGCCATTACCAGGCTGATCGCGTTCTCGATCGACTTGCGCGTAATGATGTGTCGCGGCAGGATTTTCTTCCTTATGGCGTTCAGGAGGACCTTGGCGGATTCTGCTGCCGAGTCCGCTTTTTCCGGATCTGGCGACGCCATCTGGGACGATCCGAGCAGGCTGATGCCAAGCGCCTCGAACGAAGATGACATGGTGTTGGCGGTGTACATGCCACCGCAGGCGCCCACCGATGGGCAGGCATTTTTCTCGACGCCGATGAAATCCTCGTCGCTCATTTTGCCGGCCGAGTAGGCACCGACCGCCTCGAAAGCGCTGACGATAGTAAGGGCCTGACCCTTCCAGTGGCCGGGCTTGATGGTGCCCGCGTAGACAAAAATCCCCGGTACGTTCATACGCGCCATCGCCATCACGCTTCCAGGCATGTTCTTGTCGCAGCCGCCGACACACATCACCCCGTCCATGACCTGACCGCTCACCGCCGTTTCTATCGAATCGGCAATGACTTCGCGCGACACGAGCGAATACTTCATACCCTCGGTGCCCATGCCGATGCCGTCTGTAACGGTGGGAAAGCCAAACATCTGCGGCATCGCGCCGGCCGTCCTCAGCGCCGCCATCGCGCGATCGACCAGCGGCTGGATGCCAGCGTTGCACGGATTCATGTTGGAGTGACCATTGGCCACGCCGACAATCGCTTTGTCGAAATCGCCGTCGCTGAAGCCGACTGCCCGCAGCATCGCGCGGTTAGGCGAGCGCGCCGGGCCTTGCGTGATAAGTCTGGATCGCCAATTGTCTGCCATGTCAGGACTCCATTAGTTTGGTTGAAAACGCAGGACATCCTTGCCCGCGGTTCGGGTTGCTTTGCGCTGCCTTCCCGCCATCTTCTAGGCCGCTATCGATCGATGCCGAGCCACCTTTCAGCGAGCCTGGCCGCAGCCTTCCTTTCCCCGAGAAACCGAACGAAAGTGTGGTGGCATTTCCTGCACTTCGCCCAGGCGACACCGGCGACGCCTCCGGGCATTTCGTAAACTTCTCTCGCGATAACACGGCGTTCGGCCCCACATCCGTGACACTCGATGCTTTCCGGAAAGGGGAAATCTACGTTCTTCTCCCTATCTTCAGAGCGACTCACTTACGCACCACAGAAACAGTGCAGTCGGCGTAGGCAATGACGTGGCGGGCCACGGAGCCAATCAGCCAGCGTTCGAACAACGTATGACCACGATGACCGACCACGATGTGGTCCACGCCATGCGCTTCGGCATACCGCACGATCTGCTCCGCAGGGTGACCCACCTCAACGTGGAACTGGGCGTTCACTGGCTCGTGCGCGAGCCGATTCCCCAGCGAAGACAAAAGCCCGTTGTAATGCTGTCGTGAGTTCTCGATTACCGCCTCGGTCTCGACTTCGTTCCCCAATTCCGGCGGACGAGCGACCGCCAGGACATGCAGCTCTGCACCGTATTTGCGCGCAAGATCGACAGCAAACAAGAATGCCTGGTTGGCCGATTCCGAACCATCGTAGCCCAGCAAAAGTCTTCGGATCATGGGGCACTCCTCGTTGACGTCTGCTTCGCAGTCGGTGGTGGCATCGTGGTCTCGGTCACTTCACTTTTTCTCAGCAAGTGGCGTGGCAGAAAGAACGCGTTCGCAATCAGCGTGGGCACCACGGCGCTACCAATGACCGCCGCCACGAGCGCCGAGTACTGTGCCTGATCGATGAGTTGATGGGCCAGCCCGAACAAGGCGGATATCGTGCCGAAGGTCAGGCCGGTGGCCATCAACAACGTGGTATATATCCCCTCTTGCCGTGGTGATTTGTAGAGTCGCGTGACTGGATAGACCCCGGCTATCTTGGCTGCCATCTTCGCCAAAAGCAGAACCAGAAACGCGGCCGGCGCAGCAATGAGCGCCTGCACCGAAACAAGTGAACCGGCGCGGATAAAATAGAATGGGGTCAATAGACCGAACGTGAGCGTGCGCAACCGTCGCACCAAGGCGTTATCCTTGCCCACGGTACCGGCGAGTACCATGCCGAGCAAGTACGCAGGCAGCACTGCTTCGCTGTCCGCCCAAGTGGCGAGGGCCCCCATGCCGAACAAGGCGAACAATAGAAACTTGGCCTCGAGTTCCGATGGCCGCCCGCCATAGCGGCGGAAGAACCTGGGTGTGAGCCACGGCAACACGATAAAAATGACCGCCCCCGCGCCGAGAAAGATCAGGGTTCTGTAAGTGAATGGTGCGAATATAAGGCCGAGCGCGACCACCGTCGCCAAATCGGTGATAAAGCAGGCTGCCAGTACAACTTTTCCATAGGCGGTCGCGTTGAGGCCGAATTCCAGCATGACGGCGTAGACTACCGCCACCGAGGTCGTCGACATGGCGATGCCCGCAAGCCAGCTCGCCTCCGGCGACCATCCCAGCCCCCAGCGGGCGATGGCGGTACATCCCAAAAAAGGAGCGGTGAAGCTCGCCAATCCTATGGCGCTCGCCTGTTTCCATTGTTTGCGAAACACGACTGGATCCAGTTCCGCCCCAGCAAGAAAGGTGAGCAGGATCGCGCCAGCTCCCGAGAGGAACTTGATCCAGGTTGCGTCCCCCGCCAGCAAGGCGCTGCCCAACGCCGCACCGATCAGGAGCTGCGCGATCGTGCCTACCACGATCTCGGACAAGGCCGTCGCCACGCGGAACCAAATCGACAAGAGCGACGCCGCCAGGGCCAGGCCCAGCCAGAGCGAAGCCTGCCCCCAGATCTCAGTCATTTTTCGGCCTCGCCCAATATGCCAAACTCCACCGGGGACTTAACATAGAAGATATGGACGCCTTCCTCACGCAGACGCGCGAACAGGCGTTCGCATTCTTCGGCGGAGACCGCCATTACAACTTCCACGGGCTGATCAGCGAGATCGAAGAAATGCGCCGAATGGATGCGATGGTGCCGACCGAACCCCTCGACACCGGAGAACATCGTCGCGCCGCGCAGTCCCATTTTCTTGGCCAATTGCACCAGCCAGTCGCCGATCTGCTTACCATGGTGACGGCGATCCTGCTGGGTGAAAAACGTGATTTGGTATCCGTTCATGGCTCCCCTCCTCAGCGAGTATTCACGACTGCCATTATGCAACTCCCACCAGGGTCAATAACAACGAACCGCTGACGACCAATAACCGCCCCTCAGGCGCGAGGGTCGGCGTTTAGAAGAGGGCGGCGATAGCGTCGCCGATGGCGTTGCTGCCATCAGGTTGGCCGTCAGCGTACCCGGTCGCACGGTGGGAAGAAGACTATTGAGTTTGATACTCAATACCCAGCGCAACAGCGCACTGAGGGCCGAGCCAAGCGAAATGACAAGTACCGGTTTCCACATGGAACTGTCCTTTTTGCTGCAAACATCTTTGGACAGGTACGCGAATGCCTACGCGACCCGTCCGGGCCAAAGCGTAGGCATCATCAGCCCCTCTCGAATGAGGGAGGCGGTTAATGGAGGAATGCCATCTCCAGTGCTGTTGCGAATCGTAGCAAATTTCGCTCGTTCCGGCACAAGCGAATCCCATCGCCACTCGCTGATGAAAAACGAACGCGTGAGCCTGCGCGTCACTAAGACCGATGCTAGCTCTAGCTTGCCGCTTCCTTTAGCGCCATCACGACGCCTTTGTCATCGGGTGTGCCGCGGCCCCGGATGAATCCGGCAAGAAACGCTGGAAAACGGCCGAACTCAGCGCTTGTCGGAGGAATAAGCCGTCCCGGCACGGGACGGCTGCAGCAACTGGAAAAACACTTCGTCCTGCTTGACCATGCCGAGTTCGGAACGGGCCCGCTCCTCGATCGCGTCGTAACCCTGCTTGAGGTCCAGCACTTCGGCGTCAAGCATCGCGTTGCGCGCCGCCAGTTTCGTGTTGGTCTCGCGCTGTGCTTCCACCTGGCCGTTGAGCGCATGCACGCGCAGCCATCCGCCCTTGCCGAACCAGAGCGGATTCTGGATCAGCGCAATCAACAGCACCAGAGCGAGGCCAAGCAGGCGCATGGGATCAGCCGCGATTCAACTGATAGAACGCATCGCGGCCGGCATAGCTCGCCGAATCGCCAAGGTCCTCCTCGATGCGCAATAACTGGTTGTACTTGGCGATACGATCGGAGCGCGACAGCGACCCGGTCTTGATCTGCAACGCATTCGTGCCAACGGCGAGGTCGGCAATGAACGTGTCCTCGGTTTCACCCGAGCGGTGCGACACCACGGCGGTGTAGCCCGCGCGCTTGGCCATCTCGATCGCCGCGATGGTTTCGGTCAGCGTGCCGATCTGGTTGATCTTGATCAAGATCGAATTGGCGATGCCCTGGCGGATGCCTTCGGCCAGGATCTTGGTGTTGGTGACGAACACGTCGTCGCCGACGATCTGCACTTTTTTGCCCAGGCGGTCGGTGAGAATCTTCCAGCCTTCCCAATCGCCTTCGGCCATGCCGTCCTCGATGCTGATGATTGGATACTTGTCGACCCATGCGGCCAAATAATCCGTGAACTCCCTGGCGCCGAGCATGAGCTTCTCGGAAGCGATGTCGTACTTGCCCTCCTTGAAGAATTCCGAGCTGGCGCAGTCGAGCCCGATCGCCACCTGCGAGCCGGGGGTATAGCCCGCCGCTTCGATCGCCTCGATGATCAGCTTCAATGCCGCTTCGTTGCTGGGCAGGCTGGGCGCAAAACCGCCTTCGTCGCCGACGGTGGTGGACAGCCTCTTTTTGTCAAGCAGCTTCTTCAGCGCCTGGAAGATTTCGGCGCCGCAGCGCATGGCTTCGCGAAAACTCTCGGCCCCCAGCGGGATGATCATGAATTCCTGCAGGTCGAGGCTGTTGTTCGCATGCGCCCCGCCATTGATGACGTTCATCATCGGCACCGGCAACTGCATTCTCCCCGCGCCGCCGAGGTAGCGATACAGCGGCAGGCCCGATTCGTCGGCCGCCGCCTTCGCAACCGCGAGCGATACCGCCAGCATGGCGTTGGCGCCGAGGCGCGACTTGTTTTCGGTGCCGTCGAGGTCGATCAGGGTCTGGTCGATGAAGCACTGCTCCACCGCATCGAGGCCGACGATCGATTCGCAGATTTCGGTGTTGATGTGCTCGATCGCCTTCAGCACGCCTTTGCCGCCATAGCGGCTCAGGTCGCCGTCGCGCAGTTCGATGGCTTCGCGCGTGCCGGTCGAGGCGCCCGAAGGCACGGCGGCGCGGCCGCTGACACCGGATTCGAGCAGAACATCGGCTTCGACGGTCGGGTTGCCGCGGGAGTCGAGAATCTCGCGGGCGACGATGTCGACAATGGAACTCATGCTGGCGTTTCCTTGTTATGGATGTGGTGGGCTATCGGGTCCGTTTTTCCAGTAGCGCAGTTTCGGCGAGTCCGCGGGTTTTCACCAGCTCATCGAGCGCCTTGAGCGTTTCCAGCAACGGCTTCATCAGGTGCAAAGGCCAGGCATTCGGGCCGTCCGACAACGCCTTCTCCGGATGCGGATGCGTTTCCATGAACACGCCGGCGACACCGGCCGCCACGGCGGCGCGTGCCAGCACCGGCACGAATTCACGCTGGCCGCCGCTCGAAGCGCCCTGCCCGCCCGGCAACTGCACCGAATGCGTGGCATCGAACACGACCGGACATCCGGTCTCGCGCAGGATCGCCAGCGAACGCATGTCGGAAACCAGATTGTTGTACCCGAACGACGCGCCGCGTTCGCAAACCATGATGTTGTCCCATCCGCTCGCTTCGCGCGCCTTGTCGACGACGTGTTTCATGTCGCCGGGGGCGAGGAACTGGCCCTTCTTGATGTTGACCGGTTTGCCGCTCATCG
>Ga0315286_10006974_pt1 | contig 11013 bp, 9 predicted proteins | sample YL17G10_0_MG_FD_205038 | JGI IMG/M metagenome (GOLD analysis project Ga0315286, IMG submission 205038) | Sediment microbial communities from Yellowstone Lake, YNP, Wyoming, USA - YL17G10_0 | ecosystem: Environmental > Aquatic > Freshwater > Lake > Sediment | place: USA: Wyoming | collected...
TGGCGGCGCCGGCCGCCTGAACACGAGTCAGATAGCAGGTCTCTCAGGCGACTTCCACTTCTACCAGGGCCTGCTGGAAGCGGGTGGCGGCCTGCGGCTGTGGCTTACCGACGCCATCGGCGTGAGACTCGAGGCGCGCGAGGCCCATTGGCTGCCCAACCAGACCGAGGGCACGCCCAGTGTGAACTACGTCACGCTGAGCGCCGGCCTGACGCTCGCCCTCGGCGCAAAGGCCCGCGACACCGACGGCGACCGGGTGCCCGACAGCCGCGACAAGTGCCCGGACACCCCCCGCGGCGCCACGGTGGACGCGAAGGGTTGCCCGATCGACACCGACGGCGACGCCGTCTTCGACGGGCTCGACCGGTGCCCGGAGACACCCAAGGGCTGCACCGTGGACAAGGCCGGCTGTCAGACGGACGCGGACGGCGACAGTGTCTGCGACGGGCTGGACCAGTGCGCCGATACGCCGAAGGGCGCCACCGTGGACGCGAAGGGCTGCCCCTCGGACGCGGATGGCGACGGCGTCCTGGACGGCATCGACCAGTGCCCGAACACGTTCAAGGGCTGCACTCTCGACGCGAAGGGCTGCCCCTCGGACGCGGACAGCGACGGCGTCTGCGACGGCGTGGACCAGTGCCCCGACACGCCGGCCGGCCTCAAGGTGGACAGCGTGGGCTGCGTGATCGAGTTGGTCGAGCGCGAGACCGAGCTGATGGACACCGGCAAGATCCGACTCCAGAACATCCAGTTCGACACCGGCAAGGCCATCCTGAAGCCCGAGTCCTTCCAGACCCTCGACGTGGTCGGGACCCTGCTGACGCAGTGGCCACAGCTGAAGATCGAGGTCGGGGGCCACACCGACAACGTCGGCGGCGCGGCGCTGAACAGGAAGCTCTCGCTGCTGCGGGCGAAGTCGGTGCTGTCATACATGAATGGCAAGTACGCGGCACTCGACAGCACGCGATTCGCCTTGAAGGGCTACGGCAAGGACAAGCCGCTGGTCCCGAACGTCAGCGACGAGAACAAGGCGCAGAACCGCCGGGTCGAGTTCACGGTGCTCAACAAGGAAGTGCTGAAGAAGGAAGTCGAGCGCCGGCGCCTGCTGAAGCTGGGCGAGACGGCCCCCGCGGACACCACGGCCAAGCCGTAGGCCGCCGCGGGCGTACCGACATCGCGCGGGCCGGGGAGCCATCCCCGGCCCGCGCTCGTTCCCGTCGCGGTGGCGGCCCGGGCGATTCATGAGCCCGCCGCCTGCAAGCACGCTCTGCCCCGCGTCCGCGGCGTCGCGCGGCCCGCTCGCGCCTCGACGTGTCCCCGACACGGCTGCGGCGCGACCGGGGCTCGCTCCCTGCGGCCCGCGGGCATCTCGCGTTCTCGGCTGGCGGTTGACGAATCGCCCGGGCTACTATGCGGACCGCACGCGGGCACGCGCGGTCCGTCCCCGGAACGCGCGGCCCCCGAGGGGATTCCCATGAGCACTCCGAGCCGCATCCTCAGCGCCGCCGACGTCCAGGAAATGATCGAGGTCCGCCGCAACCTGCACGCGCATCCCGAGGCCGCCTTCGAGGAGACGCGCACCGCGGCGTTCGTCGCCGAGCGGCTCCGTGCGCTGGGCCTCGAGCCGCGCACCGGCGTGGGCCGCACCGGCGTGGTGGCCACCATCCTCGGCGCGCGCCCCGGCAGGACGGTCCTGCTCCGCGCCGACATGGATGCGCTGCCCATGCAGGAAGAGAACGACGTCCCCTACCGTTCGCAGATCCCGGACCGGATGCACGCCTGCGGCCACGACTGCCACGTCGCGGGGCTGCTCGGCGTCGCGAAGCGACTCGTGCGGCAGGCGCCGTCACTGCCCGGCGCGGTGAAGCTCTGCTTCCAACCCGCCGAGGAGCAGGGCGGTGGCGCGCTCGGCATGATCGCCGACGGCGTGCTGCGCGATCCGCGGGTGGACGCGGCCTTCGGCGTGCATGTCTGGCAGGATCTCGCGGTCGGCAAGGTCGGGGTGACGCGCGGCGGCTGGATGGCCTCGGTGGACGACTTCGCCGTGACCGTCACCGGCCGCGGCGCGCACGCGGCCGCGCCACACCAGGGCATCGACCCCGTGGTGGCGCTGGCCCACATCATCACCGCCCTGCAGACCATCGCCAGCCGCACCACCGACCCGTTGCTCGAGGTGGTGGTGAGCGTGACCCAGGTGCGTGCCGGCACGGCCTTCAACATCATCCCCGAGAGCGCGTGGATGAACGGCACGGTCCGCGCCTTCGACACTGCCCTGTGGCAGGAGTTGCCCGGGCGCTTCGAACGCATCGTGCACGGCGTGGCCGGGGCGCTGGGCTGCACGGCCGAGGTGGCCTACACGCGCCACAACCGGCCCACCGTGAACGATCCGGCCATGGCCGAACTGGCCCATGAGGCCGCGGCCGAGGTGGTGGGCCGTGAGAACGTGGTCACCCACATCCGGACCATGGGCGGCGAGGACTTCTCGGTCTTCCTGCACGAGGTGCCGGGCGCGTTCCTCGCCATCGGCTCCCGCAACGAGCAGAGGGGCCTGACCCACATGCACCATCATCCCCGCTTCGACGTGGACGAAGGCTGCATTGCGATCGGCGCGGAGGTGCTGCTGCGCGTGGCCCGCCGCTTCCTGGAGACATGATGCGCATCCATCCTCTGACACTCGTACCGGGTCTCGCGTTCGTCGCAGCGCTGGTGCTGGCTTCCGGTCTGTCGGCACCCTCCCGCGCCGACTGGCTCCAGCCGGACCCCTCGTTCCGCGACGCCCAGTTGACGTTGCGGCTCGCCGTGCGCGACACCGTGGGCCAGCCGCTCACCGCGCCGCGCCTGGACTCCCTGGCGGTGGCGCACCTGCGCCTCGGAAACCTCGACGAGGCGCGGTGGTTGTTCGCGCGCGTCGTCGCCCTCGCACCCGCGGACGAGATCGCTGCCGCCGGGCTCGGCAAGATCGCCCTCTTCCGCGGATCACCCGCACTCGCCGAGAGCCTGCTCGCTCCCGTCGCGGGCCGGGTGGACGGTGCTGCGGAGGACCTGCTGGCCGCGCGCCTTCGCCTCGGCCGCTGGGAGGCGGCCGCCGCGCTTGCCGAAGAGGCGGGACAGCCCGGCCGCGCGGCGCTGCTGCGCCGGCTCGCCGAACCCGAGGGCGCCTGGAGGATCCAGGGGTCCGGCACGATCCAGATCCCGTGGGTCCGTTGCTGGCCCGTGCCGATCGTGAAGGCAAGGCTCAACGGGCAGAGCGTGCTGCTCGCGATCGACACGGGGGTCGCCGACCTGATTCTCGACCCCTCGGCGGCACGGCGCTGCGGCGTGACGCTCATGCCCGAGCAGATGCCGGTCCTCTGGAACGGCACGCGCGTCGCCGCGCGCGTCGCACTGGTGCAGAGCCTCGATCTGGGCGGGTTTCGGATCGAGCGCATCCCCGCCGCGGCCACGACGCTCCGGCGCTGGAGTCTCGAGGTCAATCCCGGCAGCGAGCGCGTGGGTGGCGTGATCGGGCTCAACCTGCTCGCGCGCTTCACACCCACCCTCGACTATCACAGGTGCACGCTCGTCCTGCGGCCCGCGGGCGCGACCATCACCGCTGGCCCCGGGGCGCTGCGCGTCCCCTTCGAGCTCTGGGGTGAGCGCGAGCTCACCGTCTACGGCTCGCTCAACGGCGGGCGCCGCATGGCCATGGCGCTCCAAACCGGCGTGCCCGGCTGCGTCGTCGGCGCCCCGCCCGAGGTGTTCGAGGAGGTCGGCGTGCGGCCCAGCGCGATCTCGCGAGCCTTGCGCTCGGCCGGCAGCCGGCTCCAGGGACAATCGTGGGCCGGCGTGCAGGTGGCCACCGTCGCGGTGGGCCCGATCGTGAAGGACAAGGTGGCCGGCTGGTCCGGCGCGCTCGACTCCGCCGAGTTGTGGCGGCACGGCGTGCGCCGCGATGCGTTGCTCTCGAGCGGCTTCCTGAGCGGCCGGCGCGTGACGATCGACTGGGAGAAGCGGGAGTTGGTGATCGAGTGATCGTCGTCCCCCCATCGGGGCACCGCGCCACCGCACCGCGCCACCGCACCGCGCCACCGCCTGGCTCTCCGCTCCGGCCTCCGCTATGCTGCCAGCGTGAGACTCGCCTATCACGTCATGTCCTCGCCGCTCGGGTTGCTCTTCCTCGCCCGCACCGAGCGTGGCCTGCGCTTCCTGGACTTCCTGGAGCGCAAGAGCCTCAAGCGGGCTTTCGCGGCCCACGCCAAAGCCATCCCCGACGCGAAGTGGGAGCCCTCGCTCCTTGCGCTCAAACCGGTCGTGGACCAACTCGACGGCTACTTCTGCGGGAACCTGACCAGGTTCGACCTCCCGCTGGACCTCGCCGGGACCGAGTTCCAGCTCAAGGTCTGGCGGGCGCTGTGCAGGATCCCCTATGGCGAGACCCGCGCCTACGGACAGATCGCCAGGGGGCTCGGTCAGCCCGGGGCGGCGCGCGCCGTCGGGCTGGCGAACAACCAAAATCCCGTCCCCATCATCGTGCCGTGTCACCGCGTCGTCGGTGCGGACGGGAGCCTGACGGGTTACGGCGGCGGCCTCCCCCGCAAGCGCAAGCTGCTGGACCTCGAGGCCCGCTTCGCGCACCCCGTCAGCCGGGCCGGGAGCCGCCTCAGCGCATCCTGAGCCCGTGCCGCCTGGCGTGGTCCCGCTCGAACGGCAACTGCGCGACGCCGGCGTCCTGGGAGTTCATCGAGCCGCGCGCCCGCCGGACGGTCAGCCGGCGTTCCCGAAGTGGTCGTACCCCGCAGCGCCGAGTGGTCGCGTCGCGTTGTCCGCTGCGCCCCGGGCGAGCAGCCCGGGCGCCGCGGTGAAGCGTCCCACGAAGGCCAGCGGCACGCCGACGGCCGCGGCCGTCCGCTCGCAGCCGACGCGACCCGCGGGATCCACGGCGAGCAGCAGCTCGTAGTCGTCGCTCGGCCCGAAGCGCAGCGCCGCGGGCGCCACCCCGAGCGCGGCCGCGGCGCCGGCGAGCAGCGCGTCTTCCGGCCACTCCGCCTCGTCCACCTCGGCGCCCACGCCGCCCGACTCGCACAGGTGGCCGAGGTCGCCGGCGAATCCGTCCGACACGTCGATCGCCGCCATCACCGCCCCGGTCTCGCGCAGCGCGCTGGCCAGCGTCAGGCGCGCCACCGGCGCGAGCCAGGCCTCGAGGAGCGGCGCCCACTGCGGCGCGCGCGCCCCTTCGCCCAGCGCGCGGACGAGCCCAAGGCCGGCGCCCGCGCGGCCCGGGCGGCCGCTCACCGCGATCAGGTCGCCGGGGCGCGCCCCGCCGCGCGTCCATTCACGTCCACGTTCGCACTCTCCCAGCAGCGTCAGCGAGTACCACTCGGCGCCCGTCACCGCGGTCAGGTTCCCTCCCACCAGCACCGAGCCCGCGGCTTCCAGCGCCCCGGACAGCCCGGACTGGAAGGCGACCAGATCGGCGACCTCGCTCTCCGGGCGCGCGCCGATCGAGAGCAGGGCCCAGCGTGGGGTCGCGGCCATGGCCGCAAGATCGCTCAGGTTGGCCTGCGCGAGGCGCGCCCCGGCCGCGCGGCGAGAGCACCAGTCACGCAGGAAGTGCCCGTCCTCGACGAAGGCGTCGGTGGTCGCGACCAGGTCCGCGCCCGGCGCGGGGCGCAACACCGCGGCGTCGTCGCCGCTGCCGACCACCACGCCCGCGCGCGGGTCGGCAGCGCAGGATCGCTCGCGACCCCCGCCGCCGCGCGCGGCGGTCAGGCGGCGGATGACCTCGAACTCCCCCAGCTCACCCAGCGTGGACATGGCGGTCACTGTACTCGCGACGCGGCGGCAGGAGAACCGCGAAGAGGAGCGCGGCCAGAAGCGCGATCGCCGCGTCCACCGCGAACATCGCGCGCGCGCCCAGGTGGTCCCAGAGCGCGCCCGCGATGACACTCGCCGGCAGCAGCGCCACGCCCACCACCGCGTAGTAGAGCCCGTACGCGGTGCCTCGGCGCGCCGGCTCGACCAGGTCGCCCAGCATGCTGCGCTGCGAGGCTTCGAGCATCGCGCTGTGCAGGCCGAGGACGACGAAGCCTCCGATCACGAAGGCGGCTCCAGCGCGCCAGGCGAGCAGCGCGTAGAGCGCGGCAAAGAGCAGGTAGGCGCCGAGCAGGATGGAGCGGCGCCCGATCCGGTCGGAGAGCTCGCCCACCGGCCACGAGAGCAGCGCGTAGACCAGGTTGTAGAGCAGGTAGACCAGCGCGACCTGGGCACTCGTGAAGCCCGCGCCGTCCGACTGATCGGCGGCGAGCAGCAGCAGGAAGGCGGTGCTCGAGTTGGCGAGCGAGAAGAGCCCGGCCACGAGCAGGAAGCGGTGGAACGGGCCGCCCATGGCCCCGGCCTCGGCGAAGAGCGGCGCCGCGACGCGCGTGACCTCATGGCGCTTCGCCCGCACGAATGCCGCGAGCACCCCGAGCGAGAGCGCGGCCGGCACCACCGACAGCAGGAAGATGCGGCGGAACCCGCCCGGGAAGGCGTGCAACATGCCGAAGGCGACCAGCGGCCCGATGGCCGCGCCCAGCGTGTCGAGCCCGCGATGGAAGCCGAACGCGCGCCCCAGGTGGCGCGGCTCCACCGAGTCCGCGATGAGCGCGTCGCGCGGCGGATTGCGCAGCCCCTTGCCGACGCGGTCCCCGAAGCGCAGCGCCAGCACCACGGGCCAGGAGAGCGCCACCGCCAGCGTGGCCTTGGCCACGGCCGAGATGCCGTAACCGAAGAGAAGGAACGGCTTGCGGCGCCCGATGCGGTCCGAGAGCCAGCCCGAGCCGAGCCGCATGAGCGCGGCCGTGCTCTCGGCCACGCCCTCGATGACGCCAACGCTCGCCATCGAGGCTCCGAGCACGCCGACCACGAAGAGCGGCAGCACCGGGACGATCATCTCGGTCGAGACGTCGGTCAGCAGCGAGACGAAGCCCAGCGCGACGACGTTGCGCGGCAGGCCCGGGAGCCCGTGCGACGCGGGCGTGGCGCCCGGCTCCGGGGGCATGGCGGGCGACGCTGGATCGGGCGGACCCATGCGCGCGAGGCTAGCACAGGGCGCGGAATGTTCGCGCCGGGTGGGGCCGCGGGCGTGCTGGGATTCGGGCTCCCTCACACCGCCACGATCCGCAGCCACCGGAGGCCACCGATGAGGCCGGGTCGCCGTTCTGGAGGACCGGCACCGATCCCCTGCCGCCAAGCGGGGCGGTCCCGATCTGGACGGACCGGACCACGTCTTGCGAAGACTTCATTCACTTCGACTTTGGCGTTGAGAGCTTGTCTGGTCCAATAACCAAACAGCTCTCAAGATTGACGCAATGGACAATGGCAGGCTGACCAACTTGAAATAAAACCGCCACAGCACTCAAATATTGCCGGCATTTTGCTACCACTGGTAATCAATTCACGGACTGCGCTAAGATGCGATCCATGAGTCCGCCCGATCCGCCCAAACGCGGCCGCCCACCCAAGCCGACCGAGCATCCCGTCGGAGCGCACATGAGGCAGCGCCGGGAGGCGCTGGGGCTCACCGTGCGCGAGATGGCGATCCGGGTCGGGCTCAAAGTGAGCTCGGCTTCCTACCTCTCCCAGATCGAGAGCGGGGCTAAGACCCCCCACCCCGCGCTGGCGTTGCGTCTGGCCGAAGCCCTGCTGGATGATCAGCGCATCTACCTCGCCTGGGCGGCGATCGGCAAGCGCTCGGATCCCGTCGAGACGGCCCGCGCCGTACAACTCCTCGCCGAGACGCTGGGGCATCCGAGGTACGCGGAGCTGGTCGCGGGAGGAAGGATCGGGCCGTGGCCGTCGCAGCGCGCGCCGGGCGTGGCCGCCGGCCCCGAGCCGGACAGCCTGGAGCGGGCCCGGCCGATCACCGGCGCGCGGGAGTATCACCGCGATGCGCTCGCGCGCGAGTTGCCCGGGATCCCGCGGGTGCCGCTCGCCGCCGAGGTACCGCAGGCGAAGATCCTGGTGCCCGAGATCGAAGAGGGCGCCGACCCGGGCGAGGGCGCCCGCTCGGGCCCGGACGTCCGCGCGGTGCATCGCATCGCCGCCGACTCGCTCGCCGGCATCGAGCCACCCATGCGGCCATTCGCGTTCCGCCTCTCGGGTGCGGGCGTGCGGCGCGTGGACGACGTGCTCGCGGCCGGCGACCTGGCCATCGTCAGCCGGAAGAGCTGGCCGCTGGAGCGCTTCGCCCCGTACGCGGTGCGGCTCTCGGGGCACCTGATCCTGAGCCGGGTCCTCTGGAACAGGCGGCAGTTGCTCCTGCTCCCGAGCCGCGACGAGAGCGACTTCGTCGTGCTGGATGCGCCCGACCGCATGGCGCTGGATCGCCTGATCGCCGGCAAGGTCGTAGCCCGGATCCGCGCCGGGGAGTAGCATCCACCGCCATGGCAACCGCTCCTTCACTCGAGCGCCTCGCTCGCGACTGCGAGATCGCTCCCTACAAGTCGTCGGGGCCCGGCGGACAGAAGAAGAACAAGACCGAATCCAGCGTGCGCGTGCGCCACCTGCCGAGCGGCATCGTGCGCATCGGCACCGAGAGCCGCTCGCAGGCACGCAACCGCGAGGCTGCGCTGGCGCGCGTGCTCGAGGAGTTGAAGCGCCGCACCCGCAAGCCCAGGCCCCGCCACCCCACGAAACCCACGCGCACCGCAGTCGAGAAGCGCCTCGCCACCAAACGGCTCGAGGCCGAGAAGAAGCGCGGGCGGGGGAGGGGCGCCGCCGTGGACGAGTGAGGGGGGCGGTTGTCCGCCGCACCCCCGCGGGCTAGATTGCCCTCGCGCGGGCAGACCCGGCCGCGCGAGGGAATCCCATGCCCCACCACACCGACTCCACCGCGGTCACCGTCGAGCGGGCCGGTTACCCCGAGATGCTCGAGGTCTTCGGCTGGCTCGACCGCGACCCGGTCGTGAACGCCTACCTCGTGGCCTTGGTGCTGCGCGACGGACTGGGCGCGCTGCGCGACGAGTACTGGGTGGCGCGCCGCCGTGGCACACTCGCGGGCCTCGTCTGCCTGGGCGGCTCCTCCGGGGCCGTCCTGCCCGTGGGCGACGATCCCGCAGCGCTGGCCGCCCTCGCCGAGTGCGTCGCGGAGCGGATCGTCGTCGTCCCGCGCCGTTTCCAGGTCGTCGGTCCGCGGGCGGCGGTCGCGACCGTGGTGGCCCGCCTGCGCGAAGCCGGACTCGCGCCCCGGATCGAGTTGTCGCAGACCTACATGGCGGTCGAACGCAGCGGACTGCCGCCCTTCGAACGACTCGCCCAACTGCGGCCGGCCCGCCCCGAGGACTACGACCTGGTCCACCGCACCGGCGCGGAGTTGCGGGCGGAGGAACTCGAGGAGGATCCGCGCCGGGCGGATCCGGAGGACTATGCGCGGCGGGTCGAGGAGGAGTGCCGCCAGGGCTACACCTATCTCTGGCTGGCAGATGGCGCGTTGCGCTTCCGGGCCAGCCTGAGCGCGCTCACCGCGGACGCCGTGCAGATCTCGGGCGTCTTCGTTCCGCCCGAGCAGCGCAACCGCGGTCTCGCGCGGCGGGGCCTCGCGGAGTTGTGCGCGCGCCTGTTCGCGCAGACCCGGGTGGCTTGTCTGTTCGTGAGCGATTCCAACGCCCCTGCGATCGCGGTCTACCAGCGCCTCGGGTTCCGCCCGTGCGCGCGATGGGCTTCGACCTTCTTCGACACGGCGCGGGACGGTTGATCCCGCCGGCCGCGGCCCGGTGGCGCCCGCGCCGCGACCGGGGCACCGGGATCGGCGCGGACGTTTCCGCTTGACCGTGGATTCATGGATTTGCGACCTTGTGCTGGTACTCGAAGACTCGCGCTCCCCGTCCTTCCGCCCTGGAGGTTGAACGTGAAGAAGCTCCTGCTCCTCGCCTCGTTCGTCGCGAGCCTCGCACCCGGCCCGGCAGCCCACGCGCAGGTGTTCGGGCAGTACACACCCGCCGAGATCCTGCCCGTGAACGCGCGGCTGGGCGGCGCCTACGTGAACTTCAGCAGGGACGTCGTCGGCGCTCTGGGCCAACTGCGGCTGAGCTTCTATCCGAACGTGGATTTCGGCTTCCAGGGCGGGCTCGCGCGGCTCGACCTGGGAACGACCAGCAAGACCTCGCTGCGCCTGGGCGCCGACGTGCGCTTCGGGGTGGCGAAGGCCGCCGCGGGCCGCCCGGTGGACATCGCGGTGGGCGCTGGGCTCGGAGTTGAGACGAGCGACAAGTACTCGGTGTTCAAGATCGGCCCCTCGGTCGTGGCCAGCCACACGTTTCCCTTCTCAAGCAGTTCTTCGGTCGCGCCGTACGCGGGGACGATGCTCTGCTTCACAAGCTGGGACGTGGACCCCAAGACCGGGACCGATTTCTCCGTGCCCGTCCGGCTGGGCGCGGACCTGCGCGCCATCCCGGGCGTGCGCATCACGACAGAGTTCCAGTTGCGCCTCGGCGACGCTTTCGACGACCGCACAGCCTTCTCTGCGGGGATCAATTTCCCATTCTGAGCCGCTCACGGCGCGGGACCGGCAGCAACGCCACTGCCGGATGTTTTGTTGGCCGCAACTGGCTCAGTTGCAGCATGTTGGGGAGGCGCGCCAGGCACCAAAATGGACCTTGTCGGGCCCTGCCGACGGTGCTAGCCTCCCGGCCCCTGAGCGGAGTCCTTCCTTGACCGCCGCTCGCGGGGAACGGCAATCCCTTCCAAACCAAAGCGACAAAAGGCCTTCAGTCTGCGGGGGCGGGACGTCACGCGGTTCGTTTCGCAGTCTCGCGAAAGCTCGCCGGCGAGATGTGGAATACGTGTGGACGAAAGGAGGCGCGACAGAATCCAACGGCATTCTATCAAATGAGATAGACCCATCGTCCTCGATGTTGATAAGTCCTTTCCACATTCTCCACAAATCGTCGCACCCCAGGGCTCCGGGCCCCGGCTGGCTGAGGCCGCCTCAACCCGGCCCCCTGTGGACAACTTTCGCGACCTTTCAGCAAGGACCGTTGAAATGGCCGTCCAGTC
>Ga0315286_10006975_pt1 | contig 11013 bp, 7 predicted proteins | sample YL17G10_0_MG_FD_205038 | JGI IMG/M metagenome (GOLD analysis project Ga0315286, IMG submission 205038) | Sediment microbial communities from Yellowstone Lake, YNP, Wyoming, USA - YL17G10_0 | ecosystem: Environmental > Aquatic > Freshwater > Lake > Sediment | place: USA: Wyoming | collected...
CGCCAACAGCCCCGAGGACGCCATGAAACGCCTCGAGGGCCTCGTGCTGGAGGCCGTCGACATGCCCGTCCGCGCCATCCGCGAGCAGATCGTCACGGCCCTCGACGTCGTCGTCCACCTGACGCGCTTCGCCGACGGACGGCGCGAGGTGACCGCCGTCAGCGAAGTCGCCGGCCTCGACAAGGACGAGGGCACCATCGTCGTCGAGGACATCTTCGTCCGCTCGATGCAGGGCGAGAAGGGCCGGGCCCGCGGCGAGCTCCTCCACACCGGCTACATCCCCCTGTTCGCCAAGGACCTCCTCTACAAGGGCCTCCTGACCGTGGATGCGTTCATGTAAATTATGACAATAACACCTATCCTGGCGACCGAGAGCATGTTGCTTTACCAGGCGGGCGCCACCCTCCTGGCGGCGGTGTCGGCGTTCGGCGCCGTGATCTCGCTGCGCCTGCCGCTCGGCACCCTCATCCGCCGCCAGGAAGAGGACTTCCACACCGCCCTCGTCGAGCTCTTCATGTTCGACGTGACCGCCCGCCAACTCACCTACGTCATGTTCGGCGGCGCCCTGGTGGCCGGCATGGTCTTCGGCCTGATCGCCGTGCACTCCGAGGTCACCGGCTTCGGCCTGGCCCTCATGTTCACGGCGGGCCTCGTGCTGGGCTATTGGGTGCCGCGCCTCGTCATCTTCGTCCTCCAGCGCCGCCGGCGCCTGAAGCTGAACGAGCAACTCATCGACGGCCTCGTGACGCTCGCCAACGGCATGCGCGCGGGCCTCAACCTCGTCCAGTCGATGAAGCTGATCGAGCAGAACGCCCAGCCGCCCATCAGCCAGGAGTTCGGCCTCATGCTGCGCGAGTTCGAGCACGGGGCCAGCGTCGACGAGGTCATGCGGCGCGCCAGCGCCCGCATCAAGCTCCACCATTACCGGCTCCTCTTCGCCGCGATGGAGACCGCCCGCGTCCGCGGCGGCAATCTGCCGCAGACCCTCGACCGCCTCGGCGAGGCCCTCCGCGAGATCGTCCGCCTCGAAGAGAAGGTCCGGGCCCTCACGGCCCAGAACAAGATGTCGGCCTACATGATGGGCGCCATGCCCCTCGTCATCATCGGCATCTACTACATGATCGAGCAGGACTGGATCGAGGTGTTGCTGAACGACCAGTGGGGCCTCCTGCTGCTCGCCATCGCCGTGGGCTTCTGGGCGGCCGGGTTCCTCTGGATCCGCAAGATCGTGTCGTTTGAGATTTGAGCGACGTTCGGAAGTGGGTTTCGCCCTGCGGGCGAGGGCGCCAAGGACGAGGTTGTGGCGATGCTCGTGATCCTCATCAACGTGATGGTCTTTATCTCGGTCTTCTACCTGGTGACCGCGCTGTTTCGCACGCCGATCCAGACGACCGACGAGGCCGCCTTCGGCATTGACGTCGACAATATCCAGCGCCGCACGGTCTTCGAGGTGCCGGCCCTGCGGCCGCTGCTCGTGCCCCTCTTCCACCTCGTCCGCCGCCTGAACCTCCCCGGCTTCAAGCGCCACATCCTGAAACTCCTCCTGGCGCTCGGCAATCCGAACCAGTACAGCCCCGAGGAGTACATCGTCCTGTGCTTCGTGTGGGCGGTGATCGGGGCGGTGGGGCTCTGGCTCTCGGCCTGGGCCACGCTCGGCCAGATGACGCTCGTGGGCATGGTCATGTTCATGTCCGTCGGTTTCGTGGGCGGCTTCTTCGGCTGCTACCTCTGGCTGCGCGAGCGGGCCTTGTCGCGCCTGCGCCAGATCGCCAGGCGGCTGCCCTACACCCTCGACCTCGTGGCCATGGCGATGGACGCCGGCGCCACGTTCTATGAGGCCGCCTCGACCGTCATCCGCGACGAGCCCGACGAGCCCCTGAACGAGGAGCTGGGCATCCTGGTCCGCGAGATCGACTTCGGCCGCAGCCGACAGGACTCCCTCGCCCACCTCGGCCAGCGGATCACCGTCGACGGCCTCGACGGCATCATCTCGGCGGTCCTCCAGGCCGAGTCGCTCGGCACGCCCCTGGCCGACGTGCTGAAGCTCCAGGCCAACCTCCTTCGCATGCGCCGCAGCATGCGGGCCGAGCGCAAGGCCGGCGAGGCCGCCGTCAAGATGCTCGTCCCCTCGATGCTCATCCTCCTGTGCGCCGTCCTCATCATGTTCGCCCCGGTCATCGTCCGCTTCATCCGCGGCCGGTACCTGGAGTAGTGCTACAGCTCCGCCTGACGCGGCGGGTCTCCACAGCGCTACTAGGCGCGGCGGGTCTCCTGGCCCGCCGCGTGCGTGCGGTTTCTGTCCAGTGGGAAAGGGTGCCTTCTATCCACCCGGAACCGGACATTGCAATCCACTAGCGACGCAGGCGGATTTTTGTGTTGACTGTTTTGTCAACAGGCCGCTAGCATGGTCGCATGGATTTCGCAAGCAGAATCCGTGAGCGGCGTCAGTCTCTCGGCTTATCGCTGAGGAGGGCCGCGAGACTGTTGGGCTGCGACGTGGCGTACCTCTCCCGGATTGAGTCCGGAAAGACCGCTGCTTCCGACGAACTCATTGGCAGACTTGCCAAGATGCTTGACTGCGATGAGGAAGAGTTGTTTCTCGTCGCCGGGCGGCTCCCCGCTTCTCTCAGAGCCGTGGTGACTCAACAGTCTCATGAGGTCATGAGGGCGATCAAGGACACGCTCAGCGCATCGCTTGAGCGTGCCTGTAAGTCGATAACGCTGCCGCCGGTGTCCACGGGCGGCGAGCGGGCCATCGACGATGGGTTTCCCTTTGAGGCGGTCAGCGACATTGCGGAGGCGGAAAGCTGGCGGAAGGAGATATATCGCCCCATATATCATTTGCACAAGTGGTGGGCGCAAAGGCTGGGCTCCGTCTTCCGGGCCGCGATCATCGCGGCGGCTGTCCCTCAAGGCTCGCCCGTCCTCGATTACTTCCGGCAGCCCGTTTCCCTCGCCGGCCTTACGGTCTTTGATCCATTCATGGGCAGCGGCACCACGGTCGGCGAGGCCCATAAACTCGGATGCACGGCCATCGGTCGCGACATTAACCCGGTGGCCTATCGTGTGGTTCGGACGGCCCTGGGTCCTCTCAACCGGCGGGAACTGGCGAGCCACTTTGACCATCTGAGCCGAACCGTGGCTCCCCAGCTTCGGCGGCTCTATCGAAGCGTTGACAGTCAGGGTGCGGCGTGCGACGTTCTCTACTACTTCTGGGTGAAGGGGCTGGCGTGCCCCGCATGCAAGGCGGCGGTCGACCTTTTCCCCCGGTACGTCTTCACCCGCCACGCGGACAGGACGCGCGACGTCCCCGTGCACGTCGTATGCCCCGGCTGCGGCGATGTGTTTCCCATCAGCCCAAGCGATCCGTCGGCCACCTGCGGTAAGTGCCATGCCGCCTTTGATCCGCACCAGGGGCCGGCCAAGCACAGGACGGCCGTTTGCACGGCCTGCCGCCATGAGTTCCCTCTGGCGGCAACGGCGCGCGTTGCCGGGCATCCGCCCGCCCATCGGATGTATGCCAAGCTTGTGCTCCGCGACAATGGCTCGAAGGAGTATCTCCGCATTACCCCGCAAGACGTGGCCTCCTTCGAGGCCGCCAAGCGGCAACTGCAGGATCAGAATCCTGCGGTTCCCGGGGTTCGTATCGAGGCCGGTTGGAATACGAAGCAGATCCTCAACTACGGTTACAGATATTGGCACGAGCTGTTTAATGAGCGCCAGTTGCTGGGACTCACCACGTTGGCCCGAGCCATTGCCGAGCTTCCGCAAGGCCCGTCTCGTGATGCCCTGGCTTTGCTGTTCTCCGGGGCGCTGGAGTTTAACAACATGTTCGCCTCCTATAAGGGAGAAGGCACGGGCGCCGTCCGGCACATGTTCTCTCACCACGTGCTGAAGCCGGAACGGCTGCCCATTGAGGCGAACCTGTGGGGCACGCCGCAGAGCTCGGGGGCATTCTCGACCCTTTATCGCTCGAGGCTTCTGCGTGCAGTCGACTACCGGGAGGCCCCGTTCGAGATAACGCTCGATGAATCCCAGGGCGAGAAGCAGGTTCGAAAGGCCTACCACCTGAGTCCGCCGATGGGAAGGAAGATCGTCGGCGCCTATCCGCCCGGTGGGCTGCACCAGGGCGCCATCTATCTCTCTTGCGGCAGTTCGGCGAAGACGGACCTTCCGGATGGGAGTGTTGACCTTGTGGTTACCGACCCGCCGTTCTTCGACAATGTCCACTATTCCGAGCTTGCCGACTTCTTTCACGTATGGCAGGAGCTCTATTTCTTCGGGAAGCGGCGCCGTCGCGTGGTAACGACGAGGCACGCGCAGGAGGTCCAGGACGCCGACGCAGCCGCGTTTGCCGAGAAGCTCAAGGCGGTGTTCCTGGAGTGCCACCGGGTCCTGCGCGATGACGGCCGCATGGTCTTCAGTTACCACCATTCGCGCGAGGAGGGTTGGGTGGCGGTCGCCCTCGCCGTCATCGGGGCCGGATTCTCGCTGATCCAGAGCCAGCCTGTCAAGTCCGAGATGTCCGTCGCTGCCCCCAAGACCCAGGCCAAGGAGCCGATTGACCTTGACGTGCTGCTCGTGTGCAAGAAGAGGAAGGAGGACCGAAGGGCGCGGATCGAGCCGCAGGCGGCATCCGCCCGCGCCTCCGTGGTGGCCGCCGAAAGGGTGGCGCGGTTCAACCGGAGCGGCCGGAGGCTATCGCGCAATGACGTGCGTGTTGTCCTCCTGAGCCAGTTACTCGTTGTGCTTTCTCCGGGCCGGGACGCCCCCGAGATCGCCCGCCATCTGGACGCTGTTCTACCGGACACCAACGACGTCGTGGAACGCATCTGGGCCGGCCAAGAGATGTTTGAAGGGCGTGCCGAGGAGGGTTCGGAGTCAAGCCAAGCCCGGCAACTTACGCTGTTCAAGTGATCGCGACTCTCCTACACAGGCTCATACACGTCGAATTCCAGCACTTGATCCGCATCGGCCGCCGGTTTCCTGCGGACTTTGGCTTCCCCGCGACCACGGAGTCGAATCGTGTAGCTGTCGACCGTCTGCGCTGCAAGGGTGCGGCTGAGGGTCGTGGCCTTGCGCAGCCGCGGGTCCGCAAGGCGCCATACCTGGGGAACGATCAGGCGATGCCGCCCAAGTCCGTCCGGGTCGATGGAGATCGGATGCGGAAAGACGTACATCTTACGGTTGCGGATGAAGCCGTCGGCGAATGAGCCGAATCCGTGCACAGCGACGTTCAGGTGCTCGTCCGCGAGGGCGTGGTCGCAGTTGAGCAGATCCCCGTGGGCAAGACTGATGCTGTGAACCGTCCTTTCGTCGCTCCCCGTGCCGGTGTAAAGGAAGAAAACGAGGAAAACAGTGCGGCCTTGCTTCACGCCGGAAGGGATCGTGCTGTTGAAGTCAATATCCTTGCGCGCCGGCTTTCCGCGTGCAAAGGCCAGGGACTTGATTTCGAAACCCTCTACGGCGTCTCCCTTGCCGACCCAGAAGTCGGGATAGCTGTTCCGGCCTTGCTGCTCGAAGTCAAGCCCGAGGGCCTTGAGTCGGTCGATGAACCAGTCTTGGGCGAAGTACTCCTTGTCGTTTCCGCTCCGCGGCTTCATGCGAACACCCCGGCTGGCGGCTGTAGACATCTCACGGAAAACGTCAGTGGCATGGGTTGTCATGGCAATAAAGTCTATCCGACAAAGAGCGTACACACAAGAGGGCAGGGCCGCAAGGCGGTTGCTCTGTTCGGAAGTCGGGCTCAGACCACGTCCGGATACTTCCACGGCGCGCGGTACTCGCGGCGCAGGAGTTTGCTCGCCTCCGGGTCGCCGACGATTGTTTGCTTCTCGCCGTCCCACTGGACGCTCCGGCCCAGTTTGAGCGAGAGCATTCCGAGCAGGCTCATGGTAGTCGAGCGGTGGCCGATCTCGATGTCGCACACCGGCCGCGCGCCCGTCTCGATGCACTTCATGAAGTCGGCCCACAGCTCCCTGATGTTCTGGTCGTCGGGCTTGTTGAGCTGCGGCCCGACGTGGATGACCTCGCCCTCGTCGGCCGGGTAGAAGGTCCAGCCGTCCTGCCACCCCAGGTGCAGCGTCCCCTCGGTGCCGTAGAAGTAGCACCCGACGTTGTGCTTCTCGGCGTTGTTGGCGGCGTACTGCCGGTGCTCCCATTCCACCGTGAACGCGTCGAACTTGAACTGGACGACCTGCGTGTCCGGGGCGTCGGTGTTGTCGCGCTTGATGGGGCGGCCGCCGGTCGAGAAGACCGTTTTCGGGTGCTTCTCCTCGGTCCACCAGAGGATCTGGTCCATCCAGTGGATGCCCCAGTCGCCCAGTTGGCCGTTGGCGTAGTCGAGGAAGCCGCGGAAGCCGCGCGGGTGCATCCGCCGGTTGAACGGCCTCAGGGGCGCCGGGCCGCACCAGAAGTTCCAGTCGAGGCCCGGCGGCGGCTCGCCGTCCGGCTCGGGCCGGCCCGGCCCGCCGCTGTAGTGGACGAAGGCCCGCACCATGCCGATCTTGCCGGCGCGGCCGTCCTTCAGGAACTTCATCGCCGACATGTTGTGCGGCGAGACGCGCCGATGCGTGCCCACCTGCACGACGCGTCCGGCCTGGCGTGCCGCCTGGACCATCGCGCGGCCTTCGTAGACGGTGTGGCAGATCGGCTTCTCGACGTAGACGTGGGCGCCCGCCCTGGCCGCCGCGATCATGATGAGCGGATGCCAGTGATCGGGCGTAGCCACGATGACGATCTCGGGCTTCTCTCGGTCCAGGAGTTCGCGGTAGTCCTTGAACTTGCGGGGCGCGTCGCCCGTGAGTTTGCGGATGTTCTCGACGGCCGGGTCCAACTGGTTCTGGTCCACGTCGGCCATGGCCACGACCTGGCACCGGCCGGACTCGACGGCCGCGTGCAGGATGTTCATCCCCCACCAGCCGGTGCCCACGAGGGCGGTGCGGTACTTTTTCGCCGGGTTCTCGCCGCCGCGCACGATCGGGCCGGCCGCGATGACCCCGGCGGCCGTTGCCGCCGCCAGGAAGTCCCGACGCGTCATTCCCATGATGGTCCTCCTTGAATTGCCACCTCTTGCCCATGCCGCGCCCGGCGGCGGGGCCGTCGTCCATACGGCGCCCCAGCATAAACGGACGGCGAAACCGATTCGACAAAAAACCTGCCGCCAACGAAGTCAGGCGAGGACCGCGCCGGCGGAAGGCTGCGCTAGGGGGCGCCGATGAAGTTCCGGTACTCCGGCTGCGTCGTCCAGCGGGTGTAACCCGGGTCGCTTGACCATTTCCGATAGTCGTCCTCGACCCGTGTGGCGAGGTCCCGATCGAGGACCGTCCGGCCGCCTTCCGTGATCGTCACGTGGGCGGCAACCGGCCCGGCGGTCGCGAACGTCACCTCGTACCGCCTGCCGCCGAGCGCGATGCTCGCGCCGGGTCGACCGTCTTTCTCGATGCGTTCGACCGGGGGCATCTCGCGCACTTGCTGGTCGGCCGTAAAGAGGACCGCCAGGAAGTTCGTCTGGGCCGGATTATCCTTGGGCGAGAGCTCGATGCGCCAGCCTTCCAGGCCGATCGTGTTTTCGCGGTCGTGCTGCTTGCGCTCTTTGGCGTGCTCGGCGTAGGTGTCTTCCGTCGGGCCGTAGTTGACGCCTTCGACCTCGAACTCGTGCCACGCGCCGCCGATGGTGCGGACCGTCCGGGCCCGCTCTTCGGGCAGGAGAATCCTGGCGAAGAGGCGGCCGGTCATCCCCGGCCAGCGGTCGTCGAGGGTGAAGGTGTCGCCGCCGGTGTGCAGGAACCGGCCGCCGGGTTTCGGGTTCGGCTGGTTCGAGTTGCCGTCCGGGGCCACCACCAGTTGCTTCTGGGGCGGGAGGGAATCATCGGGCGCCCTTGTTCCGTTCCACGCCGGCTCATAGAGCGCGTGGAGGAGCCAGCGGATCGGCAGGCCGGCCTCCGCCGCGACCACGCGGTCGAAGACAACGAACGTGTCGGGCCTCAGGTACACGAACTGCCGCGTGATCGACTTGACGCGCGCGGGCGGATACGAGTGCGTGGCGTCGCCGGCCGCGTAGTCGAGCAGGGGCGACGTCTCGTACGCAACGATCGCGCCCTCCTTGAACGGCCGGTCGCCCGGCTTGGGTTCCGGGAGGCCCCACAGCTTCCACCACGGCTTGTCCTGGATGGGCGACTGGCCTCCGCTGCGAACGATGCCGAGCGTCCGGTCCTGCCACCCCTTCAGAACGAGCGGCTCGGCGCCGACCAGGATCGAGTTGTGCGCGATGGTCTGCCGCGCGTATTCGGCGACGTGGGGCATGCTCTCGCCCAGATTCGGCGGGCCGGCAAAACCGAGCGCCTTGCTGTTCAGGGAATGCACGGCCCCCGTGTCTGGCGCCAGGATGCCGCGCTTGCCGATGATGAAGTGGAGGTTGTCGGCGTTGTTGCGGCCCCACGCGCCGTCGATTTCGCCGAACCGGCCGCAGCGAAAGAGCGCCAGGGTGGCCTGCGGCGTCCAGTCGGACCGCATGACGGCGTGGCCGTTCTCGGGGAACAGCCGCGAGGGCGGCAACGTCTTCGGCTCGACCGGCGGCAGGTCGGGATCGTACCAGAGGAGCTTGCCCCAGACGCCGCCCTGGCCCAGGGCGCTTGCGCCCCAACCCATGGATATCTTTGAGATGACCTCGTCGGTCCACCACTGGCCGAGGCCGTCGTGGAACTTCGCGGCGGCCAGCACGGCCAGGTTCTCGCCCTCGAACATCGCGGGCGTGAGGGCCTGCCAGTGCTCGCACATCGCGTTGACGCCCACGTGGAGGACCGACAGCCGCGGCGTCCACGGCTGGTAGTGGAAGACGTAGTACTCCGGCGTGTGGGCCGCAAAGTCGCACTTCGATACCCAGTCCTGGCCCGTCGCGTTCGTCCAGGCCACCGCCATGGTGAACCCTTCGCTGTAGAAGTGCTCGCCGTAGTAGCCGTGGCTCATCGACGAGCCGCCGCGGCCTTGCGACCACACGTTGTTGTAGGCGATGCCGTCGACCATGTCGGTGCGAAAGCGCTGCCGCAGGTCCGCGTCGAGATAGTCGTCGTAGCCGTGGCCCCAGGCGGCCAGGGCGAGCACCACGTGCGGCCGCCAGCGCTCGGCCTTCAGGATGGCGACGATCCGGCCGGCCTCGGCCCGCTGCTCCTCGGGCGTCTCCGCACCCATCACGAGGTCCGCGGCGAGCGCGTAGGTCTGGATCCAGGACGGTTGAAGCTGCGCCTTGGCCTGCTCGATGTATTGGCGGTCGTCGGTCAGGTAGTAGAGGACGCCCAGGAGGATGGCGCCGGCCTTTTTCTCGGAGGCGAGTTGCTTCGCCCACGCCAGTTCTTTCGCGAGGCGCGGGTTTTTCAGGCGCTCTTTGAGGCGCGGCAGGTCGGCCCGCGTGAAGAGGAGCCGCGGATGCTCCTTTGTGGCCAGCGCGCAGGTGGCCGGAACTTCGACGCCGCCGATCGTCACCGTCTCTGCGGCCAGGCTGCGGCCGGCCGCCAGCGCCGCGGCAAGCGCCACGGCCATCGCTGCACACCGAGACAGCCTGGACATTTGCCGCCCTCCCAACCTCGGGTTCCCCACGCCCTCGTGCACGACATGTCCCCGACGATCATTGTCGGTCTGGACGGGGCCGGGAGCAAGCACGATTGCGTTGGCGCACCCGTTGTGCTCTCGCCGGCTTGCTGCGTGGCTCAGCAGCCGGCCCAGTACGTCTTAGAATACGCGAAGACAATGTTGTCAGGACACCCGAGATCGTTGTAGGATACGGGGGACGATCTCGGGAGAGATAGCCGTATCGTGTGGTTCAGGCCCTGAAGAGAGGATTCGCTATGGCAGGCACCAATGCAGCAATCGGCGGAGGCGGCTTCCATCACGTGGCCATCGGCGGGCGACCGCCGCCCGAACCCAAGGAGGCAGCAACCATGAAGCCAAGCGTTCCGTTGTTCGCCCTGGCGCTCGTTCTCGCGTGCGCGAGCGCGGCCTTCGGCGCGGAGGGCAGCGTCACCGCGCCGGGCGCCAAGGTGGAGAAACTGGCCGGCGAGTTCCAGTTCACGGAAGGCCCCGCTTCGGACGCCGAGGGGAACGTCCTGTTCACCGACCAGCCGAACGACCGCCTCATGAAGTGGGGCGTCGACGGGAAACTCACGACCTTCATGCAGCCCTGCGGCCGCTCGAACGGCCTGTGCTTCGATGCCCAGGGGAACCTCTGGGCGTGCGCCGACGAGAAGAACGAGCTCTGGTGCATCGACCCCAAGGGCAAGGTTGCCGTGGTCGTCAAGGAGTACCAGGGGAAGCTCCTCAACGGCCCCAACGACGTCTGGGTCCGGCCCGACGGCGGCCTCTACTTCACCGACCCGCTCTACAAGAGGGACTACTGGAAGCGCGGCCCGATGGAGCAGGATTGCCAGGCCGTCTACTACCTTGCGCCGGACCGCAAGAAGCTCGTGCGCGTGGCCGACGACCTGAAGCAGCCGAACGGCGTCATCGGCACGCCCGACGGCAAGATCCTCTACGTGGCCGACATCGCCGGCAGGAAGACATACGCATACGATATCCAGCCCGACGGCACCCTCGCCGGCAAGCGGCTCTTCTGCGAGATGGGCTCCGACGGCATGACGATCGATAGCGAAGGCAGCGTGTATCTCACGGGCAAGGGCGTCACCGTCTTCGACAAGACGGGCAAGCAGATCGAGCAGATTCCTGTGGGCGAGGGCTGGACGGCGAACGTGTGCTTTGGCGGCAAGGACCGGCAGACGCTCTTCATCACGGCCGGGAAGGGGCTGTATGCGATTCGTATGCGGGTCAAGGGCGCCGGGAGCCAGTGAGGGGACCCTTCGCCCGGCGTGCGGGACCGGCGCTGCCTTTTCCCCGCCGGCTTCGCGGAGCCATCGGCGCGGAATTCGGTCAGAAAAGAATCGGCGAACCTGTTGATATTCTGAGGCCGAGAGGTTAGGATGCTCTCGCGGCTATACCATGCGGGACGGTCCCGCATGAACATGG
>Ga0315286_10006976_pt1 | contig 11011 bp, 9 predicted proteins | sample YL17G10_0_MG_FD_205038 | JGI IMG/M metagenome (GOLD analysis project Ga0315286, IMG submission 205038) | Sediment microbial communities from Yellowstone Lake, YNP, Wyoming, USA - YL17G10_0 | ecosystem: Environmental > Aquatic > Freshwater > Lake > Sediment | place: USA: Wyoming | collected...
GGTCGATGTGGCCCAATTCCAGGATCAGCAGCTCGTCGAAGACGCGCTGGTACTCGAGCCCCTTCTCCTTGTAGATGGCGTCGATCCGGACCTGCAGCTCGGCGCGCGGCCGCTTCAGCCCGGCGTCGATCATGCCGTCGATGCCCGCGCTCACCGCGTCCGCCTTCATCTTCATGAAGTCGGTGAGCGTGTTGTCGAGGTCGAAGATGATGGCGCGGATCAAGGAGTCCCGGCGTTCACTTGCTCGAGGGACCGATCATTCGGCCGAGACTGATCTCGCCGTTGTCGATGCGGACGTTGAAGCCGCACGCCGGGTTGCTGCAGACCCAGGCCTTGTAGGTGATCGACGCCCCGTCGCGGCCGTAGTCGGAGAGCGGCAGCAGCACGCCGTCGTTGCACTTGCGGCACTCGGGGAAGTTCAGCTCCATCCCGGCCTCCTCCCTGCGAAAGACCCAACTCGCACGAACCTGCCAGGCCGCCATTGTAGGCGACGGCGAGCGAGACGTGTCAACCCATGGTTCGCGAGGGGCGGACGGGCGCCGGTCTTTCGGACTTGACGGGCCGGGGGGATGTCGTTCTACTCCACCACATGGATCCTGCGAAACCCATGGATACCCGACCCGGCAGCACCCGCTTCATCCCGCGATTCACCGCGCTCGCCCTGCTTCTCTCGCTCATCCTCGCGCCGGCGGTCCGGGCCCAGACGGTCGTCCATGTCCCGCCCATCCGCGAGGCGTCTCCCGTCGCGAGCCCCCCCGAGGTGGACTCCGTCTCCGCCTGGGTGTCCCAGGCGAAGGCGGGCTTCCCGTCCAACCTGGGCGACAGCGCGGGCGGCGAGAACTACCGCCCCTACGAGAAGGTCGGCCTCATCGGCCGGCGCCTGCTGCGCTTGCTCGGGCGAGAGGGTCTGCCGCAGGCGCACGTCATCAAGCCGGCGCTCGACTCGCTGGGGCTCGTCACCGAGGTGGCCACGGACCCGGCCTCGCCCGCCTTCGCGCTGCTCATGGTGCGCAACCCCGCCCGCTACACCGCCGACGCGGTGGGCTTCCTCTACTGGTACAGGGGAAGCGACCTGCGCCTCCAGGGCGTGGTCTTCAAGGGCGGCTACCACCCGCGCATGCGCGTGTGGCGGACCAGCGGGCCCGGGTACGGCTTCGAATGCGGCATCCTCGCTGAGACACACGCCCGGTTGCTGCGCTTCACCCTGCTGAGGCTGAACCCGGGCAGCATGGTCTGGGGCATCCAGCAGGATGAGGAGAGTTCTCCCCTGCCGGGCGCTCCGGGCGAGGCGGCCTGGCTGGATCTCAACCAGGACGGTTCCCCCGAGTTCGTGAGCTGGACGAGCGGCGCGACCGACTCGCTCTTCACCGAATGCCAGAATTGCCCGAAGCTCCTCACCGAGCGCACCTTCATCGAGAACGGTGATGGCTTCGATCTGCTGGATGAGCGCTTGCTGCCCACGCCCTACGCCACACTGGTCTACTTCGTGCGGTTGTTGATCGACGGCAAGCTGGCGCAGGCCGAGAAGTTGGTGCGCGATCCGGCCATGGTGCGCGAGGCCGTGGCTCAGGGCTGGGACAAGCGCGTCGTCCGCAAGCCCTGGTTCACGGAGCGCCGCCAGGACGGTTCGCCCTGGCTGGGCCGGCTGTCGCTGCGCTTCGAGGGCCCGCAGGGGGTGAAGCGCTATGTCGTGATCTTCGCGATGCGCGAGGGGCACTGGATCATCGACCACTGGTCGGAGCCCAGAGCGGTCCCGCAGCACTACCCGTCCGTGATCATGCCGCCTGACACGTCCGCCACGCCAGCCACGCCGACCCCGCGCGCCACGCCGACCTCGTTGCCCGCGACGAAGCCGCCGGCCACGCCCGCGAAGACGAGGTGACCATGCCCGGGCTGCGCCCATTCGTGTCCGTCCCGTCGCCCGCGCCGGGCGCGTTGGCCCGGCGCCTCGCTCCCGCGCTCCTTGCCGGGGTGTTCGTCGCGGCACTCGGGGCGACGATCGGGGTGGCGCTTTCCGGCTGCAGCCGGCAGCCGCGCTTCGTGCCGGTCTCGGCGGACTCGTCGCTTGCCGTGACGGGCGACTCGCTGGCCGCGCAGGTGCGTATCCTGAATGAGCGCTGGAGCGCGGCAGGTGGCGGCGAGGAGGCGGCGCGCCTGACCGCGCAGGTGTTGCTCCGGGACCTGCGCGCGCGCCCGGCGGCGGAGTCGCAGGCCGCGTGGGAGGGCCGTGCCCGCGCGCTGCTCGACTCGCTGGACGTGGGCGCCGAGTTCGCCAGCGCCGGCTGCGCGCTGGCCGTCAACTTCTTCTCGCGCAGCGACCCCACCGCCGGTTCGTGGCCGTGGGTCTTCTGGTGCGGCGGGGCCACCGTGCAGGCGCAGGCGGTCGAAGGCGCGGGGATGGGCATGGTCGGCCTTGCCGCACGCGGTCTTTCCGCCGAGGTGACCGGCAGCGGCAGCCCACCCGGGATCGCGGCGCTGTTCGCGCGACGGGCGGGTGGCGGGCAGCAACCCCTGCTCCTGGCGTGGCGCATCGCGGGAGAGCGGCTCGAGTTGGCGCAGACGCTGGGGCCCGACTCGCTCGGCGGCGTCGGTACCGGAGTCTTCGGGACGGCGGGCGACAGCGGGGTCGTGCTCACGACCCGGACCTGGGAGCCGACGCCGCGTTTCGACGAGTGCGCGACCTGTCCGCACGTCTATCATGAGCGTCGCTTCCGCTGGGCGCTCGAGGGCTTCGAGCGCCTCGAAGACGCCTTCGTCCCGACGCCCTACGTGGCCTTCGTCCAGTTGGTCCAGGCGCTCACCGCGGGCGACCGTGATGGCGCCGTGGAACGGGTGACGCGCCCCGCACTGGTCGAGTCCGCCCGCCGCGCGGGCTGGGCCACGGTGAAGGGCTCCTGGCGCGCCGCGCCCGGGAGCGATGAACGCGGTGGCGAACTGATCTTCTACCGCGGCCTGGACGAGGCCTGGAAGGTGCATTTCGAGCGGCATGGCGCGAGCTGGCGCGTGGACTCCTTCGAGGCCACGACCCGCGTCATCGAATGACCGTCCGCGGCGCCCCGCGGCCCGCCGCGCGCGCGTAGACGCGGCCCGCATCCAGCGGCTATACTGCGCCCGATTCGCGCGATGCACGCCCGCGCCCGGGCGTGAAACCGTCCGCGCGGATCACTCCGGCGTCCCCGAGCACGCCCACCGTCACCGCCCGGACCGCGATGCGCACGGCCCGCGAGGTCCGCCTCATGCAACCGCGTCCCGCCCGCTTCCTCGAGGAACCGCCCTCCGGCGTCACCGGGGACTGGGCCGCGTGGATCGAGGAACTGGCGCTTCGTCCCGAGAACCGGGGCGCGCTCGCGCACCTCGAGATCCTGCCGGCGCGCCCGGCGCGCTTCGGCGCGCTGTCGTCGCCGCTGCCCCCCGCGCTGGCCGAGGCGCTCGCCGCGCGCGGCATCGAGCGGCTCTACACGCACCAGGTGCAGGCCATCGAGGCGCTGCGCGGCGGGCGCGACACGGTGGTGGTGACCGGCACGGCGAGCGGCAAGAGCCTGTGCTACCACGCGCCGGTGATGGAGCGGCTGCTCACGGAGCGCGGCACGACCGCGCTCTACCTGTTCCCGACCAAGGCGCTCGCGCAGGACCAGCTCAAGGGCGTGGCGCGGCTCGCCTCGGGCCACCCGGACGTGCTCAAGGCCGTCACCGCCGGAGTCTACGATGGCGACACGCCGCCGGCGACGCGCCGCCGGCTGCGTGATACGGCCAACCTCATCCTCTCGAACCCCGACATGCTGCACCAGGGCATCCTCCCCTACCACGCGAAGTGGGCGCGCTTCCTGCGGAGCCTGCGCTTCGTGGTGGTGGACGAGATCCACGCCTACCGCGGCATCTTCGGCTCGCACGTGGCGAACGTGCTGCGGCGGCTCGATCGCGTGGTGCGGCACGTGGGCGGCGAGTTCCGCGTGGTGATGTGCAGCGCGACCATCCGCAACCCGCGGGAGCTGGCGGAGGCGCTGACCGGCCGCGCCATGACCGTGGTGGACGACGACGGCGCGCCACGGGGCGAGAAGCACTTCGTCTTCTGGGACCCGCCCTACACCGACCTGACGCACGTCGAGCGGCGTTCCTCGAACGCCGAGGGCGCCGAGCTGTTCACGAGCCTGCTCGAGTGCGGCGCGCAGGCGCTGGTCTTCACCAAGTCGCGCGTCTCGGCGGAGCTGGTCTATCGCTACGCCCGCGAGCGGCTCGAGCGGATCAAGCCCGGACTGGGCGAGGCCATCAAGCCGTACCGCGGCGGCTACCTGCCCGTGGAGCGTCGCAGGATCGAGCAGGCGCTGTTCTCGGGCGAGTTGCGCGGCGTGGTCAGCACGAACGCGCTCGAGCTGGGCGTGGACATCGGCGGACTCGACGCGGTGGTGATGATCGGCGCGCCGCCGACGCTGGCGAGTCTCTGGCAGCAGGCGGGACGCGCGGGGCGCCGCGCGCAGGAGTCGGGCGAGGGCGCGCCGGCGCTGGCGGTGCTGGTGGCCTACAACGAGACCGTGGACCAGTACCTGATGCGGCATCCGGAGTACTTCTTCGGCCGCTCGCCCGAGGCCGCGGTGGTGGACCCGCGCAATCCGTACATCCTGGCGCAGCAGCTCGCCTGCGCGGCCTACGAACTGCCGCTGACGCCCGCGGACGGGGCGGTGTTCGGTCCGCAGACGCCGGCGATCCTCGCGGCACTGGAGGAGGCGGGGGAGACGCGCACCATCGATGGCCACACCTACTGGGCGAAGACGGATTTCCCGGCCGCGACCGTCGGGCTGCGGACGATCTCGGACAACACCTACACGATCATGGACACGACCCGCGAGAACGCGGTGATCGGCACGGTGGACGCGATCGGCGCGCTCGAACTGGTCTACCCCGAGGCGGTCTACCTGCACGAGGGCGAGACCTGGTTCGTGAAGCGACTGGACCTCGAGCAGAAGACGGCGCTGGTCGAGCCGCGCGTGGTGGACTACTACACGCAGCCGGTGCTCGACACGAACATCCGCGTGCGCGGCGAGTTGCAGGCGAAGACCTGGCGCGGGGAGCGTGTCGTGCTGGGCGAGTTGACCTATTCGTGGCAGACGGTGGCGATGAAGAAGGTCCAGTTCCACTCGCTCGACGCCATCGGGTACCATCCGCTCGACCTGCCGCGGCTCACCCTCGAGACCACGGGCTTCTGGCTGGCCCCAGGCGAGGCCGCCTGGAGCGCGGTCGCGCGCCGTGGCCTGAACCCGGTCGAGGGGCTGATGGGCGTGCGCAACCTGTTCATCACGCTGCTGGCGATGCTCAGCATGTGCGACCCGGCTGACCTGGGGGGCAAGATCGACTCGTCGAACCTGGGGCGCCCGGCGCTGTTCATGTTCGACCGCTACCCCGGGGGCCTGGGCTTCTGCGAGCAGGGCTGGACGCGTCTCGACGAACTGGCGCAGGCCGCGCTCGAGCACCTCGAGGCCTGCGAGTGCGGGGACGGCTGCCCGGCCTGCGTCGGGCTGCCGACGCTGCGGCCCGCGCAGCAGCAGGATCCGGACCTGCAGCAGGGCCGCGAGATCCCGGGCAAGGAGGCGGCGCGCACTCTGCTCCGTCACTGGCGAGGAGAAGAGGACCGATGAACTCCCGCGAATGGCCGGTCGCGTTCTTCGACGACGACTACCTGCGCATCTACCGCGCGATGATCTCGCCCGAGATGACCGCGAGCGAAGTGGACTTCCTCGAGGCGGCGCTGGCTCTGCCCGCGGGCGGCGAGGTGCTGGACGTGGCCTGCGGCTACGGGCGGCACGCCATCGGGCTGGCGCGTCGTGGCTACCGGGTGACGGGCGTGGACTTCAACCTGCGCTACCTCGCGGCGGCCGAGCACGATGCGGCAGCGGCCGCGACCGGGACCACGGCGCGCTGGGTGATGGCCGACATGCGCGCGCTGCCCTTCGAGCGCGACTTCGACGGGGCCTACTCGTACTTCACCTCGTTCGGCTACTTCTCCGACGAGGAGAACGGGCGCGTGCTGGCGGGCGTGGCGCGGGCGCTGCGGCCCGGCGGGCGCTTCCTGCTCGACGTGCTGAATCGCGACTGGATCCTGACGCATCCGCAGCAGCGGGTCTGGAACCCGCTCGAGGATGGCTCGCTCCTGATGGAGGAGACCTCGCTGGACCTGCGCCACTCGCTGGTGCTGAACCGCCAGATCCACGTCGCGCCGCAGAGCGGGGCGCAGATCACCAAGGAGTTCGTGCTGCGCGCCTACACCTGCGCCGAGCTGGAGTCGCTCTGCGCGCGCCACGGGCTCGTGGTGCGCGAGGTCTGGGGCGGGGCCGACCGCAGCGAGTACACGACCGAGAGCCGCCGCCTGATCCTGCTGGCCGAGCGCGGAGAGCGCGATGGCTGATCCCGGGCCCCTGCGCGCGCGGCTCGGGGACCTGGCGCGCACGCGGAAGACGCGCATGGGGCCGGAGCCTGTGCCCCGCCGGGAGCCGCCGCCCGGGTTCTCGGCACCGGCGGTGGGGGTGGAGGAGTTCCTGCCGGGGGGCGAGTGGTGCGACAGCCCCGACTTCACCGGCCGTCCGGGTGCGGTCTACGTGCACGAGCGGCTGCGCTCCGAGATCGAGACGCGCAGGCCGCACTGGGGCCGAATCGAGTCGCCGCCGCCGCACGAGCCGGCGCTGGTCGCGCTGGCGGCGCGCGGGCTCGATCACGCGCTGTTCCTCGACCTCGAGACCTGCGGACTTGCCTCGAGCACGGTCTTCCTGGCCGGCACCATGCACTGGAACGGCGAGGACTTCGTGCTGCGGCAGTACTTCGCGCGCCACTACGGCGAGGAGGGGCCGCTGCTGCGCGCGCTCAACGAGTCCATGGCCGGCTTCGAGCACCTGGTGACCTTCAACGGCAAGACCTTCGACGTGCCCTTCCTGCAGGGGCGCGCCGTGGTGCACGGCGTGCGGCTCGCCCTGCCGCCGCACCACCTCGACCTGCTGCACGCCGCGCGCCGGCGCTGGCGCGGCGAGTTCGCCGACTGCCGCCTGAAGACCCTCGAGAGCCGGGTCTGCCGGCGGCACCGGGTGGGGGATGTGCCCGGCGAGGAGATCCCGGGCCTCTACCACGACTACGTGAAGCACGGCGACCCCTACCGGCTCGTGCCGGTGTTCCACCACAACCTACTCGACGTCATCACCATGAGCGACATCCTGCGTGCGCTGTGCCGCCCGCTGCGGCCGGAGCCCGCGCAGGCGCGGCCCCGGCGCCCGCAGTGACAGCGCCCGGGGCCGGGTCCGGGCGAGGCCGCTCGTTGACACCTGTCTTTTTCCCCACCTATACTTTGCGCCGCAGTTCCCGGGTGGGTCGACCAGTCGAGCGTGGTTCGTCCGTGAGTCTCATGTCCCAGGGCAGTACCCAGTCCTCGTTCCGGGTGGTCCGTTTCGCCCAGTCCATCGCCCTGGCGGGCGCTTGCCTGCCGGGGTGTTCGTGTCTCTTGTAGCGTCCCGCTTCTTCGGAGGCTCCGCTCCGCGCCATGACGAACGGCGAAGATCAGTCGATCAATTGTGTGGATTGTGGCCAGCAATTCCTCTTCACGGCCGGCGAGCAGGCGTTCTACGCCACCAAGGGACTGACGAACGCTCCCACGCGCTGCAAGGCGTGCCGCGAGGTGCGCAAGCAGCAGCGCGCCGAAGCGCCCCGCGGGCCCGCACGGGGCGCGCCGCGCGAGATGCATTCCGTGGTCTGCGCGGATTGCGGCGCCGAGACGCAGGTGCCCTTCCTGCCGGTCGCGAACCGGCCGGTCTACTGCAAGGACTGCTACGAGTCGCACCGGCCCGAGCGTGCCGCGGGCGGGCGCCCGGCGCGCGGGCCGCGTGCCGGGGCGCCGGGGGACGCGTCGCACGGGGGCGGTGCGCCGCAGTCGTCCGCGCCGGTCCGGGCGGAAGGCGGGCAGCACGCCCGGGGCGAGGTGAAGTCGTTCCGCGAGGCCAAGGGCTTCGGCTTCATCCGCGAGGACTCCGGCGAGGAGGTGTTCGTGCACTTCTCGGCCATCGTGGGCGAGGGCTTCAAGAGCCTGCGGGAGGGCGAGCGCGTCGAGTTCGACGTGGTCGTGGGACCCAAGGGGAAACAGGCCGTCAACGTCGTACGCATCGGCCAGGCAGGCTAGGAGCCTGTCCGAGTAATCGGAAAGAGGTCGATTTCTGCCATGAAAACACTCAGGGCCATTCGAGATCATCGATCCTGGGGCATCTGTGGAAGTCGGTTTTTCGTCGCGAGCATTACTCGGACAGGCTCCTAGGCCCGGCAGGGCCGAAGGGGAAGGCCTCTGCGCCTGGGGCGCGGAGGCCTTCCGTCAAGAGGTGGGACGCGACCGCATGCTCGAGACCGTCAGGACCTTCACCGCGCTGAGCGAGGAGTTCGTGGAGGAGAGCCTGCGCCTGTGGCCGGTCGAGGCCACGGCGGCCGGCATCCACGACTACGACCACCGGCTGCCCGACGACACGCCGGATGGCTTCCGCGCGCGCAGCACGTGGCTGCGCGATCTGGAGCAGCGGCTCGCGGCCTCGGTGACGTGGGAGGAGCTGCCGACCGAGCAGCGCGTGGACTACGCGCTGCTGCGCTCGCGCATCGGCGTGCTGCGCGCCGAGCTCGAGGAGATCCGTGCTCACGCCCGTGACCCGGTCGCCTGCCTGCGCACCGTCCTCGGCGGGGTGGCGCTACTGGCGACTCGTGCCTTCGCGCCGCTCGAAGAGCGTCGGGAGGCGATCATCGGGCGCCTGATGGCGATCCCGGAGTACCTGGCCGCGGCAGGCGCGGGTCTCGAGCAGGTGCCCGCGGCCTGGGTGGAGCTGGCGCTGGAGGTCGCCGCCGGCGGCCCGCCGTTGGTCAACGACGTCGCGCACGCCCTGCTGCGGGCCTTTCCGAACGATGCCGAGCGCATCGAGCACGCGGGTGTGCGCGCCAACGCGGGCTTCGTCGCCTTCCGGGAGACGCTCGAGCGCGGCCTCGGCCCGCGCGCGGGCGGGGACTTCGCGCTGGGCGGGCGCTGGCTGGACTTCCTGCTGGAGCGAGAGCACCTGCTGTCGCTGAAGAACGAGGCGCTCGAACAGCTCGGGCGCGAGCACGTGACGCGTCTGCGGAGGCTGCTCGAGAACGAGGCGCTGCGTCTCGACCCGCACCGCCCCTCGCTCGAGCAGATCGAAGAGGCCCGCTGGCCGGCCGAGTCGCGCGCAGGGCGCGCGGCGCTCGAGGCCGAGCTGGAGCGCGCGCATCGTTTCGTCGCGGAGCGGCAGCTCGTGCCCGTTCCCGAGACCGCGCTGACGGTCGCTGAGGCGGGAGCCTGGCAGCGCCCGCTCGTTGCGGGCCTGGCCTATCTGCCGCCCGCGCCCTTCGACCTCGAGCCGGCGGGCATGCTGCTGGTGCCCGCGGTGGAGCACGTGCGCCGATCCCCGGGGCAGCCGGAACCGCCCGCGCGCGCCGGCCCCGCGCTGGCCGCCGCGCGCGAGGGCTGGCCGGGGCGCCATCTGCAGGGAGCGCTCGCGATCCACTGCGGCTCGCGCCTGCGCCGGCTCGCGAGGAGCAGCGTGTTCGCCGAAGGCTGGGCGCTCTACGCCGGGGAGTTGATGGCGGAGGAGGGCTTCTGCACCGCGCCCGCCGACCGGCTCGGGCTCATCCTCGAGCTGCTCGCGGGCGCCGGCCGTGCGGTCGCGGATGTCGGTCTGCACAGCGGGCGCATGAGCCTCGCCGTCGCGGCCGGCTACCTCGCCGACGAGGCGCTGCTCGGGCGCGCGGCGGCGCTCGCCGAGGCGAAGCGCCTGACCCTCGCGCCCGCGCAGGCCCTGGGCGGGCTGGTGGGCCGGCTTCAGATCCTCGAATTGCGCGAAGAGGCGAAGCGACGCCTGGGCTCACGGTACGACCGGCTCGACTTCCATGCGGCATTGCTCGCGGGGGGCACGCTGCCGCCCGCGCTGATCGGGGAGGAACTGTGGGAACGGCTGGGAGTGGACTGATGTGGAACCGCGGGGTCGTCCGGTCGCGCCGCGCCGCCCTCGCGCTGGCGATCGCGGCCGGGCTCGCTCTTGGTGCGTGTCCGGCGGCGTGGGCGGTCGAGCCGGGGATCGAACACGCCGTGACCCCCGCGAGTCTCGGGCTCGAGGCCGAGGATGTCAGCTTTCCGGCGCGGGACAGCACGACGGTCTCGGGGTGGTGGCTCCAGGGCGCGAAGGCCGCGCCGGTCGTCGTCATCGCGTCCCGCGGCACGGGCACCATGGGTGACATGCTGCCGGCCGCGCAGCAGTTCCTCGCGCGCGGCTTCAGCGTGCTGACCTTCGACTACCGCGGCTTCGGTCCCGGTTCGAGCGCCGAGGCGGTGGACAGCCTGCGTTACATCATCTTCGATTCGCGGTGGGTGGACGACCTGATGGGCGCGCTGCGCTATGCGCGCGCGCGCGGCGGCAGCCACGTCTTCGCCTGGGGCCAGGACCTCGGCAGCGCCGTCGTGATCGCCGCGGTCGGGCGCAGGAAGGGGGTCTGCGACGCGGTCGCGGTCGAGGGCCTGTTCCGCACTTCGCAGGAGGCCCTGAACGCCAACGGCACCGCGGTGATACGTGAGGTCGTGGTGCGCCACCGACGCCTGGTGCAGACGCGGGACGAGCCGATCTCGGCGGGTACGAGGATGGGGACGCCGCTGCTGGTGGTGCTGGCGGGCAAGGACGAGGTGACCCCGCCGGCGGCCACGAAGACCATCTTCGAGCAGTCAAGGGCGCCCATGGAGACATGGGAGATCCCGGGAGCCGCGCACCTCGGTGCCGAGAAGACGCCGGGCTACTTCGACCGCGTGGCCGGGTGGTTCAAACGCTGGACCGCGTTCCCTCCGGGCGGAAGGCGGTAGCGGGCGTGGCAGGTCGTGCCTGGCTGGGGGCGGCGGGACAGGGGCACGAAGCCCTCCGCGAGGACGCTGCGCGCGGGCTTCCCTGGCGGTGCTCGCTCCCCGGCAAGTCCCTGGCCGGCGCATCCTGCGTCGGCCGGG
>Ga0315286_10006977_pt1 | contig 11011 bp, 7 predicted proteins | sample YL17G10_0_MG_FD_205038 | JGI IMG/M metagenome (GOLD analysis project Ga0315286, IMG submission 205038) | Sediment microbial communities from Yellowstone Lake, YNP, Wyoming, USA - YL17G10_0 | ecosystem: Environmental > Aquatic > Freshwater > Lake > Sediment | place: USA: Wyoming | collected...
TCAAGCGCATTCCGACCGAATGTTCTGATTTTCTTGGCATTGATCGTCTTTCCTAAGCGCTTTACTGATAGGATGTTAGCAGATTGTGCTGCTCCTTGTTTCACATAGTACGTCGGATAACCGTATTTTCAGTTGGTGGTCAGGCGTTGTTGTCACGTAGGCAGGCGCGCCCCCCGGCCCATGTGGTCATGGGTACGCGTTCAGCGTGATACGAGATTGCCGGGTGGCACGGCCACGCGCTGTTGCGTGGCCGTGCAGGGTCACGTGGGGGAGCAAGCACGGTCACGCAACGGCGCGTGACCGTGCCACCCGGAATCAAGGCGTCGGGCTGGACGGCTTTTCGTGCTTGAATTCCTCGTCGAGTTCTAACTTTACTTGGCCCCCGGTGAATCACCGGGGGTTAAGTACCGTAATGGCGGCGGGTCATGGCGGGGTCGGCCGGGCGGCATGCGGCGAGAAAGGGAGCGAGGGCCATGAAATCAGCCTTGGGGTTGGCGGGTCTTCTCGTGGTGGCTGTGCTGGCGGCGGGATGCGGCGAGTCTCTGTCGTACTGCCCGGCGGGCGCTTCCATCGTCAACGACGGGCCGCGCCTGAAACTCGACTGGCCGACGCCCCCAACGGCACGGGCGGCCTCGGCGGCGCACCATCTAACCCCCGGTGATTCACCAGGGGCCAATTACATTAAGGAGGGGCCGATGATCCAGGTCGAGGCCCGATTCATCTCCGCCGAGCCTGCGGCCCTCAAGGACGCCGGCCTGACGACCGACAGCCCCGTCGAAACTCTGACGCGGGCGGACCTGGACGCGCGGCTGGCCCGGATCCAGTCGGCCCCCTCGATGGCGGCCCTCCAGGCGCCGCGCCTGCTCGTCCTTTCCGGCCAGCCGGCTTGCGTGCTGGTTAGCTCCGAGAGACCGCTCGTTGTCGACTACGACCACAAGCCGGCCCAGAAGAAGGAGCCGGCGGAGCAGGCCGCGCCGGAGGAGAAAGGCGGGAAAGGCGGGAAGGGCAGGAAGGGCGCGAAACGCGAGAAGGAAGAGAAGGGCACCTTCGTCCCGGTCAAGATGATGCTGCCGGAAGGGACGGCGCTCGAGCTGACCGTCCGGGCCGAGGGCGACGAGGTCGTCTTTACGGAATTGAAGCCCCGGCTGGTCGGGCTCATCGCCTCGCGCCAGTGCAGCGCCACCGCGGCGGTCGGCAAGGACGAGGCCAGAGTCAAGTGGCAGGAGCCGCTGGCCCTGGTGGGGGCGGGCCGCCTCGCCTCGCCGTGCAGCGTCCGCCTCAAGGCCGGCGAGTGCCTGCTGGTGCCGCTGGCGTACACGATCCACGAGACCACCGCCGACGTGCGCAGGATCGCAAAGGACAAGGTGCAGGAAGAGTTCACGGGCGGCGAGGGCAAACGCGACGCGGCCACCCCGGGCAAGCGGCCGTGCGTGGTCGTTCTTTCGGCCCAGGTGTTGAAGGCAAAGGCGGGAACTGGGAACTGGGAGCCGGGAACCGGGGTGGAATAGGGATTACGGTCACAACGGCATGACGGCGGGTCCAGGGACCGGGGGTGGAATGAGGATTGCGTTGACAGCGGCAACAAGAAACAGCACGCCATGTTCACGGGCAGCTTGGCGCCGATTTACTTCGCCGGCGCGGTCGTCAGGTAGGCCACGATGTTGGTCGCGACGGCGTGGGCGTCGGGGGACCTGTAGCCGCGGCAGCCGTAGGCTTCGTAAGGCGTCATGCTGAAGATGACGTCAAGGGGCGAGTACAGGCCGACCATCCGCTCGCCCTCAAAGAGGCCCCAGAGCTCGGCATATCTTTTTTCGTTCCGCGCTATGCGCAGCGAGCGGCGGAACTGAACGCCCGACGCGAGGTCGTGGCCCCGCGCGGGGTCCATCCTGCCGGTCATCACGGGATGCTCGCGCGGCAGCAGCTTGAGTTTACACCCGAGTTCGGCGGCAAGTCGGCGGAAAGAGGCGTCGAATTCCTGCGAGCCGCCGGCGGCCTCGGCCCACACGAAACCTCCCTTGGCGACGAAGCTCTTGAGTTGCCCTATCTCGGCGTCCGTCAGCGTGACGGGACGGCTGCCAGCCACGTAGGCCACGTCGAAGTCGGCGAACTCCGCGGCGGACACACCGGCGGCGTTGACCGGCGCGACGGCGGACTCCTTCACGGTGAGGTTGACGCCGAGTTTCGACTTGGCCATTTCCAACAGTCTCGCCAAGCCGCCGTAGTTGGCGCCGACCTCCCAGTTGCCGCCGTGTTTCATGCGGGCCAGGCGGAGGGTTTTTCGCGGTCCGGCCTGGAGAGTCTCCTGGTACTTCTCGGTTTTCTCCGGCGCGGCAAAGGCGAGCATGGCGTGCCAAGGCCCGCGGTCTGTTGCGTTCGCGAACAGGTTGCGCCCCAAGGGGAAGTAGTGCGCCCTGGCACGCTCGTCCTTTACCTGCCAAGCGCAAGAGATGTCATCCGTCGCGTAGTAAACGCATGTGCGCAGGCCGTCGTAAATCCCCGCAAGATTGGGCCGTTCCCGGAGTAGATGCGGGTCCGTGTAGACAGGGTCGTCGGCGCCAAGAGGTGCTACCGGCCATTCCGGCCAGACCTCCTTCGCCAAGCGCGGGAACCACGTGCGGACGGCGGGAGTGCCGTGCGTTGCTTCGAGCAGGATCGTGCCGCCGGAATCGGTGAAGGCGCGCAGCTTCTGCTTGTCCTGCCGGGTCCAGTTGGGCACGGTTCCGACGGAGATGAAAAGCACGGGGGCTTGGTGGAATTCGCTTTTGGGCGCCCCCAGATCCAGGATCTGCCAGTTCAAGCCCAGGCATGACATGACTTGATCGAGGTAACGAGTGAGATTCGCGAGGTCGCGCGGGTGGCGGTTCCACTCCCCGTCCAACCGCAGCTTGCTGAAGAAGACAGGGCTGGCCCCCCTCTTCAGGAACAGAAGGGCAAGGCATGTGTCCGAGAGGCTGCTGCCGGCCCACGGCGGGGCGTCGGCGGGCCTTTGGGCCGGGCCCCAGCTTCCATCGGCCTGCTGGTTGGCGAGGAGAAAGGCCACGCCGTCCACGTACCAGTCGTGGCCGGCGAAACGCTTGTAGCCGGAGGCCATGCCGACCTGCTCAATGGCGCAGAGCCGATAGGGCAGATCGCCCAGGTCGGCGCCGGGTGCCGGGGCGGGGATAGTGAAGTGCTTGTCGAGCCACACGAGGGCGGCGCCGGTGCGGCGGGCGAACTGGGCGGCGATTTCCGCGTCTTTGCCGCCCTGCTGTAGCTGCGGGCAGACGGGCGGGGCAAGGTTCCACAAGGCAAAGAGCGAGGCAAGGCTTGCGGCCGTCTGGCCGTAACCAGGGGCGCCGCCGCCCGGCTGCGTGTTGCCGGGGTCGCGGGCGTTCCAGGAACCGTCATTCTCCTGGTTCCTGAAGTAGCACGCCCGGGCCTGGCTCCACACGCCTTCGGGGACCTCGATCCACTCCTCCGCCGCACGCGCCAGCGCTTGGACCGCCTGGTGCGTGCTCAGGACGTCGAAGGGGCCGTCGGCCCCGGAGAGACTCCTGGGGCCCCACCCCCCATGGGCGCCCTGGGCCTGAATCAGCCACTGCACATCCAGTTTCATGGCACTGACGACCATCGCGTATCGGGGCGACGACTTGAGAAACTTGTTCCGGATGTCGGCGAGGCCCGACAGCCGCGCGCTGACGGTGCAGGTGGTTTCGAGTGGGCGCTTCACCGCGTAGTGTAAGGCCTTATCCATGTAATCGCGGTTGGGGCTTTCGCCCAGGCACGCCAGGGTCATGAAGACCAGGGCGGAGTCGGTGTCGCTCCACGTCGGGTCGGCGCCGAAAGAGCCATCGGGGTTCTGGCGGCTGATAAGGTACTGGCGACCGCGCTCGATGGCGCTGACCACGTCTTCATAAGTGGGACCGGAGGGCGAGGGCGGGGCGGCGGCCTCGGCGGCGAGCAACGGCAGGGCAGGGGCCAGGGCCACGGAGAAAGCCAGGAGAGGCAGGAGGAGGCGGCTGGGCATGGCGGGCACCTCCGCAACAATGACCGTCGCGACACCGGCTACGGATAAACGCAACAAGGAAAGAGGCCTGCTATCAATCACGGGTTGGCAAGCAACCTGTGGCACATAACAGCTTGGAACGTCGCCGTTTGCGGCGACGGCTAAACGATAACGGCTATCGGTAAACGACGTCGAGCGTTACTTCAGCGTCGAGAAGAAGCAGGCGAGGTTGGTGGCGACGGCGGCGGCGTCTTCGGCCTTGTAGCCTTTGCACTTGTAGGCTTCGAGGCCCGTGATGCTGAACACCACGTCGAGCGGGCTGTACACGCCGATCATCTTGTCGCCCTGGTAGACGCCGAAGAACTCGGCGTACAGGCGGCCCAGCCGCTGGACGCGCAGGGACTGATGGAACTCGACGCCGGTGGTCAGGTTGTAGCCGACCGCGCCGCCGTCCATCTTGCCGCTCATGAGGGGATGCGTGGGAGGCAGGATCTTGAGGTCCCATTTCATCTCGGCGGCGAGCTGCTTGAGGGACTGGTCGAACGCCGCCCCGCCGGTCACCGCCTCGAACCAGAGGAACCCGCCCTTGGCCACGTAGGCCTTCAGGGCCTCCTTCTCGTCGGGCTTGAGGACGAGGGCGCCGGAGCCGCCGAGGTACGCGACGTCGGCGTCGACGAGGTTCGCCAGGGTCACGCCGTTCTTGTTGACGGGCGACGCCGAGTTCTCCTTGACGTCGAGCGTCAGGCCGGCGCGCGACTTGACGGCGCCGGCCAGCTTCTTCAGGCCGCCGTAGTTGACGCCGGCTTCCCAGTTGCCGCCGTGCTGGACGCGGGCGATGCGGAGGGTCTGTTTCGGGCCGCCCTTGACGGGCGACTTGTATCGGTCGGTCCTGGGGGGCTCGCGGCCGGCGAGCTTCGCCCTTAGGGGCGCGCCGTCGGTGGCGTACGTATAGAGATTGATGCCCCAGTTGAAGAGGTAGCCCCTGGCGGCGACGGCCCGCAGCTGCCAGGAGCAGGAAATGTCATCCATGGCGTAAAAGACGCAGGTGCGGACGCCGTCGTCGACGCCGAGGATCTCGGGCCGCTGCTTGAGGACGTACGGCTCGAGGTAGGTGCCGTGCTCCGGGCCGATCGCCTTGACGGGCCACTCGGGCCAGACGTCCCTGGCGAAGTCCTGGAACCATTTGCGGACGTTCGGGTTGCCGCAGGACGCCTCGAAGAGGATCGTGCCGCCGGTGTCGGTGAACTGGCGGAGCTTCTTCCTGTCGGCGTCGGACATCTTGGGGGGCACCTCGGCGGTGATGTAGAGGACCGGGGCGTCGTGGAGCTCTTCGAGGGGCGCCTTGTCGAGTTCGACGATCTGCCAGTGGAACTGCTGCTCCTTGAGGTGCTCGATGTAGGCGGTGAGGTTGGCGATGTCGCGGCGGTGGTTGTTCCACTCGCCCTCATACTTGAGCTTGTTGAAGAGGATGGGGGCCCGGCCCTTGTAGAGGAACAGGAGGGCGAAGCAGGTGTCGTCGAGGCTGCCCCAGTGGCCGTCGCGCTGGGCCTTGAGGACGACGTCCGCGCCTTCGCGGTACCAGTTGTGGTTGCCGAAGTACTTGTAGCCCGCGGCGATGCCGACCCGCTCGACGCAGTAGAGCCAGTACAGGTGCCGATCATTCTTGCCCGGGTTCTCCTTGGCGCTGAAGTGGCCGCCGAGCCAGCCGAGGGCCCTGTCGATGGCGTGCTCGGTGGCGGAGGGCTTGGAGTTGCTCTGGCTGCCGCGGCAGGGGCAGCCGCTGGCGGGCTCGAGGACGTCGGAGATGATGAAGAGCGAGGCCAGGCCGGCCGCCGTCATCGAGCCGTAGGAGTTGCCTTGGGTCTGGTAGGCCCATCCGCCGTCCTGATTCTGCTCCTTGAGGTAGAGGGCGCGGGCCTTCAGCAGCGGGTCGGTCTTGAACTCGACGCCGACGAGGTTGGCCTCGCGCATAGCGAGGATGGGCCACTGGGTGACGGAGAAGTCGAAATCGTTGCCGCCCCTGAGCTCGTAGCGCCAGCCGCCATTGCGGGCCTGGCCGGCCTCGAGGCGCTGGAGGTCCTCGATCATCTTGGCGCGCACGAAGGTCCGCTTGTCGCTGAGAAGCTTGTTGTGGACATACGAGAGGCCCATGATGCGGATGGGCACGGCGTAGCCCTGGCGCGTGTTGAAGCCGTTGTCGGCGTTCACCGACAGGAGGTAGTCGAGGCCCTTGGACATGTGGTCGCGGTTGGGGTGCTCGCCCAGGTAGGCCAAGGTCATCAAGGCGAGGGCCGACTTGCCGGCCATCATGCCCTGGTCGTTGCCGAACGAGCCGTTGCCGTTCTGCTGCCGGATCAGGTACTGGCGGCCGGCCTCGATGGCGCGGCGGACCTCATCGTCGGTGACGTCGGCCCGGGCGAGCGGCGCCGCGAGGCTGCCGAGGGCGGCCAGGATGACGGCCAGGGTCACGAGCCTTGCGATCCAGCGTTTCATCGGCATCCCTTCCATGCGATGGCGACACCTCCGCCTACCGGCGCGGCGGGTCGGGGTACGTGTCTAGCGCGTTGCTCCGATAGCCGGGTGGCACGGCCACGCGCTGTTGCGTGGCCGTGCATGGTCACCTGGGTTAGCAAGCACGGTCACGCAACGGCGCGTGACCGTGCCACCCACGCTAAACACGCACGGGTCGGGCGACCCGTCGCGCAAGCTATCGCAGTGCCAGGGGTTCACTCCGTCGTCGGCCGGTCCGTCAGGTAAAGGACGACATTCATGGCCACGGCCAAGGCGTCTTCGTGCTGATAGCCGCGGCAGCCATAGGCGTCGTGGCCGGTCGTGCTGAAGAGGACGTCAAAGGGGGTGTAGAGGCCGACGAGTTTCCCGCCCTGGTAGATGCCGACGAACTCGGCGTAGGCCCGTCCCAAGCGAGCCACGCGCAGGGCCCGGTGGAACTGGACGCCGGAGGTCAGGTTGTAGCCGACGGCCTTGGCCAGCTTGCCGCTCATCAGGGCGCCGGTGGGCGGGATGGGCTTCAGCTCCCATCCGGCGTCGGCGGCGAATTTGCGGAAGGCCGCATCGAACGTACCCGTGCCGCCGGCGGCCTCGACCCAAAGGAACCCGCCCTTGGCGACATAGGCCTTGAGGGCCTCGCGTTCCTGGGCGTTGGGCAGAACGACGCCCGAGGCGGCAGACGCGGCGCCGGTGGCGGCAGCAGCCCCTGCCGGCGGGGTCGCGGGCGCCGAGGCCGAGGTGCCGCCGATGCCCGTGCCCACCAGGTAGGCGATGTCGCGATCGCCCAGGTCGGCCGGGGCGACACCCTCTTCCTCCGCCTTCAGGGTGACCGCGGCCTTTTGGGTCAGGGCCTGCGCGAGCTTGTCAAAGGGCTTGTAGGTGCGATTGGTCATCCAGGCGGAGCCGGTGCCGTACTTCACGCGGGCCACGCAGATCATGTTCTTGTCGCCGCCCTTGACGGGGCTTGTGAAGCGGTCGGTCTTGGGCTCTTCGCGGGCCGCCAGCTTGGACCGGATCGCGCTTCGGTCCGTGGAGTAGTTGTACAGGTTGCGGCCCCACTGGAAGACGTACTCGCGTGCCGCGACGGACCGCATCTGCCACGGGCAGGAGATGTCGTCCATCGAGTAGAAGAGGAACGTCCGCATGCCGTCGTCCATGCCCAGGACCTCCGGCCGCTTGGCGAGCGGGTGCGGATCCACGAAGGACCCGTGCTCGGGGCCGAGGGGCTTCAGGCTCCATTCCGGCCAGATTTCCTTGAAGAACTTCTCGGTGGCCCAGCGCTTGACGGTCGGGTTGCCGCAGGAGGCCTCGAAGAGGATGGTGCCGCCGGTGTCGGTAAAAGCCCGCAGCTTCTGCCTGTCTTCGGCGGTGAACTCGGGCAGCGACTCGGCGGTGATGTAGAGGATGGGGGCGTCATGCATCTCTTCCACCGGGGCCTGGAGGCTGACGATCTGCCAGTGGAACATCTGCTCGAACTTCGCCTCGAGATACGTGGTCAGGTTGGCCACGTCGCGGCGGTGCATGTTCCACTCGCCCCATTCGCCTTTGGCGCCTTTGAACATGAGCTTGTTGTAAAGGACGGGCGCGCGGCCCTTGTAGAGGAAGAGGGCGGCGAAGCAGGTGTCGGGAATGCCGCCCCAACTGCCGTTGCCCTGCTGTTCCTTGAGGAGGACCTCGGCCCCTTCCTTGTACCAGTTGCGTTTGCCGAAATACTTGTAGCCGGCGGAGATGCCGACGCGTTCGACGGCGTACAGCCAGTAATACTTCCAACTGCCTTCGCCGTTGGGGCACTTGGGGTTGGCATCGGGCTTGAAATTCTCCTCGTGCCACTTCAGGGCCATATCCATGCGGCGCTCGAAGTCGCCCTTGGCCTTGTTGGAGACGCCGCTGCGGCAGGGGCAGCCGCTCGAGAGGTCGAGGTTGTCCATGGTGATGTAGATGCTCGCCAGGCCGGCCGCCGTCATCGACCCGTAGCCGGGCTTATCCGCGCCGATGCCGGTATTGCCGGGGTCCCCGTAGTTCCACGAGCCGTCCTTCTGCTGATGCTTGAAATAGAGGTCCTGGGCGCGTTCCCACACCCGGCGCGGGATCTCGGCGCCTGCGAGCGCCGCTTCCCGGAGGGCCAGGATCGCGAGCTGCGTGTTGGAGAAGTCGAACCGCCCTTCGGACCCGTTCAGCGACACGTAGTTCCAGCCGCCATGCGACCCCTGGAACTGGCAGAGCGTCATGGCGTCCATTTTCATGGCCTTGTCGACCATCTCGTATTTCTGCGAGGACTTGAGGAACTTGTTCCGGATATGGGCATACCCCATGCACCGCATGGCGAGCGCATACGTGTAATCCAGCGGGCGGGTCATGACGGTGCTCAGGGCCTTGTCCATGTAATCGCGGTTGGGGCTCTCGTCCATGTAAGCGAGGGTGTAGAAGACCGTCTCGGTGTGGCCGTAGTCGGCGGTGGCGCCGGGCTGCCTCTGCTCCGGCCACGCGCCGTCGGCCCCTTGCTGGCTCAGCAGGCACGCCTTGGCTTTGTCGATGGCCTTCAAGACCTCGTCATCGGTGACGGCGAAGGCGGCTGGCGCCGCCACTCCCACCAGAAGGCCGGCGGCCAGACCGAGCAAGACAATCTTCCGCATGACAAGCCCTTTCAGCGAACAGTGCTTCCGATGGCCCGGATGCTGCAACAACCCCTTACGTTATACGCTATGGCGCCGCGCAATGTCACGAAAAACTTGCACGCCACAGGCCGCGGCCCAAGGTCGGTCCGGCTGCAGATCATAGGCGGTCGGCGGCAAAGGGGTAGGGTCTGGGCGAGTCGACGGCCGCCCTTGAGCGGCGGCGGAGGACAGCCGGCCGGAAGGGACAACTCTGGCGGGCCGCAGGCCGCGGCAACGCCGTGGCATCGGGGATCCGCGGCTGCCGGGGGAGCAGCGGGAGATCTCGCCGCTCAGCGTGTCCCGCTGCTTCCGCAGGGGGCTCGGGCGAGCGGCGGGGCGCGGCGACGGACGGATGACTCAGCGTTTGGCGCTGGGTAGCCGCCGGCCGATCTTGCGACGGCGCTTGAGGATCATGCGGCCACCGCGGGTCTTCATGCGGGTCCGAAAGCCGGTGCGCTTCTTGTGTTTGTGGCTGAACAGTTTACGGCCTGGAATTCCCATCGTTTCTCCCATCCTTGGCGCTTCGAGCGCCTTTTCAGGACACGCGCCCAGGTCGCCACGGCGACTCTGCGACAAGCTGGGCGGCCGAGAAGCTGTTTCACAAGCGCCTATCAGTGCTGCATAGCGCGGCGGGCTGTCTTGCCCGCCGCGCGCAGACGCCACTTTGCTCGCGGGGCAACGCACGCACGCGGCGGCTCAGGAGAGCCGCCGCGCTATGTTGCGCTGTAGTATACCAGTCCTGGTCCCCAGTCCCTGTTCCCGCCGTTGTTATATGGGCATGCCTGTTATGCGGGCCTCGAACACGAGCCGGTCGCCGACGACACCCTGCGTGTCGAAGATCGCCCGGCGGTTGCGCAGCTCGACGACCTGGCCCAGGAGGATCAGCCGATCGCCGGGCACCACCTGGCCGCGGAACTTGACGCCGTCGACGCCGCCGAACCCCAGGAACCGCGGGTCTTTCTGCACATACTTGTAGTAGAAGCTGCACATCTGGGCCGCCGCCTCGATCATCACGACCCCGGGCAGGAGCGGCCGCCCCGGGATATGGCCGCGGACCCAGAACTCGTCGGGCCGCACGTGCTTGAACGCCACGATCTGGCCCTCGGCCGGGTCGAGATGGATGACCCCCGAGAGCTGCTCCATCTCGTAGCGGTGCGGGTTGACCCGCCGGATCTCCTCGATCGGGAGGATGACGCGTTCGAGGTCGATCTTCGACAAGTCCACAAGGAGCGGGGGCGCCATGGTCGTTTTATCGGACAAAACTCTCCACGCGGCAGTTCCCGCCCGGTGTTTTTCGCCCCACCGCGAGGGAAACCGCTGTTCCCGTTCCCCTAAACCGGAGGCCCGCCCCTTCGTACGCTGGTCGCCGCGGCGACCCGGAGGCGGGCCGTCTGTCGGGACGCGCGTCGCCGCGGCGGCCTGGCGGGCCGACGGGCGGGCCGCCAGGCCCGCTATGGCATGCTCTGACAGCAGGCCTTACGGCTGGGCCTGCTGGGCTTTCGCTTCAAGAACCTTGACGCGGACTTCCTGCGAGGCCGCCTTGATTTCCTGCATGGCCTTGCGGACGCGGGTGCCGGCGGCCTTGTTGCCCTTGTCGATCTTGATTACGTCTTCTTCCGCCGCCGCCACCAATGCCTTCAGCTTCTCAAACGCCTCCATGGTACCGCTCCTTTGAAAAGGTCTGCGAGATGCGGCTCGAGAGATGAGCCCATCCTTGACGGGTAATCTACCCTTCCGGCGGCCCATTTGTCAAAGGAAAAGGGGGTGGCGGGGTAAGGGGTCAGTTACGTGCGCCTGCGGTGCGGGGGGCATGGTGGTGAAGGGGTCGGCCAGAAAGATTGTTTCTTTTTTTGCTTGACAGTAG
>Ga0315286_10006978_pt1 | contig 11010 bp, 8 predicted proteins | sample YL17G10_0_MG_FD_205038 | JGI IMG/M metagenome (GOLD analysis project Ga0315286, IMG submission 205038) | Sediment microbial communities from Yellowstone Lake, YNP, Wyoming, USA - YL17G10_0 | ecosystem: Environmental > Aquatic > Freshwater > Lake > Sediment | place: USA: Wyoming | collected...
AGAGGCCATCGGGATCCTTGGCCGTCTGCGTCCTTCTTTTCGCTGCGCTTTTTTTGGCCACGGCTTGTGCTCCTCCTGCCGGGAGGAGCCGCCTTCCGGCTTCACGACACGACCTCGCCTTCAAGTCTCTGGCGGGGACGTGGGACGAGGCCATCCCGCTGGGGAACGGCATGATCGGGGCACTCATCTGGAAGAAGGGCGAGTCGCTGCGGATGTCCCTCGACCGGGCCGACCTCTGGGACCTCCGTCCCGTAGCCGAATTCTCCGGTCCCGAATTCCGCTTCGCCTGGGTCCGGAAACAAGTCTCGAAAAGGGATTACGACCCCGTCCACAGGATGGGCGACATCCCCTACGACCGCGATCCGGCGCCGACCAAGATCCCGGCCGCGGCTCTGGAGTTCGACATTTCGGCCCTTGGAGAGATCGAGTCCGTACGGCTCTCCGTCGCCGAAGCCGTCTGCCGGGTGAGATGGAAAAACGGTGTCAGGCTGACGGCCTTCGTCCACGCGACCGAGCCCGTGGGCTGGTTCACCTTCGAAGGCCTGCCTGCGGCTCTGATGCCCCGGCTGATCCCGCCGGCCTATGCGGCCCCGGTACCGGCGTCGGACGCGGGAAAGAATTCGCTGACAGGGAAAACCCTGGCCAGCCTCGGCTATCCGGCCCCCGAGGTCGTCCGGGACGGCACGTCCGTTCGCTACCATCAGGAAGGCTGGGGCGGCATGAGCTACGAGGTCGCCGCGGAATGGCAGACGCCTTCGGCCGGGATCCTCACCGGCGTCTGGAGCATCAGCTCCGTCTTCCCGGAGAAGGAAGGCGCGGCGGCGGAGACAGGCAACGCCTCGCAGTTCGCGCCGCAATCCGTCGCCGAAGCGCTCAAGCGGTCGCTTGCGCGCGACCTCGAATCCCACATGGCCTGGTGGAAAACGTTCTGGGCCAAGTCGACGATTGCGCTTCCGGATCCCATCCTCGAGAAACAGTGGTATCTCGAGACCTACAAGTTCGGGGCTGCTTCCCGCCGCGGCTCGCCGCCGATCACCCTCCAGGCCGTCTGGACGGCCGACGACGGCAGTCTCCCGCCGTGGAAGGGCGACTTCCACAACGACCTCAACACCCAGCTCAGCTACTGGCCCTGCTACAGCGGCAACCGGCTGGAAGAGGGGCTGGCTTTTCTGGACTGGCTGTGGTCGATCAAGCCGCGTTGTGAAGAATATACGAAGCTTTATTTCGGCGTCGAGGGACTCAACGTCCCCGGCGTGGCGACGCTCGACGGCTCGCCCATGGGCGGCTGGATCCAATACTCGCTCGGGCCGACGGTCTCGGCCTGGCTGGCCCACCATTTCTATCTCCACTGGCGCTTCAGCGGCGACCGGACGTTTCTCGAGGAGCGGGCCTATCCTTATCTCAAGGCCGTGGCCGTGTTCCTCAAAGCGTTCTCGGAGCTACGGTCGGATTGCAAGCGGAAGCTCCCACTGAGCTCGAGCCCGGAGATCAACGACAATAGGATCGACGCCTGGTTCGCGGAAACGACAAATTTCGACCTGGCCCTCGTCCGCTGGCTCTTCGGGGCCGCGGCTGAGCTGGCCGGCGAATTGGGGCTCGAGGAAGAGAAGGCGCAGTGGCTGGGGATCCTCGGCGAATGGCCCGAACTCGCGCTGGCTGAGGATGACGGCCGCCTGCTCGTCGCGCCGGGCTATCCGCTCACGGAATCGCACCGACATTTTTCCCACCTCATGGCCATTCACCCGCTCGGCCTCGTCGACTGGAGCGGGGGAGAGGCCGCCCAGCGGACGATCCGCGGCGCTCTGTCCGAGCTCGACCGCCTCGGCCCAGAGTGGTGGTGCGGTTATTCCTACAGTTGGCTCGGCAACATGGCGGCGAGGGCCATGGACGGGGACAAAGCGGCCGCGGCGCTCCGGACGTTCGCCGAGTGCTTCTGCCTGCCCAACAGCTTCCACGCCAATGGCGACCAGACGAAGAGCGGTAAGTCGAAGATGACCTACCGGCCGTTCACACTCGAAGGGAACTTCGCCTTCGCCGCGGCGGTCCAGGAAATGCTCCTTCAGAGCCACGCCGATGTCGTCCGCGTTTTTCCGGCAGTCCCGGCATCCTGGGAAGATATATCGTTCCACTCGCTCAGGACTTACGGCGCGTTTCTCGTCTCGGCGAAAATGAAGGCCGGGCGGATCGTCGAGGTCCAGGTGACGTCGGAAAAAGGCGGTCGGCTCAAACTCGCAAACCCCTTCCGGGGCGGAGCCTACAAAACCTCAGGTGTCGCGGCGGACGCCGTTCGTGACGCCGGCCCGGTCATCGAAGCCGACATGCGGCCGGGAGATAAACTCCTCCTTCACATCCCCGGATAGAGCAGGGCGTTCAAGAGGAATTTGTACGTCCCGTGGGACTGGGCCCGGTTCTGGCACCTGACCCCGATGAGGATGATCCGGCCGTCCTTGTATTTTGTGTCGACGACGGCCGCTTTCCGGGTCAGGTACTCCTCGCCTAAGAGCCAGCCGCTGAGCAGGACCTCGTCCTCGGGATAGGCGGCCACGACCTTGCGGTCCCAATCGAAGGGGGGCGAAGACGTGCTGAAGGCCAGGCTGTTGACGAACATGGCCGCGGCCTCCTTGGGCATGCCGAAGCCGATGGGCGTCTCGTTGTCGACGAGGATCCTGAGGATCGAGGTCGGGCAGAAGAACTTCGTCCGGTCGACGCCGGTCAGGGCGTTCCTAGCCGGAGCTCCGAACTCGCTTATGGCGAATTCCGAAGCGCCGTTGAGAGCGACCAGGATGCCGCCCTTCTCGACGAAGGCCTTCAAGGCGTCGACGCCTTCCTGGCCGATACCGCCCTCGTACTCAGGGGGCATCGGACTCTGGCGGAACATCCGGGCCATGGGCGATTCGGCGCCGCCCGCGCCGGGCGTCGCGCCGGGCCGGGTGCCCTTGATGGTGTTGACGTTCTCGTCGGCGAAGACGATGACGTCATAGTCGGCCCTCAGGTCGGCCTTCTTCTCCTTCGTCCCCTTGATGTCGTCGTTGTGCAGGGTTTTGTAGGAGACGCCCATGTCGTCGAAGACGTAGCGCGTCCAGCCCTCGTCGGCATTGCCCCGCCAGGACTGGAAGAGCCCGATGCGCGGGGACTTGAGGGACGCCTTCGGCAGAGCGGCGACGTCGTCGAGGTCGAGGACGGTGAGATGGAGCTTGTCCAGAAGCGCCGGCAGCGCCTTCTTGACTTCGGCCGAATTCTTAACGATGAAGCTCCCGGCCGGAACGTCGGCGCCCTTTCCTTTCACCGTTGCCGTCGTGCGCCACATCTCTGCCTTGTCCTTGAGCAGGGCGAACGCGGCCGCGTAGGAGGCGTTGACCTGGGAGTTCAAGAGGACGTAGGCACCCTGCCCCTGTTTCGCCGGGGCCTTGGGGAAGGGGACCTTGTCGATCTTTTCGAGCTTGGCCTCGAAGGCCTCGTCGACCTCGTCGCAGGCGACGCCCATTTGGAGGGGCAGGGTCCAGGCGGCGTTGTCGTAAGGAGGGACAGGCGGTCCGCCGGGGTACTGCCTCATGTCGGGGTACTTCTGTTTTTCGAGAAGGGCCCAGGCATAGGTCTTATAGGGCTGGGCCGTCTTGACGACGAACGAGCCGGCGCCGTAGAGTCTGCCGCCGGCGACGAAGTCGGCCTTGGCCTGATGGATCTCGACGCCGCCCATCTGTAGGACCTCGAGCATCTTGAGCGTCGTCGGCGTGTCACGCTGGAGCGCCGGAATGACGAAGGCGTAGGGCTGGCCCCGGTCGACCTTCTCGATGGAGTTCTTGTACATCTGGTAGAAGTTAAAGAGGAGGTCCTCCTTGTGGAGGCCGGACGTCTTGATCATGCTCTTCGAAAGGACGAGCTCGTAGTCGACGAGATCGCGGAGCCGCCACCAGCCGCCCGGCCAGGGGTCGACGAAGTCCATCCGCTTCTCGTAGTAATCGGCGGGGATCTCGGTGGGCTCGATGTTGATCGGCGTCGCGGTCCGGACCGAGGCCGCCTCGCTGAGGATGCCGATGACGTTGTGGAGCCAGGAGGTGTCGTCGCAGGCGCCGATCCACCAGGCGGTGTAGGACCGGCCGTTGACGACGCCGCTCAGGCCGTGCTTCTGGAGGTCGTAGCCCATCTCCGTGCCGACGAGGTTGACGCCCCGCCAGACCATGGGCTGGATGTTCGGGAGCGGCGGGTCCATGAACGGCGGGATGAAGAGCCGGGCGCCGTTACTGCCCTGCTGGTGCTCGTCGACGTGGATCTGGGGCAGCCAGTCGTGGTAGAGGACCTTGGTCACGGCCCTCGTCTCCGGCAGGTTGAACATGTACCAGTCGCGGTTGTTGTCGTGCCCGGCGTAACGGTGGTAGAGCCAGGGCATGTTCCCGCCCTCGTACTGGGTTCCGACGTATTTCCGGTACCAGTCGACGACCATTTGGTTGCCATCCGGGTTGTGGCTTGGAACGAGGAGGACGACGACGTCGTTGAGGATCTTCCCGGCGTCGAAGAAGGTCTTGCCCGTGACCAGGTCGTAGGCGAGTTCCATCGACATCTGGGAGGCGGCGATCTCCGTCGCGTGGAGGGAGCAGGTGATGAGGACGATGGCCTTGCCTTCCTTGGCCAGCTTGCGGGCCTCGTCCATGGTCGTGACGCGCGGGTCGCGGAGCTTGTGGGTGATCTCCTTCCAGCGGTCGAGCTTGGCCAGGTTCTCGGGGGTCGATATGGCCGCCATGATCATCGGCTTCTTGAGCACCGACTCGCCGATCGTGAAGAGCCTGATCTTCGGCGACTCCTGGGCCAGTTTCTCGAAGTAGGCCTTGATCTGGGTGTAATCGGCGAGCTTGCGGTCCTCGCCGACCTTGTGGCCGAGGAACTTGTCCGGTGGCGTTTGGGCCGCGAGCCAGCCGGCGGCCAGGAAGACGACCGTAAGGGCGAGCGCTGTCCGGGTTACGACCAGGGAATTTTTCATGGAGACCTCCTGCGGCAGATCGAAGAGGTCTTTTTATCACTCGGGCCCGGGGCTGTCAAGGCGCGCGGGGCTCCGGCCGGGAGCGCCGCCGCAGGAGTCGGCGCGGACGCCGGGTTGACATCAAGCGGTGCGGACGTCCGGGTGGCCGAGGACGAAGCGGATGGCCGCGTCGCGGATCTCCTTGAAAAAATGTATAATAGGAACCGACCGTGCTAGACGGGGAGGTAGCGGTGCCCTGTGGCCCACAATCCGCTCCAGTGGGGTCGAATCCCCTGCCGAGGCTTCCCTCTTTCTGGCCGGTGCCCTCGCACGTGGCGTTGAAGGCCGGGGCCCTGCGCGAAGGGCTGCCCGCGAACCCCGTCAGGACCGGAAGGTAGCAGCGGCAACGGGACGGTTCCTTGTGCGGCAGTCAGCCTCGCCCGAGCCGGCGGCGGGGGACACGCAGGGAGAGTGCTGTCGGAGCAGGGTGCACGGTCGTTTTTTTTCCCCTCCCGCGCCCCCGGATTCACAAACCCATTTTTTTGAGCAGAAAGGCGATGTCCTGCTTGGCCTTGTCATCGACCGGGAGAAGGGGGAGCCGGGCCGGCCCGCCGTAATAGCCTCGGAGGTCCAGGGCATACTTGAGCCCGGCGATGCCGTAAACCTCCACAAGCGCTTTACTGAGGGGGACGAGGTCGAGTTGGAGCCGGCGGGCCTCGTCCTTTTTCCCGGCCTTGAACAACCTGAAGATCTCGGCGCTCATCTCCGGGGCAGCGTTGGCCACGGCCAGGATGGCGCCGTCCGCGCCCATCTCGAGGCCCGGATAGACGATGTGCCCCGAACCCAGGAAGTAATGGAAATCAGCGGGCACTTCGCGGACGACCTCGCTAAGGAAAGCGAGACTGCCCGAGCTTTCCTTGAGCCCGACGATGTTCGGATGAGGGGCCAGGTCGATGACCAGCTGGGGCTCGAGGGAAATGCCGGTGGTCTGGGGAATGTTGTAAATGAGGACCGGGAGCTTGCTCGCCTCGGCCACGGCCAGATAGTGGGTTTTAAGCGCCGCGCGCGTCATCTTCGACTTGAAATAGGAGGGCGGCCGGACGAGGGCCGCGGTGACGCCGCGTCTGGCCAGGCTGTTGGTGAAGTCGATCGTGCCCTTGGTCGATTCGCGGGCCGTCCCGACGAGGATCTTTTTTTCCGGCGCGGCGGCAGCGACGACGGCTTCGACGAGCTGCAACGACTCCCCATCCGTCAGGGAGACGCTCTCGCCGGTCGAGCCGAGGACGAGATATCCCGCGAGGTCCGTGCGATTGTATTTTCGGACATTGTCCCGGAGCTTGTCCGCCGCGATCTCGTCTTCGGCGAAGGGAGTGGTCAAAGCGGCGTAGACGCCTTCGAGAGGTTTGCTCAACTTCTCTCTCCTTTTCGCGACTCCCGGACGGCCCTCTCGATCTCCCGGAGTTCGGCCTCGCCGAGCCCGAAATAGTGGCCGACCTCGTGGAGCACGGTGTCGCGGACATGGTCCTTGATGTCGTCGTCGGTCCGCGAGATCGATTCGATCGGCCGCTGGTAGATGACGATGACGTCGGGCGGGAGGTTGCCGTAGGAGCCCGGGCTGCGGTGGGGATAAGGGACGCCGTGATAGAGGCCGAGCAGGGAAGTCCCCGGGGGGCAATCGTCCTCGACCATGACGGTGACGTTGTCGATGAGCTTGCGGAAGCCCTTGGGGATCTCGGCCAGGGCCTCACCGACGAGTTCCTCGAAGCGGGCTCGGTCCAGGGACGGTCGGAACGGGCTCCGGCCGAAGGGGTTCGGCTTCCGCATCATTTTTCGATCCCTTCGCGGGCCTTGACGCCCCGGTCGTAATAGTGTTTGACGGCTGTCATTTCGGTGACGAGATCGGCCCGGGCGATGAAGGAATCCGGGGCGTAGCGTCCCGTGAGAATGACCTCGACGCCGGCCGGGCGCTTGTCGAGGAAGTCCAGGACCTCTTGTTCGGGCAGGATCTTGAAGTGGACGGCCGTGTTGACCTCGTCCAGGACGACGATCCGGTAGTCGCCCGAGAGCATGGCCTCGAGCGCCTTTTCGAGCCCGGCCCTGGCCCTGGTCATGTCCTCGTCGTCGGGGCAGTCCTTGACGATGATGAAACCCTCGCGCCCGAACTGCTCGATGCGGACGAGGGGAGCGAGCCGTTTCGCGGCTTCGACCTCGCCGGTCGGCTGACCCTTGAGGAACTGGGCGACGTAGGTCTTGAAACCGCCTCCGGCCGCCCGAAGGGCGAGGCCTAGGGCCGCGGTCGTCTTGCCCTTGCCATTCCCGGTGTAGACCTGGATATAGCCGTCCATGGCCCCTATTCTTGAATAATCCGCCCGCCTTGTCAAAATTTCGTTCGTCCATGCTATAATCGGGCCATGCTCGACGCGAAATTCGTTTTGGAAAACCTTGAATCGGTTCAGAATAGGCTCGCGGCGCGGGGCCCGCGGATAAGCCTCGAGGAGTTCGTCCGCGTCTCCCGCGAGAAGAGGGACGTCCTCAAGAAAACCGAGGACCTCAGGGCCGAAAAAAACCGGGCCTCCGAGGAGGTTTCGCGCCTGAAGAGAGACGGGAAGGACGCTTCGTCCCTGATCGCGGCGATGAGAAAGGTCGGTGACGAGATCGCCGGGCTCGAGGAGAGGCTCAAGGCCTTCGAGGACGAGATCAAGACGACGCTCCTCAACGTCCCCAATATCCCCCACGAGTCCGTGCCCGCCGGCCGAGGGGCCGAGGACAATAAGGAAGTCCGGCGCTTCGGCGACCGACCGGAGTTCGGCTTCAAGCCGCAGGCCCACTGGGACGTCGGCGAGAAGCTCCGCATCCTCGATTTTGAGCGGGCGGCCAAGATCACGGGTTCGCGGTTTACCGTCTATTTCGGAACGGGCGCGCGTCTCGAGAGGGCCTTGATCAACTTCATGCTCGACCTGCACACCCGGGAGCGCGGCTTCACCGAGGTCCTGCCGCCTTTCATCGCCAACGCCGACAGCCTGACGGGTACGGGGAACCTGCCCAAGTTCAAGTCGGACCTGTTCAAGCTCGAGGGCTTCGACTGGTACCTCATTCCGACGGCCGAGGTGCCGTTGACGAACATTTACCGGAGCGAGATCCTCGACGGCGCTGACCTCCCAATACGCTTCGTCGCCTACACGCCCTGTTTCCGGAGCGAGGCGGGGTCCTACGGAAAAGACGTCCGCGGGCTCATCCGCCAGCACCAGTTCAACAAAGTCGAGATGATGATCTTCAGCCGTCCGGAGGGCTCCTTCGACGAGCTCGAATACATGACGGCCTCGGCCGAGGAGGTCCTGAAGAGGCTGGGGCTTCACCACCGCGTCGTCCTCCTGTCTACGGGAGACATGGGCTTTGCCAGCGCCAAGACCTACGACCTCGAGGTCTGGATGCCCAGCCGCGACGGGTTCATGGAGATCTCCTCCTGCTCGAATTGCGCCGACTTCCAGGCGCGTCGTTCTAATATTCGTTTCCGGCGCGAGCCCAAAGGGAAGCCCGAGTTCGTCCACACCCTGAACGGCTCGGGCCTCGCCGTTGGCCGGACGGTCAGCGCCATCTTGGAGAATTACCAGCAGGAAGACGGCTCGGTCGTCGTCCCCGAGGCCCTGCGGCCCTACATGGGCGGACTCGAACGCATCTCAGCTTCGAAATGACAATAGGACGGAGGGATGGCCGAGTGGTTGATGGCGGCGGTCTTGAAAACCGCTTTCCGGTCTCCGGAACGGGGGTTCGAATCCCTCTCCCTCCGCCAATCCCGCACCCACGGCGAGGAGGACCGGCATGAGAAAACCTGCGAAAGCCCCTAGTAAGGTCACCGACCTGCCGAATATCGGCAAAACGACCGCGGCCAAGCTCGAGAAGATCGGCATCCGGACGAAAGAGGATTTCCTGAAGCGTGACCCGTACGACGTCTTCCACAAGCTGCGGACCAAGGTCGACCCGACGCTTTGCCGCTGTGCTCTGGCCGGGATCGTCGGGGCCAAGACGGGGGAGCCGTGGCATGTCATCACCAAGAACACTGCCGAGGAGTACAAGAAGCGCCACCCCCGCCATAAATGGGGCCCGTGCTGAAGGGCGGGACGCGGCGGGCGGGCGGATCCGGAGGGACAGTCCCCTCCGTTTGGCTTTGTCCCCGGTGTCGTGCTAGAATAACCCGAGTTCCCCGACCGCGGAGAGGTGCTGGAGTGGTCGATCAGGAACGCCTGCTAAGCGTTTGCCCTGGCTCAAACCGGGGCCGCGGGTTCGAATCCCGCCCTCTCCGCCACTGATACCTTCGGATGACGAACATCTTTTTCGAGTTTCGTCACGCCTGCACTCGGCCCGCCTCCAAACAGGTCCCGGCATTCATGCCGGGGAGTTCAGGGGTTGACTTTGGGGTCCCGTTCCCTTAAATTTGGGTCCGTATGTTTTCGTTCTTAAACATGTTCTGGCCCGATGCCGCATTCCCGCAGGAGAGCGAAGGGGATATCCCATGAAAAAGAACCGTCGAAGCCCGACTCTAACCCTCCTGGCTTTGGCCTTGGCCCTCGCCGCCGTCGGCGCCGCTTGCGCCAAGAAGCCCGTGGCCGATTCCTACGACGAGATCCTCCGGACTTTCGCCGACCCGCCGGCCGAATACCGGAGCGCTCCTCTCTGGGTCTGGAACGACCTCATGACCCGCGACGAGATCAAGCGCCAGCTCGAGAGTTTCAAGGCGCGCGGCATCGGCGGCGCCTTCATCCACCCGAGGCCCGGCCTGATCACGCCCTATCTCACCGACGAATGGTTTTCGCTCTGCACCTACGCTGTCGAGACGGGGAAGGCTCTCGGGCTCCGGGTTTGGCTCTATGACGAGAACTCCTATCCCTCCGGGTTCGCCGGGGGGCATGTCCCGGCGGAGATGCCGGACGCCGCGCGCTCGGGGCTCAGGATGAGGCGGTTCGAGGGTCCCCCGAAAGCCTTCGACGCGGAACCTGTGGTCGTCCTGCGCAAGACTCTGACCGGCTTCGAGGACGTGACGGGCAAGGTCCAGACCGGACGGGCCGACGGTGCGGCCTACTACGTCTTCGACGTCGTCCGGGACGCCCCTTCGCCCTGGCACGGCGGCTTTACCTACGTCGACGTCATGCGCAAGGACGTCACCGAGAAATTCCTCGACCTGACGCTCAACGGATACAAACGGGCGATCGGCAAGGAGTTCGGCCTGACCGTGCCCGGCGTCTTCCAGGACGAGGCCGAGATCTCGCCCGCCGGCGGCCGGGAGGCCCTGAACTACACGCCGGCCCTTTTCCAGACTTTCCAGACGCGCTGTGGCTACGACCTCCGGCCGAACCTCGTGTCCCTCTTCGAGGAGGTCGGCAACTGGCGGCGGGTCCGTCACGACTATTACGCGACGCTCCTCGACCTGTTCATCGAGAACTGGGCCAAGCCATATTACGCTTACGCCACGGACAACAACCTCGCCTTCACCGGCCACTACTGGGAGCACGAATGGCCTTCGCCCCGCAGCTCCCCGGACAACCTGGCCATGGCCGCTTACGCCCACATGCCCGGCATCGACATCCTGATGAACGATTGGGAAACCGGCCCCGACGCCCAGTTCGGAAACGCCCGCGCCGTCCGCGAGATCCGGAGCGTCGCCAATCAGATGGGACGGAAGCGGACGATGTCGGAAACGTACGGGGCCGGGGGCTGGGACCTGACCTTCGCCGACCAGAAGCGGATCGGCGACTGGGAGTACGCCCTGGGCGTGAACTTCCTCAACCAGCACCTGTCCTACGCCACGATCAAGGGCGCCCGCAAGCGCGACCACCCGCTATCCTTCTCCGACCACGAATCCTGGTGGCCGTACTACAACACCCTGGCCGACTATTTCGGGCGGCTGTCCGTCGTCATGAGCCTGGGCCAGCAGGTCAATAAAATCCTGGTCGTCGAGCCGACGACGACCGCCTGGATGTACTATTCTCCGGCCGCGGAGTCGGAGGATTTCCAGACGGTCGGCCGGGATTTCCAGGCCTTCGTCCACCTCCTCGAGGCCG
>Ga0315286_10006979_pt1 | contig 11010 bp, 9 predicted proteins | sample YL17G10_0_MG_FD_205038 | JGI IMG/M metagenome (GOLD analysis project Ga0315286, IMG submission 205038) | Sediment microbial communities from Yellowstone Lake, YNP, Wyoming, USA - YL17G10_0 | ecosystem: Environmental > Aquatic > Freshwater > Lake > Sediment | place: USA: Wyoming | collected...
TTTCAAATACGGTTGACAGCCGCGTGGTCTGGTGCCGGAGGTTTGAGCAGGAGCGGGGGCGGTATTCCCGGTATGGCATTGGAGTGAGGTTGATTTAGCCCTCAACACGTCTGGGAATTGGTCACCCCTGCTTGCCCGTTACGATTCTGATCACCACCCTGCGATTTTTGCTCCGCCCTTCAGGCGTGCTGTTGCTCTCTATCGGCTTCTCGGGCCCCAACCCCGAAGCGGCAAGCCGCCGCGCTTCAATACCCTGCCCGACCAAATAGTTTCTCACTGAAGCGGCTCTTTCTCCAGAAATAAACCTGTTGTAGGCGGGGTCGCCGGTTGAATCGGTATGCCCTTCGATGAGAGCCTGGGTCTCGGGAAAGCTTTTGAGCAAATTAGCCGTATTCGAGAGAATGTCGTTGGCGTAGATCGGAATCTCGGTCGAATTTTGGGTGAAATACACAACAAATTCTTTCAGCCGGACACTTTCTATCGATGGGGGCTTGACCGCAACGGGTGCTGGGGGTGCAGCTGCCGCCGCCTGGGGGGGGACTCCTGATGCTGGAGACGCGGCGGGCGGAGGACTTACAGAAACAGGGGGCGGGGTAATCGGCACAGTCGCAACAGTCTCAGTTTTGGCTGCAGCGGGCGAATCAACCGGAGCCGGGGCGGTCGGCGCAACCGCAGGCACTGCCTGGGGCGGACTGGCCGCACTCGACGTCACAGCCGGCGTCTCTTTCTTCGTTTTTGTTAATCCTTCCTGGGAGGGCTTCGCGGCCGGCACTTCCTGTAATTTTGGCTTCACGCCACTGTCAGACGCCAGGGGTGGAACGCGGTCTGGTTTTTCATCGGTTGGGGCGGCCGCTTTCTGCCCCTGAAGCGTTACGAGTTTTTTGCCCTTTCCCCAGCGGGCCAATTCATCGGAAATCCGGTCTCCGGCAAAATACCATGTCAAACCCAGCAGGGCTAAAAACCCGGCAAAAACCAGAGCCCCTCGCCATGGGTGGCTTTGATCGGCAGCTGGTACCGGAGAAAGGCCGGCGGCAGGCTTTTTCTTCGGCGGCTCCGCCGGCGGCAGGCTTTTTTCTTCAGGAGGGTCCGATCCGATCGCGACCTTCAGTTCACGGCCGCATTCTTTTATAATTTTCTCATCAATTCGGTCGACTCCGCGAGAGTATCCGGACATCAGGGCATGATCGCAAATGATATTGATAAGACGTGGATAACCCCGGGAGTAGCCATGAATGAGCCCAATTGCTTCGGGAGTGAATATCGGTCGAGACGCACCGCCGACTTTCAGACGATGCCAAATGTACTTCGGGGTTTCGTCTGCGGTGAGAGGTGCGAGCTCATAGCTCACGGTAATGCGTTGCCGCACGGCGCGGTTTTCACTTCTGGCTATCAAGGTTTTGAATTCCAACTGGCCCACAAAAAATGTGTTGATCAGCACGTTGCCGCCCAGATCGATGTTGGACAGTAGGCGAATTTCCTCCAAAAGCGCGCTGGTCAATCGTTGGGATTCGTCGATAATAATTAGCACCCGTTGATGAGAGGACGCCGCTTTAAGAATGAGCCGCTTGAACTCAATCAGAAACCCGCCCTTGTTCTCGAAGCTGCGGCCCATGTTCAGCTCCGCGGCCATGACGTTATAGAAATCCATCAGGCTCAAGTTCGGATCGGGAATGGTGACGACAATGATTTTGGCCTGAATTTCTTTCTCGATGGCCCGGATGAGCGCCGTCTTGCCGGTGCCGACATCACCGGTGATCATCAAAAACCCCTTGTTTTCCAAAATGCCGTATTTCAGTGTGGCAAGCCCTTCCTGGTGCTTTTCGCCAAGCCACAAAAACTCGGGATTGGGGCTGATATCAAAAGGCTTTTTGTTCAGCTTGTAGTATGACAGGTACATGGTGAGCTCCCTTTGGAAAGGTTTCGACTCAAGGACGATCCCGGATGGGTTCTGAGACTCTTTCTCCCCAGAATATTCGACACTGAAGATGAAAGTCAATTGATAAGGTGTGGTCCACAAATCTGCGCAAGGCTATATTGGGGGCCTTTGTCTTTATGGGTGATCCCTGATTATTTTCAGCGCATCATCGTCAGGTATATATCACAAGAAACCTGACTATAGAAAAACCTGTTATGGCCGAAAAACAGAATTCAGTCTGACACAAAAAGCCGGCGCGGTTTTGTGCTAAATCGAAAGGCCCAAGTCAGCTTTTTGTGCAGGTGATTCTGAACGTTGGGCTTGATCTCCAGCTATTCGGGTTTGGACTTGACATTAGAAATCAATGTAATTACAATGTGACCACATAATGAGGGGGTGGCACAATGAGGGCACGTGTAATAAAAATTGGTAATTCCAAGGGGTTGCGTATTCCAAAGCCTTTATTAGAACAAACGGGCATCATGGATCATGTTGAAATAGAGATTGAAAAAAATCAACTCATTATTCGGCCTGTTAAAAATGCACGACGGGAGGGATGGGATAAGGCCTTCAGAGTGATGGGGGAAAAAGGTGATGACGAACCCCTTATCGATGAAAAAAACCTTTCACATTCATGGGATGAGGAAGAATGGCAGTGGTAGTGAAACGCTTTGATATTTACTTAGTGGGTCTCGATCCCACTGTCGGGTCTGAAATTCAAAAAACCAGACCATGCGTGGTTGTCTCACCTGATGAAATGAACCCGCATATTCGAACCGTTATCATCGCGCCCATGACTTCTACAAATAAAGATTACCCTACCCGTATACCTTGCATATTTAGAAAAAAGAAAGGCCACATCGTATTGGATCAGATTCGAACGATAGATAAAACACGGCTAATTAAAAGGCTTGGAACGATTGATTCAAAGGCCCAATTAGACGTTGTTTCTGTACTGCAGCGGATGTTTGCATTTTAAAGGGACTATCTATGCCTCGACCGTGAGCCAGGCGAACCCGTGGGAAAACCGCCCGCTTTCGGGAATGAAGCAAAGCAGATTCTGGCCGGGCTGGAGCTTGTCGGAGTGAAATAACTCCTCCAGGATGATGAAAATGGCGGCACTTCCGGTATTGCCCTTTTCCGAAAGATTCGAGACCCACTTGCTGTCGGGTACTTCAAACCCGATCCGTTTCATTTCATCGTAAAATTTCGGGCGAAAATAGGCCGATGAATAGTGGGGCAGGAACCAATCCACCCTATCGGGATGCAGACGGTGCTTCTGAACGACTTGCGAAAGAGCTTCCCCCATGGTTCGCACAATTTCGATATCGAGAAGCTTGATATCCTGCCGGACTGAAAACCGATGAGGCATCGATTCCGGTTCGAACGCTTCGGTTTGCCGCCAGCCGACAATGCTGCCGTCCGCCCGCTTCATCCCGCCGCCGTACATGCACGTCTCCAGAACGCCGGCGTAAGAGATCACATCGACCCATGACACCTTCAGGGAAAGCCCATCTTTCCTTTTCCCTGTGGATAAAAACACCGCCCCGGCTCCGTCCGAGAGCATCCACCTCAAGAAATCGGCGTCAAAAGCGCGCACCGGCCGTGTCTCCAGGTCGGCAGCCCCATCATAAAACGGGGTCAGGAATTGCGCCCGCATGTAAGAAGAGGCCAGTTCGGAGCCGGTGGCCACCGCATTCGAAGCCAGGCCGGCGGCGACACTCATGCACGCATATTTAAACGCCGTAATCCCGGAAAGACAAATGCCGGACGTCGTCACCGCCTCGCAGGCAGGGATCCCCAGCTCCCCCTGCACCATGAGGGCGTGGCCGGGGAACAACAGGTCCGGACTCGTGGTGCCGCAACACAGGCATTGAATGTCACCTGGGACATACCCTTCATAGGGCTGCAGCCTTCGGACCGCCTCCGCCGTGAGCTGGGCATTGGTATGGGTCAGTCGACCCGATTCAGGGTTCAGGGCGTAATATCGCTGGGTGATTTGATTGCTTTTGAGCACCAGTCGTTTGGCTTTGGAGGATACACCCCGCACTTTTCCGAGAACATCCTCGATGATGTCGTTTGTCACCGGGCGGTTGGGTAGAAATGCCGACACATCGTTGATAAATACGTCCATGATCTCCTCTCTCACCCGTGGGAGATGTGCTTCAGGAAGCGCTTCAGCATAGCGGCATAGGCCTGGTAAAAAAGCTTGGGCTCCATGCGGGTGGGGCAGACGGCATTCGTAAACGTGTAGTAGTCCAAGTCCTGGATGGTAATTTTGTGTCTCATTTCCCGGTGCAACGGCGTCCCGGGCAAGGGCGTCAGAATCGACGGCAACGGCAGGTCGATGGCATGCGACGCCACAAAGCGCTCCAGGGCATCAAAATCCGCTTCGGTATATTCCGGAGCCACGATGAAATCGCCGATGACACGGATGCCCAGATCCTTAAGTATGCCTATGGCCTCGATGCTGACGGCAACCGAGCTTCTCTTGTTCAACCGCGCGAGCCCAGCGTCGCTTATCGCCTCAAACCCGATGACCACCGACGCCAGCCCGGCCTGTTTCCATAACTTAAACAGGTCAGGATGCTGGGTCACCGTCTCCGCCCGCACATCAGCGACGATCGCCTTTTTCAACCCTGATTCAATAATACACTGGCCCAAGCAGAGGGCATTCTCCAGGTCACCGAACGTGTTGGCATCCACTAGGCGAACGACCGGGACCTCCCCTAATAGCTTCATGTCGCGCAGGACCGCTGCCGGCCGGTGGGTGATGTAGCGTCCATGGGTCATATTCGGGATGGAGCAGAAAATGCACCGGTGCGTACAGCCATAGGCCGAGACGACGAAACCGACCTTTCCGCCGACACCGCTCATCACATACTGGTCTCTGTGCTGAGCGACCAGGTCGTAGCGGGGGGGGCGGTCGTCGACAATATCCTCATGGGAATAGGCCCGCCGGACATAATTCAGACTCCCGCCGGGATTGGTTTTAGCGACGCCCGCGACCCCGGAGCTGACCGTCCGGTTTGCGATGGCGTCGACCAATTCCCTGAAGCTGAGCTTGCCCAAGCCCATGACAATGTAATCGATGGCGTCGTGGTTGAAAAACGCGGGGTCGCACGAGGCATGATGGCCGCCCACCACGACCAGGGCATCGCTGTTGCGCTTGACCTCCCCTGCCAATCGCACAACGGTGTTGGCTTCACAGGTCACGCCGGTGAAACCGACCAGGTCGGGTTCAAACTGGTCGAGAGTCTTTTCCAGAACATTCGGAGTCACTTTCAAGTCGGCGATGGCGACGGCATGCCCGTCCAAATTCCCGGCGATGACCTCGAGTGCCAAGGGCTCGCCTCTGAAAATCATCTTGATCGTATCGATCCCGTATTCCTCTTCGGGGATGCTTCTCCCGCAGTTGGGCGGGTTCACGAGGAGGATTTTCATAACGCTTCCCATGTTCGCATGCTATCACTCCGGCAAAGGTTGACTCCAAAAGGCTTTGAGGTTAGATATCCAGATTCGCCTGCCAGCCTGTCATCAATCAATCGAATAATTATATGGGTAGTGCGGGGATATTGCAAAGTGAATTTAATTTATAAAATCTCACCCAACCGACCCGCCCCAGGCGACAAAAGAGAACCCCGCACGTGCTTTCGGCGACCAGGCCATCATTCGAGGCAGTGGGCATGACGCATCCGGAGTCACCTCCCCTCACGACGATCCTTTGGGCCGAGGGGCTCACCAAGACGTATCCGCATGCGCGAACTCCCGCCCTCGCATCCTTCAGCTTGTCCATGGGGCCCGGGGAAATCGTGGGCCTGTTGGGACCCAACGGTGCGGGAAAAACAACGGCCATCTCCCTGTTGACCGGGCTCTTGGCTCCGGATTCCGGCAGCGTGCACATTTGCGGTGCCGATCTTTTCAAATACCCCAGGAAAGCACGGCAATGGATCGGGTTGGTTCCGCAGCACATCGCCTTGTATCCAAGCCTGACGGCTGCTGAAAATCTATCGTATTTCGGCAGAATGTATCGAATCAACGGACGCGAATTGAAGGATCGCATCAAGGCCTGCCTGGAAATTGTGGGCCTCTCGAACAGCGCTCATGGCCGGATTGGTGCGTTTTCCGGAGGAATGAAACGACGGGCCAATTTGGCCATCGCACTGCTGCATCAACCCCGGCTGCTTTTCCTGGACGAACCCACGGCGGGAGTCGACCCTCAATCACGCAACATGATCTTAGACCGGCTTATTGAACTGAGCCGCTCCGGAGTCAGCATGCTCTATACCACGCACTATATCGAAGAAGCCGAGAAAATCTGCTCGCGCATCGCCGTTATCGACGAAGGGCGCACCCTCGCACACGGCAGTCCCGGGGAACTGACACAAGCGCATCCGGACTGCAATGATCTCGGCCAGCTTTTTCTCCGGTTGACCGGAAAAGACCTGCGGGATTGAAAATGCAGCCGTTCCTTGCCACCCTTTTCAAGGAATTACGCCTGCTCTACCGTGACCGGTCCGGGCTGCTCGTTCTTTTTATCATGCCCGCCGTGCTGGTCGTGGTGGTTTCGCTGGTCCAGGAAAATGTGCTGAAAGCAACGGGCGCGGCCCGCATGGACATCCTCTTCATCGATCAGGATCGGCAGACTTTCGGCAAGCTCATCGGCGAACAGCTGGAGGCCCTCGATAGCGTGACGCTGGTCACGTCACTGGACGGGCAGGTGATCGATACCGACCAGGCCAGGGTCCTGGTCGACAAGGGCCGCTACCAAGTATGTATCGTCGTTCCGGCAGGGATCACTGAAGCGGTGCGCACTCGGGCGGTTGAACAAATCTCTGATGCATTTTCCGGCGGATCGAGGGAGGCTGCCCTGCCCCTGCCATACGTATCGGTTTATTTTGATCCCCTGGTTCAGGGGGCCTTTCGATCCTCCCTCCTGAATGCTCTGAAACAGATGCTCCTGGCTATGGAAATGGAAATAAAAGCCAAGGCCCTGACGGAATCATTGCCGGTCCAGTTCCAGCAGACCCTGAGTGCACTTGCCGACCGGATACCGTTGGACCCGGCGACCATCCCCAAAGTTCAAATGGATCCGGGCTGGGGAAGTCGACGATTGATGGATGTCGTAGCAGAGCAAAGCCGTTTGAAGAAACTGCCGACCTCGGTCCAGCAAAACGTTTCGGCGTGGTCGGTGTTCGGCATCTTTTTCATCGTGCTCCCATTGGGAGGAGCCATCATCCGGGAACGCAAGGACGGCACCCTCGCGCGGCTGAGAACGCTGCCGGTTCCCTACATTACCCTTCTCGTGGGAAAACTGGGCGCCTACGTCATCGTCTGCTGGGTGCAATTCCTGTTCATCGTCCTGATGGGAAAAGCTGGGCTGCCGCTGCTGGGGACACCCGTTCTCAGCCTTGGCTCCGACACCACCGCCTTAATCGTTACGGTGACGATGGTCGCCCTGGCGGCCTGCGGCTACGGCCTGATGCTCGGCACCCTCGCCCGCACCTTAGAGCAGGCGACCATGTTCGGGGCGGTCTCGGTGGTCTGCGCGGCCGCCCTGGGCGGCATCATGGTCCCGGTCTATGTCATGCCGCCGGTCATGCAGACGATCAGCCTGTTCTCGCCTTTGGCCTGGGGACTCAATGCGCTGGTGGAGATTTCGGTGCGCGAGGGCACATTGGGGTCGGTCCAGCACGAGCTGCTCTACCTGACCGCTTTTTTTGCGGTGACCATGGCCATCGCATGGACCCGCTTCGGTCGTTTCGACCGCCAGTCAGAAACGTAGGGCGGTTGAGCCTGTCTATTATCGAGGGATATTTTCAGATCACCATCATTACCCGCCACAGGCCGCCCATCGCAGCACCCGTAGTATCGAGGCAGAATGGTTGGGAGTGGTTTCACAACCTCGGATCACGCCGGAGGGCAAGGCGCAGGCCGATTCGAAAGCGCAGCAACCGCGGCAGGTTGTGAGCATTTCGAAGGGCCTGCAATGCCGCCATCGGGTGTCAGACGGGGTTATGAAACCACCTCTATGCAAACGCCTTGGTTGAAAAGCTTCGGCAGGATTCTTTGACAGGTGGCAGGGAGGTCGGGCGTGGGACATCTCGAATCGAAGCGTCTGAGAACACTGATCCTGGCCGGGCTTGTCCTGTTGCCGGCAGCCGCAGGCAAACCGGCGTGGAGCGGATTACCCGATTGGCGCAGGTACCTGGAGATCATCAACCCGACGTCCGCAACGCTTCAGGGAACGGTACAGGGCTACTCCACGGATCCTCTGCCGATGATCGTCGTGCTCTACTACGACGCGGATGAACCTCAGCGCGGAGTCCTGGGGTCCGGGGTCACTCAGAACGGGGGCGATTTCCACTTTTCCGTAAAGGCACCGGCGCGTTACCGCATCATGGCCTTCGAAGACCTGAACGGAGACCTGGCCTTCCAGCCCAACGAGCCCGCGGGAATCTGTGAAAACCCGTCCCCGATTGTCGCCCGGGCGGGAGAGACGCTGTCGAACCTGTTTGTGCGCATACAGGCTCCCGGGGCTGTTCGCGTCCCTTTGAAAGCAGACGCGGGTTCGAGTGCGTCCGCCGATATCGCCACGGAGCTTCACTACTACCAGATGGGTCAAGTCGTCAGCCTGGATGATCCCCGCTTTTCGGCGACCAACGCCCGCTGGGGTCTTTGGGTCCCGCTGGAGTTCCTCCCGGACACGGGGGCGGGACTTTATTTTCTCCAGGAATACGCCAGGGACAAGACTCCCATTCTGTTCGTGCATGGTTCCGGGGGCAACCCGACCGACTTCCGCTTCCTGATCGAAGGCCTCGACCGATCCCGCTACCAGCCATGGGTTTATTTCTACCCGACCGGCATGCGCCTGGAACGTCAGAGCGAGCTGTTGTACCGCATGGTAACCGCTTTGCAGAACCAGCTGGAATTCAGACAATTGTGTGTGCTTGCACACAGCATGGGCGGACTCGTCGCCCGGGGGGCTATCTCCGAGGCGGTCAAGCACTCGAGCCCCATCGAGTTTCCGACTTTCATCACGCTGTCCACGCCTTGGCAGGGCCATGCCGGCGCCGAAAAGGGCGTGGCACAGTCTCCCGCCGTCGTGCCCGCCTGGCGGGACATGGCGCCCAGCAGTCCGTTTCTACAAAAAATATGGGAAGTCCCCTTGCCGAAAAAGACCGCCTACTACCTTATGTTTGGCTACAGCGGGGATTTCAGCCTGATGATCAATCGAAACAATGACGGCGCCGTCAGCTTGGCGAGCGAGCTCGACCCGCGCGCGCAGGTGACCGCCCGACGGGCCTTCGGGTTCAATGAAGACCACGGCGGCATTCTCTCCAGCCCCGCGGTCTCGCAGGTGGTCCATACGATCTTGAGCAACAGCGAGGTACAGGCGCCATGGGTTGAGAGGAAGATCGAGTAAACAGATGAACACCATCAAAATTCAAGCGAATTGCGAAAATTGGTTTAATCGCCGATATAGGTACTTTGAGTCGAGATGCTATTTGGTATGGCTACCCGTTGTCTTAAGGTCGGATTCCGATCTCCTCGGCATCCCCGTGCGCCTGACCATCAGCAAGCGCACGTTCAAGGAAGGCAAGCTCCGCGCCCACCCTCAAAGCGAACTGGTTACATATGACGGCGCCCTCAAGGCTATTGCGACTTTTTCTTAAGGACGAAGTCGATGACACTCGCCGGGTCGGGCGCTGCGCCGGCTGTGTCGGATGGAACAGGTGGCGGTTGGCTGGTCGCCGGCGCTCGTGCTGGAGCGGGCGCCGGTGGAGGTGCCGGTTTTTGGGCTCTCACCTCCTGGAGCTGGGCCTCCGCCGTGTCTTTCTGATTATTGATTTCAACCAACTGGGCCTGAAGCCGGGTGTTTTCTTTCTTGAAGAAATCCACCTCCCCTTTGAGTAGGTCCTGCGCAAGCCCGGTACTTTCCAATTTCTTTTGAAGTTCGGCGATTGCGGCTTCTTTGGAGGAGAATTCGCCAACCAGTCTGTCTTTGGCGTTTTTTTCCTGGGCCAACGCTTTTTCCGCCTCTTTGAACTTCTGGTCTGTCGCCGATAGGTCCTTGTCCTTCAACGCCATTGCGTTTTCGAACTCGGCAACACGCGCCTTTGCGGCTTTCAGTTCCTGCTGGTCTTTTTCAAGCGCACCGAATTGGGTCTGGAGTTCTCTCAGGCGAGTCTCGGTGTCGTCTTTCTGTCTTCTCAGTTCCAGCATCTGGCCCTGAAGCCGGCCGATTTCACCGGCACCCGGCGTCGGCTCGGCCGGCTGACCGCTGCTTTGGGCCGGTCCGGGATTCGTTTGGGAACCCGTGGAGGCAGCACGAAATCCGTCGTTTAGATAAAAATAGGCGGCCAACCCCAGAACGACGGTGAGTGCGATCGGAGCCCAGTATGCTGTTTTGCGACCGGGAGTTCTTATGTCCGTTTTCGCCGGCGCAATTCGAGAGGGCCCCGTTGTGGTCGCGGCAGTCGGCTCGGTCGAGGTCGACTGCTTGGCAGGATCCTCCTTTTGCGCGGCGGCAGCTGGTTCTTTTTGGGTATTTAGCGGGATCAGCGTATTTTCGGTGCTTTCCTTGATCAGTTCAGCCCCGATCTTCTTCTTGTCCAAGGCATACCCGCTCAACAGCGCCTGGTCGCAGAGGATATTTATCAGGCGGGGGTTTCCTCCGGATAGCCGAAAAACCTCCTGCATGGCAGTCGAGGTGAAGATCGGCTCCTCCGTGCCGGCAACCTTGAGGCGATGCGCGATGTAGTCGTCCGTCTCGGACTGCGTCAGCGGATGAATAATGTGACTGAAAAAAACCCTTTGCGCCAGGGCTCGGTTTTGTTTGACCATGTCCAGGAATTCGGTCTGCCCGGCGAAAATGCAGCTGACGACTTTCTGGCCCGGCGTCTCGACGTTTGAAAAAACGCGGATCTGCTCCAGCATAGCCGGCGTCAGTCTCTGGGCCTCGTCGATGACAAGTATCACTTTCTTGGATTGAGCACCGGCGTCCTTTACGAATTCTGCCAGCTGAATCAGAAATTCCGCTTTGCTCTGGAAGGTCTTGCCCATTTCAAACGCATCGGCGGCAAAGTTGAAAA
>Ga0315286_10006980_pt1 | contig 11010 bp, 8 predicted proteins | sample YL17G10_0_MG_FD_205038 | JGI IMG/M metagenome (GOLD analysis project Ga0315286, IMG submission 205038) | Sediment microbial communities from Yellowstone Lake, YNP, Wyoming, USA - YL17G10_0 | ecosystem: Environmental > Aquatic > Freshwater > Lake > Sediment | place: USA: Wyoming | collected...
GTGCGGCATGCAGACGGGGCAGCCGATCCTGGCGCAGTCGTCGAAGATGCGGCGGTTCTCATCGTCGGCCTTCTCTTCGGCGGCGAGGTTCAGCGACGGCGTGACCAGGTAGATGACCTTCCGGCCTGTCTTGTCCTGGGCCATCCGGATCGCCTTCCGCAGGTAGTCCGGCGGGAAGGGGCCGAGCATCGTGTCGACGCCGGCCGCAAGGTAGACCTGGATCATCTCGGCGATGCGCTCGGCGGTGCAGACGCGGCGGATTTCGGCGTCTTTCGCCCCGGTGGTATGCGAGTAACCGAGCCACCAGTTCGTGCCCATGATGAGGCGCGACACAGAGAGGTTCTCGATCTTCGTCCGCGCAAACTTGGCTGGCACGGCGCCTATCCTTTCGCGCTATCCGGCCGCCCGTGCGGCCGCCCCCTACGTTGTCATATTATGCGTTGAAAGCGCGTTTTGTCAAATGCGCGCGATGCCCCTCAGCCCGGACGCCGGGTGGCATGGCCGCGCGGCGATTGCGTGGCCATGCGTTCACCGCGGAGATGGAGCACATGGCTGCGCGGAATCGCGCGGCCAGGCATCCCCGCCAGTGCGCCCCTCAAGGCTTCTTGATCTGCCCCAGGATCCGCTCGGCGGCCGCGCGGACGCGTTCGTTCTTGGCGAGCCCGGCGGCCTTCGTCAGCGTGTCGCGCACGGCGTCGGCGTTCTGCTTGGCAATCTTCTCGGCAATCTGGACCACGGCGGCGGCCGCCTCTTCCTTAACGGCGTCGTCGTCGAGGCACGGCGCCGCCGCCTGGAACGACGCCAGCGTCTGCACCGCGGCCAGGCCGCCAAGGACCTCGCGTTTCTCCTCCGGCCGCACGGCAAGCCTCAGGGCCTCGGGCAGTATCTTCATCTTGTCTTCATTCGAGACGCCCTTGGCCGAAGCCAGGCCGATGGCGCCTCGCAGGGCCAGCACCTTCAGCGTGGCGTTGTCGGTGTTCCGGACGACCTCCAGGAGTGGCGTGGCCGCGTCCTTGCTTCGCCAACCGGCGAGGGTCCGCACCGCGGCCTCTTTGAGTTCGGCGGCGCCGTCCTTGCTGACGGCCAGAAGTGTGTCCATCGCCTTCTTGGTGCCGGCCGTGCCGAGGACGCGGATCATGGCCGCCGCGTTGGCGGGCGCCGCGCCCGCGAGGGCGGCGCTCACGAGGTCGGCGCACCGGTCGCGCTGATCGCGGGCGCAGGCGGCCTTGAGGGCGGCCTCGGCTGCCGCCAGTTCGTCGCCGTCTTTCGTCTCCTTCAGGACCGCGACGAGGCTGGGCAACTGCTGGCCGCCGGGCAGTGCCCCGAGGGCCTTCAGGGCGGCGATCCGCACGGGGGCGCTGGAATCCTTGGCGGCGTCCATGACGGCGGTCATCTGATCGCTCGCGCGGCGGGCGGCCAGGACGCCCAGCAGGGCCACCTTGAACGCCGGGTCGGGGGCCTTGGTCATCGCGGCGGCGACGGCGGCGCCGGCATCGTTGCCGCAAGCCTTTGCGAGGGCGTCGAGGGCGGCGTCGCGGTCCTTGCCGGGCCTGTCGCCGGCGGCCGAAAGGAGGGCCTCCGACGCGCCTTCGCCGCCGATGGCCCCTGCGGCCAGCATCGCGGCCGCACGGACCGATTCGTCGGGGTCCTTGAACGCACCGAGCACCGCCCGCATGGCGGCCGGGTCGCCGCGGGCCCCGACGATCGCCAGCAGGCTGGCGCGGTCGACCGACGAGGCTTTCTCCATCGCCGCAACGCACTGCATGGTCATTTCCCTGCCCGGCGTGGCCGTGGCCAGCCGGATGGCAGCAGCGCGAATCTGCATGTCGCCGGTCTTCATGGCGGCCAGGAGGTCGTTCATGTCGGCGCGGATGGCGGCCAGGCCCTGGAGCGCGGCAATGCGGACGTGGCGTTCCTCGACGGTGGTCCGGGCGTCCCAGAGATGCTTGTAGATGCGTTTGGAGTCGTTCTTCGCGCCCGCCTCGAGCAGGCGGCCGGCAAGGACGAGCGACGCCTCGGTGGCCCTGATCCGCTCGTAGGGTTCAGTGATGTGCGAGGCCGCCAGGAGCGTGTCGACGCTGCCGGGGTCGCCGATATTGCCGAGGGCGTCGCGGGCCGAGATGCGCACGCCGGCCTCGGCGTCGGCGGTCGCCTTCTGGAGGTCGCCGGCGGCCTTGGCGTCGCGCAGGACGCCCAGCGCCTGGATAATCGCGATGCGGTTCCTGCCCCTGGCGGTCGGGAGGGCCGCCCGGAAGATGTCGGCCGTGTCGCCGAAGGCCAGGAGCGCCCGGGCCACCGGGTCGCACAGGTCGTCGTCGAGGAGGAACTTGCCGAGCGGCGCCGCCGTGTCCTTGGTGCCGAGGGCCTGGAGTTCCTGGACCACGGTGCCCTGCACGGCCTTGGGCGCTGCGCCGCCGAGGGTCGAGAGGAGCGCCTGGCAGACCATCTGGCGGTCCTTGTCGCCCCCCGGCCGCGCGACGTACGTCACGAGGCCGTGCAGGAGATAGCGGACCTTGTAGTCCTCGCCCTTGCCGGGCTCGACCATGAGGCCCACGAGGCCGACGACGCTGTCGGCGCCGCCCTTGAGGACCGCGGCGTAGACCTTCCCGGCGTCTTCGGGCGTGGGACCGGTGTACCGGCCGTCGGGGTCGGCCTTGGGCATCTGGTCGGCCAGCGCCGCCAGATCGTCGCTGAGGGCGGCGCCGCAGGGCAGGGCCGGCCCGATGAGGAGGGCGAGCAGCGCCGCCGGCGCTATGAGGCGGGCGATGATGCGGGTCGGTGATGATTTCAGTTCTAGCACGATTATGCCTCCTACTGTCGCTTGCTCTTGGCCTTTGCCGTTTGCTCAGCGCTTCGCATTTCGCCGAAGAACGCGCCCCGGCGAGCGGGGCGGCTAAGTGTTGTCAACCTTGGCCTGTCGCCGTTACTCGGCACTCGGGCACTCAGGCACTCAGGTACTCAGGTACTCAGCACTCAGGCACTCAGGCACTCAGGCACTCAGGCACTTGCCGTTACAGGTGCCAGGGCGCCCGCATGGGCTGGTAGACCAGGCGGTTGGCCTCGTCATCGCCGACGATCTGCTCCTTGACCGGGTCGTACTGTATCTTGCGCCCGACGCGTATTGCGATGTTTGCCAGGTGCATGAGTGTGGCCGTGCGGTGGGCGGCCTCGGCGCAGCCGCCGGTCTTCTTGCGGGTCCTGACGGCGTCGAGGAACTGCGGCCACGGCTCGGGGTCGGGCATGGCCAGGACTTTCTTGCGGTCTTCCTCGGCGAGGTCGTTGATGCCGACGCCGCGCCCCTTCAGGCGATCGTACCGCGGTCCCCATTCGCCGGTGTCGAAGACGTACGTCAGGCCATCGGCGAACTTCATCTCGACCCAACCCCACATGCCGATGACCTCGGCGTGGGCCGGCGGGGCGTGGGCCTCGATCTCGACCGGGCTGGTTTCGTCCTTGGCGTAGGTCCACTGGACGCCGTCGAGGTAGTGCTGACCCATGTCGGCCAGGCCGCCGCCCTCGTAGTCCCAGTAGCCGCGGTGCGTGCCGCCGATGCGGTGCGGATGGTACGGCCTGAGGGGCGACGGGCCGCAGTACATGTCCCAGTCGAGGTTCTTGGGGACGGGCTGGGGCTGGGCGTTGATGAGGCCGCTCCACTCCTTGACCTTCCATCCGCCGGCGTGTATGTGGACCGCCTCGCACTTCTTCAGCAGGCCGCTGGCCATGATCTTGTGCGTCAGGATGCTGCCCCGGTCGCGCACGGCGCCGTACCGGCCGAACGTGCCGACCTGCCAGATGCGGCCGTACCGTTTCTCGGCCTCCGCAAGGGCCCGGCCCTCGGCGATGAAGCGCGTCGCGGGTTTCTCGCTCAGCACGTCCTTGCCCGCCTGCATGGCGGCGATGGAGATGAGGGCGTGCCAGTGGGGCGGCGTGGCGATGCAAATGATGTCGATGTCTTTGCGCTCGAGGACCCGCCGGAAGTCGGCGTAGGTCTCCTTGTTGTCGGCCTTGTCGAGGAACCGGACGTCGCACGAGGCCAGGCGGCGGACGGCCTCGCCGAGTTGCCCGATGGTCCCTCCGCCGCGGCCCCCGCACCCCACGAGGGCGCCGCCGAAGGTCTCGCTGGGCGGGATGTTCCCTTGGCCCCCGAGGACGCTCCTCGGCACGATCATGAACGTGGCGGCCGTGGCGACCACCCCGCTAAGAAACTTCCGACGCGTGACTGCGCTGCCTGGCATGGTCCACTCTCCTTCGAGCCGGGGCCGGTCCCGGCTGTCGTTTGCGTGAGTTGCGTGCGCACGCTATTGAACTGGGCGGGGCGCCCGCTGTCACGCGGAATCCGCGGCGGGGGCAAGTCCCCACTTGGCGCCGTGCGCGGCGGGTCTCCCGACCCACCGCGCAGCAAGTGCCCTGCGCCGGCCAGAAAACACATGCGCGCGGCGGGTCAGGAGACCCGCCGCGCTATGTGGCGATATAGTGTTAGGGATCTAGAAGCGCACATACCTCTTACCTGCCCGGATCCCCGATCTGGATGGTGATCGTGTTGGTCTGGAGGTCGCCGATCCACCATTCCTTCGGCTGTTCGATGGGCTGCTTGCCGTCGGCGGTGTGCGGGCGAGTCACGGCATACGTGGCCGTCACGTTATACAGGCCCGGCTTGGGGAAGCCGAAGAGGTTCTTGCCGTAGCGTTCGTAAGTCAGGGCCTTGCCGGCGGCGATCTCCTCGGGCGTCGGGGCCGGGAGGTCGTCGAGCGCCTTGCCGTACAGCGTGTTCAGGTTGACCGTGCGGCCCCAGAAGGCGCCTTCGCGCAGGAATGATCGCTCTTCGGGCGTCGGCGTAGCGTCGGCGGGCCACGGGATGACCTGGCGGATGAAGAGCGGCTGCGGGCTTTCGCCGACCGACTGCACCTGGATGGTCAGGCACCGTTCCAGCCGCGCGTCGATGCCCAGCGATCGCGGCCCCACGTTGATGAGCCGTAACTCCAGGTCCACCGGGTCGCCGAGGGCATACTTTGCCTTGGTCGGCTTGAGGAGCCCGGCCAAGCCGGCCTGCGCCTTGCCGGGCGTGTACTTGGTCGGTTCCGGCAGGTTCGCGGCCGGGGCCGGGGGCCGGGGCGGCAGCAGCACGTCGGCGCCGGTGGCGTAGTCGCCCGTTTTCTCGGGGAGCGGCTTCTCGGGCGCCGCCTCCGGCGGCCTGACCGGCTCGACCTTCGGCTTCGGCGGCGCTTCGGACGGCAGGTTCACCGCCCCAACCTGGAAGGAGAATCCGTTCGACACGACGCGGCCGCGAAGATCGGGCGTCGCCAGGGCGAGCGACAGCGTGTATCGGCCCTCGGGAAGGTCGTAGAACTTCGACAGGTCCACGTTCTCGACGAAACTGGCGTTCGGCAGAATCAGCGCGGGCCTGGGCGGCGGGGGAGGCGCCTGGCCCATCACCACGTTGCCCTTGTCCTTGACCATCCGCCCGGTGGTGTCGCGCACCAGGAGCGATCCCGCGCCAGTCAGGTACAACTTGCCGTCCTTCTCGCCCAGGGGGGCCTGGAGGTATGTGGCGGAGTCGGTGCCGGTGTTGGTCAGCCGCACCTCGACCATCTTAGGCCCCGCGATGGCGAACGCCTTGTCGGCCTTGTCGACGGTCCGGACCGCGAGTTGGAGGCTTGTGCCGCCGGCGCCGCTCTCGGCCTCGCTCTTGGCGAGGCTGCGGATGGCCTCGGCCTCTCGCCCGTCGGCCAGAAAAGCGTAGGCGCCGACCAACTGAAACCGGCGGTCGCCCGCGCCGGTCAGCGGCTTGATGGCTGCCACAAATTGCTTGCCCTCGACTTCGGTCCGCGGCATGTCGAAGGAGCGCAAGGGGCTGTCGACGTGCAGGAACATGCGGCCGGGCAGAAGAATGCCCTTGATGACCTCGACGACCGGCCCGCGGACCTCCCACGCCAGGCGTTCGGCCACCCCGGGCTTGCCCGTCACGGCTTCGGCCTGGAACTGCACCACCAGGGGGGCTTCCCTGACGAGGGCCTTGAGGTCCTCGATCCCCACCGGGGCGCGCAAACCCTCTGCCGTCGAGGTGACCGCAGGCTTGGCCAGGGTCGGCTCAGCCTCGACCTCGGTCTCGGCGGGGGGCGCCTTCGGGGGCGCTTTGGCCGGCGCGACATCGGTGGCCGGCGGCGTCTTTACGGGCCGATCCTTGGCCGGCGCGGCCGCCAGGCTGACGGCCGCCGCAGCCGCAAGTATCAACATCCACGTGTGCTTCATTGCCGATGTCTCCTGCTGCTTCGGCGGACCGCTGCGCGCTCGCAGCACTCGCACGCGGGATGTAGAGTATGATTCACGATAAAGGCATCGCGTGCGCCTGCGGCACCGCGTCCGGCCCGGTACTCAGCGACGTGACATAGTGTAGCGAGGGGAAGTGCTCACGTAAAGGGTAAGCGTGGTACTGGGGCGGGTTTACAGGGCGATTGTGTGGCGGGGAGCCGAAGGCGACCGCGTGTTCTTGGGCTGCTGCGCTCTTTGCTTCACCCCAAGCGCCTCCAGAATGCGCACATCCGCCGCCGGCAGGGGGTAATCCGGAATCTCCGCCGGCCGGACCCACCGGGCGTCGTCGCAGCCCAGGAGCCGCACCCGCCCGCTTGCCGCGCGGCAGTGGTAACATCGCAGCGTCACCCGGAGGTGCGGGTAGTTGTGCGTCACGTCCACGAGGTGCTCGCCGACCATGACCCGCAGGTCGCACTCCTCGCGGAGTTCCCGCCGGATGCACTGTGGAATGGTCTCGCCGCGCCGGCGTTTGCCGCCGGGGAACTCCCACAGGCCGCCGAGCATGGCGCCGGCCAGACGCTTGCAGAGCAGGATCCGCCCGCGCCGCCAGATGATGCCGGCCCCGACCTCGATGTGCGGGATTGGTTTCCGCTTGCGCTTCACGGGCAGTCGGCCCTGGACGCCGCGCCGGGGGTGTTCATGACGGAGACACCTGGAACCTAATACTACAGCGCCACTTGACGCCGTGCGCGGTGGGTCTCCCGACCCACCGCGCACGAGGTGCCATGCGGCGGCCAGAAAACGCATGCGCGCGGCGGGTCAGGAGACCCGCCGCGCTATGTGCCGCTGTAGTGCCAGACAGCCTACGCCTTTGCCGCACGTTCGAGCGCCTCGTCATACCGGCCGATCTGCGTGTCCCAGTCATATTGCTGAACGTGCTCTGCGAGTCGGGCGGCACGGTCCCACGGCCCCTTGCCCTTGAGGAGCGCCTTCAACTTCGCCCGCAGTTCCCGCTCGCCGCGGTAGAAGAACGTCTTCTGCAACTCCGCGGGCACAATCTCGGGGAAACTCAGCCGCCCGGGCATCAGGGGGAAGCACCCGGCGCCAATCGCCTCGATGATCGGCAGGGCGAAGAACTCGTGAACCGCCGTCGAGACGGCGATGTCGGCCTGGCACACCTGGCGCTCGTAGGCTTCGCGCTCGCGGATGTAGCCGAACCTGACGAGCCGGTCGGCCAGCACCCGCCGGGCCTTCTCGAAGACGGGCGGCCACTTCCTGAGCGTCTCGCCCACCACCGCCAGGCGGAAGTCCGCTCCTTCCTCGGCCAGCAGGAACAGGACCTCGAAAAATGCCTCGGGGTTCTTGTCGAACTCCCAGCGGTGGTTCCAGAGGATTGTCAGGGGAGGCTTGCCGCGCGGGCGGCGCCGACCAGCGGCGAACGGCTTCAGGTTCACGCCAGGGGGCATCACGCGGCTGCGGGCGGCCAGCGTGTCGAGCAGGTCCGGCGGCACGAAGTCGGGCATCTTGGCCAGGAGCGCCCGCACCGCGCCGTGGAACGCGCCCAGGTGGAATGCCGAGTTGAACCACACCTCCGTCGACGCCAGGGCCGAGATGAAGTTCGCAAACCCCCATTGCGCGTCCGGGCGATTCTCGCTCGACCCGGAGCCCCGCGACGGGCCGGGCTCGAGCGGCAGGGAGAGTTGGTTCTCATGGAAGTACGTGACCACCGGAAGTTGCCCGAGCGGCGGCGGGACGAGGGCCCGGAAGTCGGCCACGTTCAGGAAATCGCTCGCGAAGATGAGGTCGAAGGGCGCCGGAGCCGGCGCGCGGCCGTCGGCGGCCGTGCAGGGCGGGTGCTCTGCACCCGCGCGTTCCTTTGCAGTGTAGGGTGGGTGCTCCGCACCCGCGCGTTCTCTTGCCGCGCCAGGAAGAAGCGTGGCCGCCTCGCGCGCCAGGTGCAGGCTGGCCCCGCGCATCCGCCATTTCCAGTTCCGCGCGGGCATCGCCAGGAGCGTCCATTGATGCCGGCTGCGGGTGCGCAGGGCTTCCAGGAAATCGGCGTGCGGTCCGCCGAAGTACGGCTCAACCGCGAGGATGCGGAGCCGAGCGGCCATGCGGTCAAGTGTAGCGCCCGAGCGTAGAGGTTCAAAGCGAAAACTTGCGACAAGAGAAGGGCGGCCGCGGTCTTGCTTGTGGTGCGGAAAGAGAAGCAGAGCCTGGCGCCCTTCTCGACGAGCATGCTCTCCCGCAGGTGACTGGACGCCTGGCTTCATCGCGGCGAGGGGCCTTGCGGCATTGTCGGTGGACGGGTACACTGGCCTCAGTTGCCATGGGGCGGGGAGCACGCATGGACCATAACCCCGAAGTCCTGAAGCGCGAACGCCTCTTCGGGGGCCGCCTCAGCGACGCCAAGACCGTTGCGGCCATCCTGTTCTGGGACCGATTCCGCAGGGAGACCGCCTGATGGGCTGGCACTCGACGTGGAACGAGCCGCCCGACGGCCGTCGCCCGGGGTTCTTCGTGGACCGCGGCGGATGGTTCCCGCCCGGCGTCAAACTCATCCTCCTCGTGACCGTCGGCGTTTTTCTGATTGAGGCGTTCAAGCCCGGCCCGCTCGTGGCCCTGGGGTCGGTTTCGGTCCGCGATATTTTTCACCTGGAGGTCTGGCGGCTGCTGACGTACATGTTCCTGCACGCCTCGACGGACCACGTTCTGGTCAACATGTTCATCTTCTGGATGATCGGACGAGTCCTCGAACGGCAGATGGGCACGAAGCCGTTCCTGCTAATGTACCTGGCGGCGGGGGTTGTGGGTGGGCTGTTCGAGGTGGGGTTCAACTACGCCATGTTCTGGCGGTATGGCCCGGCGATGGGCAAGGCCTTCCTGTCGATGCCCGCCGTCGGGGCGTCGGCCGGAGTGATGGGCGTGCTGATGGCGTTCGCCACGCTGAACCCGCGGGCCCGCTTCTACATCTTCGGCCTCCTGCCCGTCAAGGCCTGGCTGGTGGCGGTCGTCTACGGGCTCTTCGAGACATGGCCCGTCATTAACGACCTGGTGCTGGCGCCCCGGCAGTGGACCGACAACGTGGCCCATGCGGCCCACGTGGGCGGCATGGTGCTCGGCTTCACGTGGATGAAGTGGGGTCTGCGGTTTGCCGCGCGGCAGGGCGGAGGCGGCGACGCGCGGCGCCGCTTCGTCGACCGTTCGCGCGAAGAGGAACAGGCGGAACTCGACCGCATCCTCCAGAAGGTCCACACGAGCGGCGTCGACAGCCTCACGCCGCGCGAGAAGTTGTTCCTCCAGGAGATGGGCGACAAGTACCGCGGCCGCCAGTGAGGCGAGCGGTGCGCGGTTGCAGGGGGCATGCCGCGCCCCTGCGGAGCGTGCACGAGGTCGGCACGCACGGCCCGCGGCCGAAAATTGGTTGCCGGGGGCGCTCGGCGGCCTATAATCAGCGGTCGCTTCGCAGGCCAACCGGGCGGCGCGGAGGCACGGAGGTTCATACCGCGTCGGGCTCCAGCGAAAGGGGCGTTTCATGAGATGGGCGGTCGGGCTTCTGATGGTCCTGGCGGGGGCGGCGGCCGGATGCACGGTCCCGGCGGCCCCGCGGTTCTCCAACCCGATGGTCTTCACCAATGCGGCCCCGAGCCAGGTGGAGGTGGCGGCAGAGCGGATCGTCATGGAACTCAGGTTCGAGATTGAGCGCCCGCCCGCCGGGCCGGGCCGCATCACCACGCTGCCGCTGACCGGCGCCTCGTGGTTCGAGTTCTGGCGCCGGGACACCCGCGGCGCCTACCAGAGCGTTGAGGCCAGCGCCCACACCGTCCGGCGCCTCGTGACGGTCCAGGTCACGCCCAGGGATAAGGGGTGCCAGGTCCTTGTGAAGGTTGATAAGCAGCGCCTGAGCGCCCCCAACGTGATGCCCGACAACATCGCCGAGTCGTTCAGCAAGTATGATCCCCAAGACAGCGAGTTGGTGCGCCAGAACGAGTTGTCCGCGAAGAAATATAAATGGCTCGACTCTGGCCGCGACGAGGTCCTGGAGCAGTACATCCTGGAACACATCCAACTGGCCGTGGGCCGCGCCGGCCGCGCGCCTGCGCCCCGCACGCTTGCGCCCGCTCCTGCCGCCCCCGCCGCTCCCGCCGGCCCTGCGGCCGCGCCGGCGCCCGCTGACGCGTCGGCATCCCCAACTGCGCCGGCAGTGAAGTAGACTGCCCCTCGGAATCCGGGAACTGATTTCCTGTCCTCGGAGTCGATAGTCCTGTAGACTCTGCGCGGTGCTGATTCGCGCCCTCTGGTAGAAGCGTCTCGAGAGGAGTGCAGCATGTTCCGCCTCGCGCCAATCGCGGTGCTTCTGGTCCTTGCAGGCCCGGTCTTTGCTGCCGAGCAAACGTACCGCGCGGACCACGTGGTCGTGACCTACGCCGGAACCGGCGAACCTTACCCTGCGGCCATGGCGCGGGTGATTGCCGCGGCGCGGGGCTTGGCCGCCGGCGACTTCGGCTTCGACATGCCCGAGACCGTCTACCTCCGCGTCTCGGTCGGGCCGCAGGAGCAGGTCCGGCTCTTCACCGATGGCAAGGACTGCTTCACCCTCTCGGCCCGGGCCGAGAAGGACCTCCACAAGCCTGCCGAGACCGGCATCTTCCACCTCTACGGAATGTGCCACGAGTTGGGGCACCTGGCCCAGTACCGCCTCAATGTGCGGCACGACTGGCTCACGACGGCGGGGGCCGAAGGCTGGGCCCATTACCTGGG
>Ga0315286_10006981_pt1 | contig 11010 bp, 10 predicted proteins | sample YL17G10_0_MG_FD_205038 | JGI IMG/M metagenome (GOLD analysis project Ga0315286, IMG submission 205038) | Sediment microbial communities from Yellowstone Lake, YNP, Wyoming, USA - YL17G10_0 | ecosystem: Environmental > Aquatic > Freshwater > Lake > Sediment | place: USA: Wyoming | collected...
CTATTTTTTACCAATTGAGAAATATCCATTTATTTAAAAAACAAGCTAAAACCAATAAAAAAGATAACTATCACGACAAAAGGCAAAATAATCCAAAAGAGTAGGACAATTGGGTAGCTCAAAATAGCTAAAAGTGTGACCGCCATGCCCAAAACAATCACAATTGTTCGCATGAAGATGCCTACTAAACGCATGATGATATTAACCAAAAAAGTCGAAAAATAATCGAACGGGTCAACGCTATGCCCCGGGTAATCCTCACCCATCCGTCGCCACGGGGCGAAATACGAGTTAACCAAAATCGAGACCGAGAAAAAATTAAAAGTAAAAGCAATCAGATTACGATAAATCCGTGTTAAATCGCTGATCGCCCGGCCATAATGCCAAATAAAATAATGCCCCAATACTGTCGCAAAGCGCATGCTCTAATTATACTATAGATTCGCCGATTTGAGCTTAATGGTTGTGTATAAAAAGAAAGGGCTTCTCTGTGTACACCAGAGTCGCCCTGCTCCAATTGATTTTGGTCTTTGGGGCGGTTTGCGTCCCCCTCGACCTAGGCACCTTATTCTGAACATTTCTGCTCAGTTTTATCAGCCTCGACGACGGCCCAGTGCCATTGTCATAACCTCAGTGCTCAGACCTTAAATCTCTCGTAGTCCGACGAGGTTTAACCGACGTCTTAGTCAAGTATCCTTCGACTAGCTTGCTACTATTTAATTCCTTTTGTAAGTAAATGTCAAACCTTTACTTAAACTTATAAAACGCCTTATTTTCGAAGCGGAGGTCGAGATAGTCGAGACTTTTGGTGGCTGGCCAGTCCCTAGTCAGGGTTGAGTCTTTGATTAGAGTATTAAAATTGGTAATCAATTGGTCGACCGAGACGCTAGTATTAAATAAAAGGCGCCAAGAATTACTGGGGTTAGGGGAAGAAACAATTAGGGCCTCAAAATCTTCGAGTGGAAGAACATTGACGCGAGCGAGTTTATAAGCGGGGCTCGTTGTGGCCAACCCGCCTTCGCTAAGGCTATGGCGGGGCCAATCGGTCAGGGCCGATTTCAAGAAACTCAAAAAAAGTTTGGCGCGAGATAAATCTTTAGGATTAATTACCAACAAATTAAGCTTTTTTATTACTGCCCCGCTCTCAAACTCCAAAATAATTGAGGTGGAGAAGTTGGGAGCGGCTTGATAAACTAAACCGTCATCGTTCAAGTAATAACATTGTTTATTGTTGTCAGCCAGAACATTGCACCAAAGAAATTTCGACTCGCGGTCAGCGACCGTAATCGCTAAAGTATTTAGGTTGGGCGAGTCAATCTTAATCGACTGCAAGCCAGGAAATTTTCGCTTCAATAAAGCGGACAAATTGGCCTTCGAAAAAAAGAAGACGCTATTTTTAGGGACAAGCCCCAAACAATAGCCGTCTAGCTCCCCTCTGATCGTCTGCTTGAGGGCCGGTAGATCTTGGCTGGTTTGGCCTAAGATATTAAAAGTGGTTAGGCGAAAAAAATTAAGGTTGAATAAAAGCAAGAACCCGCCCACCAATGCGACCACCAACAACCAGCCGAAGACGCGTTTGGTATTTTTCAGCTTCTTCTCGCGCTCACGGCTCGAGCGAAGAACTTCGGTTTTATTCATTTAATCACCTCTCGGCCGCTGAGAAACGGCTGAAGAACTTTAGGAATAAGAACGCTGCCATCGGCTTGTTGGTAATTCTCAATTAGGGGCACCAAAATGCGCGGCGAGGCGAGAGCGGTGCCATTAAGCGAGTGGGCGAGGCGAATCTTGCCTTCGGCGTCTTTATACTTAATATTCGAGCGCCTGGTTTGGAAGTCGTGAAAATAGGAAATAGAATGCGTTTCGCGGTATTTATTCTCTGACGGAACCCAAGCCTCAACGTCATATTTTTTAACCTGGCCTTGACCCAAGTCGCCGGCACAATTAACAACGACCCGGTACGGAATCTCGAGGCCTTGCATGATCTTCTCGGCATTGGCGAGAATTTGCTCGTGCCGTTTGACGCTCTCTTCATGATTAGCTTCGCAAAGAACGACCTGTTCAACCTTATAAAACTCATGAAGACGAATAAGACCCCGCGTATCTTTGCCATGGCTCCCGGCCTCGCGCCGATAACAAGGCGAAAAAGCCACGAACTTTACCGGCAAATGCTCCCGCGGAATAATCTCGTTGAAATAATAGCCCATCGCGGGCACTTCGGCCGTGCCGGCCAAGTAATCGTCATCTTGAGTTTTGTATAAATCTTCTTCGCCTTGCGGGAGATAACCGGTCCCTATAAATATCTCCGGCCGATCGATGATGGGAGCCAGCATGGGAGTAAAGCCATCGGCGATAACAACCCGTAAGGCATATTGCCAGAGCGCGAGCGATAACTCCGCCGCTTCATTTTTTAAAAAATAACCGCGAAAGCCGGCCACCTTCGCTCCCCGATCAAAATCGGCCAATTTAAGATTAGTCATCAAATCGACATGACTCTTGGGGATAAAATCAAATTTGCGCCGCTGACCCCACGCCTTGATCTCTTGGTTGCCAGAATCGTCATTGCCCTCGGGTACGCTCATGTCGGGAATATTGGGCACTTCAAGCATAAGCTTTTGCCAGTTCTTCATCACCTCTTTCAACTCTTCTTCACCCCTTTGCAGGTCGGTTTTGACGCTTGCTATCATTTCAATTAATTTGACTTTCTCATCGCCGCCGGCCTTGGCAATATCGTCACTCGCTTCATTTTGCTGGCGACGCAATTCATCGACTTGGCCGACCAACGTCACGCGTTCATTATCTACTTTTAGCAATTCCTCGACTTTAAAATCCAAATGTTTTTTACGCGCCGCTTCGGTAATCAGATTTTTGTTCTCGCGAATAAATTTGATGTCCAACATATAATTTATGGTGAATTAATCGAACCATTTCAATAATAACACTTTTACTGATAAAATAAAGTGCGTCCCGCCCAAGAGCGAGCAAGATCATGAAAACTAAACATAATTTTAAAAAAATTCTGTCACCGGACTTCCCGGCTTTGCTGAAAGAAATTAACGATCCGCCCGAATTTTTATATTTAGAAGGGGAGTTGCCTACCGACGCGGGCAGGCCTGAAGAAAGCGAGAATAAGTTTTTGGCCGTGGTAGGCTCGCGCAAGTACTCGCATTATGGCAAAGAGGTCTGCGAAGAATTAATCCGCGGTCTGGCCGGCTATCCGATTGTAATTGTTTCCGGCCTCGCTCTCGGTATTGACGCGATCGCCCACCAAAACGCCCTTAAAAATAAATTATTGACGGTGGCTATCCCCGGCTCTGGTTTGAGTCGTCAAGTTTTACATCCTTTCTCTAATCATCGCTTGGCCGACGAGATTGTCGAAACCGGCGGTTGTTTATTGTCAGAACTTGAACCCGAGCAACCGGCTGGTGTTCACACTTTCCCTTGCCGCAATCGCCTGATGGCCGGCTTGTCGCACGCAGTATTAATAATCGAAGCGGGCGAAAAATCCGGCACTTTAATTACTGCCCGCTTGGCGCTGGAATATAATCGCGATGTGCTCGTTGTACCCGGTTCGATTTTTTCGCCCGGTTCGCGCGGCGCCAATTCACTCATTCGCCAAGGCGCCATGCCGGTGACTAAAAGTGAAGATATTTTACAAGCGCTTGGTTTTAATACCGAAGAAGCCGTGGTCGAGAAACAGGGCCGGCTTTTGGCCGACCTCTCGCCGCTTGAACAAAAAATTGTCGAGCTTTTATCGACCAATAGTTTCCCACGCGACGAACTAATCGAACTCGCCGAACTCTCCACCAGTGAGGCCAATATCATTCTCTCCACCATGGAGATTAAGGGTATAATTCGCGAAGCGATGGGTGAAATCCGGCTGGTTTAGGAATGCCACTCTCCTCGCGGAAAGTGGCATTCTGGTTCACCGGTGATGGCAGTAAATTCATTACCAGATATTTGTTGGGGCTCGAAACCGCGAGGGCGGCCTCCCGAAACACACGGGCCGCCTCTGGCACCAATCTTTCGACCAGTGACCTCTAGTCTCTACTGCCACTTTCGGCCGAAAATGAACCTAATTGAGATTATCACAAAAAGAAAAACTCGACAAGTGTCTGTTCTGCTCGTTACAGAAAGACCCCGTGCGCGTCGACGGGGCTTTTCTTTTACCTAACTTTATCAATCTGTTATCAATTTAAGAATCATTTATCTTATTACCTACCGCTCAGAATTCATACGACCGTTGATATTTTGAGCCGAGTAAGAATTAGTCCAAGCCGAATATTTTTTTAAATTTCAAATCGTTATCTATTTGATCGGCCACAATATAAATAACTCCCCGACCAAGACCAATATCGGTCTTCAAAAAATTCACATAATCCTCACAATCATAGGGAGTTATCCACACACTATTTTGCAATCGAACAAAACCAAATTCAGCCAATTCATTGCGCAAAAAATCCCTTTTCTTGCGACTCTTCTCCCAAATGTCAAAAATAACAATCCGCCATTTGCCGTCCCATTTCTTTGGTATCGGCTTTAATTCTTCCTGGTATCGCAAAAGTCGTAATTCGCCTTTGGGTGATAGAGATAAACGTCCATCTTTTTCTTTTACGATTAAACCCTGTTTGATTAAGCTTTTTAAATAATAATTGACTCGCGATGGGCAATAAGATTTTTTCTTTTTGAATAATTTCAAAATTTGTAAGGCATTCGGCGCTACACCGACAACAGTTAGAAAACCAGTTACCGCAATCACGGTTAAGATGGCCAAAGGAATACTTATCTCACCAACCGCCATTTCGCTTGGTTTAAGCTTCAAATTAAATTTCACGATCCCATTCTATCACATTTAGCCACGGCTCAAAATCTATACGGTCGTATGAATTTTGAGTAACGCTCAAAAAGCAATCACTGGAAAGATTAAAATAAAATTCAACAGAAGATTGGGAAAAATAAAAGCGGCGCAGGTGTGCGTTCGGGGGAACACCTGCGCCAGGCCGGCCACACTCGAAAAATCCAAGAGGGTCAACCATCTGACCACATCCGAGATTTAGTATACAAAAAAAGAGACAAAAAAACAATTCCCAGTTGACAAGTGATTACAAAAAAGATAATACTTGCTACACTGTCTGGGATATTAAGTAATAAAAAATTTTAGAATGAAATTATTGATTGTTGAATCGCCAGCCAAAGTTAAGACTGTTTCCAAATATTTGGATAATGCCTACTTGGTGAAGGCTAGTATCGGGCATATTCGCGATCTGCCCAAATCAAACAAGAATGCCATTGATATCGAGGGTGGTTTTATCCCCCGTTATGAAATTAGTAAGGGCAAAGAACAGATCATTGCCGAATTATCGCGTCTGACCAAAAAAGCCGACGAGGTCTTGCTCGCTACTGATCCCGACCGCGAAGGTGAAGCGATTGCTTGGCATTTGCAACAAACTTTGAAATTAAAAAATCCTAAACGGATCGCCTTCCACGAAATTACTAAAGAGGCGGTTCAAGAAGCAATGAAGCATCCGCGCCCGATTGACACTAATTTGCGCGTCGCTCAAGAAGCCCGGCGAGTGCTTGATCGTTTATTCGGTTACGACCTCTCGGCTTTAATCTGGCGGAAAGTTCGTTATGGCCTATCGGCGGGGCGGGTCCAATCCCCAGCCCTGCGCTTGATTGTCGAGAGAGAAAAAGAGATTCGCGCCTTTAGGCCCGAGGCTTATTGGGTAATTGAAGCACTTTTGGAAGATAAAAAGAAAAACCAAATCCCCTTCAAATGTTCAGTTGAGCCAAAAACTGAAAAAGAAGCGGGTGAGATTGTTGATCGGGCTAAAAAATCCGACTGGCAAGTTGGCGAGGTTGAAGAAACGAAGGCCAAGCGTTCAGCCCGCGCGCCCTTTATCACCTCCACCTTGCAACAAGCGGCCTCGTCGCGCCTAGGTTACGCGCCAAGTGTGACCATGCGCCTAGCACAAAAACTTTACGAAGCCGGACAAATTACCTATCTGCGCACCGACAGCACTATTTTAAGCCAGCCGGCCATTGGCGAAATTGCCGATGTCGTTAAAAATAAATTTGGCACCGACTACTCATCTCCCCGCCAATATCAAGCCAAAAGCAAGAATGCTCAAGAAGCCCACGAAGCCATTCGGCCAACTCAGGCGAGCGTCGTTTCGACTGGAGGAAGTTCACTAGAGAAAAAATTATATCAATTAATTTGGCAGCGAACCATCGCTAGCCAGATGGCCGACGCTGAAGTCTGGCGCACTAAAATTACCGCCCTGGCCACGCCGAAGCCCACCGAGACGAGGGCGGGTAAAATTCCCGAGTTCGAGACGATTGGCTTACGTATTTTATTTGACGGCTGGCTCAAAGCCGACCCCGAAGCTCGCGGGGAAGAAATCGATTTGCCCAAACTCGCCAAGGGCGACAATTTGAATTTATTAAAAATTGAAGCCGGGGGCAAAACCACCGAACCGCCTCATCGCTATTCCGAAGCCGGTTTGGTCAAAGAGCTTGAGAAACGAGGCATTGGCCGGCCAAGCACTTATGCCTCGATTATCAAAACTATCCAAGATCGCGGTTATGTGATTAAAGAAAATAAATCACTTAAACCCACCGATACCGGTGAGGTGGTCAGTGATTTCTTGAGCCAATATTTTGCCGATTATATTAGCGACACCTTTACCGCCGAGATGGAAAATGAGTTAGACGAAATCGCGAGCGGCGAGCGCGATTATATTAAAACCCTGAAAGATTTTTATGGGCCATTTACTAAAGATATTGCCAGCAAAAAGAAAATTGAAAAGATAACAAATTTAGGTGAAGCGCCAAAAGACATCAAATGTCCTAAATGCGGCTCTTCGATGATTATTAAACTCGCCAAAAGCGGCAAATTTTATAGCTGTTCTAGATTCCCCGATTGTGACGGGGCCTTAACGATCGCCGGCCAAGAATTAGCCGGGCCAAAATTGACCGGCGGTCAGTGTCCCGACTGCCTGTCTGCGCAGGTAGATGGCGGCAACTTGGTTGAACGCGATGGCAAATTCGGCCGCTTCGTTGCCTGCTCTAATTATCCGAAATGTAAGTATATTAAAAAAGATGCGGTAATTAAGGGTCAAGAAAAAGCTGGCAATACCGGCGTAACTTGCCCCGTTTGCAAAGTGGGAACGATAACAGAAAAACGCGGACGATATGGCGTTTTCTACGGCTGTTCAAATTATCCCCAGTGCAAAAATATCATCAAGACTAGGCCGACGGGAAATACTTGCCGGCACTGCGGTTCATTGATGATGACCGGAACCAAAACGATACCCGAGAGATGCAGTGATAAGGCCTGCCCGAACCACAATCCGCACCGGATGAAATAAGCTGGTTTTTGTGCTATTTTATTGGCAATGGATGCCAGAGAGATTTTTGAGTTAATGAAGAACCCGAGTGAAGAAGACCGGGCGCTGGTTGAGCGGGCGCTGGTCTTTGCCGAAAAAGCTCACGAGGGACAACGGCGCGCCTCGGGCGAACCGTACATAATCCACCCCTATAATGCCACTTTAATTTTAGCTGAGTTTCAGGCCGATGTTGAAACGATTGCCGCCGGACTTCTTCACGACACCATTGAGGATACGAGCGTAACTTCAGAAGATTTGATTCGAGAATTTGGCAAAGAAATCGCCTTTATGGTGGAAGGCGTGACCAAACTTGGGACCCTTAAATATCGCGGTGGCAAACGGCATGTTGAGAGTTTACGCAAATTCTTTGTGGCGATGGCTGAAGATGTTCGAATTATTATGATTCGTTTGGCTGATCGTCTGCATAATGTGCGAACGCTCAAATATTTGCCGGCGGAAGAACAAAAACAGATTGCCCTGGAAACACTAGAAATTTACGCCCCCTTGGCTAATCGGCTGGGTGTTTGGCGCCTGAAAGGAATGCTCGAAGATGCCAGCTTCCCTTATGCTTATCCGGAAGAATATAAAAAAGTGGTGACTCTTAGAAAGACCAAGGGGAAAGAAACAATTAAACGGCTAGAAAAGATTCACCGCGTCTTGGAAAGAGAATTGTCCGCTCGGGGTTTCAAAAATTATACGATTGATTATCGAATTAAATATCTTTATAGCCTTTATACCAAACTCTTGTTAAAAAATATGAACATTGAGGAGATTTATGATATCGCGGCTTTACGAGTTATTATTAAAACAATTGATGAATGCTACCAAGTTTTGGGTATTATTCATAATCTTTGGCGGCCGATTCCCGGACGGCTAAAAGATTATATCGCCAACCCTAAACCAAATGGCTACCAAAGCATCCACACCTCAATTTTCACTGGCGATGGCCGAGCGGTTGAGATCCAGATCCGAACTGAACAGATGCAACACGAAGCCGAGTTTGGAATTGCTTCCCATATTATTTATGATGAGGCGAGTAAAAAGAACAGCGGTAAATTAACCAAAGATTTGTGCTGGATTGAGGAGTTGATCGATTGGCAAAAACATGTCAAAGAAAATAAAAAATTTATTAGCCATCTAAAAGATCGTTTAAGTCATGAGAGAATTTTCGTTTTTACCCCTAAGGGCGAGGTGGTTGAATTGCCCAAAGATTCGACCCCGATTGATTTTGCTTATGCGATTCACTCTGCGATCGGCCATCACGCGGCCAGCGCTAAAATTAACAACAAAATGGCCGCCCTTAATAGCCACCTAAAAAATAGCGACGTCGTTTTCATCACCACTCACAAGAATAGCCACCCCACCGCCAAATGGTTAAATTTCGCCAAAACGGCCGATGCTAAGCGCCAGATCAAAAATTTCTTATTGACTAATAATAAAGAAGTTAAATCGAAAAATTCTTAATAAAATAAAGATCGTCGTCCTCTTTCGCTTCTTCTCCGGCGACGGCTGGGGCGACTTCCACCTCCTCGGCCAGAGGGATGGCGGGAATATCAAGAACCTGGCTGGGTCCGTTTTGCTCGAGCATGGCCAGAATTCGTTTCAATTCTTCAGCCGAGGTGTAATCAATCATAATGCGTCCGCCGGTTTCGCCCTTCATTTCGACTTTAACCCGATTGCCATATTTCTCGGTTAATTTTTCTTCAATCTCGATAATCTCCGGCTGCACCAGCGAGGCGTGCTTGCGCACCTTATCATAGGCAATGCGTCGGGCAATTTGCTCGGTATCGCGGACATTGAGACGTTTGATAATAATCTCTTTAAAAAGGGTAAGTTGCTCTTCGGGCCGATCAGTTAGCATTAGGAGCGGCCGAGTGTGGCCTTCGGCAATTTGGCCGTTGATGACCGCGTCAAGCATGTCTTGCGGCAGATTAAGAATACGAATGGTGTTCGACACATATTCGCGGCTGCGGCCAACTCGCTTGCCAATTTCGGTGTGAGATAGGCCAAATTCATTGGCCAGACGAAAGAAAGCTTGCGCTCGATCGACGGGATTAAGGTCTTCGCGTTGCAAGTTCTCGATAATCGCTAATTCTAATTTTTCTTTGTCGCTTTGCTCGCCCGCGCGAATCACCGCCGGCACTTGCGAGAGGCCGGCGATTTTGGCCGCGCGCCAGCGACGCTCGCCAGCGATAATTTCATATTCGGTATAGAGACTGCCGTCAGCTCGCTCGACTTCATTGCGGGTCACCACCAAGGGCTGAAGGACTCCGTATTGCTTAATCGAGTCGGCCAAATCGCGCAAGCGTTCCTCGTTAAACTCATGGCGAGGCTGGCAAGGGTTGGGCTTGATTTTCTCAACCTCAATCAGAAAAATTTTATCTTCGTAACCGCTGATCATGTCTTTATTTTAGCACAAATTGATTTTTGGCAAAATTCGGGTAAAATAGAGCCAGGCCGAAGTGGCGGAATTGGTAGACGCGCACGACTCAAAATCGTGTCTCGTAAGAGGTGAGAGTTCGATTCTCTCCTTCGGCACCCTAAAAAACTACTCGTAAGAAGAGAAATTGGCTTATTTGGCGGGCTTAGTTTTGAGTAGTTTTTCGCACAACGTATCGGTCTATCCGAAGTTGCGAAATCCGCGTGGTGGTAAAATCGGGCGGAGCCCACCACGAACGGGGACAAGCAATGTTCGTATAGCAGGTGTTAGGTGATGTAAGTTACATTAAATTTTTTTTAATTTTTCCGCTAATTCTTCAATCATACTCTTCGCTTTTTCTGCGGCTGCTACATGAACAAGCAAAAAAATATCATTGGTAACTTCGTCGCAGCGTCCTGTTGAGGGATCTATACTATAACCCGCAAAAGGCTCACCAGCTTGGCCTCCCTCCTCAATCATTTTTAACATTTTAATATCGTCTATATTGCCAGTACTATCCCCACCCTTTTTAAGAATTTCTCGCAATGCCCGCGCTCTTTCAGGACTAAAATGTTTAACCAGCTCTGTCATTTCTGACATTTTTTTGCTTGTTTCTTCTATTTCGGCGGAAAGTTTATCAATTTCTAGTTTTTTTTCCATAGGTTGTAAAAATTTAATGTAATTTATGTCACCTAACTAGTTTCTATCTGAAGTGTTTTCTGTTATAATACTTGGGAGTGAGTCTTAAAAGAATAAGATTGTGTCTATAACAACTACCTCACACGACCCTTGAATTAATTATAATAAAAAATATAACTATATGCAACAATGGCTACAGAAAACAAAAATCGAGCTAAGAATCAGGAATTACAGCCTTAAAACCGTCAGCGCGTATTTGGCTTGCCTCAAAGAGTATTTTACCTATAAAAATTCAGATTTGGATAAATCAGACCAAGAAAATCTTAGGAATTTTTTGCTTAAAAAGCAAGACAGCGGCTACTCGCCGCAGACCGTAAATTTATACCTGAATGCCATTAAATTTTTCTATCGTGAGATTATTAGGTCAAGCGAACCGATAAACATTAAATTCGCCAAAAGGAACAAGTTCCCTGCCCATCGTTTTGAGCCGTCAGGAGATTCAATTATTATTGGCGGAAATCAGCAATAACAAGCACAAATTGTTGGTATCTTTGGCTTATGGCGCCG
>Ga0315286_10006984_pt1 | contig 11009 bp, 9 predicted proteins | sample YL17G10_0_MG_FD_205038 | JGI IMG/M metagenome (GOLD analysis project Ga0315286, IMG submission 205038) | Sediment microbial communities from Yellowstone Lake, YNP, Wyoming, USA - YL17G10_0 | ecosystem: Environmental > Aquatic > Freshwater > Lake > Sediment | place: USA: Wyoming | collected...
AAGGAATAATTGTTTTCACGTTGTAGTTTAAGGAGAATAAAAGATGAGGAAACACATAACAATAATAGGAGTCTGTCTCCTTTTGATAACACTTTCATTAAGCGGGTGTGAAATACTTGAGGAAGAGGAAGATTATATCACAGTAAATGTTGGAGTCTTATGCAATGTTGTTTTCTTTGATAATCAAGGTAAATGGGATCCAACTAAAGATCCTGCCAGTATTCCGGTTCGCATCCAAATGATTAAGGATGGGGGGGAACGATTTACATTTAATAAAGTAACAGAGTCATCATTAGGTGCAACTGAATACATAGAAGGCAGTTTTAAATTATATAAGGAACAAAGAATTGAAGTGACCGCTGAAACTGCAGGCGAATTTGGAGATTTTTACGAATACAAGGCAGGGTTTGCGATGTTAACCTGGGCTGAAGTTGATGCCGCGGCTGATTTTGGAGGGTCTTATACATGGCGCCCTCAAGTCATTATCGAAATGAGAAATTCGACCCGCTGAGATAGTGTAACAAAATCATATGTCTTAAAACCGTGTTAATGCTTCTGTTTCTAGTGATATGTTTTTAAAGGAAGAATTGCTACAAAACTTTAAGATGGAAAGGAAATGCGTAAAAAATATGTGATTGCTGGAATAGTGGTCGTAGTAATTGGATTAGTTGTTGCATTATATGGGATTTATTTAGTTCAAAGCGTTGAAGCATATTATTCTGACATTAATATGACGATAAGCCATGATGCCAATCTAACTTATCAAATAGGACAAATAGCGGAAATATCAGGAGTTCTTTTATTTCTTATTGGTATGTGTTTAATAATTGTATGGGGTATTATACCGTATAAAAAAACAATCCCGAAATCTTCTACTGTCTCTTATGATGAAGCATTAAACATCTTAAGGACAAGATATGCAAAAGGTAAAGTTACTAAAGAACAATTCGAACAGATGAAAAAAGATTTAGAAGAGAAATATTTATGAAAAAACAATTCGTAATCATCGGAATCGTTGCCGTGCTTGTTTGTATATCTTTGAATGGATACACGAATAATCCACTTCATACTAAAAAAAAATAGATTTGTCGGGAAATGGGAAACGGCTAACAGTTATGCATTGAAAGATTTAGGTAAAACCATTACTTTTTATTCAGATGGAACCGCATGCCTTAGAAATCTTGATCGTATTGGGAAATAAAAGATGGTAAATTAATTGTTGATATAATGAAAGCAGGAACCGAATTTTATTACAGTTTTCAATTCTCCAATTATGATAGAACTCTTGAAATAACAAATGATATTCTTGGAATTACTTATATTTATACAACACAATGAGTTTCTCAGGATATGTTTTTAAAGGAAGAATAGTTACAAAACAGCAAGGTAGAGAGAGAAGTTTGAGATAAATGCCAATCGTTAAATTATTTAATGGAAAAGAATTTGCTTGTGATATTATCGAAGACCGTGATTCAGAGTTGGTGATAGAAGATTTTTCAGATTTTTCAAATCCTAAAAGAGTAATTCCGAAAAGAGATATTTTTTCCATTGATTTTTAAATGTAAGTTCCGAGCACCGATTGGTTCTAAGGAAATGTTTATAATGAAGTGGGGGAGTATTTAAACCTGTTTAAAAACATTTAAATTAATGAAAAGAATAATAAATTAACATCAAGGGAGACTTCCAATGTCAATTCGAGGGATTATCCGGTTGAACATCGTAATCGTGATTCTACTGCTTGTGACGGGAACCACGATTATGTCATGCATATCAGGCGAGACCCATCAACAGTATGCGATCGCGACAGGCATCGACTCCATCGTGAACAATCATCCTCGCAGCCTCGGCGAACTTCCACCTATGGTGGAATGGAACACGACGCATGGCGGCGACTTAGATGAGTTCGCCTATGAAGTCCAACAGACCTCCGACGGTGGGTATATCATCGGTGGTTGGACGAAATCCTTCGGCATCGCCGAATGGAATCCCTGGCTTATCAAGACTGACAACAGAGGCATCGAACTTTGGAACAAGACATACACCTATTACTCCTTAGCAAACATGTCTGGATATATTCAAGCCGTGCAAGAGACCCCTGACCACGGCTACATCCTCGGATGCACCTTTTTCAACTCAGCGAAAACCCGGCACGGATTCATCTCATCCATCGTCCTTATTAAAACTGATTCGAGTGGCAACGAACTCTGGAACAAGACATACCCCGGCCTTCAGTATTCAAATTGCTACTGCGTTCGCCTCACCAGCGACGGCGGCTACATCGCCACTGGCGGAGGCAATTATAGCGCAGACAACCCAACCAACCTCTACCTTCTGAAGACCACGACTGACGGGACGATGCAATGGCTTAAAAGCTATGGAACCGCAGACATGTACGAAGAAGGACACGCCATCCAACAAACCAGCGATGGTGGTTACATCGTCACTGGCGAATCCGACCTCGACTACGACGCACACTGGGGCAAAATTTGGCTTATTAAAACCGACACCAACGGCGTAGCTACCTGGAATAAAAAATTCGGCGACACGGACTCCTACGGCAACTCAATCCAACAGACCACCGACGGTGGCTACATCATCACCGGAATCAATGTCTCTCAAGGCTGCTTATTAAAGACTGATGCGAGCGGCAACGAACAATGGCGAAAGACCCCATTCCTCACATCAGCAGTGATATTCTACTATTCAGGCAAACAGACCACGGACGGCGGTTACATCGCCACCGGCATGGGTCTTGTGAAGACCGACGCTAACGGCAATGAAGAGTGGAATGTGACAATGGTACAACCGTTCATCTCAGGTCAGCAGACCAGCGACGGCGGCTACGTCATCGTCGGATCCACCGACGGATACAGCGGTGGTGACATCTGGCTGATGAAATTCGGGCCTGTACCACAAGTCACCTACACCGTCAAAGGAGGCCATGGTATGAGCCTGAAGATTACGAATACTGGAACAGTGGATGCGAATGGCGTCGCCTGGCAAGTCCACGTCAGCGGCGGCATCCTCCACCACATCAACAAGACCTACAATGGCACCCTGGACATTCCAACGGGCGAATCGAAGACTGTGCTGATCAAATCTTTTCTTGGACTCGGCGCCATCACAATCACCACGACTGTCAATGACCTGACGACGACAAAGACTGGGTTCCAATTCCTAGCCTACAGCCTCATTAAATAAAAAGGACGACTGCCCTTTTTTTCTCTTTTTTTTGCATCCAGAAAAAAAGTGTCATTGCTTTCCTTTTTCTCAAAGGATTTTGTATTTTAATAAAAATCCCACTAAGGGGTATGTATTGTGTCGTAAGAATGATGACATCCAGCGCAGAAACATGTCGACCAGCGGATTCGCGGGTGCAAGGGATGCGCTCGCCACGGTCTTGAGCGTCACCGGAATCGTGTAGACATCCGAGGCGTTGTTCTTGTTCAGAACCGTGAGATTCCCACGGAACTCTGCGTTTTTCTCTTTAGGGGTGACAACGTGTATGTCTACGGTAACCGGTCTTTGCCCCGGGGTCAGGCCTTCACCGGATGACGGGGTAAAAGTCCACGTCCCCCAGGTCAGGGTGTTGTTTATGGTCCAGTTCAGAATCGAGCCGTTATCCCCGATGTTCATCACCTGGAAACTCCCATGGACAGTCCCCCCTGGTTTGATATTCGACCAGGAGAGATTCCCGGTGCATTCGAGGTCAGAGACCGACGGCGGTGGTGGAGGCGGCGGAGGCGGCGGGATGTACTGGGTCCGGTACACATAGTTATTTTGACCCGGCGGATAGGGGTTGACAAAGGTCCAGACAATTTGTTTATCTGGGGTGACTTCAAGGAAAGTCCCGCGCGTGCCCGAGCAGATGAGCGTATCACCGTTGATCATGCGCTGGGCGCCGCTCCATATATTGGCATAGAACTCTAACGGTAATTGGTATTGCCAGATTAAATTGGCAGGACCGTAGGTGCCGCCAGGTGGGAGGTGGTATTCACCGGTATTGTTGTTGACATCTGGAGTGAATTCGTCAGCTGACGAACGTGGGCCACCAGGGCGATTGTTGCCATTAGAGAAGACAAGGATATGCCCAGCGCCAGGAAGACCCGGTTTAATCCAGGTGACTTGGTGTTGGAAGTATAATTTCTCGTCAGCAGCAGTTCCACGATCATAAGCTTGAGGATTCCCCCAACGGTACAGGAGATCGCCGCCGTAGCCGTAGATGCCGCCCTCGTGGCTTGCCGCTTCCTCAGTGGTTGTGCTATGATCAATGATCCAGACTTCGTCGAAGTTATGGGCGCTCATGAGGATCTGTTCGAATTTGGGGTTGTAGTCCACAGAGTTCATATGGATCCAGTCACCGCCATAGAAATCTTCACCAAAGTTGATGTTGATAAATTCAGGATACTGACTGACGTTACCGAAGTTGTTTTTGGTAACGTCGAAATCTTGGATGAGATGATCCCAGATATGCCATTCCCAAACAATCTCGCCGCTGGTTGGTCCTGTTTGGTGGACTTGGATGAGGAAGTCTGGGCGGAAATCAGAGCCAAGGTGGTTTGGATCGCGTCCTGCCTGGATGGCTTGGGCGCGTGATTTGACTTCTTGCATAATCATAATGACATCACCGTTGGGGAGTGGGACGATATCATGACTAGCGTAGCTGCCGTCTCGTGTGTAATGGTATTCCCAGAGGACTGTGCTGTTATAGGCGATTTTCTGGAGTCCACCATTGCCTGAGGCGATAGCGAGCATAATAGAGCCGTTGTCCATCATGTAGGAGTCAATGTTGGGGGTATAGGCACTCTGCCAAGTGTGGTTGACAACGCCGGTTTCGTTGATGAGATAGGTCGTTGTCCCCTCGATGGGGGAGTAAAGGAAGTGGCCTTCTTTGATATCGGCAGACATAGACGTTGTTTTCACATCCAGTGTATTTGTTATGGTTTGAGAAGGTACAATCATCGACATGAAAAAAATACTGACAGCAACAACTATCATTTTGGTACAAGTCTCATATTTCATGCTTTCATCCTTGAATATCGTTAATTAAGTGCTATACCAATGAGATTAGATCTCAGAGCACGATTCTCCATTAAAGATAAGTTTACCAAGATTTATATAATTATTGCCTTAAATAATAAATTTCTTTCACTTATTAGAAGGGTTTTCAAGTATAATTCTTAGAAAGCACATTACTCATTGTTGGCCTTTTTTACATCACCTGTTCCGCTCATCTTTCTTTTTTTTACTTTTTACAATAGGGAAAACCGTGTCAATGCTTGACCGCTACGTTTATATAAAGATTTCTGTTTTGTATTTTTGAACACAAAATAAACGTATATCTGGATTTGGGCTTTGAACTTCAACTATATCTTCCCGATTCGCGCCCCTGTTATTTTTTATCATGGTAATTATTATCAATAAAATCTTTGAAAATTAATTGATAGTTAAGTCCCTACGGGGGCTTTCCAAATCCAGGTTATCAGTTTATGTTTTACAGAAGCGAAATACGTTCTAATCTATCAATTATGAATTTTTATGTTTTCCAAACATTTAAATGAATCAAGGTAATATTAACATTTGATCTATTGTTAACAAAGGGGGAATATAAAATGAAAAATGATATGTGGACAAAAGGATTGATTATAGGTATCATTATGCTGTTTGTAGGAACAAGTGGTATACCAATCATATGTGGTGATAGCGGATTAAAAGATGCATCAAAACAAAGCAGAGATTCTTCCACCGATTGGTGGCCGATGTTTCACCATGATCTGACGCATAGCGGATATTCGAGTTCTTTAGCACCAAGTACATGCCATGTTGTGTGGGTTTATCAGACAGAAATATTAATTCTAGCATCTCCTGTTGTTGCTGATGGAAAAGTCTACATTGGTTCAAATCACACGTATTATTGCCTCAATGCTAAGACTGGGGAAAAGATCTGGGAATGCATCACAGATGGTTGGGCAGAAGGAAATCCTGCAGTTGAAAATGGGAAAATATATCTAGTGTCTAGAAATCAAGAAGGAGAAAATAAAATATTTTGTTTGCATGCTGACACTGGTCAGTATATATGGAATTATACAGATTGCTATTGGCCATTTAATCCTGTAGTATATGATGGGATGGTTTATTTTGGCTCCTTGGATGGCTATGTACGTTGTTTAAACGCGCTTGATGGTACTTTTATTTGGAGTTTCTCAACAGATTCCGTTGGCATTAGTAATTCTCCTGCGATAAGCGATGGTAACGTCTATTTCGGAGCAGGAAATGGTAGGATGTATTGTGTAAATGCTTCAAATGGAGATGAGAAGTGGAATTATCTTACGAACGCGAAAATCATGGAATGTGCTTCGGTATCCGACGGAAAGGTATACTTTGGTTCATGTGACTATAAAATTTATTGTTTAAATGCAGAAAATGGTCAGTCCATATGGAATTATACGACAAGTTATTATGTTGATTCGACTCCCGCAATAGCTTACGGAAAAATATTTATTGGTTCAAGAGACTGTAACTTGTATTGTTTGGATGCTGGCACAGGTCAATATTTATGGAGTTATACAGCAGATGGTCAGGTTGATTCTTCTCCGGCAGTCGCTGATGGAAAAGTTTATGTCGGTTCAGATGACGGTAGGATGTACTGTTTTAATGCTGAGACCGGGACAAAAATATGGGACTATATGACAGGTAGTTATGTCATGTCATCTCCTGCAATTGTTAATGGGAAAGTCTACATAGGATCGTATGATAATAATTTATATTGTTTTGGATGTGAACCACTTGCTGATTTTTCTTGGACGCCACCGAACCCCCGTCCAAATCAACAAATCACGTTTGATGCGTCCGCAAGTCAGGACCCTGATGGAACGATCACCTTGTATGAGTGGGACTGGGATAACGATGGCGTCTACGATGAAACACATAGTACTCCCACAGCAACGCATGCATGGGCAAACATCGGAAACTATCCGGTAACAGTACGCGTCACAGATGATGATACGGTCACAGGTACTATGACAAAGACGGTCACTGTGAGTGGAACAATTAACTTTACCATCGACATCACTGGAGGATTTGGAGTCACCGCAGTCATTACAAACACCGGTACCATAAATGCAACAAGTATCCAATGGACATTTACTCTAACTGATGGTTTTATCCTACTTGGAAAGACGAAAAACGGCACGATTACATCGCTTGCAGCGGGAGTCTCAGAAACCGTCAAAGTTAAGCCGATTTTAGGATTTGGTAAAACCACTATACAAGTGGATGTCACCTGTGCTGAAGGAGCATCCGCTACTAAAACAGCAACGGGTACACTCTTTCTATTTTTCGTCATCGGAGTAAAATAATTTATTCCACTCTCTTTTTTCTTCTTTTTTTATTTGCTTCGCACAAAAAACATGGGTTTTAAAACCGTGTCAACGCTTCTGTTCTGTGAGGATATTCTTTTTATAGGAGAACATTGTTATAAAATACTATACGGGGGAAAGCAAATGAACAAGTTAATATCAATATCAATATTAGGAATTTTACTTCTGAGTGGTATTAGTGTTGTTGCAATAACGGCCATGAAAGCATCCACAGACAACTCTCCACCAAATACACCAGTTATTTCTGGACCGGCATATTGCACAATAGGCGGAGAATATATATTTGGATTAGTCACCACTGACCCAGATAGTGATGATGTCTACTACTTAGTTGACTGGAATGATGGAGATATTTCTACCTGGTTAGGACCTTATTATTCTGGCATTGAAGGAGCAGCTCATCATACCTATAGTCAAAAAGGAACCTTTACCATTCATGCGAAAGCCAAAGACAGCAATGGTGCTGAAAGCGAATGGGCATATTACACTATTAGATGGTCAGATAGTGACAGTTCAATAATTCAACAAAAAAATCATTTATTTCACAATCTACTAATAAATCGCCAAATGATAATTGATAAATAAATGAGGTAGAATATGGATAAAAGACCTCCGATAGTCGTAAGTATCTGTGCTGTGGTTCTTGTTGTTCTCGCGTCATTGAGTAATGTGGTTGGGTATCAGTCTATGGGGGAAAAGTAATGAAAAATAAACTAATTATCGGAGCATTTTTTTGTTTTGTTCTTTTGTGTATGGTGCCGATGATTTCAGCTGTTGAACTCAAAACTATTGAAAAAACACAAGGAAGCAAAATAAATACGCAATCAGAGAGAATCTTTTTTAATAAAATAGCTGGCTTATTCAAAAAAGGAACCTTATCAAAATATCCTATACTTTTCTTTTTTGTAGAAATACAACTATTAATTCGGCTTCTTCGGGCTATTACTCTTGAAGGTATATCTGTTGTTGAAATACCTGAAGCACCTGATAAAATAGTTTTTCCATTGCTATACCTTTATAGCTTCTGGTTATTGGCAACGTTCTCTATTGAAAGTGAGTTTTGGGCTAAGGTTTCAGGTTCATTGGGTTGGAACTGGCCTTCGTTTCCATTTTTAAAACAAATCAAATGAAAAGAAAATGTTTGGCGATTGGAATCATTTTTTACTCATTGGGATAGTTATTTGATTCGCACAACGATTATAGAAATCATTAAAAGGGCTTGAAAATAGGGACCGTAGATGCACAAAGACCGTAGCTGAAAGGGGGGGAATATCGTTATTGACCTTTCGGGGTCTTAACGCCTCTCTTTTTTTGTTTATTTCGAAATATTAATATTATCGGATAAAAAACGAAGGTTTAAATGAGTTCATAGGATAGCATTTTCCAATTCACCCTTTAACATACATATAGTGGTTACAATCAATAGATAGAACTAGAATAATAAGGATTCCACAGAAGAAACCGGCGCCTTACTACCGGGTATCATGATAAATTTTATATACTAATTAAGATTATTTTTTAAATAAAAAGAGGAAGAGGTTCCACATTGACATCGAGGTCAAAGGGTGTACATATAGTAGTTATCGTTTGTGTTGCGCTCTCACTCATTTTATCTTGTGGGAGTATCACAGGAGTTACCACGTCTAGTTCTAGCCTGGAAAAAAAAGATGCTCCTGACGCTCTCCTCGCCTATTCCTCGGGATGCTGTGAAGGCTACACGCTGCTGAATAGGGCTACAACCACTGTCTTGATTGATATGAACGGGACCATCATCCATCGATGGCCGTCACATTTCCCTCAGCCCGCGAAGATGCTGCCGGGGGGATCCATCATCGCGGGGAGCAAATTCAGAACGTTTGGGATTGGCTGCGGTGATTTTACCTTCCTCAATGAGTATGCCTGGAATGGGAGCATCGTGTGGAGTTATCACGACTGGGAGGACGGCCGAGCCCGCCAGCACCATGATTTCGAGCGCGAGGGAAACCCGGTCGGCTACTACGCCCCGGGCCAAGACTTTCTTCCCCATGGCAAGACCCTGATCCTTGCCCACCACACCATCATCAACATCAGCATCAGCCGACGACCGCTGAAGGACGACGTCATCTATGAAGTTGATTGGAATGGGACCCCCACCGGGTTTGAGTGGAGTACTTGCGAGCATTTCAACCAACTCGGCTTCAACGCGGAGACCAAGCACGGCATGTATGTCAACCCCGGCATCCTCGGAGACGGAGATATCTTTCACATGAACTCCATGTCGCTGCTTGGCCTCAACAAATGGTATACCGCGGATCCCATCACCTATGCATGCTTCAACCCCCAGAACATCATCATCAGTTCACGGCACACGAACTTCGTGGCCATCATCAGTCGAGACACTGGGGATATCGTCTGGAAGATTGGACCTGATTATTCAAAGGCCACCGAGGCTGGTCGCAAACTCGGCCAACTCATCGGCTTGCACCACGCCCACATGATCCCCCAAGGGCTCCCAGGGGAAGGCAACATCCTCCTGTTTGACAATGGCGGATGGGCCGGATATGGGTATTTCGGGATGCCACGGTACATCCGGCTGGTGTCCCGCGTGATTGAATTCAACCCGGTGACCCTGGACATCGTCTGGGAGTACCGTCATTGTGCCTTACGCTGGTGGTTCCCGCGTACCAATGAGAGCCACCGTTTCTACAGCTCCATTATGAGTTCCGTGCAACGGTTGCCCAACGGTAACACGTTGGTTACCGAGGCTACGAACGGACGGGTCTTTGAGGTCACCAACACATCAAAAATCGTCTGGGACTACATCACTCCAACTAGGATCCAGCAACTGTATCGAGCCTACCGCGTTCCACCAGAATGGGTTCCTGGGAATCCCTCCGGGTACGCGTTTTGGGAATAAGTTAACTCCATTGGGGTTCTGTGCAACACGGTAGTGGAAAAATCAGGTGTGGGAGCTTCGGGGTGAGTTCACCTATTTTTACCTGCTATGAAGACACCGATGAAATGAGCGATGATGCTGAGGAATAGTCTTTTTTGATTCGCACAAAAAACATGAGTCATTAAAACCGTGTCAATGATTCTGTTACTAAGGCTATGTTTTTAAAGAAGGAAAACCAGCTTCAGTGCTGTCTTTTTTTATTTTTATCGTTTCCAAACATTTAAATGAATCAAGGTGATATTAACATTTGACCTGTTGTTAACAATGGAGGAATTTAAAATGAGAAATGGTATGTGGACGAAAGCATTGGTTGTTGGTATCATAATGCTGTTTGTAGGAACGAGTGTTGTACCGATTATAACGGGAAATATCAGACAACTTAATAATGAATCATATCAACAAGAAATAAAAACAATGCAAACTTCTGCTTCTTCGTCAGTTATTGACAATGTTTTAACTACATTGGATACGTCGTTAAAACCTGATGAGGTTTATACTAAAAAACTTATAACTGATGATGTGTACAGCCGGACAAGCGAAGAAAGGTTAAAACTAACTTTTGACAATCCATCGATATCACAACCATTGAATAATGATATCTTTAGAGCTGGAGATATCATCGAAATAAAAGGTACTGCGAACGGATCAACTTTTCAGTATTACATCATACAATGGGGAATTGGTGAAAATCCAGG
>Ga0315286_10006985_pt1 | contig 11009 bp, 4 predicted proteins | sample YL17G10_0_MG_FD_205038 | JGI IMG/M metagenome (GOLD analysis project Ga0315286, IMG submission 205038) | Sediment microbial communities from Yellowstone Lake, YNP, Wyoming, USA - YL17G10_0 | ecosystem: Environmental > Aquatic > Freshwater > Lake > Sediment | place: USA: Wyoming | collected...
TTGAGCACGTAGCACTGTGCCCCCGGCTCTGGCGGTACCTTGCCGGTCGGAATGTTCCTCACTTTGGCGAACTTCCAGGAGGTAACCCACTCGTCAGGGATCTGACGACTTGGCAGTTCCCGCTCCCAGATCAAGCGAAGCGCTCGGTTTACCAATCCACGGATGGGATTCACGACAAGATGGGGTTTGTCCACGGTCTGAATGGCCAAGCTAATGAAGTCGCGCATCTCGGAATCGATGTCGGCGAGCTGCGCGAACCTCAACTCCAGAAAGCCTTGGATGTTGGCCTCGAAGTCATCGGCGGTGCCGAACAGCCTTCGGAGCCCGGTCGAGCCGGGACCCTTCTCCTTCGCAAAGCGTTCCATCAAACGGCACGAGAACTTCACCTCACTGATCTGCTCTCGAATGAATCCTCGTTGCATCAGCGACTGAATCCGTGGTCGCGGCAGTTCGCTCAGCTTGACTCCTCGTCCCTCGGCCAGCTGAGCCAAATCTCCGCGCTCTTCCTCGGCACAGTCCTCCCAGAGTGAGTGAAGATGATCTTGTGCATCGTCGAACACCGCGGCTGCCAGGCGGTTGATGTCCTCATTGGTGAGTGATTGGTTGTCTTCGGTCGCGTCCCACACGCGTCGGCACAGCGCCATCGTGAGTACCGGAACACCACCAGACCAATTGGCCAGTTCCGCGCGTGCTCCTGGTTGCAACGTGATCTGCCTCGCGCCGAAGGGAGGAAGGATGTCATCCCAGTCGCTGACATCGAAGCCCGCGAGGGCGAGCGGGGGATCAGCAAAGATGTTCCAGAAGTCGGATGTCTTCGACTCTTCCGAAGCGCACAGCTCTAGCAGTCGCCGGCGGCTTCCCGTTACGAATCGGATGCTGGACAGCTCGGCAAGCGCGCGGAGGTTGTCCCACAGGTTCTTGGTAATCTTGTCCGCCAGGAGAACCGCGTCCAGACCGTCCATAATGACGAGGATTTTCTTGCCCTCTTCGTGCAGCGTTTCGAACACGACACGAAAGGTTTCGTGGGTGCCGCCCTCAGAGCCAGCAAGTAGGACCCCTGCCTCAGCATTGACACGGGTGACCGGCGCAATCAGCTGCCGAGCGAGCGCCACATAAAAGCTGGCGTCATCATTGAGCGTTGCGTGGCGCATGTCCCAATAGGCGGAGCCTCCAAAGAAGCTGCTCCCAGCGCCGAAGTGGTCGGCAACCGCCTTCAACAGGACGGTCTTGCCGATATGGCGAGGCCCAACGACCGACACATGGTCGGGAACTTGCTTCTCGAGATGGCGCATCAGTCTCGCCCAATCGCGCGCACGCCCGCGACGTTGGGGGATCTCTGTGCCGAAAACCTGATACGGGTTCTCACTCATGGGCATCGCTTTCCCCCTCAACAATCGCTCGCCGGCGATGCGTGTCTGCGTCGATGTTTCTGCGCATCCACCGCGACAGAAGCGGTATCGAGATCCGGTAGGTGGCGGCTATCTCACTGGCATCCAGCGCCAACACCTCCAGCTCACGCAGTTGCTCGAGGTCGTCACCGAGCGACGCCGCGTCGCCGAACTCTACGCCGTCCGATTCGAGCTTTGCGGTGAGCAAATTCAACGTGATCCGGTCCGGCCCATCAGACAGGCGGTCGACCAGGCACGTTAGGTACCGCCGCCGATCGGTATGCAGGCGATCCCAGAGCGTCCGGAAGTGTTCATTGTCCTGCACCATCTCGTCGGCCGCCGCCTCGACGACGCGTACGCTCACGCCATTCTCGCCGGACTCCGCGCATGTCTCAAAGATGCGGTGACACAGCGATTGAATCAGAAAGGGATGGCGCGCCGTTAGCTCTAGCACGCGATCGCAGGCCGAGGGCGCAAATACCAGCCGCCCTTCGACTGGCTTCATGACCAGGTCCCGCGCCTCTGCCTCGTCGAGTGCGCTGACGGGGATCGCGATGCCGAAGCCAAAGAGCGCGCTCCAGTACTCCTCGCGCAGGCGCTTGATTCGACGTGACCCGGTGAGGATTCCCGATAGCCGTTCGTAGTTCTGAAAAACGTAGCGGATGTTCTCTGGGACCTGCGGGCTCGTGATGCCGTTATCGATTCCTTCTTGCAGCTTGTCGAACTCGTCGAGCATCAGCAGGACGCGCCGGGGTGCCACCGCGTCCAGCGTCGCTTCAAGCACGACGCGGAACTCCTCGAAGGGATGCTCCGTTTCGAACAGAGCGCGTACTTGTGAGTTCAAGTCGCGGCGGAACTTGGGTCCGGAGAACGATGGATCGACCAGTCCAACTCCCGGCACGTCCAGGGCATGACCCGAGGTATGAGCCGCCCAGATCAGTTCTCGGGCAATCGCGTAAAAGACTTCCCTCGTCCTCACTCCCGCAACGCGCTCATCCCCCTCGGCCGATTGGAACGAGCAATACACGGGGACCCATGCTGGCAGAAAACCGGAGCGCAGCAGCTGTTTGAGGATTGATGATTTCCCCGTTCGACGATTTCCCTCAAGCAGGATCACGGCGCTCGGTCCGTCGGTTCGAAGCGCACGCCTGATCTCGTTGAGAATGTCCTCTCGGCCGTAGAACATGTCCGGACGGTCGATCGGTGTGCCGACGACGTAGGGGCTGGGACCAAGATCCGCACCGGCCGCAGCTCGTACGCTGCGCGCCTCGAGTGCGACTTGGAGACTCCCACTGATCTCGCGACCGTCCAGGCGGAGTGCGGTCCACTCGAGGGTGATCGGCAGTCTGCCAGGCTTCTGGGGAGGGACGACCATCTGCCACGCGAATTCCTCCCCCGGTGACAAACTCTGTCTAGTAACCTCAGATTTGAGCGGGGTGGTCGAAACCCGAAGATAGCGCAGCGCCAAGGGCCCCGCGTTGCGGAGCCGGAGCTTCACATCGCACTCGCGTGCCGCGTCGACTAGTGGCGGCTCGACCATTGGTGCGAGGTCTATAGTGCCAAGCAGGTCCTGTTCCACGGCGACCCATTCTTGGAGCAGCACTGCTGTCAGCCTAAGGGTCTGAGAACGGGCTTCCTGGCCTAATGAGCCGCCGGCAGACTCGGACCAGCCGTCGACCGCATCCTGTAGCGAGCCCCCATCAATAATCTCGCTGCGGGTGGACCGCAGCAGGGCGTACCGATCTGCACTCGGCGGTATTTCCAAGCTCTCCAAGAGCAGCCGGGCCGCATGGGTCCACTCCAAGAGCCAGCGCGCGAGGGGCTCGGTCTCTCCCTCGCGCTCAGCGCGTTCCTCCCACTCGTCGCTCCGGTTGAGCCAGCGTGAAAGCGCGTCACGGAGAGCCTCACGGTTTTCCGCAAAACGTACGACATTGCGAAGAGCCTCGTCACTGAGCACCAGCCCTGCCCAGTGCGATTCTTCGCCGATGCGGGATAAGACACTCAGGATCGCATCTTCAGTTTCGCCCCCTTTGAGCTCCCGCGCGAGGGTTGCCTGTACCGCGACGCTCGGAACAACCATCGGCAACTCCCGAAGAGTCTTGGCCGACAAGTGTCGAATCGTACTGCCCGCCGCATGACCTTCAATCCACCGCTGGCATGGAGAGGACTGCAGCCAGCGCAGGATGTAGTTGGCCGAGACATCGCCTTTTGGCCGAACGACGATGACACTCTTCGCAGCGACTGCCCCTGCTAGTCCCGGACCCGTGATCGCGAGCTTCCCTATGGTTCCCGATGCCGTGAGTAGGACATCGTCAGCGCGCATACGCTTTTGCCAGGGCACACGGACTTCCACGTCCTTCTCATCGAGATACCGCGACGGCTGGACTACTCTCGGTAAAGTTTCCTGCCCAGTGATCGCTCTCGCAACGTCCTGAACGCGCACTAGGGGAACCGGCTCAGATCGGATCGGTTCTGGCTCTACGAATCCGTCAACCCTCTGGAGCAGCCTTCGCGGCCGGCTGCCTTCGAGTAGGTCGCCCCTCTCGTAGCTAATGCCCGGGAAGATTTCGGCGACTTCGCCCAGACTCATGCGCTGCGTATCCGGAAGTGACTCCGCAAAGCGACGGAGAAAATCCTCTAGCGTCTCTTCGCCCGTTTCCTTGGCAACGAGTTCCCAGTGGCGCATGGCAAGTCGGTCAACCGAGACGCTCCAGGCGATCCGCGGCAGGCCGGTTCTCTGCACGACGAAGTCCACCCGCCTACACAGGCCCTCGGGGGCATTGAACTCCGGGACGGATGCCAGCAACGCCAACGCAAGGGCCTCCGAGTTGCGTGACTCTGGGGTAATAGGGGCGGGCGGCTCGCTGCTCTCCAACCCTTCAAGCAACGTCTCGATGCGTTCCTTCACTGTCAGAGTAGGTTGCTTGCCCGCACGCCGAGTGAGCACCACGTCGATCAGCGCGTCTCGTGCTGCATTGTCGCTTCGGTCAGCAAGCGCCCGCTTGGCAACTTCAGGTCCAACGAACCAAACCTGCTCCACGGGCGGCTGGCGGCTGATGACGAGGATGCTGGTCTTGATGGCTGTGTACGGGCGAAACGCCTCGTTGGCGAGCGAGATCACTGCCTCCAGGCGGTATTCTTCGAGAAGCATCTTCCTCAGACGCGAGTCGGGACCGGCTCGAAAGAGGACGCCCTCCGGAACGACCACCACTGCCCGTCCACCTGGCCGCAGGCTGCGGAGGATGTGTTGGAGAAAGAGCGATTCGGAAGCCGTGGACTTGATCCGAAAGTGGTTGGCAATCGACTCTTCGCGTCTGCCACCAAGAGGCGGATTGGCGAGGATGCAGTGAAACCCTTCAGCGCTGCGATCGAGCGGCGCTGGGCGTTCCAGCGCGTCACCAACCTCGAGACCCGGAGACGAGATGCCGGCAAGGATAATGCGGGCGGTTGCAATGAGGTGGAGGGCCGGGAACCGCTCCACGCCGAAGATCGAGCTGTCGTGCAGGCTCTGCCAGCCTTGGGGTGGCAGCGTGACAGCTTGCTCAACGACTCGCCGCGCCGCACGCATCAGCAAGCCGCCGATGCCGAAGCACGGATCGTAGATGCGCTCGCCGACCTGGGGATCGGCGAGATCGATCATGAGATCGGCCACGCCCGACGGAGTCGCGTACTCCCCGATGTGCTTTGCGGTGCGGAGCCACGCGCCAACGTGCTCCTCGAACTCCTGGGCCAGCTGCTTCCGGCCCTGAGGCTCGTCGAGTCGGTGCTCCCCCGCGGCGTCGCGGGCGGCGACCAGTATTTCTGGATCGCACTGCGTCGGGTCAAACGCCCCAGGGATGCGGGCAAGTTGCGCGGCGAAACCACTCCCATCGAGTTTCTCGAAACACGACCATACTGGTCGTAAGTAGTCGCCTAGCTTACTCGCCGGAACGGATGCGAGTTCCGACCAGGACGCCTCTCGCGGGAACATCGGCGCAAAGGGCTTGTCGTCAAACGCTGCGATCGCTGCACGCTCGGTGTCCTGGATCTCCGCGTGGCGAAGAATCAGGAACGCAGAGCACGCGGTGAGGAAGCTCCGATAGCCGTCGTCCGCGCTGACTTGGCCCCGCAGGCGATTTAGGAATGGCCACACGCGATCGGTGCGGTCTCGCTCGGAAGAGGGGCGCGAGTCCATGGCAACCTACAACTCGCCGGCAAAGGCTTTGCGGAGAGTGGCTTGGGCCAGGGCAGACTCTTCACGAGCGTTCGATTCGTGGTTCTCAAGTAGCGATTGGGTCGCAGCCCAGGCTTCAAGCAGTTCTTCGCAGGTCCGCTCCTGAACTGGCAATGGCGGAGTCGGAACGCCGAGCGGAGCGAGATCCTGCTTGTTGAGCTGTGGAACGGTCGAGCCGGAAACGAGCTTTTGCAAGTCGAACGACTCGAACCATAGGTGCAGGAACGCAGGCTTGATCAGCGTCAAGTTCGGCACGATGCCCATAAGATTTGGGTCGAGGAGGGCGGGTCTCCCGAGTACGCGCTTCTTATTTGTCGCAATCGCACCGCCTCTCTTAGGGAGAATAACAGTCCCCGAGGGAAAGGCCGACGCGTTGAGGGCGTTTGTCTTCGCGTACGCGCGACATGTCTTTGCGACCCGGTCGTTCCCTTCCAGAGTCATGTCGCCCACCTTGAACAGCATGGGATAGTCTTTGCCGGGGTCGAGAGTGCTACCTTCCGGCAACGACTGACCGCCGCGAATGGTCGCAAGCTTCTCCAACTTCATGGTGCCTAGACTCATAGCAAGGTCGGTCATTCGGCTCTTCAGCAACGACGGAAAGATCGCTTGAACTTCGCGCTTCGCTTCCTCTCGGAGTCGCTTGATCTCGTCCACGCGGCTCAACATTTCCTGGATGCGGGCGACGATCCGGCGCTGTTCGTGTATCGGTGGCACAGGAATACAAGCCTCATGCACGTCCTTGTCCGTCACTGCGGGGTAGTTCGCTCCGCGCATCTTGGGGGTGATCTGAGCAAGGCAATCCTCACTGACCACGCAGTGAAACAGCCACTCCGGCAAGACGGAGTCTGTGACTCGCAAAACACAGAAGCCAGTTGAGCACACTTGATCATCGTACTCGGATGTGACCAGAGCGACCGAACGAAGATAGGGACGCGTGGTCGCGAAAATCACATCGCCTCTTCGGATACGCTTTCTCGCTCGACTTGGCGCCGCTGATCCAATGAGCTCCTTGGGCGTCGTGATTTGAAACGTTTGGTTCGAGACGCTCGCGATATCGATGTACTTGAAGGATCTCGTCGGCGTTCGCCTGGGATCGACAGTTTCGGTTGGCTGGCACAGGCTGCCAAGCTGCTTGAGTGGCCATCGAGTCGCCTCGAACGGGGTCATTCCTCGCCCTCAAGCATCTGCTCTAGTTCGTTCAGCAGCTCGAAGATCCGCTCCTCCCTGGTCTTGATCGATTGCACCAGCTCCAACGCGGGGCGATGTTCGTAGTCATCCTTCCGATTCGGATTCTTCGCCGAGAGATCGAAGCCCTTCAGGTCGGAGACCTTCACGGTCCACGACCGTTCGCTGATCGCCCGCATAGGCTGCTTCGGGAGGAAGTCGGGGAACTGATCGCCCTCCATCGGTTTGCGCGTCTGCTTCAGCTCGAAACCGTCGTTGGTCAGCTCGTAGAACCACACTGACTCGGTCGTGCGGCCATCTGCCTCGCGGTTGAAGAACAGTACGTTGGTCTTCACGCCCGCATAGGGCAGGAAACAGCCGGCGGGCAGGGACAGGATGGTGTGAACGTTGAACTCCTGCAATAGCTTCTCACGCACCTTGGCGTCGGGGCCGCCGCGGAAGAGCACGCCCTCGGGCACCACTACCGCCGCGCGTCCGCCCTTGGCTAGATTGGCCATAATGTGCTGGAGAAACAGTACCTCGGTGGATCCCGAGCGCACTGTGAAGTTGGTTTGTAACTGTGTGGCCATCTTCCCGCCGTAAGGCGGGTTGGCCAGGATCACGCTGTACTTGTCCTTCTCAGCCACGTTGGTGACGTGGACTTCGAGCGTGTTGACCAGTTCCAACACTGGGTCGTGCACATCGTGCAGGAGCAATCCCATTGTGCCCATTAGATACGCCAGCGGCACCATCTCGCGGCCGAAGAACGTCGCCTTGTGGAACTTGCTGAGCTGAGTGGCGCTGAGCGTGCCGGCATTGCGGCGAATCTGTTCAGCCGCTTCGGAGAGAAAGCCGGCGCTTCCAAAACAGGGGTCGTAGACACGATCGGCGGTCGTCGGCTGCACGACCTGTACCATGGCGCGGATGATGTGCCGCGGCGTGTAGAACTCGCCGGCGTAGCCCGAAACCTGCGCCACGTCCTTGAGCAGCCGCTCGTAGATCTCCGACAGCACGATCACGTCCGTGCGGTCGCTGAAGTGCAACCGGTCCACCTGCGCGACGACACGCGCAAAGCTGGGTCCACGGCTCTGATGGTTTTTGATGGCTGAGAAGATGCGTTTGAAGCGAACGCCCACCGGACCGTTGTTGAGATTGGTCAATTTCGCCCACAGCGTGCCGTTTACGAACGCCAACATGTCGTCGGGGCGATCGGTCTTCTTCGCCCAGGATGCCCAGCGACAGTCGCCATCGAGCAGTCGCTTGTGCGCCTTGTCGTCGAAGGCAGCTTCCTGCTCTTTGCGATCCTCGGTCTCGTCGAAAGCTTTCAGGAAGAACAGCCAAGAGAGCTGTTCGACGTAGTCGCGCGGGTGCACTCCTTCGGAGCGCATCTGGTCGCAGGCGTTGTCGATGGCCTGCTGCACTTCCTGGCGGCGGTGTTCGAGCTGGCCCTTATGCGCGCTGTTGGTGGTGGTCATTGTCGTCCGTCGCTACGCGCTCATCGGCACGTACAGGTGCCGCTTCACTTCTTCGAGATCGCTCTTCAGCCGAGGCGCACCCCCGTAGCGTTGGAGCAGTTGACTGAATGTGCCGAAGCGCTCGATGAACTGCGGGGCGCTATAGGTGCTGCCCTGCTCCAGATCATCGATGCCGTAGAGCGCGTAGTGGTCGAGCGCTGTCTCCCAGAAGTCAATTTTCACGGGATTGCGGTCGCCATTGACGAGGCTGCGGAGCCATGGTGCATCATCATCCCACAGCCGCACGACGCGGTCATGTCGCATCGGCACCCGCACCAGATCAAAGCCTACCTTTGCCAGGATGTCGACGTCATCAGCCGCATCAAGGCTGAAGTAGTGCCGAAAGGCGGCGACATGAACATCGTGGTCCTTTAGCTCGGCCCGCAAATCGCTGCGAGTGTTCTTGTCGATCCACAGATTGAGCAGGGTCTGGATGTCGGCGGGTGAGATAGACCTGATCACTTCTTTGGACTGCTCGCAGTACTCGTCGAATGGGATCTTGCGCCCGTCGGCCAGACACACATAGCGTTCGGTGGAGCTGATGAACACGGAGACGCCTTCAGCAACGACGGGTTGTCTCGGCTCGCCCCCGGTGGGCCTGCTGGGCCGAGGAACTTTCTGGCGGTTCGCGGGGTGACCATCGAACTCCGTATCTTCCAAGGCAGTGGCGCCGGCGTAATCGAAGATCGAGAAGAAGCGCTTGTCGATATCCTGGCAGAGGCGGGTACCGCGCCCCTTCATCTGCTTGTAGAGCACCGCGCTCTTGAGCGGGCGCGCGAAGACAATCGCTTTCACGTCGGGCGCATCGTAGCCGGTTGAGAGCAAGTCGACCGTGACGGCGACCCGCGGCTTGGTCCGGCCGACCTCCGCGAAGTTTCGCTCCAGCTGGTGCGAGTGACGCTCCGAGCGTGTGACGCGCGCGGCGTACTGATCGTCTCCTGACAAGCGTCGCAGCTCTTGGGCCACAAACGCGGCGTGGGTGTCGTCGACACAGAAGACAATGACCTTTTCGTCGCGCAAGCCCTCGACGCCTAGTTGCGTCCAGAGGTCCTGCGCGATCAACCGCGAGCGGTCGGGCAGGCGAATGTCGCGCTCGAAGTTCACGGTCGTGTACCGCCTTCCGTCCGGTCCGACGTACCCATGCTCGTCGAGGTTGGTCAGGCGCTGCTGAAGCAGGTAGGGAACCAGGTATCCGTCTTCGATGGCCTGCTTGAGCGAGTAGGTATAGGCTGGCTCGCCGTTCGCGCTGCCCGTGAAGTAGGCGTACGTGTCGCGCCGAGCTTCCTCTGGCGTCAGCGGCCGATTGGTCTGTTCGATCTCACGCGGCGTCGCCGTCAGGCCGAGTTGGTACGCACCACCGAAGTACTCAAGGACAGGGAACCAGTCGCCGAAGCCGGAGCGGTGGCACTCGTCGATGATGACGAGGTCGAAGAAGTCGGGTTCGTAGTGGGCGAACAGTTTTCTGCCGTCGAGTTCCTCGTCGAGGTTCTGGTAGTTCGCGAAGAAGATCTTCCCGACGCGATGTGCGCCGAGGCGCACGGTCTCCTTGTTGATGATGACGCGCTCGGCAGCACTGAAGGCTGCGAATGCACGATAAGCTTGGTCCTGGAGGGTGTTGCGGTCAGTCAGAAACAACACCCGGTTGTTGCGCAGGACGTTGCCGCGCATCAGTTTCCAGATCAGCTGGAAGACCGCGAACGTCTTGCCGGTGCCGGTGGCCATGAGCAGGAGCACACGGTGCTGGTTCTGTGCGAAACGCGACAACGTTTCGAAAATCGCCATCTGCTGGAACGGGCGTACGCGCTTCGGGTTCACCTGATCGATGTGCCAGGGAGCCTCGAAGGCAAAACGCCATCGGTCCCAGTCGATGTTGATTCCGAGGCGGTGCAGAATGTCCCCAGGCGATGGCGGGGCGTTCAGGTTGTGGAACTTACCAGTTTGCGCGTCGGTAAGGATGTACTCGTGACCATTGGAGGCGATCGAGAAGCGCAAACCGAGGCGCTTGGCGTACCGCGCAGCTTGTTGCGTCCCGTCCCAGGCAGCCCCCGCCTCTGCCTTCGCTTCAAGGACGGCGAGCGGCATCTGCCACAGCCGCAGCAGGTAGTCTGCGATCAGGCGTTGGCTCTCGTCGTACATCGAGCCGCCGGAGAAGTTCACCGGGCCGGGCCCGATCTCCAGCTGCCAGTCCCAGGACCAACCGGCATCGCGGAGGGCCGGCTCGATTAGCTCACGGCAAGTCTTTTGTTCGTTACGACTCATTCAGAGCTCAAGCTGTCGCGGCCTCCCCGCCGGCGTGGTCCTTCAGTCCTTCCACGTTTTGGCGGAGGACTGCAAGCTGCTTCTCGACCTCCTCCTGGAGCCGCTCCACGCGGTCGTGGATCTTAACACCGTTGGAGCGGACGGTCTCGGCCCAGGTCTTGATCTCCGCGAGCGATTCGGCCGCCTTGGCGATGCGGCGGACGGCATCCTCGATGGCCGAGAACTCGGCCTGCACACGCTCCCGTTGCGAGCGCTCGCGCACCACGAGGGCGCGGGCTAGCGAAAGGGCTGCGGTGACGAGCACGTCGCTGGTGGCGTCGTCACGATCCCATACCACAACGATATCGGCTCCGAAGCGGCTCAGCGGCTCCATGTCTCCGGGCACGGTTGCCCGTGACAAGACAGCGACGCCCACCTGGGCGCCGCGGTTCTCGCGTGCCTGGGCCAGCTCCTCCAGCGTCTTGCGGATCT
>Ga0315286_10006986_pt1 | contig 11008 bp, 3 predicted proteins | sample YL17G10_0_MG_FD_205038 | JGI IMG/M metagenome (GOLD analysis project Ga0315286, IMG submission 205038) | Sediment microbial communities from Yellowstone Lake, YNP, Wyoming, USA - YL17G10_0 | ecosystem: Environmental > Aquatic > Freshwater > Lake > Sediment | place: USA: Wyoming | collected...
TCCTCGCTTTTTACACTTGTCCGAGGGTGCGCCCTCTTCTGCGCCGACTGCCGGATCTCCCTGGTTACCACGTAGTCTCCATGTGAAGCTCGACACGGCCTAAGACCCCGGGGCGACCCCTTGCACTCGCTTCTCACGTACAAAGGACTGTTGCCTGCTGGCCCATAAACACCATCGGCCTCTCCCATTGACTGTCTTATCGGGGCTCAACGCCTTACCGGTCAGCATTACCTGTTACCATTGCACCTCGCCTCCTCTCCTGCCTACGCATCAAGTCCCGCTAATAGGCGGGATTACCAGAACACCTGCAAGGCTGGATTCCAGGCCCGTAGCTAAAGGCTACCTGGGTAGGCTTTCCACCTACAAGACTACGCGACCTTGCCAGGCCGCAACTTATAGATGACACCAAATCGAAATATCCCAAGCCTGACCCCGTAGCCTTCCTCTTAAAGTTTGGCTACTTTCTCTGTAGCAACAAACTTAACCAATTGTGTTTTTCTTCTGGCACTGATGATTTAGTCGCCCACATTTTAACTACTTCAAGTCGTGAATCTCCTTTATATAATTCTTTTACGGATGATTCGTTGTAATACTGAAAGAAACGCCCTTCACTTTTCTCTTTTCCTTCTCCTTCTTTCAGAGATACAAACATAATACCTCCAACTTTAAGTGAAGTGGTAAGACGTCTAATTGCCCCTTTGCCCCCTTCTAATGTTAGGTGTAATAGAGACCCACAGCACCAAACACCATCAAATTCTTCCCTGAACTTAAGATCTTCAAAGGAAATGTTTAAACAAAAAGCATGGGGGTACTCATTGCATTTCCGGGCCATTTCCTTTGAAGCATCAAAAGAAATCACTGTATATCCTTGTTCAATGAAGTATCGTGTGTCACGACCAACGCCACATCCAGCATCTAAAATTCTGCCTCTCTTAGTTACGTTAGCTTCAAATTCTTTGTAAAGCTCTGATAGATCCAAAAATAAGGTCTTATTCAAATATTGGTCAGCATTCTTATCATAGTACTCCAGTGTAGAATTTCTTTTTTCCTTACTTTTGGTTGGATGGTGCCCCTCGATTATATCATCCAACTCCTCTAAGCGATATTTAAGTCTTTGAATAGCACTTTGTACTGCTCCGTCTACCGCAAGAGGAAATACTATATCTTCGAATAGTTCAGGAGGACCATTCAATTTTTTTTCATAAGCTAACTGTAATATTCTGCTATGAGCGCCAAATTTCCCGAGGAGGTCTTGAAGTTCTAATTTGTCGACTACGCCTGAAGATGAAACAATTAGCTTAAGAAGCTCTTTGTTTATCTCTAAAATTTGCATTAGTAAAGTCTCCTCTTGAGGGGTAAATGTCTTCCCTTCCAAAAGATGGCGAAGTGTACGGAATCGCTTTCCAGTGCCAGCACTCTTTTTTGTAAGTTCATCCTCAAATTTACTGTAAAGCAATTTGGATTGTGTTCTCAATTCTATGAATGGACCATAGAATGTATTGAGTTGTTTCAAAATGTCATCACGTTCTTCCTTGGATTTAGAAAGGGATAATTGACGTTCATTAAATGCATTTTGCCGCCTGTTCTGGCTTCTTTGAGTAAGGACTAGAACAATGTTGATTATCAGACCAACTACAATGGCTGCCAAACCAACCAAAATGGGTCCCCATGCCTTAACTGTCTCCGGATTCTGTCTCTGAACCCAGTTGAGGATATCCTCTATGATTGACATTTAATGCATGCCCCTCCTTCTTTTTTTTCAGACCACAAGGCCACTTCCATTACCTTCCTCGGTCCCCCACAAATAACGTTCTGAATCAGTAATCAGTTTACTGAATGCCATTCTCATATCCCGTCATAGCACCCTTAGTTCTTTTCATACTTATATCCTGAGCCCAAAAGCCTACTCTTGTTATGGATGTCACAAGTTGTGTTGCCCCATAACCTAATCCCCGTCACCAAGTCTCTGCGCTCGCTGGAGAAAATCTTTCTTGGCCTTTGGCGGTAATTCCTTGAATTTTTCAAGCAACCACTCAACACTTAGAGCTTCCAGCCGCACTTCAACCTTCCTAGCTATAATTGCCGCCCGCTTTAGATGCGCCTCTGTGACGACTGGAGGAGGCTTGCTCACTCGGCTGTGAAAACGATTCGCTTCGTCTGCCGGCATAGATGGAATACCTTCCACCTGGGCTTCCATTGAATCAATCCATGTCGTACTGACTTCCTTGCGGCGCTTTGAAATGTCCTGGACGAATCCATCCATTGTATCGTCGGGTGGCCAGGGCGGCTCCTCATCCCCAAAGGCAGTAGCCCATTCCTTCCGTATCTCTTCAACTAAGGTCTCGAACTCGGCCCAATTCAAGTTCTCGTCGGAGAGACGCGTGTAGTCCTTCTGGTAGATCCTGAGCGCACGCCGCATTAGTTGAAGATCCTCAAGATCTTTGGGGAGGTTCTCAAATGCACCAACCAAGGACTCCACTTCTCCGAGGATAAGGTCCATATCTGCCTCGGTTCGTATTTTGGTCTGCCACAGGTCAGACGCACGTTTGAGAATCTGGGTTTCTGTGTCCTTCAGTTTCGCCAGGAACCCCGAAAGTTGCGTGCGTGTCTCAACAATCTCAGGAACCTGGATGCGTCCCGCCATGCCCTGCAATTTCCTAGAAAAGTCGTTGCCAACCTCACGAAGGCCTCGGATCTCCGCAACTCGCACAATGCGAACGGCATCGCCATGTGTCGTCAGCCATGACTTGACATCTCGTATTAGCTGATGGGCTTCTGCCATCGTTTCTGCTTTGCGGATTACCTGAAGTGTATGCTTCTCCAATTCTTCAACCTGCGCCTCCAGCCCCAGTTTCTTGAGGTTTCCTCCTATTGTGTAGAGCATTTTGTGTTTGAAATCACCCACAGCTTCCGGGGCATCGCTTCTCGGTGTCTGTCGGGCGAGCCAGTCCGGGAAGAACAGGATGGCCCCCTGCCGACCCTTCTCGTAGTGCGGTTGAACTTCAGCAATCTGAGAGTCCGTCCAGAGCGGTTTCTCCATGGCCATCTTGTCACAGATATCTTTGAGGCCCACAGCTCCCCACGTCAACTGGCCCACATCAAGACGTTCCGCCCCTTGTCCCAGTTTCGATATAGCCTCATCCTCCGCCCTCTCCATCTTTTGCATCGCTTCTATGGACACCGACGCCTGTTCACGCAGATGCACCTCTCGGTAGCCCAAAGAAGGCGGAACGGGGACCCGGATCTTCAGTTCCAGGGAACGTTCGAGACAGCTCTTGCGTGCAAGATGACTCTCGGCTTGCTCCCATTCATCCAGAAGCGTTTCCCATTCCGAAGAAGCCTCGCCGAGGAGAATGAGATCAACACCATGAAGAGCTGACAAGTCAATAAACTTGCCTCGGAAAACCCCGTCCTGTACCCACTGGGAAACGGCCATTTGCTGCCCGTCTCGTACTACAACGAGCTTCTCTGCGCGTGGCGCAACGAAGACACTTAAGAGAAGCCCCGCTGAGGCAATATTACCACCGTACGGAGGACGGCATAGCTGGCGGATAACATCCGCAACGGGCAACCGCCGTTCATCTGCTGCCAAAGCGTCATCCCATTTCTCAGTGATCGACCGGACGACCGGATACGCAGGTCGCCTGGTAACAGCACCATTCTTTGTGAATATGCCCCACGTATCCTTCAGTACCGTCACAGCCCTGTTCTTTGACTTCGGCACCTTGGCAATAACCCCATCGTAGTCGAGCTTGCCGAGGAACAACCCCAGCGTGAGTTCCTGACAAGTGTCCGCAGCATTCCCTTTTGCCGTACTAAAACCATCAAAAGGAAAAGGTATCGGGGTCTTATATATCTTCGCGAACAACTGCGTCCCTGCACGGCTGAGTCGGTGCGCCTCCAACTCCTCTTTCAGTCCGGTAGCATAGCGCCTCTGCTTCATCATGCTTTCGACCAGCTCCCGGATCACCTTGCGCAACTTCTCTTTGTGGGCGCCAATCAGATTACCGAACCTGACACGGTCCTCTTCACTGATGGATTCTTCTAGAACAGCATACTCCGCCAACGCCTGTCCCAATGCGCCGTTCTCGTCCCACAAGAGCACAATCAGAATTGGCAAGGCCGGCACCCCGGATTCCCGGGCCACAGTCTTTAGGAGTTTTGCGGCGTCCGGTATAACAGTAGCCGGGTCCCGGCTTTGCTCCACATAGGTGTATACGATTGTGCCCCGGGGTTCATCCACTGCCAAAGCGCTTTTCCATCGGTCACTAGCGATCTTGATCTGCTGAGGGAGATAGTCCAGATTCGATGTCACAGCTTGATAACGCCATTCTCGGGTCGTGATCTTGTTCTCTTCTGCGAAATCGCATTCAAGGTCACCGAGGAGATCGCACCATCCGGCTGCCTTGCTGGCAAAAAGCTTTGCCTTCCCGGCTTCATCATAGGCGCTCGCAACACGTTGACGGACAAAAGTCAGGAATTGAGTGCGTGGAACTGCATCACCGAGAATGTCGAACGCTTTGAACGCCTCATCCCATTCAAGGACGTTGTACTCTTCCTGCAGGAGTTGAACGCCCTTGACTGCATCACTGAGAGACAGACCCCCGAGTTCCCCCAACGCCCCGATTGCATCGTTCTTGTCTATTGCCTGGAGCCCGAGTTTCGATGCTAGGACAACAGCGCAGAGGAGGCGCTGCAATTCCGGAGACAGACGTGATCCATGCCTTGCCATCACTGATGCATAAGCGAGCGTTATGGACCCTTGCTGGCCAGTCTCCTCAGAACTGATGAGTTCCTGTTGAAGATCATCCGACCACAAGTCGGCTGGCGACAGCGACCAATCCCCATCGCCAGGGACTTCCGCCTTCTCGTAACGGTGAAAAACATCACCCAACAAGGCCAGCGCAGATCGCTCCTGCAAGTGCTTCCCAGCGGAAGCAAGATGGAAGAGGAACCACGTAGAATAGGGCGACAGAGGCCAGCACCCCTTGCGAACCACGGGGTGAAACTGATCGGAATCGCCCCAAAGCCTGTGATTCTTGGACTGAGGGAACCATCGGGCAAGATTCGCCATTGCGGCTTCCGAATCGCTTTTCGCCTTCTTGCCCTCAAACCACTTATCCAGGAGCTTATGCTGACGCTTCTCAATAAGGCTAGCGATCAGTGTCTCCAAGTTGATGGACAGGTAGACCCGATTGGCCGACTGGTAACGAGTCACGTACCTCAGAATCTCATTCTTATACTCCGGGGCCACCCGCTGTACGTATGCGTTCAACTCAAACTGTATAAACCCTACAAAACATGTGCTATTAGCATTTGCCTGTATCGCCTCAAACAAGTCCTGCAAAACCCCACTGCCGGCGATCTGACTGCGAACCGTTGCAAATTCGGTATATTTCCCAAACTCGTCAAACAGTACCAGAAGGCACCGATAGGACTTCCCTTTACCACAATACTCGCGGACCGTGACGTCAATGACATCCCGAACGGATTCCCCCGTGAGCGCTCTGATGGGCATTCCACGTGAAGCAAAGAAATCGTGTATCTTCGCGTATGTTTGTTCATCATGTTGATCCAACCCGGTGAGAAGGTCATCAACGCTAGTGGCATCACATGCCGTTTCGAGTTCCTTGACGACTCCCTCATTCGACATTCGGATCAGACTCGATGCCTGACCAAATCGGGGTCGAAGATCATCCAAGGGCTTTGGGTCAAGCCCATCGGCTTTGAGGGTACGTACAATCTGTTTCGTGATCTCGGCGGTAAGGTCAAAACTCTGCATTCCATTCAGGGCCACAGCCAGACACGGCTGTTGTGCCTCCTGCAGCAAGACACGGATGTCGCCTCCTATGTCAGAGTCTGCCGCCTCAATGGCGGACAGGACGTTCCGGGCAATCTCTCCAGCAGGGGCGTTGACCAGACTTGCCAGAGTAAGCCCGAAATGTGATTTACCAGTACCATATCCGGCTATGGCCAGCGTAAAGGGCTGATCCTCCAACCCGTAGCATCTTCGAACTACGGCGCGGGCAAGACTTGCCGTATCCATGAGACGATGGCCATGTCCACTCCCTACATCTTCCTGCTGGACCCCGTGGTATTTGGGGCCATGGAAAACGAATGCTTCGCTGGCTGCTTTGGTTTTGAACTCATCCGTGCCAAACCAACTGATGCTGACTGCTCCATTGAACAGGCGATCGCCTCGGAAGCGAACGATATCATTAAGCCGTTGAGGCATGGGGCCTCCTTTCATAGCATATTGTCATAGATGCGCCTCCAGATCTCATCAGGCCCAGCTTTCGGAATCAGAAGCCAAGGTTCCATATGTCGATCAACCTCAATCAACCCTTTGCGCTCAACGAGCTCCAATACCCGTTGCAAACTTGAAACATCCCAACCGGGAATTGTGCGCCACCCGGCTATGGCATCGAGATCCGTAATCGATATCTGACGCCGTTTGGGGAAATGGTCGCCCATCAATTGGAGCATCCAAGCGCCATAACCAAGTCCAAGCTCATCTGCGATAGGTGCGGCCCGCCGCACAATCGCACCCTCCGTATCGGACAGCACGCCACACATCTTGAAAGCGGCATCGTCCTCGTATGTCCCAACAAGAGGCCCTATGAGCCCGCTTTTCTCGACGCCATAAATAACACTCAAATGCGCCTCAAGCTTCGCCCTGGAAAAATTCATCCCGAGGGCCTGTGTCCCGGCAAAGAAGGTGTGGTACCACACGTCTGCTCCGGTGAAGGGACTGCATAGGTTGAAGTGAGCTATCCACTGGCTGACACTGGTCTTCAAGTAAGGATCTTCCAGCAGCACAATTCGACCAAAGGGGGTAAGATCTGGCTTCTTGATTGAAGACCGGTCCGGTCCTGTCAGTCGTAATAGACACATACCTCGGCAGTAGTCCAGGATCGCCGGAACCTTTCCGCTCGATGCACCCGTCGGAATACCTGTGGCAGCGGCAATCGTCTGATAGTCACCTTCCTCGCCGGAAGCGGCGTATCGCAGCATGGCGTTGATGTACTGGCGTTCAGGCTTGAACGTTTTGTGAAAGTTACGCGGCAGGCGACTATGTTCTACAGCGTCAGGCATTGAACCCGCGGTCCTCTAGTGATGTTATCCTGATGCGTTGCGCTTGAAAGACCAGTCTTCCTGTCGCCTCGTTCAAGCTTCGCCCTAGGGACCAGCATTCACCAATTTGGAGCGAGGCCAGTCGAGTTGCCCAATCCTGTACGCTCACATTGCTGATGGCGTTGTGTAGTAGTTGAGCGTGTTCGCGCATCTCATTCTCAGTCGGTTTGAAGAACAACTTGTGTTCAGCCTGGAAAAGACGGCTGACGCGGGCATCATTGACGCCGCCAACTCCCTTGACCGTTTGTGTCGCGGTGATCATGGCGAGTCCTTGTTTGCGGCCCTCTGTAAGATATTTGGCGACCGGTGCATCGGGGCCGAGGTCAAGGTTCTGCACCTCATCAAGCACAACTACCCGAGGAGTGTTCTTGTTACCATAACTGCTGACGAACGCATACAGATCCCACAAGATGAACTCGATCAATGCGCGTGCCGAATGTTTGTCGACCTTGAAAAACTGGAACACGTGACAGCGGCAAACTGCATCGCAGAAAAGGTCCTGCCAGCCAATTCCATTCATATCGGCCGCGAAAGGATTGCTTTGGATGAACGGTTTCAACTTGCTAACGGTCGTCCGCACTGTCCCAGTTGCATGGATGTCGTCTTCGATATAGGCCTGCAATACATCTAAGAGCTTGGCCAGGCTGAAGTCGTCACCAAAATGCTCAACTCCTTCGGTGATGGCGTCAATCAGGACGGGGAATTGCTGGTTGCCGAGTTCATAGACGCTCTTGAATATGGCGGCGACCCGCTTTGCGATGGTTATGGGCGTATCCTTGAACGTCATGCCCGCCTCCTGGCTGACTTGAGCTTTGAATGGGCTGATCGGCAGTGGTGCTTGCTGGATAAAGTGTTGTTTCGGATTCAGACAACCTGTGGTCGCTTTCTCAAGCTTGCTCGGGATGAAACCATCCGTGTAGTCAAGGATAAGCGAATTCTGCCCCTTTCGTCCCATTTCGCAAAGCAAGCATTGAATGGCATAAGTCTTGCCCATGCCGGACGAGCCAAAGATCAGCATGTGGCGGTTGGCTAGTTCAGGATTTCCGAACTCCCAATATACCGGCTTGTCGCCACTGACTGTCCTTCCCAACAGGATGCGGTCCGGGATTGGCAGAGCTTCGACAGCTCTCGGCTTTGCATGTACATCGCCATCAGCGACTGCAGGGTGGGGCACTGCATCAAGAGTCGGCGCGGGGGCGACAAAGGCGAGTTCCGACTCTTGTTCCGCGACAACGGGTTCGCTTGGTTGCGTTTCGGGCTTCGTTTCCAGCAAATCAATACCCGCTGCGTCATCCTCGCCTTCCTCACGGTCCTGCTGTTCTTCCCATAACGGCGCATCTTCGTCGTCATCATCACCGGGTGGCAGTTCAATGTCATCCAGGCCATCGCAAACATTACTGGCTTCTTTTCGGGCCAGTTCTTTCCATTCACTCCACGTCACGGGGAAGCCAGCCCCCTCCAACGCTAACTTGCGCACGAATTCACGGCCCATAACATAGATGTCAGCGGTCACGTCGCCCGTTTCGCCGACTGCCCAGCGACCGATGCGGATAGCGTCCGCTGCGTCACTGTCGCTCCAGAAGGCGAATACCGCCGCTGCCCAGGCGATCTCGTAATCGCCTTCGGCCAGCCGCTCCAGGGCGGAAAGCACGTCCGCCTGTTGGTGGCTTTCGATTTCAGCCTTACTCGCTATCAACCGATGAAGCTGCAACCACCAGTAGCGCTGATCAGGACGGTTGTTCTCATCCAACACCGCATCATTTTGGCTGCGTGGGGTGAAAGCAGGGACCAATACGCGCAATCCGTTGTTGATCTGTGCCCGGGCTTTGAGCAAGTGCTCTTCCGATTGCTGCGCCAGCTTACATTCGATCAAACGGATTTCCAGGCAGACGCGTTTATTGTCGTCCAGCCATGCCGTCAGCCACATCAAATCCGGACGACGCTCATCATCCGCTAAGTCGAACCAATGGCGATATGCGTCTAGTGAGACCAAATGGTCGCACAGCACAGTGCGTTTTTCCCGCAGTATCTTGCGGGTCAGCGAGTAGGCCATAAAATCGCGGATGTAGTGACCAACTCCAGTCGCGCGCACCAGCGACAGGCCGGTAAGCTCGTGGGCCTCATGCAAAATACTCTTTGCCACCGCCTGGCAGTCGGCTGCACTCCAGTCATGCGCGGCATACACTTCTTGAATGGATGCGGCCAAACGTACGTGAACGTCGGCCAACGAGAACTGTTCGGTCGAAATAGTGTAGTTGGCCTCGCCATGGGAACCGACGCCAGAGCCGAAGCCAATGATCTCCCGCTCACGCGCCTGTCCTCCGGCGGGAATTTTTATCAGGCGCTCGTCCATGTTCGGATCAATGCAAATTACCCATTCTGCCTTGGCATGGAGGGCGTCGATGACACCGCGCCACGGCGCAAAATCGCCCAAGCCGAGGACGACGAATTCTTTGCCCGGCTGTACTCCTTGGTTTTTGAGTCTGTGCATTACTTGCGTATGCAACTTGCCCAGGGTGAACTGGAGGTTGCTCATCACCCGCGACCGTTTAAAGCTGTCCACAGGATGACGTACCGCGCAACAAGACTTTTCCAAGATCGGAAATCTCAGTGTCCGTGTGGTGATGTCGAATGGCGCAACTTCCGCAAACTTGTTGCCGCCCTGACCGGCGCCTATGAAATCGTATAACACCGCGATGTCGGCCTCCAGGCTGTCTTTGATCAGCCGCTGGAAGGAACCAAGCTGACGGGTTTCGATAATCCGATGCGCCACAGCGAAACGGCAGCGTCGGTAAGCCTGAAACTTACCCTCGGTTTCCGCTGCCTCCCACCGTTCCCGCCATTGCTCGATCCAACGTGCCACATCCACATCATCGCCCGATTCGGTGAAGATGGTCACACCGATGGCGTAAGGCTTGCGTCGCTCCGGCAAAAGAACGTAATAACGGCGGTCCTTCTCGTCGGCCAGTTTATTGAGATACTGGTGCACGGCAGCAATGACCGGTTGAATGTCCTGGTTACGGAACACCGCCAAAGTCAGGCCGTCGCGGGCGTGCGGATGTAGCCGGAAATAATCCGTTATCAGGCGAAAGAGCAGCTTTGATTCCCGACTTTCGCGGAACATTTCGGCGTCCGTCACCTCTTCATCGTCGTTGGAATTGTCATAACGCAAGAGAAGGCGAGTAGAAAGTGTTGCTTCGCTGTCTTCCGGCGAACCGATGCGATGAATCAGCTCCTGGCCGCGGACATTCGTGTCCAAGTTCTGGTCTTCGTTGTACAGCAACCCAGCAACAGGCGATTGGATGGATGCCAGGTCAACGTAGCCAATCCAGATTTTCTCCGCGAACGCCTTGCGCCTTTCCTCGCGGCGCCGTTCTGTAGCCGTGGCAGCATTGAAGCAAGAGAATAAGAAAATCACCTGCGCCTCCAGCATTTCCAGAACTGCCGGATGCAGCACCGTGGCCACGCCAGAGCGTTCAAACGGTTCCGTACCCCAAGCCACACCGAACTCCGCGCCGCGCCGTTGCACCACTAAGAAGCCACGCATCAACATCGCCACCATTTGTGATTCTGGAGTGTCGGCAGCCTGGACAACGGATTCACAGGCAGCGGCATAGGCCTGACGCAACTGTGTCCATTCGTCACCAAACAACGCTGCATGCAAGCCACGTTCGTAGGCTGCGGAAATGAAACGAGTGTACTTATCGGCCAATAGTTTCAGGTGCGGCAGCAATATGTCAGCACTTGCCAACCATTCCCGCCCCAGCAGGTTTGTCCACTTGTCATCGTCCGGATGTGCGTCACGGATGCAATGCAGCATGACACGGCGCATCTCTTCATCGTCCGTAGCACGCAGCAGTTCTTCATAGTACGG
>Ga0315286_10006987_pt1 | contig 11008 bp, 11 predicted proteins | sample YL17G10_0_MG_FD_205038 | JGI IMG/M metagenome (GOLD analysis project Ga0315286, IMG submission 205038) | Sediment microbial communities from Yellowstone Lake, YNP, Wyoming, USA - YL17G10_0 | ecosystem: Environmental > Aquatic > Freshwater > Lake > Sediment | place: USA: Wyoming | collected...
ACTGTAGCGGATCGATTGAGCATCCTTCGCAACCTACATTCCTGAGTCGCTCGTGCGAGGGGTGCGAAAGTGTACTGGTTCGACAAACGACAACGGCTAACCACAGCATGCACACGACGCGCGGAAAAGCCGCGCGCGTGTGATGCTCGGCGTTAGCCCGCTCGAAGCGAGCCCCGCAGTGAGGTAGCCACCCATGCCGAGAGCCGTTGTCATCGGCGCCCAAGGCACACTTGGGTCGTTTGTTGCTCGCGAACTCAGGTTGCGTGGCTGGGATATATTACGGGCTGGCCGGCGGCCAGAAAGCGCGCCTGATTTCCGCAGAGTGGATCTTGATGATCAAGCAACGTGGGGGGACACGTTCGTCGGGTCCGAGCTTATCGTTTCTACCGTGCCTCATAGCGAGCTTCTGCTTGAGCGACACATGCTGGAAACCGGAGGGGTGCTGCTGAGTCCCGCGACTGTGCCGCGGGCGGCGCTAGAAAAGCTCACAGCCTATCAGCGCAACCCCAAGGGCGTGGTCATCCCTCACGCGGGACTGACGCCGGGGCTAAGTAACCTGCTAGCGGCAGCGTTACTGGAAGCCGCCCCCGACGCCGACGAACTCGCGATTGGGCTTATTTTCAAGGCGTTGGGCGCGAGTGGTGAGAAGGGCCGCAAGTGGGTCTTTCGGCTGTTTGCCGAGGGCGTTGTATCGCCCGTGCGCGCCGTTCAGTTGCCGTCCCCACTAGGTTTTCGAGGCTGCGTATCCACAGACCTGTCAGCGGAGGGTTGGTTAGTCGACACGCATCGCCCGCCCGTTCAGCGACTTGAGTTCTGCATGGCCGAGAAGCCGATCGACGCGATGCTGAGGGGTCTCAGCTCAATTCATCTCGCTACTCTTTTCTCGCGTATCGCAGCACCCGCCTACATGCACCGTATCCCTCGCCCAACTGATGAACAGATTTATCAGTGGGCTTGGGTGCGCCGGCCCAGTGGGGCCAAGCAAGGCTGGTTAATATCGGCCACTGGGGACTACCGATCAACGGCAGTCGCGGTGCGGCTCTTTGCCGAGGCGATCTTTCGCCTCAATGCCGACTCGCGGCTGCCCCGTGGGCTTGTTCGACTGCAAGACGTGTTGAAGATGAATGACGTGAAGAAAGAATTTGCGGCCAGCGGCATATCGATTCTCGAATGGACACCTTCTCCATAGGGAAGCCGCTATTTTTGCGAGAGGTGCTCCAGGGAGAAGCTCCGAGGTTTGCTAAGGTGAGCGCAGCGAGGCAACACGCGATCAAGCGCGTGCAGCCGGCCGGTGCGAGTTCTCGCGCTCGCTGCGAGCGCTGCATCTTGGGATCACCTAGGCGGGCTTGACTTGGCGCCGTTGTTCCGGTATTTCGAAAAGCATCGAAATGAAAATCACCGCCGCGCACGATGACGTCTCTCGCGCCTTTCGGGCGCTCGCCAATCCCAATCGCCTGGCCATCTTCGAGCGCATTCACGAGGACGGCCTCTGTTGCCGCACCGACCGCAAAGGCAACACCGTGTGCGCCATCGCCGAGGACTTCCAGCTGGCGTTGTCGACCGTGTCGCATCATCTCAAGGAGCTGCGCGCCGCCGGCCTGATCACCTGCGAACGCCGCGGGCAGCAGGTGACGTGCACGATCAACCAAGCCACGCTCGGCCGCGTGCTGGGGCTGCTCCGCCGCAGCGCACGGGCCGGCAGATCGCCGCGCCGGCACAAGAGACGGTAGCCGTGCATTTCCTCTTCATCATCGACCCGCTCGAGACGCTCTACTTGGCGACCGAGACCTCGCTGCTGCTGATCGAGGAGATGGCGCGCCGAGGCCATCGCGCCTCGGTGGCGCTGCTCGCCGATCTCTATCTCAACGAGCACGGCCCCTGGGTGCGGGCACAAGGCATCACCGTGGACCTCGGCCGCCGGCCGTTCTATCAGCTCGACGCGCCGGGCGACCACGCTTTCAGCGATTTCGATCTGGTCCTGATGCGCAAAGATCCGCCGGTGGATGCCGAGTACATCTTTGCCACCTTCGTCCTGGAGCGCGCTCACGAAGAAGTGCCGGTGGTGAATGATCCGGTGAGCCTGCGGCTGCTGAACGAGAAGCTTCTGCCGTTGCAGTTTCCCGAGTTCACACCGCCGACGTTGGTGAGCAACCAGCCGGAACGGTTGCGGTCATTCCTCAACACGCATGGGCGTATAGTGCTGAAGCCGCTGGACGACTGCAGCGGCCGCGGCATCGAGCTGCTCGACGCCCGGCAGGCCGGCCGCCTACCCGAGTACGTCGCCGTTCACGGCGGCCGTCACGTCATGGCGCAGAAGTTCCTTACCGGCGTGAGCGCAGGCGACAAGCGCATCTTGGTGCTTGAAGGCGAGCCCATCGGGGCGGTGAATCGCGTGCCGCAGAGCCCCGCGCATCTGGCCAACATTCACCAGGGCGCGCGCATCGAAGCGACAACCCTGACGGCGCGCGAGCGCGCGATCATCGCCGCGGTCAAACCGCTGTTGCTGCGCCACCGCCTCTGGCTCGCCGGCATCGACGTAATCGATGGCTACCTCACGGAGATCAACGTCACCAGCCCGTCGGCCGCACGCCAGATCAATCAGGTCAGCGGCAGCCACATCGAAGTGGAGATGGTCGATTCCCTTGAGCGCCTCGCTCGTTCTCGGCCTTCTTCGTCCCACGATCAGGTGACGTAGCCGCAGGCCTCAGCCTACGCTCCCGCGACGGGGGAAAAGCAGCCCCTCGCCCCGCGCACCCTGAAGGATGCGCCTACAGCAGTTCGGGACCACGTTCTTCGCCAGGAACTCGACCTGCTTCAGATCGCGGCTGTTGGGCAGCTGGATGATGAAGAAGCTCACGCCGCGGCGGATGATGGCCGCTCACTCCGTAACGTTCTCCATCACCTTGCCGCTGCCGCTGTCGACCAGCTCGACGCGAGCGGCGGCCGTGACCTTGTGCGCGTCCTTTTGTTCTTTGATCTGCGACTTGAGGCGGTCGGTGAACGTGTTCACCATCTCCGGCGGCATCTGTTCCATGGGAAAGTCACGCAGATAGACCTTCGCACTCTCCGCTGCGGACCACTCGATGCGTTCGACTTTCGGGCCAATGATCGGATGCTGGCGAAAAACAGTTTCCACGCCGGCCTGGAACGTGTCCGATGCCGGCGCAGGTGCAGCGGCGGGTTTCTGCACTTCGGCTCCGGCCGGCGCGCTTTCGCCCGCAGCGGCTGGCGCCACAGCCGGTGGTGGCGGCAGCCCCTTCACGCGCGCCATCACTTGGTCCACCTGGCTGCGAGTCTGATCGTCTTTCGCCATCGTGCGCGCTTTTTCCAGTGCGGGAATCACCTTGTCCGTCTCGCCGGCTGTCCGGTACGCGATGGCCAGATTGAACTGCGCCTGAAAGAAGGACGGGTTCTGTTCGAGAATTGCCTGGTATTGCCGGATCGCCTGCTCCGTCTTCCCGGCAGACAGATACATCGTGCCGAGATCGGTCTGGACGTCAAGGTCGTCCGGCTTGAGCTTCAGGTATTTCTCGTAGAAGCCGATAGCGTCGTCGTCGCGGTCCTGGTCGAAGGCGATGTTTCCGAGGCCGCGGAGGACGTCCGGGTTGTCAGGTTCGCGTTCCAAGAGATGGCGATATGAGGTCTCCGCCTGCGGCAGATAACTCGGGTCGATCTGCCCGACGCGGTACTGCACTTCCGCCAAGTGCTTCCAGATGTCGAGGTCGTCCGGTGCGGCATCGGCCTTCTCCGCCATCTCCCGGATCGCGTCTTTCACCTTCTCAGGAACAGCGACCGGCGGATGTCCCTCGGGCAGTTTGCCGCTCATCTCACTGGAGCTTTGCGGGCCGCCGCGTCCGGGTACCGACGGAGGGGCCTTCGGATTCAGAACGCCAACGGCGATCACTCCACCGACGACCACCACCCCGGCGAGCACGACGAGGATCGGCGCGTAGCGCTGCAACGACGACCATGACAGTCTGCGCGCTGGCCGCGAGCCCCCTTGCCGTTCCCCGCACTCGACGCAAAAATTCGACTCCGGCAGCAGCTTGGCGCCGCAGCTCACACAGAATCGGTTCACCATCGATACCTCGCGCCCGCCGTCACGGCTTCACCGCGGTGATCAGCGATGAAGTCAGCGGAGGTTCCAACTGGCGGCAGGCAATGTCGGCGAAGCCGGCTTGTTGCAGCCATTCCCTCACCTCGTCAAAGCCGTAATCCCTGCCGCGCGTACACAAGAGCATCTGCATCGAAAAGATAGCCCCCACCGCCGGACTTGTGAGGTCTGCATCTAGAATGTGATCCTTGATAACGATTCGGCCCCCGCGTTGCAACGCCGCGTAGATCCCGCGCATCAGGCGTTGGTTTGCAGCTTCGTCTTCGCCGTGGATGATGTTGGAGAGGAATGCCAAATCGAAACCTGCCGGCAGCGGATCGCGGTTGTAGTCACCAGCAACCAGCTCGATCCGATCGTGGCACGGCGCCGCGTCGACGAACCGCCGGGTTACCGCCAGCGTCCCGGGCAGATCGAAGATGGTCGCCCGCAAGTGTGGGTGCTTGAGGCAGAAGCGGATGGGATACGTACCCGGCCCCGAGCCGATGTCCAGCAGCCGCCCGGCCCGCTCCAATTCAAGGAAATCGATAATGATGTCGGCATCGCCCCGCGCCATCACTAGGCTGTGCATGGCGCTTATGAAGCGCTCGGTGTCCTGCGGGTCGTCCTGGAACATGTCCGGCGGCCGCGCCGGCTGGCCGGTACGCACAGCCTGCGGCAGGCGAGCCCAGCTGTCCCACAACGCGGCGTCGAAGAGGATCATTCCCGTCAATGAGTACGGCGCATCTGATCGCAGATAGGTATCGGCAACGGGTGTCAAGCGAAACACCCCCTGTTGCTTCAGCAGCAAGCCCATCGCGACCAGGGCGTTCATGAGCAGGCCGGTGGCGCGGGGGTCGGTATGGAGCCGTGCCGCAACCGTCTCAGCGGTAGCGCTGTCGTTGACGGCGTCGAATATTCCCAGGAGCACTGCCGTCTGAAGGATGCGTGACTCGATGAACGCACCGTTGATGCGCGTGAGGTCCGCAAAGTCCATAGACATCGACGGTAGCAATGTTCGGGTGGAGCTGCCAGCGCCGGGAGTGACGCGCTGCCGGCTGCTGTTTGACGTCGAATAGGCTATACTGCGCAGCAATCTGCGCGAGTCAGGAGAAGGAAAGATGCGGTACGTCTGTGTTGTGGCAAGCAGCTTGGTACTGGGCGCGGCGATATTCAGCTCGTGCACCTGTCATCAGCAAGTCAGCCAACCTCCGGCATTTCAGGAGCCGCCCAGCGGCTTTCATGTCGCGGGTCCTAAAGTCACGCCGCAGATGCACGCGCAGGTGCCGACGGTGACGCCGGCGACGCCGCCCGGCCCGCAGGTAGCGGCTGGTCCGAGTCCGACGCCGCCCGGGGAGGTCCCGGCCGATTGGCCCAAAGACGTGCCGATCTATAAGGACGCGGCCCTGAACCGAGTGCAGAACCTAGCGAACAACGCGCACAACGTCATCTTCAGCACCCCAGATAAGATTCCGAATGTCACCAGTTTCTACCAGGACAAGATGACCAGCGCCGGTTGGAAGATCACGGAGCAGTTTCAACGCGAAAACCACGCCTTCTTCAAGTTCGAGAAGGGCAACATGGTCGCGAACGTCACGGTCGCACAAGACGTGCATAATCCCGGCAAACAGATCATCGCGATCATGTACGAAGAGCAACAACCGCTGCCGTTCGACGAGTTTTGACGACGGATATCGTGTGCGCGGTGGAGGCTCTGTCGGCCGCTCGCTCAATGACGGTGTGGCCGGCTTGGAACGAGTTCGCCTCAGAGCGTGAATTTCATTGCTAGTAGGGATAGGGATTGACCTCTTGCAGATCCAGATGGACCTGTTTGACGCCCTCCACACCTTGGACGACACGGAGGATCTCCCGTTCCTCGCGGCCGCTGGTGTGGGTCAACAGACCCACCCTGGGCACTTTTGCAATGATTTCGATCCTGCCGTTGTCGGCCTTGAGATCGAGGTCGAGCCCGCGGGTGAGCGCGTTTGTGGCCAGCGCGATCTTCACCCTGCAGGCAAGCTGGAAATCGGCGATCGCCTTCTTGGCGACGTCGGTGAGCGCGAACTCCGGCTGCCCCACGACCGCGGCGATCGTGGCACAGGCTGTTTGCATGGACATGTTCTCCAAGTTGATCACCAGATCGTAGATGGACGGGTCGCTCCAGTCCACACCGTAGATGAATTGGGTCCAGCGGATGCGCTCGTGGTCCACCTTCGTGATGTACTCGATTGCAGACTCTCGATTCAGGTGCTGCCGTTCCATCACGGAGCGCACCCGCATCTCCAGGGGCGCGATGAGCCGCACTCGCAGGACGGTCGGGACACCCTTGAGCAGAAGGTGCCCGGCGTGACCGTGATAGACCAGGTCGCCTTTATCGAGGTGCTCGGCAAGGGCTGCCTGGACCGCCACGACGTAGAGGCGGCGGTTGGAGGTCAATGACTCCCACACACCCGGCCCCCGCACGATCTTCTGGGTCAATATCTCCTCAGAAACGTCCAGTCCCTTGGCGGCGGCCACCAGCACCTCGCGGGCCACAATGGGATAGTCGAGGGTGGTGCTCAGGCACTTCGCCAAGTCATCACCTCCGCTCATCGATCCACGCGAAATCGTGATTATCGCCATCTTGCCTCTCCTCTCTGCTACTTTTCGATCATTCTCAACATCAGATCACGGAGCTGACGGATCTCGAACGGCTTGGCGATGAAATCCGCCGCGCCGCTCTTCATGGCGCGCTGCCGTGGTGAACGCCTGGTAGTGTTCCCGCTCCAGGAGCATCTTCTCGTCCAGGTTCCTCGACTTCAGGCAGGCCATCTCCAGCTTGCCCGCCGCCACGCCTGACGCCGCCGCCAGGTCGAGGAGATCCTCTCGCCCCAGGCAAGCGCTGCCGAGCTTAGCCGCCAGGCTCTCGGCAAAGGCCTTCCCGATACTAAAGCTTCCTCTAGAGATGCAGATCAGCTGCATACCCGTCCCCTCTTCGTTGAATGAACTTGTGGCGCTGTTGAAATGACCTTGTAGCGCTGAATGCGTGAAAAGGGAAAGACTCAGGGGGTTGGCCCGGAGGCGCCAGCAAGCCCTACAGGAAAACCGAACCAAGCAGGTCGCCGTCGTGCTCGGGGGTGACGGTCGATCGTACGAATTCGTTCGCTGTCCCGGCCCGAGTCGTGTATGAGGTCCCAACTTGGCAGGAGGCACAGGAATGTCCACGGACCCTGATATCACCGCTCACACCCCGCGCCGCCCGATCGTCGAGGTGGCGGCCCAGCTCGGCCTCGGGGCGGATGATCTGCAGCCGTACGGCCGCGACGTCGCCAAGGTGGATCTCGCAGTGCTGGACCGGCCTCGGCGGCGAGCTGCCGCGCCGCGGCTGATTCTGGTCTCCGCCATGACGCCAACGCCCGCCGGCGAAGGCAAGACGACGACCAGCATTGGTTTGGCCGATGCGTTCAGCCGGCTGGGCGAGTCCGTGTGTCTGGCGTTGCGCGAGCCATCGCTCGGTCCCTGCTTTGGCATGAAGGGCGGCGCCACGGGCGGCGGGCGCAGCCAGGTCACGCCGGCGGAGCGCATCAATCTCCATTTCACCGGCGACTTCCATGCCGTGACCTCAGCACACAACTTGTTAGCGGCGTTGCTCGACAACCATCTCCATTTCGGCAATCGGCTGCGCATCGATCCGCGGCGCGTGCTGTGGCGGCGGGTGATGGACATGAACGAACGCGCCCTGCGCAACATCGTCGTCGGGCTGGGCGGCCCCCTGGAGGGTGTTCCCCGGGAGACCGGTTTCGACATCACCGCCGCCTCGGAGGTGATGGCCATGCTGTGCCTGGCGACCGGCATCGAGGACCTGCGCACCCGCCTCGAGCGCACGCTGGTGGCGTTCACGGATGATCGCCGGGCGGTCACCGCTGGTGAGCTCTCGGCGACGGGCGCCATGCTCGCCTTGTTGTATGATGCGCTGCAGCCGAATCTGGTGCAGACCCTCGAAGGCACGCCGGTGCTGATTCACGGCGGCCCGTTCGGCAACATCGCACACGGCTGCAACAGCGCCCTGGCGACGCGCATGGCCATGCATCAGGCGGACTGGGCGATCACCGAGGCGGGCTTCGGCTTTGATCTGGGTGGGGAGAAGTTCTTCGATATCAAGTGCGCCAGCGCCGGACTTGACGCCGCGGCGGTGGTGCTGGTCGCCACCATCCGCGCCCTCAAGATGCATGGCGGCGTGGCGTCGGCGGATCTCGGCGCCCCTGATGCCGCTGCGGTGGCTCGCGGCCTGCCCAATCTGGAGAAGCACGTCGAGAACGTCGGCCAGTTCGGCAAGCCGGCGGTGGTGGCGCTGAACCACTTCGCGGCCGACACCGAGAAAGAGATCGACGTCGTGGCCGCGCGCTGTGCCGCATGGGGCGTGCCGTTTGCGCTCTGCGACCACTACGCCCGTGGCGGAGAGGGGGCGATCCACCTGGCCTCACAGGTCATGGCGCATGCCCAGCAGAGCGGCCAGCCATTTCGGCCCCTGTACGATTGGAAGCGGCCGGTCCCCGAGAAGATCCTCGCCGTGGCGCAGACGATGTACGGCGCACGCAATGTGATCTTCACTAAGGCCGCGGCGCGCGACCTTGATGACATCCGCCGCCTCGGCTACGAGCACTTGCCGGTGTGCGTCGCCAAGACGCAAAACTCGCTGTCGGACGATCCGACTGTGCGCGGCCGGCCGCTGGACTTCGATGTGACCGTGCGCGGCCTGCAGATCAATGCTGGTGCCGGCTTCCTGGTCGCGCTGACCGGCGACATCCTGCGCATGCCCGGCCTGCCGCGCAAGTCGCTGGCGGAGTCGATCGACGTTCGCGGGGGGCAGATTACCGGGTTGCAGTGATGCCGCCGACCGTCCTGCTGTCCGACGAAGTCACCGAAATACCAGAACCGGCCGCCAAGGGGGGTTGTCCAACGACAGGTGATTCCACTGGACGTCGAGTACGAAATTGGACTATACGATGCCCATGGCTGCTGCACGTCCTATCAACCAGTGGCCGCAAGATGACCGGCCACGCGAGAAGCTGCTCATGCATGGACCCGGCGTCCTCTCCGACGCGGAGCTGCTGGCCATCCTCCTGCGCACCGGCGCCAAGGGCGCCAGCGCCGTCGATCACGGCCGCACCATCATCGAACAATTCGGCGGCTTTCGGCAGCTGGCCGCGGCCGGGATCGGCGATCTGCGCAAGATCAAAGGGGTTGGCCCGGCCAAGGCGGCGCAAATCCTGGCGGCGCTGGAGATCGCCAAACGCTATGGCGAGCAGGAGTTCAAACCCGGCGAGCCTCTGCGCGGCAGCAGCGACGTGTACGCGCATTTTCGCGAGCGACTGGCAAGTGAGAAACGCGAGCACTTCTACGCGGTCCTGCTCGACAACAAGAACCGCAAGATCAAGGATATCTCCGTCTCCCAGGGCTCACTGACCGCCAGCATCGTGCACCCGCGCGACGTGTTCGCACCAGTGGTGCGCGAAGCGGCCGCCGCCGTGATCTTCGTGCACAACCATCCCAGCGGCGATCCGACCCCGAGCAAGGAGGACATCGAAATCACCCGCCGGCTCCGGGAAGTCGGCGAGATCATGGGGGTCCGCGTCCTCGACCACATCGTCGTCGGCAAGGGCCGCTACGTCAGCTTCGTGGACGATGGCTACTGGTGAAAAAGGGATCGAGGGCTCAGGAGGGTTCAAGGGTTCAAGGGTTCGAGGGTTGAAGGGTTGAAGGGTTCAGGGTTCGATGGAAGCGCCCGCAGGAACGGACGGACAGCTTCGACGAAGCCGCTGGGATTGTCACCCATGACGGAATGGCCGGCGCCGGGGACGACGGCGAGCCGACTGCCTGGAATCGCCGCCTGCAGTTTCTCGGCGCCTTCGCCGGAGAGGATGTCGCTCTCGGCGCCCTTGATGACCAGCGTTGGGCAGCGGATGGCGCGCACGTCATCCCACAAGTTGAGCAGCGCGCTGGCGAAGCCGCGGCCAGGTGAGCGCAACGCCTTGTCGTATTTCCACGTCCATTTGCCGTTCGGCAGTTGCTTCAAATTGTGCGACAGGCGGCTGCGAAGGTTCTCCAGCGAGCGGCGAGGATTGAACTGATGCGCGCGCTCGACGAATTCCTCGAAGCTGTCCAGCTCTTCCGAGGCTTGAATGAAGCTACGGATGTTCTGCACGCCACGCGCCTGCACCTCGGGACTGACGTCGACGATCAGCAACGCCCTGACCTTTTCGGGATGGCGCGCGGTGAAGGTGATCGAGTTGATGCCGCCCATGGACATGCCGGCGAGAAGGAAGCGCGAGAGGCCCAGGACGTCGGTGATCGCCTCGACGTCGCCGGCTTGGGTTTGGCGCGCGTAGTCGCCATCGGGCGCCCAATCACTGTCGCCGTGCCCCCGCTGGTCGAGGCAGAGCACGCGGTACTCGCTCGACAGCTCGGCGGCAACCTCGTCCCAGCTGTGGGCCGTCTGCGTAATCCCGTGGAGACAGAGCAGCGGCGGCTGCGCTGCCGTGTCCCATTCGACGTAGTGAAAACTCAGGCCGCGCGCTTTGACGTATCCGTCCCGTGCTGTCGGCATGCTCCCTCCGCTACGCTCACTGCTTCAAACCCGGCGTTCTTGAGTCGTGTTTTCATCGGCAACCGCGTGCAGCGACCCTGCCTCGCGTGAGGTCGCTGCCTAACATGGAGGCTCGCCATGGACAAGGAGACGGCGTTGCATGCGATCATGCTCTCGGAGCTGCCGCACGTCGGCGACAAGGCGGCGGCCCGCATCCTCTCACTAAACCGGAAGCGCCACCACAGCTTCGCGACCTTCTTCCGTCTGCCCGAAGCCGTGCTGCGTGAAGACTACAAACTCCATCCCGCCACCATCGCGCGGCTGTGTGGCGAGCGGTCGGAGCACGAGAGCCG